>Ga0209611_10000575_pt1 | contig 56409 bp, 39 predicted proteins | sample S1TSphgellanicum_3_FD_187693 | JGI IMG/M metagenome (GOLD analysis project Ga0209611, IMG submission 187693) | Host-associated microbial communities from peat moss isolated from Minnesota, USA - S1T2_Fc - Sphagnum magellanicum MG (SPAdes) (version 2) | ecosystem: Host-associated > Plants > Peat...
CCAACACCCTTTGCTTGTAAAATGAACACAAAATTGAAAGAGGAGGACCTCAAGTATGCTTTCACTCTCCACACCATGTTAGCACATCCAAAAGAAAAACCATTGACCTTTTGATGCAAACATCCAAAGACCTTTATGGCTAGAAGGAGAAACATGTCCTTTCAATATTAATCATGATAAAGGTCATCCACGTAGCCTAAGCCACAATTTTGCGACAATTCACAAGATAGAACTACTTGTGAAACCAAATGTACTCAAGTGGGGTTAGTGATGATGACATTAGTGAACATCCATCCAAAGACCATCCATCAAAATCAAAATGTCAACATGTCGACACAAAGATCATAGGATAAGGCACAATATGGATCTACTCACGTAAAACATGAAATCTTGCATCCTTCATGATACACGCATAAGCATCCCACACAACATCATGGGAAGTTGTCTTCTCCCCACCATGGGCATAACAAAGAATATGGATCCCCACATCTGACAGCCAGATGCCCTGCTAGGCCAAGAACAATTATGGATCCTTGAACTCAAAATCAACCCACCCTTGTTCAGAGAGGTTTGATTTCGAAGAAATTTGTGAGATTGAAATTCTGATGTGAGATGGGATTTGAGTCAGGAAGTGAGTAGGGAGTTGAAATGGCAGTATATGAGCAATTCCATTGGTGTGTGTTTGGCATTTCTGCAATTGCAAATCCTCATAAGGTAGAATCACTTATTCGCACTTCTTCGCAGCTGCTCTCCTTGCAGGGACCCTATTTCTACCTACCTACAACTTCTGATTTGTTTATTATGGTTGATCCAAGCCACTGGGATGGAGGTTGAGCATTTGAATCATGAGGGAATTTCTCTTTCCTTCCAAATTTCCACTTTCGCTGCCGTAATCAAGGCTGAAAAGAACCAGTAAACAAACATAAGCGATAGAGTTTCAGCTAGTAGATGGGACTCAGAAAATCACTGAGAACAATAGAACTCTACACCAAATTAGAGAAGGAGTGAAGATGGAGTAGAGTTTTAAGGAGTAAGGTGGCACGGAAACCCAATGATTGGAATGTATGAAATAAGGCATAGCAGTCTTGCAGGATGCATCATTCGTGATGAGTTCAAATAGATTTGATGTGGTTGAATGACACAATAGTGTTATGGTTTTGGTTCATGCATGTTGGCGTATGGCTAGGATTTGATTTGTAGGCGATGTTTGGGTTTAGTATCTGCAAATACTAATTGAGAGTTGAACCTAAGCTGGTTATCTGGAATAGAAGCGTATAAATGAGTTGGTGTTTAGTCTAACAGCAGATTGGAAAAGAAAATCTAACAACTTCTGGTTGTTTAATTCTACTCAAAAGGGAAGCGGTCTTAGGAGTGCCAAAACCATACTGTGATGGTCCAAGCTGCTACAAAACCATCATCAGCAATAGAAGAGGCCATACAGCTGAAGTAACTGCAGAAAGACTTTGGCATTTCATTGAATTCTGGAGTCAGCTGAACCAACTTAAACTGCAATTCAAACAACCTGCTACAAAAGATATCCCAAAACTTGGTTTGTCACCAATCTGTAAATACCTGAGAGGGTTGCCTGGCACAGCCAAGGTGAACAGTAATCTCATGGTGCATTCCGGGCCTTCTAAGGTGCAGCAAAGCTCTTTCCATCAGCTACTCTGTAGGTTCTCCAACCAAGGTCAAACAAATGTATCATATCTGGACACAGATCTCCCTTGCATATGCAAAGAACTACAACACTACATATTCAGTCAAGCATTGACTCATGTGGCATTCATTAGGATATGCTATTCAAATGTGTTGCATTAAACCTAGTCTTTTTGTTTATAAGGTTAAATTTAATATTTTCATTTCCAATTTGCAGGAAGGTAAAATTGCCAATCATTGAACATGTAATTATCATGAAACATTTTTCAATATCTTCCTCATTTCGTAACCAAATTGAGCAATTTTTGTATTATTAATGTGCAAACTAGAAAGCTACAAATGCCCTTTGAGCACTACAAATAAAGCAACAATGCCAAAAACACAAGAAAAAGATGAGTTATACAAAAATCACAAGAAAAGGATGAGTTATAGTTTGCTTCAAAAAAATTGGAAAAATAACTCTTGACCTTTCTGTAGTTCCAAACCCATATCTTCCTCATTTTTAGTATGTTTTGAGTGATTGAAAACTTGACGATTGAGTGCACCAACTAAGGTTTTACAAAAATTCTTTGTATTCTAAAACAAAGATGCAATCAAGTCCTATTTTTCATATTTTTTTGATCAAAAGTAGTGGTAGCAAATGAGGTTCTTGAAATGGTTGGCAAAGTATGTATGGCAATGGTCTCTCTTAAGGTAATTAGTGCAAAATATCAAAATAAAATAAAATGCAACTACTTGCCACAGGGTAGTTGTCAGCCTGCAATCTGTATCAAGTAAGTAAGATATTAAAATCATATAGGTGCGTCGAAAATATTTGTCAAGTAGATTGAACAATTGAAAGGTAACAAATACTCTAATATATACCAAACTAAAGGCAAGCCCTACATTTGAGGTAAGTGGCCACTTTTGATTGATTGTAAAAATATAATTTTAATACACAATCTCTTATCTTGTAAAGTAGACAAAACTATCATTACACAAATCTTTTATCTTCATCATTCATGTGTAATAAAGATGAAATGAAACCTGGTTCGAAACAAGATTGGGTTATAAAGTTTTTGAGAAAGCACGGAAACCAAAAGTTTTACAAATTTGAAGAATGACTCTTAGAACCTAGTCACGAGTTCAATAATTTCCATCATAAGCTTGGAAAGGTCAAAACCAAAGAATTTGTTTAACAACCAAACCAGTGATAATTTGTAAACACAGTGACAATCTAATCATTTTGCATACGAATATAAACAAACCAAACTTTAAATTGTTATAAAACAACACTGCAACAAAGCAGGAATGGGAAAAATTGAGAGGGAAAGCCAAAAACATAAGTCCTGACTCCTTAGTCCTACCAAAATTTGATAATAAAGTTATAATTCTACTACCAAGGGTCCATCAATTGGAAAAAACTATTCAAGGATGGGGACTGGTTTTTTGAAGAAGTAGGTGCCCAAGAGCTCCTCTTACAAGGAGTTCATCAGTTTGGATATCACCTATAATTAGGCTGATCCTGCAGCATCTAGTTTTCATTTGCTTGGAGATGGTTGCAAATTGCAGTGCAAATCCTACTGCATCTAGTTTACATGTACTTGAAGATGGCTGCAATTTGCATCACAGCGGTTAGAAACATGAGTAACCACACAAAATACCTCCAACGTTGATACACTCTCGTGGCCATGGCATACAACTTATCATGAGACGAATGAGTAATATTGCATAGCTCGGAGACCATGTCTTGCTCACAGCCAGGGCTCAGGTAAAGAAGCAAAGGACGATGAGAAGCAATTGCAACAAAGTCATGAACAGCGTAAACTACCACCAACACACTGCCTTGAAATCCTACAAATTCAATTGGATTCATGTTGCAACCTATTGTAGATCGAATTATGACAGAAAGTATGTACCCAAATGCTTGCACACCAGCAAGTGCCATCACCATGCTACGGTTTTTTCCGCGTAACAATCGTAAGCTCTCGCATCTTGGGATCAGGACTCCACTTCGTAAGAGCGCCTCCTTTCCCTTGTAATTTAATTGCACCATGTAAGAATTTTTTGACAAGTGATCGTTATGACCAAGAACTAGAGCATCTTCTTCATCTGGGCTTTCCATCCGTGTGTATAATGTTCCATGCGTTGCAGGTATTTTCCCTTCACTAGTTCCTACCACTACCTTGCAGCTTGCTATGATCTTTATCATCTTCTCTGAGGGTTTAATTCTTCGAGGATCATCAGGCATGTCATTAATGATTCTGCTCAGAACTGAGTATGCACTATGAGCAAGAATCATCAGGAACAAATTAGCAAATGGGGCGAGCTGTCCAGAGCACACCACATACTTTAACTTTCTTCTGAACGACAAAGGAAGTCTCTGATCATATGCATCTGCTCGACCGTTATATCCATACCACCTGCTATCGAAGCTTATGCCAAAGCCACCCCATGCATCTAACCACAGGCAATTGAAGGTTATGCCCAAACCCCACAAACACATCCACGTGGACCAGGAAAGGAACCACCTGGGCTGAAGCTGTTCGGGTGCTTTGCCCACCCAAATCCACATAATAATGAAAGAGGCCAGAATGAGCCCATCTATAACCAGGAGCCGTGCACAGCTACGAATTAAGACAGGACCGCATAATTGCTCAGGACGATCCATCTTGCAAGCACTATAAATCAAGGCTCACAGCACCTCCCAATCCCCAAAACATGGATCAATCTTCCCACTCCGCTCCTACAGCACTACAACTATGGAAACAACTGAGAGAGGTTGGGTACTATGCCTAACCTGGGCCTCAGGGTGTAGGCTTTGGGTCATATCTTTAAAATGTTTCATGTGCACATTTGTCCTTATTATTTTTCCACTTGCCAGCCCAGTTGTCAACCTTGTTGCTTCTTTTGTCAACTCGGAACACATGGGCACTTGTGGATGCATGAATATTTTTGTAAGAAATGGCCAACAGATTGCCAGCCCAGTTGTCAACCTTGTTGCTGCTTTTGTCAACTCGGAGCACATGGGCACTTGCGGATGCATGAATATTTTTGTAAGAAATGGCCAACAGATTGAAAGAGGTGGAAACTTGGACCGTAATTCTATCATTCCCATCCTATCATCACTCAGCAGAAATTTTCTACCTAGGTAATGCCCAGGGTGGCATTCCTGAAAAAAGGGGCTTAGGTGAGGCATGGTTGAGCCTAGGCACCCATCCCTGGAGTAACCCCTATATGGGCATTGACCTGATGTTTTCAGGCTTTAATATTTTCCATGAACTACTACAGCGGCAGATTCTGTTGTTTTCATTTTCCTAACTATATAAAGCACTGCCTGGATTTTTCCTTTGTATTTTCAGCTCCCTTGCCTGCTTGAAGAAACCTGTTTAGAGCAATCGGGATCTTCTGCGCTGGAAGGTAACAGCCAGGCTGCACTGGGATCTTCTGAGCAGCGTATGGTACCAATCAGCCGGTCACTATTTCTAAAAAGTGAAAAAATCCCACCTATGCTTTACTTAGGAAAATGACCTGAGTACAAGCCCTTCCGTACTTTTGACCTGTTCCCTCAACCTATCGGCCTGGGGAACAGATCTGAAATCACGGATGGGCCCGTACTCAGGCCCTACTCCTTTACTTTAAGACCTGCCTAAGTGGCAGGTTCAGGCCTTTACGCCAGGGAGTGAGCTGGGTGCTAGTTATGGTTCTTAGTTCCTTTAATGGCCCGCCTTACTGGGCTCGCCTTGTGGCTCACTGAGAGCCATAACCGGCACCAAGTGCTGGCTCCCTACTACATAAAGTACAAGGTAAATCATGAATTATATACATCCTTAGACTGAGAGGTATGGTGGATGTATAAATCAGGAGAAAATTCACCCATCTATTTGTGGTCGAGCGTTATGCATGCTCTTTGCCTAGGTGCACCATACACCTTCCGTACCTAGAGTAGGCATAATTTATGTGTATAGGGTATAGCGCGATGTTGCGGAGGGTGCAGGGCTAGCTGAGTTTGGCTGTATCACTTGTTTAAGAGTTTTTTTAACATAATTTTTTATATCTAGTGCATGTAGTTTGTTCTGTCTTGGGTTCAAGTTGGTCTAAGAAATTGTAGTTTTATCATTTGGTATGGTGAAATCATTTATCCTTGCCTGGAAAATTGATAGTATTGAAGCTTTCCTCAACTGCCACTCAAAGCTTCATAAGGAATTTAACAACACTTCCCAGGGTCACCAGTTTAAATAATGGTATTTGACTTTTCATACATTACCTGCATCTGCGTATTTGACATAAAAGGTCCTAAACATTTTAAATGAATGTATTTGTCATAATAGTATCAAATTTCAGTTTTGTAAGAATATCCATCAATTTCCATGATTTTAAAATAAGCATTGAACAGGAAAAAAACTAAAAATTCACCCAAGTTTTCAGCCGGTTGTAGAAATAACTTACTGTGGCCATTTTGTGGTTGGTAATTGAATCCTGTCATGAACCTTCTATGATGAATATGAATTACCAATTTGGAATTGTTTGTGTGATATCCTAGATTTCTTTAAATAAGATGAAGACCTTTTGGGCATGCATACTACCAAGGTTGGTGTTGCCACTAGGTTATCTCTTTTGGAAGCTTGTAAAGTACTGCTATCATTTCCAGAGTGTAGTCAGAGGAACCTTATAAGCATGAAAGTTTCTCTGCTGAGAGGAGGAACTTTTCTCAACGGAGGAACTTTTTGGATATAGAATGTTCAATAGCTATGCTTTACACACAGTAAAGCCCCCCCCTAAAGCACTAGGCAAATTTAATCATGAACCAAACCTATGTAGATCAGGAGGCTTATGAATGGGAGGGTTCTTATGCCTAGTCCTCAATAGTGGAGGGGTTCTTACACCTACAAGAAGACATAATTTCCCTCCCAATTTCTAGGAGGGACATTGATAGATATAAGGTGCCCTTCACATACATTACAACTCACTGGCGATGAAATTACCTACTGACCCAGTGACGATCATCATCTCCAAGTACAGCTTTCCGTTCGTCCAGCACGGCTTAATCAGCTGAAAGGCGTCGTTCCCGCCCGTTGTTGAAATTTTGTAGCGGAAATTTTGTGATGGGGACATTTGCAGCGTGTCTCCGAGCATTGCCGAAAGTGGAGCTACGTAAAGAAAGTGAAGGGCGTTCCAACCTGTCGCGCCATCTTTCTATTGCAATTGCGTTGCGACTTTTGCTTCTCTTCCGGCTATAGACGAACGCTTTGCAATAGAGTTTGCGACGTTTACTCCCTCAAACTTTGTCGAGCATTTCGGAGTGGAGCTTGCTACATTTGCCCCTCTTCACGGTTACCCGAGATTTTCGCAGTAGAGCTTGCAAGCCAGGTTGGGACAGAAGGCGAGCTGGTGAATGTGCAACCGCTGTCTATGTGGACCGTCAACAAAAGAGAAGCAGAATCGAACGAAGCAGAAGGAACACCGAACGGGATGACCCCGACCGGCACTTGGAGGTATGGTATTCGTATGCCTCTAAGCTCAGGAGAGCCGATTGCTAAGCACAATCTTCCCTTCCGTCCACCGACGCCGATGCTGCCGAGTAAGATCCCTATCTCTGTTAGAGAGGATTCTTGTGTTCTACAGTTTTCACTGGAACGGTCGGGATTTTGATGCTTGCATATGGAGCTTCGTAACTCTGTTATTCTCTCTGCTGGGGCTTTTCGTTGAACAATATCGCGTAGTTTAGGGAATCTTAGAGCCCCGCTTCAAAATTGTTGTCTGCTTGGAAGGTAGATCTTATGGTTTTGTTTGTTTTCCCCACCTCTTATTAACTGATCGCTATCCTCGTATCTTTCTGGCGGATCTGCAGGTGAGAAGGCTCTGCAGGCTCCAAGTCCCCCGAAGGACCTTGAAGAACTCGGATTGCAACATTCCGTGGAGGAGGTTCCTGCGAAGATGTGCACTCCAGAACTGATAGAAGGAAGTGCATATTTCACTGTCCTTCTAGTGATCCTAGAGGATTAAGCGTTCGTGACAATCTCCATATAGCTGTCATCTCTATCTCCGTAATAGAGGGAATCGTAGTTGCTGATGGCAGTACTTTGATTTTGCAGGAATTTATTAGTCTGAAGAGGAAAAGCCTAGGAACGGCTACGTCCACGTCGAACAAAATGTAAATGCTACGTGATGGCACGCGTTCTTCGATCAAGCCATTCACGCCACCAAGGCAGGTGGCTGTTTGTAGATCGGGTACTCCTCGACGACCTATAATCTCCCCGCAACAATCGGACCTAGCAGGAAGTAACGCTGCATGCGCGCCGTCTTGGGATGGAGGGCAGAGGGTGGCATCAGGTGCGGATGAGGCTGGGTTGAAACATAGCCAGTTTGGTGTTCCCTTAAACAGGAATGCATTGTTCTCCGCTTCCGCTGAAGTGCGGAGTGGTCAGGCATTGCGGCACCCGTCGACAGCCAGTTCCTCCAGAGTGCGGTACCCTCAGGTACATAGTTCATCCGCATTTGATTATCCCCAGGTTTCAAGTTCCTCTCCAGCGGGGCATTCCAATGCACCCAGCTCTACTACAGTCCGATACATGTAGCAACAACACTTCTATACTGTGCCAAGTCTTTCCACAGTGGGGTACTGCAATGTACCCAGTTTCTCTATGGTGCGATATACCCAGCAACAGCATTCCTCTGGAACGCCAAGTTCCTCCTCAAGGGGGTACTCCAACTTCTGCAGTCCCTCTACAGTACTGTACATGCAGCAACAGCACTCCTATACTGTGCCAAGTTCTTCTACAGTGGGGTATTGCAATGTACCGAGTTCCTCTATGGTGCGATATACCCAGCAACAGCATTCCTCTGGAATGCCAAGTTCGTCTTCAAGTGCGTACGCCAACTTCTGCAGTCCCTCTACAGTACTGTACATGCAGCAACAACAATCTCCACCAGTGCGCTCCCCTGTGGTAATGAATTTGTCTACAGTCTGGTATCCACAGATGAATAGTTTTTCCCAAGTTCAATACTCTGAACAGCCAGCTCAGGTTCAACAAGCCAGATCCATTGGCTCTTCCTTTGAGATGAGGTGGACAGGTATTTGCTTGGGGTCCTTTCTCAATTCATAGAACATCATGGTTGCTGAGCCCCAACAAAGTTCGTGTCTGTACTTCATATCTGGAAATGAGCTGATTGATGGCTGGTTGTTTACATTGTGACATCCTTAAGTGAGTCTCACAAACACAATTTCAGGAGCTTGGGAGAGATTGAATTGGAGTCAGTAAATTTGGGGATGTAGGGGAACTACGAAGTTGGAGATCAGTGCCGGACTCAGAACAATCCATGTTCGAGACTGCTGGTGGTAGGCCTGTTCAGGTGTCTGCATCAGGGTTGGCTAGAGCCCATGCCCTCCTTGGAGAGGAAAGTGGAGGGGACATGTGAAGGGGAGCAGTCTGGACGAAGTTCATTTTTCTGTGAAGTGGTGGCCAACTCAATCTCATGGCATTGATGGGATGCAATCCGGATTTTGAGAACAAGAAGAATTAAGAGAATCCAGGGAGTATGTGGCCATTTTCTAGGGACACTGTTTGCTGGAATATTTGGCAGCAAAATTCCCATTAGGACTTAATGCATGAAGAGTAGGAGACATTTTGGAGAAAATTCTTTGCTGCATGTACAGGTTTTCTCTTTAAACCACCACTATGTGCAGCAAAGTTACTTGAATTACAAGTGATTTGTCTTGCCCTAGAATTTCCTATGATCCTTTATTAGTGAGAAAAGCTGGGAAGTTGGAAGTGGGAAGGTGGAAAGAAAGGTTCCAAGTTTCTACTCTTTGGATGTTAGAGCAACACAGCCCCATGTCCTTCGCTCGCTGAAGAAAAATAAAATTCAAAAGTCTTAATATATTACATGTCTTGTCCTGCCAATTTCTTGTTACTTCTATATTTTCTGTTTTTAGTGTGGTCAATTCCTTCTTTTCTTCCCTGCTTTGGGTGTTATTTAAATCTTTGGCTGGTTTTCCTTGTGGTCTTGTGTTCCCTCAGTATTTTGACTTCCATTTAACCCCAAGGCTCTGATCTCATAAACGCTAGGCTGGGTTCATTTTATTTTTCCACTCTGGTTATGCTAAGGATTTGATAGTGTGTATTTGGACTCTTGTCATATTGAAGACATTTGGAGGACATCACAATATGGAAATCAACTTCCTCTTGAGCCCAAGATGTTTTGAGTTTCTTGTGTTTTGCATGTGTCTGCAAGTTAATCTAAGGAATTACTTACTTACGTCATAGGAGACATAGGGGATTTAACAAAGCTTACCTCAAGGGTTAGCTAGGAATTTCTTAAGTTATGAGATAGGAAGGAATTATTTAGGGGATACCTAGGGTTTGTTTAGGGATTATACAGGGAGACATCTAAGAGTTTAGGCTAGGTTATGGGATATCTAAGGCTTAATTAGGGGATTATTTATGGCCTACCTAAGGAATCCAAAGAGACCTAGGCATGGAGAAATAAATAAATAATTAATTAAAATATAAATTTGTTAATTTGACGTCCAAATTGTGTTTGTCAGTTCTCGCCAATACGCGACCTCACGAATTTTGTGACTACCATACATTGCTCCACATTTTAGCCACGAGCGCACAACGTTTGCAAACTCAGTGCTAAGTATACTTTTGTAGAGAATTGCAGAGCTCGGGCGAAGGAGGGGAGTGAGAATGGATCAGGAGCAGGCGGAGGTGCGGGAGGCTGAGCAGCAGCAGTATGAGCCGTTATTGGTGGTGCAGTTGTAAGGATGTGGGATGGCGGCTACGGACGTAAAGAAATCGAAAGATGCGGGCTTCGTGACAGTGGAGGCAGTGGCACGAGCTGCCAAGAAGGAGTTGGTGGCGATCAAGGGTCTCAGCGATGCGAAAGTGGACAAGATCACCGAGGCCGCTTCCAAGTTAGTACCCATGGGATTCACCAGCGCGCGGCAGATGCACGAGCAGCGAGCGGAGCTGATCCAAATTACCACGGGTGCCAAGGAGCTGGACAAGACTCTGGAAGGTGGTATTGAAACCGGGTCTATCACTGAGATCTATGGTGAGTTTTGGACGGGGAAGAGCCAGCTTTGTCACACCTTGTGCGTCACTTGTCAATTGTCGCTCGGAGGTGAAGGAAAAGCTCTGTACATTGATGCTGAAGGGACGTTCAGATCGCAGAGGCTTCTGCAAATTGCGGAGAGGTTTGGGTTGAATGGGGATGAAGTTTTAGACAATGTCGCTTATGCGCGTGCTCACAACACTGATCATCAAATGAGATTGCTTCTGGAGGCCGCGTCAATGATGGCCGACACTAGGTTTGTATTGGTAGTAGTAGACAGCGCCACAGCTCTGTACAGATCAGATTACACTGGCCGTGCTGAGCTTGCTCCCCAGCAGATGCATCTCGGTAGGTTCCTAAGAGGATTGCAAAAGATTGCAGACGAGTTCGGGGTGGCGGTAGTGGTGACAAATCAGGTAGTCGCACAAGTGGATTCCGGGTCATCGATGTTCTCAGGTCCACAAGTCAAGCCTATCGGGGGAAAAATCATGGCTCATGCTTCCACAACAAGACTGTCGTTGCGGAAGGGACGAGGTGAAGAACGAATGTGCAAGGTGGTAGCGTTCCCGTGCCTTGCAGAGCAGGAAGCTCCTTTCCAGATTGCTCTGGAGGGAGTAACTGATGCGAAGGACGATTAGTCATGTTTTGTAAGACTAATGCAACTCAGGTGTGTGTGCCCTTCATCCTTTGCCCAACCCTAATTCACCAGTTTTGATCCGTTTTAGGGTTCACTACATGGCTTAATTCACTCAAGAACCTAGTGTTCTCAATGCTTGATTGTTCTGTCGAGTTTGCATCTTGATGGACTGTGGCAAATGAACTCTAATGGCAAGCAATGTCGTAGTTTATGGCCAAATTGGTGGTTGGCAGGATTGGAGAAAACTAATTAGTGGGTGTACATTTCATGTATTGATTCTACCTCATCAACATATGTTGTCCAGACACTGAATATGATGGATATGCTTGTGCCGCCAGAACGACTTCAAGAATGTTTTTGAAATGAGTACTGTTCTTCGCAACCATATTGACGATTGAAATAGAAACAAAGCTTAGGCAGGAGGCTATGGATACACATCTAGGGCTCTCTTTGTAAGCCTGATTACTAAATGTAATCTGCCCTATAAATACACTAAGAGTTCTCTCCTAGGTTGTTATGCAGTTATGCTGTGCACCATTTTAAAAAGTGGGTCAAGGTTTCTAATTTTTAATCCATCCAATTGACATTGTGGAGTTGCCACTCTGATGGGCATTTCGCTTTTTTTTTATAAATTCCCCTGTAAAACACAGCCAATACCCACCAAGTATCATGAGAAAAAAACTAAATATTTTCTGCTAATGTTTTAAGTTGGGTAATGCCCTCAAAGCTGGGTGTTCCCAAAGTAAGCACCAGCTCAAGGTGCAGCTGAAGGGTGCTTGTTTGGGGAACACCCTGCTCCCATTACCCTACACTAAACATGGTCCCCACAGGTCTAAAGAAAAGTCTGATGAACAAAATGTATTTTTCACTCTAACCAAAAAGAGACTGCAATTGTGTTAAGTTCATAATTTCTGTCGAAGTATCCAATCATATGAACTCAACAACAAAATTTATCAATTGAAGCTACCACCTAAGCATGTTAACCCCTAAACCCTAAACCCATAAAGCAGTTAATTAGACCCATAGTTTGGTTAGATTCCCGCCAAACCCTCTGAAATTGGTTAAAATGGTCTATATTTTCACCCTCTCTGTTCTGCCTAGAAGCGTCACGGAAGGTACCTACCTCAAATCAATCCTGAGAGGGCCTCAAAATAGACCCTCTGTCCCCTTCACCGTGATTAGGTCTGGCTCATAGTGTTGCGAGGTCAGTTGGTGCACGAGCTGTGCTAAGCATGCGCGGCCCGGGTGCCGTTGCCGTGAGCCAGCTGCGGGTGCAGCAGAAGTGTGGGCTGGGTTGCCCGGTGCTCAATGCCTTCCTGAGCGGTGGGATCGCCTGCGGAACAGTCACGGAGCTCGTTGGAGAGTGTGGCTCCGGCAAGACGCTTTTGTCGCTGCAGCTGCTGCTCTCCGTGCAGGCACCGGTTATGCGTGGTGGTCTGCAAGGGCGAGCGCTGTGTATCTACACCGAAGGGCGCTTCCCTTCTCGTCGTCTGTTTGAGCTCGCTACTTTTGCGTGCGGTCACGCGGACGGGCTGACGACAACGTGCAAAGGCCAGGCGAATGTGGAGGGCGAGAGTGGGACCGGAAAAGTGCCCGTTGAAAAGAGGATTTGGACTGGGGAGCATGAGCGAGGAAATGTGCTTGGCGACAGGGTTCTTAGCAGGAGGGAAAATGATCAGATCGGACGCCGCCCTGAGGGTTTGCCCGTGGACAGAGCAGCAGGGAAAGAAAACTGTTTCTTTGGTGCAGATGGAGGCAACAACAGGAGGGTAAAAAGAGACTGTGACAGATACAGTGAAGAAAATGACGGGTATTTTTGTGGGAAGCGGAGGCTCGGCGGAGACAGCCAGCGTCTGCCAGCGCAAGCTGCTGGGCGAGGATCCCAGCCGGACGGCGTGGCGGCGAAGGAGCGTCTGCACTGCTGCTTGAATGCTCGCCGGCTCTGTGAGAAGGTTCTCGTGAAGGAGGTGCAGACTATTGATGAGCTTCTGCATCTTTTAAGCAATGAGATATTGCAACTCCTGAGACACAGGTTCTTGACGCCTGTCAAACTGATAGTAATTGACTCTGTTGCGGCACTGTTTCGAGCGGATTTTGATAATAACAAAACAGATCTCTCGAAGAGGGCAAGTTTGTTTTTTCGCCTTTCAGCGAAATTGAAGCAATATGCGCAGCAATTCAACATTGCCATTGTTGTAACCAATCAGGTTACCGATTGCTTTGACGAGGTGCAATCTGATCAGGAGTACATGGAGCATCTGATTACTTCAGGGAGGTTTGTCCGTCCAGCTTTAGGTCTTTCGTGGTCTCATTGTGTAAATACAAGGCTGTTCTTGTCCAGGATACCTCAGCAGGATTGTTCCATGCTACATAAGTTCCAAGGGCATGTCAGACATGGAAGTGAAGTTATAGAACATTGTAACAGCGGAGGAGGAGGAGAGGGTCTAGATGGACGGAGGATACAGGTGGTTTTTGCACCCCATCTTCCCCAGGACTCTTGTGCATTCACTGTTACCAAAAGGGGAATGCAAGGTGTGCAATTATTTGGAGCAGGTGGAATGTCATTTTGCAGGTAAACTCATTACTACCTCCATAGAGTATCGGATTTACTTAGCAGTATTTGTTGCATTTCATGCATTCTTTTCTGACAACAATCCTTGACTGAAATGCAGTGGAGTTCAATCAATGAATTCCATTCAACTTCATTACCATTACCCAAATTGCCAACCAAGAATAGGGGGTTTGGCATTTTGCATGAACATGCCATTCATTGTAAACCTGTGTGGATGTTTTCATCATAAATGAAGCTTCATTTTCATTAGCTTGTGCATTATTCCCCTCATCTCTTGCACAAATTTGGGTTGTTGTTGAGACCTAGGTTTAGGGTCTAGGGTTTCACTTGTTCCTCATGTAATAGGGACAAGAATCTTGAATGAAATGCAGTGGAGTTCAATCAGTGAATTCCATTCAACCTCAATTACCATTAACCAAAAAGCAACCAAGGATAGGAGGTTCATCATTTTGCATGAATATTGGAAACCTGAGTGGGAAAACTTATAGTAATTTATGAAAGTGTTCAATAGTCTTGTGCATTCTTCCTCTCCTCTGTTGTATAAAATTTGCTTGTTGTGAGACCCAACAGGTTTTAGTTGCTGGCATAACATGTAGTTTTATGATCCACATTCCATGATCTGGTGAAAATTTAGAGTGAATTGTTATTGTGACCTTATGCTACTGAATTTTCATGTCCTCTTTCATGGTCGTTTCATAGACTGCTCATCCATCTAGAGATTGCAAGACTTGATCTAAAATTCCTTTAGTTGGGATTGTGCCTGGTGCTGTTTTTGGATCTGGTCTGTTTTCTGTTTCCTCCATTTGCCTGATCTATAGCATGATGTCACTCACAAATGTATATTTCCAATATATGTTAACTTAATTACTACCAGTTTGTGCAGTGTGACAAGCCACAACTCTATTTGTCAAAATCACAATATGTAGGTGCTATGCACACAAAATGCAAGGAGTTGTGGAGACAAGGGCAATTGACATGGCAACACTCACGGGCACGAATTTGTGTCATTCACCTGCAGGCTCCAATTACCATGGTTGGCAAATATTTTGAATTTGGTTGTCAGAATTCCAAAATTTCAGCAGGCAGCCCTTTCTCTCTCTCTGTCTCTCATCTTTTCCTGCATGGAGTTTTCATTCTACTGATCCTTAGAGATTACAGATATTCAAGACCTGAGAGTAACCTATTCAATGGAGGTTAGATTTTTTGTTCCCACAAACCACTTCACCATGATGATGCAATTTTTTGACTGGCCTGTTATGTTGAGAATAATCTACTAGATTTATAATAGAAGCAAAGCTTGCTCATCTTGTTTGCTATGATGTTTCTGCCTCTCCAAGATATTCACACTAACTCTTTCAAAAATATTTGACATGTATTTCATTTCTTTTTGCTTCAGACTCCTAGTTATGATGAAGACTCTCCATCCTGCAAGAAGCTGCATGAAATTTTTTTATGCTTCCCCATTGATATGGAATTTGGTACCTAGGCCATTTTAACCATGAAACAAACCATGAAGAAAAATTCCAGTGACGAGTTTTCTCTGACCTGGTATAGAGAGGATTTTGCATAATCCTTTGTGTGGTTCTCAATTGAATATTGATTGAACTGGATCCCCATTGCATAATGGTGAATAATGCAACTTTGCAACCACTTGCTGAGGTGTTTTTTTTCCCTTACAACCAAAACACTGAAGTGCATGAACAGTAGTGGAAATGATGAAGTTGCAATGAATATTTGTTTGCATTTTTCTTTGGCCTAAATCATCGGTTGCAAGCTTTTGAGAAATATCTTCATATATGGATCTTGTTGAAAAGACTTGCAGATTGTGCTGCAATTAGGTCAGAAATTGTTTCTAGAAGAATGGGTATCATTTCTATGTTGCATGAAACCTTTGTTGAAGTGCACCTCTGCAGTCAAAATTGTAAGCTCTGAAACACTGGAAAGTACAGTTTATTTTGCAAAGCAATCTTGTGGAAATCTTTGCATTTTATTCTCCCTGTAATTTTGTCTTTGGGTTTAGAACTTGATGCTCACTAGGAGAACAGGAAATGTTTTCACCTCAACAATGTTTTGATGCATGTCTTTTGTAAAACTTCATTTTGTGGTGATGGGTATGCAGACATATGAAGGTTTACAAAGGCTATGGCTTGGCTTCCCACTCAAGTGTGCTCACAACATTTGCTAAGGTCTGAGATAATCCCTATGATGCCTTGCAATTCTCATCAATTGCACATCTTCTTAGTGGTTTGGTAATATTTCAACATGTCTGGATCCTAGTAAAATGATGCTAGGGTTTGGAGTGATTGTTGAGATGGGGGTTTGTTCTGTTGTTTTGTTCCATATATGTCCAGTAAAGAGCCACAAGTTCTTGAATGTGCTTGGATCATATAGCAAATGTTGATGTTGCCCTGCTGGCTGACATCCTGCAATTGGTGCAACACTCTGAGCTAGCAACAGTGGATGTGATCAACAACAAGACTAGTTCCAGTCTTCAGTGGCAATAACTGATATGGTGGGGATTAGGATGGACCTGTAACTACTTATTCTCCATATCTGCATGACATAAGTTGCTTACCTGATTAAGATAGCTTTGATTCATTGTTAGTAGAGAATTGTTGAATTGTACTGAAATAGGGATTGAGGAAGTTGGTGCTTTTGATAATAATTCTTATTGAGGGTACTGATTTTGACAGTGGAGTTTATGGAGGGATCTGCAAGGTGGGTCTTGGGGTCATGCAAAAGGTATATGGTAGAGCAGATTTCAAATGTGGTGAATTGTTGATTTTGATAGTAGATGTTGCAGAGCTTTCATGTGACCTTCCAAGGTATTTGTGGGTTTCCTGTGCTTTGTGCTAGTTCATGACATGTTTCTCCTTTGCCTATTCAAATGAAAAATTGAATTGGACCAAGTGGCATGTGGAGGTTTTTGCGGAGATAGTTTTCTATCATGGATATGTTCATGGCAACATCCTGGTGCACAACCACCCTAGACACATATCACTAGGTATAGTTATGTCACTGTAAAACTCTACATGTCATGCATCTCTTTCCTAAAGTTCTTTCTCAAATAATGCGTTTAGTGTGGGTTCTAAATTTCTTATTAAATTTCTGCAGTCAAATGAGCATCAATTATGTATATTCTTGGTGATGTAGTTGTGCTTCCATGAATAGAATTGACCAATTTTTTCACTTCTTTATGAACTCCTTTTGTCATTGACAATTTGCTAAATAAAACTTGAGCAATTGCAATCCTCATTCTAGAAACATTTCTGTTGATTTCTGATTTTTATTCATTCTTTTCTGAATGTGCATAGTAGTAGTTGAATTGGATCCCTAACATCTAATTTAGCTGAGCAATGCATTTGGGATGAAACCCCAAGTTCATTGAGCTTTTAGTAGACAAGATACTGAATGTGTTGCAGGATGTGGGGTGAACAATGTTTTCTATTGATGGTAGGGATGTAGTGTTGTTAGACCATGAGCTTTATACAGATTTTAATGAAAGTTTCCATTTAAGTTAATGTGGCCAATATTGAGCTATTGTTCTTCTTGATTCAGATGAGCTTCAAGAAGTTGGAAGGCAATTCAGGACAGGAGAATTCACCCACTATTTACCAATCATTTTCACAGGTTGTGGTATGGGCAAGTAGTTTTTGAGCCAACCACTTGCATGTGAATATGTATGTCTTGGTCTAGAGCCCCCATCTTGAAGCAAGAACTAGTTTGAATGTCAATTGTATTGAGGAATCACATTGTCCTGAAAGCTACAACTAGAGTTCCTAATAGCTACCCCCATAGTAGCTGGAAGTGAAGAACCTTAATGCAGGTTTTTGTTTCAGAGCACCTTTTTTTGGTTGAAATAATTATCCCACAATCTGCTATATGAGGTATGCAGCAAATCAGAGCTTGGGCAGGCAATGTTGGCTAAGGAGCAGAACATGTTAAAGGAGGAGATGCAGCAGTTCACTATGGCTAACATTTCAAATCAGATGGAGGGCCTTCCCATTGAATTTCTTGTCATTCTATGCAGAAAGAAATTCATTAAGAATTTTATCTGAATGCCAATCCTGTTCACATGAGGATTACAGTACACTATTTGATATACATTATAATATATATGAATGCACACAGATTTGATCATTTTGCATTCTTGCGAACTTTTACAAAGTAAATTTCTCTGGGAGAAATACAAACCCCATGATGCCAAGTTGAAGGCTACAAGATTGACCTGATCACAACAAGGGACGACCTCTAGCACCATAAGGTGTATGAAATGTACTAAAAAGCTTTGAGGTCCATTGCTGGTGGATAGGAGCAGCAGTTTTGCCAGCAATGTTCAAGGTATGGCTTGATCTGTGTGTACTCTAAATGCTGCAAGTCATCCCTTGTCCTTCATCTTTCTGTGTACTTGGTTCATAACATTCATGGATTGATGGCCATTGTTTGTAACTATGGTTTTGCTCAATTTCAATTCCCTTGCTTAATATTGATTTCCTTCTCTTTCCTTCATTCTTTGCTTGATTTGTTTTTTTCAGTTTCTATAGGTCTCTTATCCTTTGCACACTTCACTCCATTGTTGACAGTGGTGACTTTGATTTTGGCACTCTGTTCATGTTGTTTAAGTGCGTATGTTGGATGTTTGAAGTATGCACTTTATATCTGTTGGGCATGGTTGAAGAAGAACTGCAGATGCATGATGTAAGTCTTTTCATAGTACAATGGACACGTTGTATGAAGGTATAGAGCAGTAAGCAATTCCTGAAGAATGATTTGTTTTTGACTCTTACCAAATACTTGATCTCTGACTCATTCATTGTCTCACAACTCAACTCAAGTTTAGAGTGTTTGAATTAATTCATATTTCCCTGTGGATTCAGTCCAAATACCTTGACTGCCTTAATGTGGAAGTATTACCAGGCAAAGTTTTGTCTTTTTGAGTGTTAAGTAGCTTTCCTTGGGAACCTATCTCATGAGTTCCTCTCAATTCTTTAAAGCTCCTCCAACAGCATGTTGCTGCCAACTTGCACATTCAATTGTGCTGTCTCTGTCCAGATTCATGAATGATTTTGCATATGGACCTTTCTCTTGTGTTGCTAGTATTTTTTTTGCAGTTCTCTGACATCTTTTTTATATAGCATCATGTCTTTTTTTTCAGTGATCATGCTAGGGAGACACCTTGCCCTTCATTAATTCATCTGATGTTCACCTTGTGTTTGCATTGTGCAAGTTCCATGTATTAACTGAGTTTGATGAGGGCAAGCACAACTATTGAAGATGTCTTGCTGGTCAAAACTGATGGTCTGCAAAACATGTCTTGAGACTCACACAACACTCTGAATTGGGGGCTTGTCTCTTGTGCCTAGTGATGACAACTCCTTGACCATGGAGGGCAAGTAAGTTGTTTTTCTAGTGTAAATTCTCCACCCATCATCCATCCCTAGTCCTAATGCCTTGGTGGCTATTGGTTTATATCATTGTGTTGTCTGTAATGTTTAGAATGATCATGATCACTGTTGCACATTGACAAATAATCTAGATTTAAAAAGTTTAAAGTAGTTCAATTATTAGTAGTTTACCTTGTAACAATTTTACATTATCTTGCAACTTGGTTTTGTCAATTTGGAGATTTTAATTATTTAATAATTAAGTTGCTTTCTTTGCTTGTAATTATGGTAATATTTATACAGATTTAGGAATTCTTATGAGAGTGCTTAAGGTACTTTCAGCCTATAAGCAAGCTAAATTTGAATTATTTCTAAGAAGAAATATTGAAACTTGAAACCCAAAATGTTATTCATGTACTCATAGAAATTTATGTCCAATTCTATTATGCACATATGTGGTTACAAATGACTATGAGTGCACATAAAATTATTTTATGAATAACACAAATGTGATCACAACCTGCAACAATTAAGACTCAATTGCATATGCAAATAAAAATTACACACAATATGCTAATTTTGTTGAATAGAAAATAAATGATTGTCAACAATAATGTGAAGCAACACAAAAGCCCAAGTTGATTGGATCAAATTTCTTCCAATTGCAACATGGTGAATTATCTTTTTACAAACCTTGTAACATTTGAGCTTTTGGTCTAAAACGATTTTTAATGGGATAGAACACTACAAAATTTAAGTGCACTGAAAATAAAAGATAGAAGAATAAATAATGCGTGAAATAGACCATGAAAAGAACCAATCCAAACAAAGAGTGATTACAAAAGGCCATATTTTAATGGGTCTCATGGAAATAACATACAAATAAAGGAAATTAAATGCATAAAAGATTCAGTCAAACGAATGCACTGTCAAATGTGGGAAAATGAATAAATTTATAAATTATGTTTCATTGCAAACTTCAAATATATTTATGTGACATGTGCCGTTGAGCACATATTCTAATGTAGTTTTACAAAAAATACACATTTTTAAAGCATAAAGTCCAATCTCTTTTTTAAAATTTATTTCTAGTATTTATCAATTCTTGATGAATTTGTTTTTCAAATTCAATGACTCTCACACCATAGGTCTGAAATTTAAGAAACCACTTTGGTGCACCTAACTCATTGAGGGTCTCATAATGATACCACAAGCACACCCCCAATTTTCCTAAAATTTTAATTTTGGATTTTCATTGAATTTTCAATGATGAAAATATTCAAAATTCAATAACTTTTGTAATGCAAGCATCTTTTAAACATTATGAAATCATGTTAATGCACCCTTAGGGAAAAGACTTATCAAGACTATTAGGAGCATCGTGAGCACAATGGTTTGGGAGATTTCAATGTGACGATACAAAACAATGTAAATGGGATAGAGATGCCCCCCATTGAACATCACTTGGTAACCAAACATTAGTATAGTGCAAACTAGCTTTGGTAAATGGTTGCACGTGTGTGGATCAATTTTCAAAAAGGTTCTATGATTAAACATTTGATCTTGAAAAATTGTGTTCAATTTTTTAAAGTACCCAAAGAGAATGTTATTTTTGTTTGCAATTATGGGCATGGGAATAAATCAATATAAAAAATAACAACCATTGTTATATTTAAATATGTTTGGTGATGAAATAAAAACAACACATTTCATGCATACAACTAAAAACAATAATGTGGAAAAAAATTCAATCAAGTTTTGAATGTTTGGTTATGATTGTGTTTTGATATAGTTTAAGAAAAAATGTAAGTGATTTTTCCAAAGTCAATGTTTGATTTTGGGGCGGGTTGGATTCATTTTCACAAAACAACACCAAAGGATTCAAAGAAGGCATTTGGTTAAGGGGATTTGTTTGTCACTTTAAAAGGCATGCAATTGTTCATAAATAAACCCCAAACCTTAAGAAACAACCATGTTACCTTAAAGAAAAAGAATAGGTAAAAAAGTTTGGGTTAAACATAATCACTTTATCATCCCACACATCACATATTCTATAACCATTATATGTATCTTGTTTCAAATTATTTAAAACAATATTAAAAAAGGTTAAAGATGTAAATATTTGTAGAAATAATCACATGGAACCCAATGAAATAACCTTGATTGGATGGGTAGATGAGGCTTTAGAGCAATCATTCACCCAAAAAAAGACTTAGGGCTACAAGTAATGACGTTTTAATCCCAAGGCCATGCATACCAAGATTTGACCTTTAAAAATATACATTACAACAAGAATCAATGACCCAAAAAATGAAACTGATTGTACAAATGAAGAAATTAGTCAAAATCAAGATTGAGGGGAGGAATTTGTTGTTTTAAAACCTTATAATGATTGGAGAGAGAATCAACATTGTTGTAAATCTAAATGAAAATAACCATGAGATGTTGTAAGAAATTCAACCTCTTTCAAATTCGATTCAAGAATCCATGTGTTTGCTTCTCATTACTTTGTTTACCTACAAGATATACAAAGAGAAAAGGCCATTAGTTGATTACTTTTAATCACATGTGACATTTGATGAATACTTAGATATCTTAAAGGAAAAAAAACATGGCTGAAATAGTTTCAAAAGAAATCAAAAAAGGAAGGTGAAAGGAAAGGGAGGACAAGTCATTGAAAAGAGTAATATATTTGGGGATTGCAACAAATCGAACAATTCAAAGAGTTGTTGAGAAATGTGTGTTAGAACACAATTTGTTATGACCTAGATTGCAATAGTTGTAAGAAAACTAGATGACAAATTTCACCAAAACTTTCAAATAAGTTTGCAAGTAAATCCTCATACATATATGGGCATGAATTTCATATGCACAACATGGTCCAACAAAGGCTTTCTAATGACTAAATGCATTGAGATCAATCACAATAGAAATAGAAGAACATCAATAGAGTGAAAAACAAACACAATTAAGAGAATTGTAGAACATAAGATCATGGTGAACAAGAGGAACACAAGACCACAACAATTAGAATAAACATAAGAGGATACACAAGATCAAGATGATTAGTAGGAAAAACACAACCATGATGATTAGGAAGAACATAAGACCACAACAACCATGAAGAACATTAAAACCATGATAACTAAGAGGAACACAAGATCATGGTGATCAAAAGGAACACCAAGACCACAACAATTAGGAAGCATACAAAACCATGGCGACCATTAAAAACATTAAAAGCACAATAATCAAAGAAACACAAGATTACATTAACCAAAAGGAACCCAAGACCATGGTGATTAGGAGAAACACAAGAGCATAGCAACCAAGAGGAACGCCAAGAACATGATGATAAGGAACAATGCCAAGACCATGGCAATTGAGGAAAACACAATACCACAACAATAAAAAAAAAAACACCAAAACCACCACAATTAGGAGGAACATTTCATGCCCACAAAACTTTTTAAAACTTGCATAAAGGTTGTGTGAATAGGATGATTTCACATTCATTACCATTGATTTCTAAGCCTTAAACTAAACTAGATTTTAACTGTATGTTTAAGAATGAATGGTTATTTTGAGAAGATTGGTTGTTGTTTTTTGCATCCATCCTTGTGATGGGAGTAGGTGGAATTTATTAGTGAGCGTATGATTTTTTGGTTTTAGGTGACAAAGGAAACTTTCACATGGGACCAATTTGAAGGTTTTTTCATTTTTGACCACTTGAATTTTAAAGGGGCATATCTTTATCATAATTCACTTGTTTTGAATGATTTAAAATTAAAAGGTTGTGGGTGCACTTTTAAGCTTTTACACTTGTCTTTAAAAGGAATTAGATGAAGTGAAAAGGGGGTGACTGTTACATTAAATGTTCAATCATTGATAACACGGCTTTAATGACTTTGTCCTTAAATAAGTATTGCAAGCTCAAACTTCAAAGCAAAAACTTTTGTAATTGAAAAAAACTTCATCTAAATGCAAACACTTGTATGGAACATGCCCATCCATCATTTGCACATAGGTAACAATTTAGATGTTACTCACTAGTTGGGTCAAGTTTGAGTCAAAAATTTATGCCCAAATCCTACACCAATGCCTAATCTCTTCCCTATCACTAGAGCTAACAAACATACAATAAACCCCCTTTATAATCACATCCATTTTAGTCACATTCTTATTTATGTCACATATTTTTTGGCAACCATCTGTTTTATTAAGGAACACCATATTTTGAGTCACTATCACACTCGCTAGTAACACAAAACATTTGCAATGTTTTCTTAGTAATGTGACTATAATAGGGAAAATCTAAAGCAAATATTAGAGTTTTGTAAATTGTAATTCCTTTTGACAATGTTAATGTTGCTTTGTGTTCAAGTTGTGCAAACTAACAACAATGAATCTAGTTGAAGAGGGGAAAAAAAATAACAACTTTCTATTGCATGCAAGCAAAAGATATATGAGCTTGCAAAAAAAATTAAAATTAAAATTCAGAATATATAATTGAAAAGATACACAAAGAACTCAAACTCAATGTAAATTGTCACATTAAAACATGCAAAAATCATAACCTTCTTCAAGTCTAATAATGCATGATAAAACTAAAAATAAACCACACAGGAAATTTAAACAATTGTCATCTTTATTTTAACATAAAAAGGCTATTAGTCAGAGTCTTGTAAGGGTTTGTATGGAATGTGAGTATGCATGTTTCAATCACAATTCATTAGTGTCACCAAAAAAAAAAAAAAAAAAAAAAAAGTGATCACCAAGGGTGTGTGCTTATAAAGGGGGTTTTCTGCACAACGTTCCCTAATGGTAGGACATCACCAGGGTAAGGTAAACCATAAAATGGGTTGAATTTGAAATACTTAACAAGGCATCACAAACATGCTGGCCCTGCGAATTGATAAGATGTTGTTCGTCTACCGACTGCGTCCACACTCTGAACACCAAGACAATCCGTTCCAATCTAAACAGTCTAAACATATTCACCAAAGAAACCGGTTCACCTAATGTGAAATCGGTTTTAATAAGGTAAAACTTCCAAAAGTCGGATCCAATGCGGTAGTCCCCGTCCCTGTGGGGTCAGGGCCCGACAACAGGGAATGAATGGTAATTTAGCAAGGGGGCAGAAAGAACTTCGGCCCACGAAGTTTCGTCGCGAGGGCGGACACGAAGGGCACTCGCAGTTTCCTGCGCTAAGGATGCCACTCTAGCGCGGTTCTCGCAAGCGAGCGATGCTCGGAAACTCCTCGTTTCTTCTATTTCAGCGTTGCAAATGCCGGCGCTCTGGAGGGCTCTCTTTCTCGGTAAAGGAGTATTTTGGTTTCCCGTCGTCTTCTCCGTGTGATTTCCCAACCGCACACGGAATCAGAAACTTTGTGTGCACTCTAGCAGTCTCTATATGTGCAGCGCAGTGCCTGCAATCGCAAACATCTCGACACAATTTGATGGGTTTCAAGAAGCTCAAGGATTACAGACTTACTTGCTTGATGTTGTGTATGTAATTTTCTATGACTGGTGCTTGAGTTCTTTTCTCTCGTAGCTTATTGTCGCCCTGCTACTGTTACTGCTGCTGTTTCTTCTTCTTCTTCTTCTTCTTCTTCTTATTGTTGCAATTGACTCAAATGAATTGCTCGTCGTTCATCTCTTGATTTGAAGACTTCAGTGGTGTGTGCAATAGATGCTAAATTGCAAAAGTAGCTGGTGGAATTCGAGCTAGAGACTTCGGAGTTTAGGAGGGATTGACTATCTGGAGCTGGATTGTGATCCGTATCTGTCGCTGAGGCACTGTAGATTGTTCCATCGTTCTCTGAGAGTAAGGTTGCTGCTAGATTGTGCGTTGTCGTTGACTCCAAAATTCAAAGGAAGAGGCTTGAAATCTTGAGAGAGAGAGCTTTGGATCAGCAGCAGCAATGTCGGCGCAAGTATACCCGTTTGCAGGATCACCGGCCATGAGCTATGTGCCACAGCAGAACTACGATAAGCAGAAGATGAACGGCGCAGCGGTGGGTCCGATACCGCCGCCAGCAACGTACAGACCCCCTATTCATCGCCAAAAGCCCGGCTGCTGCAGATTATTCTGCTCGCTCCTCTTCTGTTTCTTCGTCACGATCCTCGCAATGTTCGGCATTACAATTACAGTCATGTGGCTTGTTCTACGTCCCCACGTACCTTCTTACTCACTCCAGAACATCGAGTTCCACAGCTTCAACTTGACAGAGCAGCAGAATGCCTACAGCCTGAACTCAGACATCCTCTACACTCTGGAGGCGCGCAACCCCAATAAGCGGATCGGAATCCAGTACGACGAAATCGATATCTACACTTTCTACGCCGGCGACGAACTCGGCCAATCCTCGATCCCAGCGTTCTACCAAGGTCATCGCAACACTACAATACTGACATCCGAGTTGAAGCTGGTGAACGCTACATTGTCGCAGAGCGCGGGGACGATTCTACAATCCAGCATACAGAGTACGACTCTGGTGTCGTTACACATACAAGTGGATGTGAGAGCGCGCATGAAGTTTGGGTCCTACACCTCTTTCCATTTCTGGGTGCATAGCAATTGCGATGTACAGTTTTACCCGCCCACGGCAACAACACCTGCTTCAGTGACGAGCAAGAGCTGTGGATATACCAGGTGAAGTCTTGAAACAGACTAGATCAAAATCTTCAAACGATTGACGATTAGACTGCGAGCTTCCACGCACAATTCAGATTAAGTTTACACATTCTCCTTGCATACTTAGAATCGTAGACACAGAAATGTAATTTGTAGGAGGTGGAGAAGACATTCTTCTTGCACTGTGAAGTATATGAACTCTCAATGTCCCCACCAGCATGATTCTAAACCCAAACAGAAAAGCCTTCAGTTAAGTGCAGAAATTGATTTGAAGAAAAATGGTTGCAAATAGAAGTGTTTGGTTCCAGATTGTAGATCTATACCATTTTTGTTCAGCTTCAGATTCTGAAACTCATCTCATAAGCAAAGAGCTCACAAATGTACAGTGGATCATGAAGCTGGGGTTGTCTCTTCTACATTCTTTTTGATGGAAATCTGTATCAATACAACACTGCCCTCAAGCTTATCATCTGGTTGCCCTCAGCAGCAAACTCATGAGGAAACTCCTTGAGCATACATCCCTTTGGATCCCACCTATGATGGCTACCACCACCTATGTGAAGTCAATGCCCCTTTGCTGAAAATAGAAAGGAACCACTACAGTTCTTCCCCATACTTGCTAGAGCCCCTGCATAGGAATTGCCCGAGAGTTCACTCTGAGACCAATAATATGGATGGAGCAATCTCTTACATTGTTTGGAGCTGTTTCCATTCTCATGTTTCTGGGGTCAATTTCTTGCTGATAGGCATTGGTGCCTAGTGGATGCTCAGAAAGAATCTGGTAAGGTACCCCATGCAGGATGCTATCTCTTGGATTTCCGCACTTGGAGGATGTGCCATGCCATGGACATTGTAAGGAAGCTCATACATGGAATTTTATGCAATGAAAGAGGAGCTCAATTCAAGCTCATTGATATCAAGATACTGCCCCTGTATTGCATCAGATTAATGCTCAAATCATTTTCACCAGTACTTTGGATTCTAGCAGTGCCATTGCTGAGAGTTTTACTGTCTCTGTATTCATGCTCTTCAAGCAGTTTCCAGGGCTTCAAGACCAGGCTCTTACAAAAATCAACAAAGAGCTTTGACCAAGAGAAGCATAGAATCCAAATTCATGAGAGAACAAGGTGAGGATTTGCAATCCTTCTGGAAATGCAACATCTATTATCATAATTTGTTCAGAAGCTGTGTCCCAGAAGGATTTCAGCCCAATTCAATATAGATCATGAATGGTTTTTTTTCATCAATTGTGTAAGAGATTGTGCAGAAATGCACAAGAAATAACTTCAATGAGTTATCAAAGATTGGGAAGCTGAGGCCAGATACAAAGGGGCAATGGGGTGCATGAAGAACGCACCTCTCCACATTGACAGGAAAACCTTTGGCATTTCTAACATCCTACACAGTTCGGTGTTTGTGGGGGGAGGAGCATGCTGATCATTTGGGTCAAGGAGATCACCTCCACTCTGAAGAGAAGACAGGAATGAAATGAGAGAACATCTGAGGAGATATGTGAATCTCAGTAGAAGAAGACACCATATGGACTTGGTGTCTCACTTCAATTCTGCACACGCAACACCATGCAGGGCAATGGTTAGTTGCTGTAGGTGTACTTTGAATGGGTGTTTTCCAAGTTTTCAGAAACACCATGATCTGAGAATCAACAACAGCACCATTGCTGGGACTACCTTGGGTGAGAGAAGAAAAGTGAGTGGAATTACCAAGAGCCAAGGAAGATTGCATTTGTGGCAATGGCAGAGTGCATCGATAAACCCTTGGTCTTCTTTGAAGAATCCAAGACAGAAAAATGGGCTTTCATCTTCAGGATGGACCCACAACTATCAGGTAATGATATGAACGTTGTCTTCTTCCTCTCAAGTTGATCTATTCTAAATCACAAGGGTATCTGAAACATGCAATCAGCAACAAGATTACTCTTCATTTTGCACATAAGACAAATGACAAAAAAATTTCACCCCATCTGTGTCAATGACAATCAAAAGCGGCAAATGCACAGGGGAATGGAAGATATGATGTGAATTTTGGTTTTTTCTTACAGGTAGGGTGTGCTGCAAAATTAAGAATGGAGGTGATGGGTTTGTTTTGCCATAAGAAAGAAAAGCGCAGAAAAATACAAGAGCTGGTTGGTGTTCTCAAGCAGGTAGAAAGAAAACTTTAGTCATGCATTCTGTGCAAATTTTCAGGAGATTTGTGTGCTCAGCACTTCAATTACTGAAAAGAGTTATTCATGGGGGGGGCAGGTGGCCAGTGCCTACTTGCTCTTGACCTGTGTGAGAGGGTTCATAGTGCCACTGGTAGAGATGTTTAAGACTACTCCACCAAGCTGGTCCAAGGTGGTGCTCATGTTGGTCTCTTTGGATTCTTATGCAATCTATTACCTGGCAGTGAAGGCATCAGAGCCCTTGGTTCAACTTACAGACTTGGCAGCAAAGAACGAAACAGAATTAATGGAGGAGGAAATCATGTTGTTGAACCTTACCACCCAACTTGTAAAGCTCTTTAGGCGGCTGAGAAACATAGCCATTTCCACAGCTGTGACAAACTGTGCTCAGATTGTGGACTCCACCCTGCAGCTCAATGACCCAAGTTTTGTTGCAACCTGCTCAAAATTCGCAGGTACTATTCGCTTGCTTGCTTGCTCACCCTGAAAATTGAGCTCTGGAAAATTGAGCCTTTTCCACACACTTTCAAAGTCCCACAATTGTCATCAATTGGTCCTAAAAGGTCAAAAACTACTAATCTGTCAATCCCAGTCTTCTTCCATGTGCCAATTTGATGCAATGATATTCCTCACTACCTTCTTGCAGGAGACCTGCATATGCTTTATGAATTGCACTCATCAATGGGACAACCTATGAAAAACTTGTACACATGGAGGTGGATTCCACAAGGGCAGAAGATGCCAAGCAACCAGACGCACAGAAAGTAGTAGCTCAATGACCAGTCCCAAACCAGTATTACATTTGGGCTCATTTCCTACTACAACCAAATGAGGTGAATCATGTCTTGAAAGTAACTGTGCAATTCTTGAGGAAAGAATACCGAGAACAACACAAACTACCATTTGATGCAGTTGAGATTCAACCAAACTGCAAGCAGCTGAGACAATGCAGATCCACAATGTTAACATAACCACAAGTTCCTGGATTCCAGTTACATGAGATACACATTAGTCGGAGATTCAATCCAGACCTGTAATTGCTTCAACTCTTTCTTTCTTGCTGTGGTACTATTCCAGAATTTTCCAGTTTTAGTGTTGGAAAAACTCTTTGTACTTTGCAAATCACAATCCCAAGTGAAAGCTTTCTTCCAGATTACTAGATTGTTCCATGCTGCATGTGGACAATGCATGTAATAATGGAGATGTAAAATGTTTCAGCATGATGATATCAAATGGTTTTTTCCATCTTGCAAAAACCTAACATACTCTTACTGCCAGGGGGAATGGTCTGTACAGCCAAAGGAGAAGCTCTAATTTGGTGAAGAATTGATGCTTGATTGTCATGCAACATGTTTTTGGACAAATCAAAATGGTCTTGTTGTTGGTTTTGAAGTCTGGATCTGAACAATTATTCCACCAGGTGTGCTGATTCCTGAAGACATTTTGTGAATTTGGTTTTGTAGTTAAGTCCATACTCGATCTAATTGTGCATTTTATGCCACAAATGTAAGAAGAACAGTTCCAGTGAACCTTTTTATGAAAATTATATTTTTTTTCTCCTGTAATGAAAATATAGTACATGTCATTAAGCATGTATAAAGTGCAAGTAAAGATATAATACACATAAATACAAAAAAAATTATAATTTGTAACTTTGGTTGCATGTTTGATCTTTTTGGGTGCACATTCTAATTATTTTAAGTTTGTTCTAAATTTCCATCACATGATTGGAATACCCATAAAGAAACAATTTAAAAACATGATGGTTTTGATTTTTACAACAATCTATATGCTACTTGGGCTCCGCATTGCTACGCACTACCAGCAATGATTTTCTTTCTTGTTATGTGTTCCCATATGATTATCAATAATTCATGATTTTTACAGCTTTCTATATATTATAAATTTTCATATAATAGAATTTCAAACATTTGTTATATACGCCCCTGCTTGTGAAAAGATAAAAGAAACAAATATAAGAAAAAAATATCTTTATTTTAATAAAATTAGGTTGTGAGACAAAAAGGCCCCAACCGGGGCCAGAATGTTGAACTATGAGTCCAACAATGTCAAGTGCATAGCAAGGTAGAATGAGGGTAGGAGGGTGCAAGGAATTGAACCCTGAACCTCATATTGAAACACACATCTGCTTAACCAATAAGAGGGCCATCCCCATAAGAAGGACCTGCCTAGGATGAAAGAGGACCTAAGTTTGGCGACCCATTTTGGGAACATACATATACCGTAGACCTTAGCCACCATGAGGCAAATTATTTCATAAGCCTAAACATCTAGGTCTCTATTTTGGACAAATAATCCCCATTATAAACTGGGGGTACCCCTTAAGAAGGTAGTTTGTTGGCCTTGCCTACCAAGGGGAGGATATTGTATTTAGATTCATTATACAGTACAGTAGCTTAAGGGATTTTGGCCCCTAGGTAATAGTAGGTCTATTTTTATATGCGGATTTTTGAAAGATGATATTTTGGCTTGTGTTGAAACTTGGGATTAGTTATAGAGTTGTGAGTTACTTAAAGGATGTTTTTGAAGATTATATTTTTGCATGGTAAAATATTTGAATTTTCATAATTCATTTGTTGCCTTAAGATACTTTTTAATGTAAATGACAAGGCCACAATGTGACACACCCCTTGTTTTGTTGTTTTGTTTGTCATGCCAAGATCTCCCAAACCATGGCATCTCCCATCCTAACTTGATACCATTAGAAAGCACTTGATAAGTAACAACCCTAACATGGTACCATTAGAAAACACTTGATAAGTAACAACCCTAACTTGATACCATTAGAAAGCACTTGAAGAGTAAGGGTACGGCAAGGTAGTTATGCAGTATTTCCACTTTCCAGCTACAGTTCTTGAATATTGAATAATTTTATAAGTGACAATAAAAAAATTTAAAAACTAAAAGTTGCAAGCAAATTGAAGTGCATTCTTATTTCTGTTGGAAGGCCTTCAATGAGTAAGATCCATTCTCTCATTGAGGGGCATTTCCATGTATATAAGGTACCCTTCAAAATTGTGTAGTAAACCCACTTCTAACATTCTTGTCAATTAAGTAGACATATACATATATATGTAACCCCCTTCCCCTTGGGAAAAGAAAACAAGGGGTGTGTGTCACATTGTGGCCTTGCCATTTACATTAAAAAGGTTTCTTAAAGGGAAAAGAAGAATTTTTGAAAATACAAATATTTCCCCATGCAAAATTATAATCTTCAAAAGAATCCTCTAAAAGAAACCAAAATCCTTCAAGATGTTATAACTCTATAAAACTAATCTCAAGTTTCAACACAAGTGCAAAACATCATCTTTCAAAAATCCTTGGATTAAAATAGACCTATTACTTAGGGGTCAAAATCCATTAAGCTACTACTATACTCTATAATGAATCTAAACAAAATATCTTTGCCTTGGTAGGCAAGGCCCAAAAAAAAGAAAAAAGTATCAATTATGGTTTTAAGAAAATTTAAGTTGTAAGTTGTGAGCATCACTTTTTTTTATTGGTGAAAATTTGCCAAAAAGCGAAAACAATTTTTTTGTTTTAAAAATCCTTACTGGGGATGATCGCCAATTTGGCTGCAAAAAAAGTTCCTAAAATGTCCACTAGTTGCGAGGCATAAAAGTCTAGATTCGGAAGACATTCCTGCCCAAATCAATGATTTTCCGCCCAGCCCTCAACTTATATCTGACCGTTGGATCAACAATGGCTACAAGCATTTAGGAAGGGTAAGAAAGTAAGAACTTAAATTTTGTGAATTTTGGCCACTTGGTGACCCACAAGAAAATCCAGTGCAACTCGTAACAAAAAGCCTTTTGTGAATTTCATTTTCTGAAGTCGCTAGATTTCCAGGAATTTTTTTCTAAAATTGCCAATTCTAGACAGTAAGTTGCAGGAGGTGGCTAAAATATAGCAAGATTCTCAAATTTTTCTCCTTTTCCTCTCTGACCTATAGCCAAATTTGGCTAACTCCTCTTGTGGATCATCGCCAAGTGGCTACATCACAAAAAAAAATTTAAAACTCTCCTGAACTTAATGTCGCCATATCCCCAAATAAATCTTCTGTCACCTCGCTCAGGACGTGGAGTGGAGTGCGTGACTGGTGGATGTTGTTGTTGTTGTTGTTGCAGCAACAGCGAGGAAGAGAGTCGCCAGGCGCTCAAGGACAAAATTACGCTCTACTAAACAATCCAAGCCTCGCAAATTTCTTTGACCAACATTGCAGGTTAGTGTGTAATCTCCTATGATTTCTTCTGATTTTTTAATCTTAAACAGTAATTTTAATTTATTTTATTTTGTGTTTGCAATCGGAATCCTTCGTTTGCTTGCTTGCTCAAAGTGGGCATCCCTAGGAAACAAATATAGGTACGCAGCTTTTGTTGTAGTTAGATTGGCTTGCCTTTGTCGTGAGTGACCTGATGTCCATTGCTAGTTGTATAGGTGATTTCTTTCTTTCGCATCCTTTTCGAGAGTTGACAGTTGAAGTCTTGTTTCATATCGAATCTAGTGTGGAAAATACTGAAATTAGGGGAGTGTGTGTATATGTGTGTGTGTTTGTATGGTGGTGGTGGGGGGACTTTGGGTTTTTGTCGACGTGACGGTGATATTGGCTTAATTTTGGGTGAAGCATTTTGGCACAAGAAACCCTAGCTGCGGGAAAGGAGGGTTTTTAGTTTCGTCTTTTCAGTTTCATGAATGCAGGGAAGGTGGTTTTGAAATTTTCATAAATTGTTGTGGCAATGGATGCCGCAACGACTAGTGGCACATTCGCTGGTTCCACTTTAGCGGATAAGCTTCACAAGCTCAATGCCTCGCAACAAAGCATCGAGAGTATCCACTCTTCGTTTTTTCAGGGTTTATATTATCTGCTTCGTCTTTTGTTTTTTCCTTCTGGTTTAAGGAGTGGAACTACTTTTTGATGGTGTAAAGTAGTTTGGTGTTCTTGACATGAGTAATGAGGTTTTCTGGGCTGCATACTGGGTCTAGTTTTTCATGATTTGGGGAACAAACGGGATTTTGTTTGCTGATCGTTTACCTTAAGAAATATGCAAAGCTTTATCACACTGGTGTATATTCCATCGAAAGAAAGCCAAAGAAATCGTGGAGACATGGGGGCAGAAGTTTCACGAGGCCCCAAGAGAGCAACGTGTGCCTTTCCTGTACCTGGCTAATGACATTCTGCAGAACAGCCGTCGCAAGGGCCTTGAGTTTGTGAATGAGTTCTGGACTGTGCTTCCTGCATTGCTGCAAGAGGTGGTTGATATTGGAGATGAGGGTGTTCGCAGTGCTGCCTTTCGTCTGGTATGGAACAATATTGCTTTTCAATCTGCTGCACGATTGTTAGTGTGGTAGAAGTTTGCCTTCACATCTGGTAGAGAGCTATAAACAGGAGTAGATCCAAACCAGGGATGCTGGGAAAATGGATGGAAGTACAGGATTTGCAATTCTTGAGATTTGGTGGCGTGTATACCATGAAGCACACACCAGTAGCATTTTTTGGGGGAAGGATTGGTTTTAAATATGTTCAGAAGAAACAAGCTTGGTTCAACACTTGAACTTCCAGTGACCTCAGCTGCATGATTTTAGTAATGCTCTGCCAGACAAGATTTTTCTTTTGATGGTCACAAATGCTGGCATCTGTAGGTGGACATTTGGGAGGAAAGGAAAGTTTTTGGATCCAATGTGCGAAATCTCCGGGAGGAGCTGCTTGGAAAAGGGTCCCTTCCTCCTGTAAAGGATGTGAAACATTCTTCTCTGCCTCCTTATGTGAGTGATAACCAGCTTGTAGGTTGATGGAGATGGTGATGGAGAATCAAGCATTGAGACAGAAGGCAGGAGTTGTAGAAATTGCTTACAAAAGCATACAGGAAGAGTGATGTTGAACTTCTGCAACATCCTGGTTGATGCTGATCATCTCTTTGTATCCTGTTGTTTTGGCAAGGTATTTGAAGGAGGCATACTGGAAAGAGTTGCAAGGTCATACCAAGCAGTTCAGGACAATGCAGCAGAGGAGGATGCAGCGCTGGCAGATTGTAATGCAGCTATTACTCGTGTTGAAAGCCTGCAGAAGAAAGCTGAAAATCACACAGGCAAGGGTAGCCCTAGCTACTATGATGTCTGCTATTGGATAAAGTAGTCAGCCATTTGATCCATATGGTGAATGAGTCTGCTGTTCAATGATTTTGAGTAATGAGTGTTGTGACCAGTCAATGCATCACCTTTGAGCAGTTTCCTGATGTCATAATACAGAGGTTTTGTTCAGATGGTTGTGTAATGGATTGGACCAAGATTATGGGCAGATTATTGTATACAATCTACACCCACTGTTTGAAACTGATGAATTTAGTGAAGAGTCATGGCAGCTCATCACTGCTATTCATGATGAAGGTGATTGTCTGACACTTTCTGAGTGACGCTCATATCACAGCACTCATTTGTGTAGCATTAGTTTGGTTTCTTTTGGAACTAACAGAAAAATCACCTTCAAAGTGTTGTTGTTGAGTTGCTCTGCAATCTCATGTCAATGTTTTAACTGGCTTTTGTTACTTCATTCAATATTTCTATCACTTATGTTTTTACATATCCAATGCCACAATTTATCTGTCAACTAGCATCTTGGTTCAGGTTGTACCTCAAAGTGCTCATAATTGCAACATGAGGTTGTTGGGTTTACCTAGGATCTGCAAATTTATCTGCAAAGTTTGTTTGAAGCTTTGCCAACTGGATCAGTAACTTGACCTTTGAAGATCTGCATGGACTGTACAGGGGAAGTACAAGAATCAATAGCAGAGGAGTTGCTTGCACAACAGGTGGTCATGGCACAGTGCATAGAGCAGCTGGAAGCATGTGAGATGGGTCATCACATGCTTGTTTCCCACCTCAGGGATGCTCTTCATGAACAGGTGTGCTTGGAAACTCTGATGTTGGAATGAGGTTTTTTCCAGGGACATGCCATACAGATTATGTGTTATTGTTCTTGACTGAAACCATCCTTCTCATGGATCACTCAGGACTTAGGTTTTGTGCTGTACCATATCTTCAATGATGTATAATAGTGACTGTCTACAATAGAATCACTTATTGAACACACTTGGCTTCTGAAGTAGTTGATCTGGAGAATCTACCAGTGTAAAGTTGATACTCAATGGTCATCAGGGAGGGTTGGGATCTAGCCTGCTGCAAGACAGACATGGTGAAAAGTAAAGCTAAGCAATGCACTTGTACATAGAACTGACAGTAGCATTGTTGTGTTTTTGCAGGAAAGCAAGCTGGAGCAGATACGAACTCAGCTTCAGGTTTCTAGTGTTATCTCTTGCACTCTGCACTTCCATCAGAGGGTGTTTTCTACTCACAGTTGCTGAACTGTAGTAGCAGCAGAGATTTTTGTGATGATGATCACATCATATGCCTCTTGCGTGTTTTGAATGCATGCATTGAGCCTGCTAATCATGTTTGAACCATAATAGTAGTGGGCTTGTTCCTGAAAGACATTCCCTTCCATGTCTGGTCACAGATAGCCCAAGCACAGCTGGAGCAGGCTGGAAGTGTCCAACAGCATTTGATGAATGGGAGTCCAAGCCTTGCAGATGCAATTGGTGCCCCTAGTGAAGCTACAGTTGTCTCCAGGGATGAGTCACGGTACTGGCACCATGAGAAACAGCCTACAAGCAGCAAGGACAATGGGAACCAAGTGGTGATCTCAGGCCTGTCCATGCCATTGAGCACTGTTGCAGAAAGCAATTCACAACCAGAGTATGCAGACAAGAGCAATTTTCAGACATCAGCAGCCACAATAGCAGCAGAGGTAGCAGCAAAGTTAGCAGCAAGTTCATCATCAGCAGCTATGCTCACCTCTGTCTTGTCATCACTGGCAGCAGAAGAAGCAGGTGGTGGGCCACAATCACCAAGCTATGATGTCAATGAAGGTCAACCTATGGAGAAGAGGGCACGTCTGGATGGAAGGCTTGATGCTCTACATAATCCTGATACATCTTATGCACAGCATCAACTGTCACAACCTACATCTCAGTATTTGGGTTCTCCTATGTTGTTGCCCTTGCCATATGCCTATCAATCAGCACTACCTCCACCTCCTCCTATGCAGTCCCACATGATGATAGGTCACCACATGGCAGTGCCACCTCAACCTGTGCCTCCAGGTTATGGGGCCCATTATCAGCCTTTCCCACCATCTAGGACACAGTTCTACAGCCAGCCTCCTTTACCTTCTCCACCTGCACCAGCTCCCAGGCAATGAAAATGTTCATTCATTTGCCTGTCTTAAATTGCCTTGTGTCTATTCCTTCTCATGGCAATGAACCTGCAATTCATCATTTTTGGGGAGTGTTAGATTCACATGTGGCCATGTCCTGTGTTCAGTGACTTTTGTACATGCTTCTTAAACACCTTTGATGCTACTGGAGGGTTCTGCATGCACTGTACAGAAGAAACTAGGATGTTGCAGGAGCTCAGGCCTGATACCTCTGATGCAGACCTCAGTTGAACAAGTTTGCACATGTCCTATTCAACATCTGCAAACCTGTTCCAACAGATGTGGATTGAACTGATGTCCGATGCTCTGTAATGAGAGTCCTGATGTGGATGTATCCTGGCTTGCATTCACCGCTGCATTTCTGAAGTTAGTCAGAACCTGCAATTTAGTCCCAGAAGTAGCATCATTAAATGAATGGGCATTGACTGTCACTCCACTGCTCTCCAGGTATGCTGGGTTATGGGGGAATGGCTATCACCCTCTCCCACTCCATTAGAGGTCTAGTTTCTTATCGAGCTGTTGCACTTTAGATGATGAATCGCCCTAAACCCTAAACCATTTGAGCTGAGCAATGAATATCTACAAGCTGTAAGAACCTATGAGACTGACCACTATCTGTTCCAAATTGGGCAGAATTTCAAAAATGCACTTGTGAGGCAAAAAATACCCCACAAACATTGCATGGTATAACTCAAAAGTAGGCAGAATGTGCAGAGGACAGTGCATGGAATAACCAGAAAAACTCAGCCTGGACTTGGGAGGAAAGATGTAACAAGACTATTTAGTCTGTTTAACTCTCACTGGAGATCACAACAAATGAAAGAAAGGAAACAACAAAAAACAGACAAGAGAAAAGCTTAACCAACGCTCTGCTTGTCTGTGAAATTTGACCAAAAAGCAAAAATTAAAAACAAAAGTCTGAAAACAGAGTGATTTTGGAGGATTTCAATTGCAAGAAGTTACAAAGTGCCATTACTTCACACATAAGTTTTCATTCAATGAAGCTATTCATTGGTTGTCTACTAGCAATCACACTAGATAGAAGCAATCATGGCAAATAACATAAGTTTGGCTTTTGGGGAAGTCAATTAAAAATGTGACATGACACACAACAGAAGATGAGTAAACATATATATATATCTTCCTCCCAGGGCATGATTTGCCTCATTCGGTCTTAGTAGGAAAGGACCTCAATTGTAATACCAGTTGGGATATGGTCATTGAGTGACTACATTCTGTGTTTCTGGTTGCTTGGCATCTTCTGCCCTTGTGAAATCCATCTCAATGTGTACCAATTTTTCATAAGTTGCCCCATATGCAAGTCTCCTGCAAGAAAGTAGTGGGTAATAGCATTGCATCAAATCAGCACATGGAGGAAGCCAGGGATTGGGAGATTCATAGTTTTTTTTTAAGGAACAATTAATGGCAATCTTGGAAGACTTTGAAAGTGTGGGAAAAAGGTTCAAATTTCCAGAGCTCAATTCTCAGGATGACCAAGCAAGCAAGCAGATAATAGCTGCAAATTTTGAGCAGGTTGCAACAAAAGTTGGGTGACTGAGCTGCCGTGTGAGAACAGTTTGTCACAGCTATGGAAATGGCTATGTTTCTCAGCTGCCTTGGGTGGCCAGGTTCAACAACATGATTTCCTGCTCCATTAATTATATTTCATTCTTTGCTGCCAAGTCTGTAAGTTGAACCAAGGGCTTTGATGCCTTCACTGCCAGGTAATAGGATGCATAAGAATCCAAAGAGACAAACATGAGCACCACCTTGGACCAGCTTGGTGGAGTAGTCTTAAACATCTCTTATGAGTGGCACTACAAAACCTGTCACACAGATCAAGAGAAAGTAATGAGTAACTCTTATCAGTAAGTGAAGTGCTGAGCACACAAATCTCCTAAAAATTTGCACAGAATGCATGACTAAAGTTTTCTTTCTACCTGCTTGAAACACCAGCCAGCTCTTACTTTTTTCTGCAATTCCTTTCTCGTGGCAAAACAAACCCATCACCTCCATTCTCAATTTTCCATCACACCCTACCTAGAAGAACCCATCTAACTAATCTACCTAGCATCATCTCTCCTACTCCTCTCCTTCATGAAGCTAGTACACCCCCAAAAACAAAGAACCTCCTCCTCTACACCATGATTACCATCAGCCTTGATTTTGGAGATCATCAAAACACAAATTGTGTATACTGGCCAAGCTTAACAACCCTGTGTGCGTAGTGAGTTCTCTTCCTAGCACTTGTGTTAACACTCACCCTATGAACGCTCAGTTACAGGCAGTTGAACCAGCCCTAGATGCAACCAGTGGTACAACTAATCCTTGAAATTCTAACAACATGATTTCAAGAACAAAGTAGGCATAAAAATATGCAAAATCAATTTTATTTATTTTTTAAATGAAGGTCTTACAATTTAAAGACCAAGTAGTCTTTGAATTAGTGGGTAAAGCATGTGATTATAATTAATAATTATAATCTTGAAGCATACATGATTATAATTGATAATTTTTGTTTTAAAAATCATTTGAAACACATTAAAAAAATTCTTACCTCACAAGAGATGTAATCTCATTATTTTCCCATTTGCCCAAATGAGTTCAGGCATCAAAATATGATGTGCCCAAATGAAGCAATCGATTTGGTGAGCACTTTGCTATAAAAACAAAACAACACAAATGAACAAAAAGACTAAACATCAGCAAATAAAAATCAACAAAAGTGACCCAAAAAAAGATGTTAAGTTCATTTTTACTTACAAATCTCTTTCTGGCACCCTTAACATTCCTTGTGCTTTTGTGAATTGAGGACTTTTGCAAGCCCCTCCTCTTCCTCCCAACCTTGCATCTACAAAAAAATCAACAACACCTTACGATGTTAAATAACAACTAGATCAAGTATTGAAAAGAAAAAAAGATACTTAAAAAATGGGCAACAAAAGGATGCTAGTTTTTGTTACTTGGATATCATTAAGAACAACATTTTTGATGTCCTCATCTTCCTCCTTGGTGAATTTGGTATAAGCCAAATTCGGCCTCAAGTTTTGAGTGTTCCAATTGTAGTTGTCGAGTCTTGAATTGGCTCTGCTTCTCCCTCAATTCTCATTTCACTTGTTACAGGAAAAAAGATTTCCAACAATTTAATTAATTTGAGATGTAGTAATATACTAATCTTGCCATTGCTGTAAAAAAATCTGGAACTTCCCAACAAAGCCTATGTTGCTATGGCATTTCAAAGCTTTCATGGGGTTTTGAGTACCAAGATAGGACTGTCCACAGCAAGAATGACCTCCAGCTGTTAGTGAAAATACAAAAGCTCAAACTAAAGATTGTCACCATCTACTAGAAAATATATGTAATGTTCAAGTCTGAAGGTTTGATAAGCCTTGTCCACGGGATTTAGAAGAGAGCTCTGTTATGTTAAATGGAGGAAGTTCCAATCCCAACACTGCAAGCTATGGGTTGAGATGAGAGTACTGCAGGTAGGTTGAGAAAGTGGATTGATTTCAAGTCTATATGAAAAAGAACGAGTGAAAAGGATGGGATGAGCTTCCTTGGTCTGAAACTGATCAGGGTACCCCGCCCCACAGAAATCTTGATCAACTATTTGATCTTGATGAACTGATCAAATGGCACTATTTGACCAGTTGTTGGATTGCCAATAAGCTACTCAACTGTTAGCTGATGCCAACTGATCAGAAATCTTGTTCAACTGTGCTATCAAACAATTTATTTGTTGTTGCAACTTTTGGTTCACCTTCTGAGCAGAAGCCTCATGTTTTCACAATTTGAAGTAGAAGATTTCATAAAACAAAGTTACCTCACTGTGTGTGACTATGAACAATTAAATTATTCAATCCAAGTGCAAGGTCCTTTTCCATGAGATGCCCAAAAAACACACCCTTGTGATTGGACCCTTTGCATCATACACCAAAAGCTCTTAGTTGAAAGTTTGTTGTTGAATCCCATAAATCTACACCATGTTGCCAAGAACTGACATCTTACAGCGAAGAAGAAAAACAAAACCTCTTCACTTGTAGAACTTGCTATTGGATCCATAGATCGTACACAGTGTTGTCTAGAGCTACAGCTTACCCAAGAAAAGAAGAAAGGGAAAAACCCGGGCTCAGGCAGAAACAAACAAACGCACCACATGCTGACTGTTGCGAAGCTTGTTGGCACTCCAGTCGAGCGAAATTCAATCAGTAACCTCGAGAAGATCAGTTGCAGATCTACAGGGCGCTCAGCTGCTTCAAAAGATCAGCTGCATCAAAAATGTGCGCAGAAGTGTGCTAAGCTGTTGGACAAGGTGAGCTGCATCTAAAGCGCACTCAGCTCTTTGTGACGGAAGACCTCTCGAGGTTTCGTTGAGCAGAGAGTAGAGAAAGTTGGAAACTTAGATGTTCTTGGCTCCCAAATTGTAAACGGATCTAATGTCCAAGTGGAGAATGATGAGGAAGCCGAAGAATTGAGAGAACGAAACGCACAGTGGAAACTTGGAAGGCGCCAAACTCAATTCATATCCTACACTGCATTCTGCATTTTTCCATCATTCTAAGATCCAATTTTTTTATTAAAATTCCGTCAACTTTTGCGATTCTGCGACCTAACAGTTTTTGTGCCGTTTCTGCATTGCTCTGCATCCGAGCTCAAGCACAGCATTTGCATGTTTTCATGTCCAAGTAGAACAGTCTTTGTAGAGAATTGTAGATCTAGTCCGGCGAGGAAAGGGAGGGATAATGGATCTGAAGAAGCAGGTGGAGGTGTGGGAGGCTGAGCCCGCAGCAGTATGGATCCTCTTTGGTTTGGCGGCGCAGTTGCAAGGATGCGGGGTAGCGGCGGCGATGGACGTGAAGAAGGTCAAAGATGCAGGATTCGTTACTGCCGGCTCGTACTGCCAAGAAGGATTTGATGGTGACTAACGGTCTCAGCGATGCGCTAAGGTGGACAAGATCACCGAGGCTTCGTCCAAGTTGGTGCGCATGCGTTTTACTAGCGCGTTGCAGATGCACGAGCAGCGAACGGAGTTGATCCGAATTACCACGGGTGCCAAAGGAGCTGGACAAGTTCTGGAAGGCGGCATTGAATCGGAGTGTATTACTGAAGATCTATTGAGTTTCGGACGTGGTTGAGACGGGGATTTGTCAGACGTTGTGTGTAACTTGCCGATTACCGCTCGATTGGGGAGGGAGGCGAGGGAAAAGCTCTGTACATTGATGCTGAGGAGACGTTCAGATCGCAGAGGATGCTGCAAATTGCAGAGAGGTACAGCATGAATTGCGATGAAGTTCTGGAGAATGTCGCATATGCCCGTGCTCACAATACTGATCATTTGAAGGCTGCTTCTGGAGGCTGCGTCAATGATTGCCCACACTATGTTTGCATTGGCAGTAGTAGTAGACAGCGCCACAGCTCTGTGCGGGTCAGATTACACAGAGCGTGGTGAGCTTGCTGCCCGACAGATGCATCTCGGTAGGTTTTTAAGAGGACTACTGCAAAAGAGCGTAGACGAGTTCGGGGTGGCGGTAGTGGTGACGAAGGCGATGGACGTGAAGTTCAATTTGTCCTAATTCACCAATTTTGATCTGTGTTAGGGTTCACTCCATGGCATGTTGTGTTTGCCCTGAAGTGTTGCTAGGATGTATCAAAACATCTTAGCACAAGTGCACTGTGATTGAGGAACCGCAAGTTATATTTCTTGAAGCAAAGATGCAACAATTAGTTCATGGTTCAGTGTTCAAGGATCACCATCCCTCAGAAACTGGGAAAATGTACAAATTGATGATGCACAAGTTCATTGCACAAATTGATGCAGATATGCCACAATCAGGTTATGGTTCAGCATCAGAGGAGCACCATCACCATACCTTAGAAACTGGAAAGATGTACAAATTGATGTACACAAATTCATTGCACAAATCAATGCAAAGCTTCACCACATAAGAGTGATTGCACAAAAACCTGTGTAACCCTAGGCTATCAAGCAAATATCATAATTAACCTTCTGTGTCTATTCAACTTTGATTGCTGATAGACAGACCTTGCAGCTCAGGGATGGACAAGGGAGCAGCTGGGAGAAGCCAGCCTTCAGAATCCAGTCAACCATCCAACAACCACAAATTGTTTTGGATTGGCTTATGATGCCAAGGTTCAAATTCAGACCTGATGATGAGATTGATGCTGAATCACGAGAGCAGATTGAAACCCTAGGTTTTCGCCTTAGGAGAATTCAGTTAGCGAAGAGGCAGTTGCGTAACCGAGATCATCATCAACCCCTGCTTTTGAGCTCCGCCAAACGTCGACTGAGATCATCTTCAGCATTCGCCGTGGCTGGTTCCTTCACAGGAACGGCCGCGGTACCTGCTTGAGGAAGACCAACCGAAACCTCCAAGCCATAGTCATCAGCCACCTGCTGCATGAGAGAGTTGACCTCGTCCTCAGGGGTGGAGAGACTGGTGCTCCCAGCCATGGCCGTTTCTACAAACTCCGATTGCACCTCCATGTTGACAAAAGTTTTCTCAAACTGGTCCATGGTGTTGGAGATCTTTTCCATATTACCCACCGCCAAAGCGCTGTCCAAAGCCTTCACAATACCCGCCATGGACTTGGAAATGGTTTGCATCTTACTCTGGGTTCCCAATCGAGCCACCACTGCATCCAGACGGGAAGAAAGGCGCAAATAATTCAGCTGCTCATTATGCTTCCTAATGGCGTTCTGCGCGTAAATCCGCGCTCCATCCATGTTCCCCTTCTCAATCGCCTTTTTCACCTTGAGTTTCTCCAGCTTCTCCTCCTTCTCACACTTCTTAGATTGCCGCACCAGGCTCTTGGACGTGTACTTCAACTGGAAGATCTGATCCAAAAGCTTCTCTTGACTCCCTCCCCCCATCGCACCTCAATCTCAAACCGCCCCAAAAAGACCCACTCACAAGCTCCGCACCACCAAAAAAACTAAAGCAAACAACCCACAAACCCACCAACCAATAAATCAATCAACAAACCGAAAAACTAACCCCCCCAAACAAAACAAAAAAACCAACAAAACAACACGACCCAAAGCCCTCAACTTTCAGAGCTTCTCTCCAAACAGGATTTGTGGAATCGCTCTCCCTCAGAGTGCAAGAGATCCTTGGCGTGGTCGCAGAACGCGTCAGGGTGAGCTCAAAGCAAAGAGACGAAAGCTGCGTGAAGCTGTGAGGCAGGCTCGGCACCGTCGCTACACGGGAACAGGCTCGGGAACACAGAAACTGGGAACGCGTGAAGAGGTTCGTACAAAGGTAACAAACTACAGTTTTGCAAGTAGGCAATGAAGGGTTTCTACTTTTTTACAGCTAGTTAAAGGTAAAGTTTAGTAAGTAGTAGGGTAATGGCCATTGGGAGGAATTGGCCAAATACTCAGTGGCCACCACCAGCCTTTTTTTTTTTTTTAATTGACGAAATTTCGCCAAAGAGAGAAATTAAAATTTTAAGAAAATTGAAAATGAAGTGAATTTGGAGGTTTTTAATCTCCAGAAAGTGAGGGGAAAAAAATAGTAAAAATCACCAGGTTTTTTATAATTGTTTTAAAATGTGTAGCCAAAAATATAGAAGGATGATTAAAGATTTATATTTCATACCTGATTTGTAGCCATATTTGGCTAAATCTTTGGAAGGATGAATGATATGCTCACTTTTTTCTTACATCTTCCTATGGTTTATCATCACTTTTGACCACAAACAAAAATTCCCAAAAAGCCCACTAGTGACCACAGGCCGTGTATTGATGATGACCATTATCTCACAGAAATGACACTTGGGGGAGATTCCATCACATTGTTCCGAACTTTGTAGACATCAATGGCACAGACCATTCCACCCTCCATCTCTCATCCTATGTGTTGTCTCTCTTGACAGCTTCTCTTGCACAACAAAGGGGCAGAGTCTTCTTGCCCATTCCATGGGTATAACAAAACCTTGGTGAAAGTTCTCTTTGTTGGGCATTGGATCCAACTTTTGGAAGTTTTACCTTATTAGAATTGGTTTCACATTAGATGAGCTGATTTCTTTGGTGAAAGTGTTTAGACTGTTTAAATTGGAACGGGTTTTTTGGTGTTCAGAGTGTGGACACAGTAGGTAGATGTACAACATCTTGTCTATTGTAGATGGCACAATTGCACTCCTCCTAAGATTTTGCTAGAACCTAGTGGCCACGTTCATAATTAAGAAATGCCAAGTTACAAATCTAGGAGCACCACTTGGTTTCAAATCTAGTGGCCAAGATTTTGCTTGAACCTAGTCATCAAGTTCATAATTAAGAAATGCCAAGTTACAAATCATTTTGTGACTGTGCAAAGAAATTGCAACCTGAAAAAGTTGTAAATCCATTGCAAAATTTGCATTACGTGTGCTTGCAGAATAAAAGTTGTGATCTAGCACATCACACAAAGTTTTGTAACATGGTGATGGGGAAGACAAACAAGCTTTTCATAAGACTAACATCATTGTTGTTGATATTCATGTCTTGACAAATGATGACAAAGATGTGCACCCAAACAACCTACATCACATATAATCACTATCTTGGAAGTTGAAGGTTTGCAACAATTAGAACTCTAGAAACTTTCATAGGTGGATGATCTATAGTAAAAAATAGTCTCAATTGATTTACAACAACAACCAAAGACAACATGCAACAAAAAAGAAGATGTGCACTACACCAAAGAAAAACATTGCATCTACCACAATTTGCAAAAAAGATATATAACACACAACGAAGAAGATAATGCACAATGCAACACAGAAAATGATGCACCTACAACAAATGAAATGATGTGAACTACAACATAAAAAACAACACACCTATAGCAAAGAAAATAATATGCTTGTAGCAAAGAAGATGACGTGCTTGCAACAAAGAAAACAACGCACATCAAAGAAAATAATGCGTATTGCAACAAAAACAACAATGTGCATGGAGCAAAGAAGACAGTGTGCAACAAAGATGATGCGCATTGCATTGGAAAAAAAATGAAATGAGAATAATTAAAGGAAAGGGAGAGAATAGAAAAAAATATGAAGAAGATAAGAGAAAAACAAAGGAAGAACATGATTTACCATTGCATTATCACTATTATGCAATGTGGACAATGGGGATGAATGTTTGTTGCAATGTGGACAATGGGGATGAATGTTTGTTGCAATGAGGATGTCAATTGTGCCACCACATCAAGTGTAATCTTGTGAATGCCGAAAATGCATAAATTAATTTCTAATGATGACATAGATGTTAAATTAATTCATTTTAATCATTCGGGTTATGTTAGAAGGTATTAAGGTTTTAAACATTGACCGCACTAATTCCTAGTGTGAACAAACCATAATTCTTATATTCAAAACACTACCATTTTAATACCTTGACACTTGCACCCACATGAAAAAAACTCTCCAAATTCTACACAACAAAACCAAAACCATCTCTTCCCCATTATTCTTCCAAGGCACCAAATACGTAAAATGGCCCCAAAAATATGAGCATCCAAAATATTCCCTAGACTTCCTTTAAACTTGGATGCCTTCCTCATCCCTTCCTTTACATAAATGATAATACCCATTCAAAAACTTATTCTTTAGTTCTTATTTAAGTGTTGGTTAAGTAAGTCACCTAACCATTTCTAAAACACTAGTTTAAAATGTGACAACTCACTTCAAGTATTATCCTTCAAATTTTACTTTTAGTGACTATCTTGTACCAATTGTCCTAAAACCTAGCTAAAATAATTAACATTAGGTACGTCCTAGAAAGAAAGGAGGTAATGAGTTCACCTATTGTTGACAACTCTTAAAGTTATTAAGATGTCTTACTAAAATAACTACAAAATTAGAAATAAGATTTTGCCTTTTAACATTGATTTGAAAATTGCCTAGTACATTGTTAAGGTGCATTATTTTGGCGTTCATTCCAATGTTGGTTGGTTACTATTTTTTTTCCATCATTAGCCTGATTAAGTTTTTTTTTTCATTTTTATTTTTTACCACATGAGGGATCAATATATATTTTCCAAATGATTAAAACGCTTTGCTTATCAATTTCATTGTTAAAATAATATCATTAATTATCATTTTTCTTTTCTTTTTTGCATAAAGATCAATTATCAAATACCCACCTTGAAAACTATTTGCTATATAGCCTAGGTACATTAGGTTATAAGTTTTCTTTTCTTTTCTTTGTGGCAAACATTACACCAAGGATTTCAAAATGGAATGTCACATTGGAAAGTTTCATAACAATTATGGACCCTTTAATTTGATAATTGAAAGGTAATCAAAATTTCTTTATTTACAACATTTGTTCATGTATTTTGTCAAGTACATTTTCCTTATGTGTGAAGTTTTGGACACAATTATTAGTCCTTTAGTGTTTAAAAAATGATTATTTCCTTTGGTGAAAAATCTAAATGGGTGAGTTATTAAAATTTTTAAGTTTCAACATTAACAACATACTTAAACACAAATTCTAAACATCCAAGTGGATTATTTATTTTTAAAATTTCAACACTTGCCCATAAGGGTTTCTTGGTTTGTTATATGCTTCCTACTAAGTGGATACATTCTTTACCAAAAAAAATTATAAAAAAATATCTAATAGGTTATTTAATAATTGAATTTTTTTTCAATATTTTGCCAATATTAATTCATTCCTAATTTTGGCCTCAAGTCAAACTTTCAAAATAAAATCAAATACAAATGGTGGAAGTTGAGCAAGTTGGAAGGCTTGGATAATTATAGGGTATGCAACTCCAACCTACACTTGCTTTGGAAGTGTTTTGAAAGGGAGGAACAAATCAACTGATGGCTAACTACAATCTCTCTTCAAAATGGTCATCATGAAACTTTGCCTCATTCAAGGGGGTTTATAGGCTTTCATGCCACCTTCTTACTTTCATTATCATGAATTGCACACCCTCGATTGTGGGACCTTTTACAAAATCCCAAGATTCCCATGGGAGCACTCAACAAGGGGATGCACAAAAAAAATTCCAATATAAGGTATTGTCAAGGATGACAAGGAGCTAATGGCACAAAAGGAATTACACACACACACACATATATATGTCAAACCATATTTGGTTGATCTTGTGACAATTTTGTTTTAATAACTAGATTTTATGCTGGAAAATATTTTTAGAATCATGATTTACAAGTTGCTAAAATATATATTATATTTGTTATGAGCAAAAAAGACGTTGCATGAAATATTATTACATAAACGTGTATTTTTTAAAATTCCCATAATTATGTATTTCAAGAACTTTTAAGGGTCTTTCAAATAATAAAAACATTGGTATAAACACAATCATGTGTTTTCACATCCTATAGAATTATTGTCATAATTTCTTTTACTTTGGATACTAAAAATATATATATTATATATGTGTGTGTGTGTGTGTGTGTGTGTGTGTATCTTTCACAAGATTCTATCAATGTGTCAATTTTCAATCCATGTTATGTACAAATATTTAAACAATGGTTACAATCTTGGTGATTTTTAAAAGAGAGAATGTATTTTATACCTATACAAGTTGTTTCTACTATGAATATGCATGGGCAATTAGGTGACCCATTTCACCTCTCTAAATCAATTAAGCAAGGGTGACCTCTTTCTCGCTACATGTGTATGATGGTGGTTGATTCTTTGGGCTCCATGTTGTCCATAGCCTTAGATTTGGACTTCTTTGCCTACAATATTGGATGAAAAAATGACTAAGGACCAATATTTGCTAATGACACAACTTTATAAGGATGGTTATATTATTAGGACGGTTACAAGATCAACATCCAAAAGAGGTATCAACCTTTCACTTGCATGCAAGAAATCGTTGTTGCCGGTTTTGATTCCGACCCCTTGAAGAACATTTTTTAAATGCTTTAATATTATTCTAAACTGATGAAGGTTGCTATTCTAATTTGATTGGTATGGAACAAAGGACTTTTAATAGGCTTTTGGCTTGTTTTGATCATGCCTTCTTGCTTTGTGATAGTGGGATGGTGGAAATATACTTGATGGATTAATAAAAGGTTCAATTTACTTAACATGTGTTTCAATAAGTGCAACATAAATGAGACATCAACTCAAACATTTACAACTATTCTTGAGGCATAACTATTACTCAACGAGATTATTGAGTGAAGTTCATTTGTTATCCTCCCCCTCCCCTCGCATGGTTCTTGTAATAAGGTTCATCAATAAGGAAGGTTTCTAGAAGCAAGATAAAACTTATGCCAAAAGAACCTTTCATTTCATGTGAACTTCTTGCAATTGACAATTCACATTAGTAAAAATCAAATTAAGGTAGAAACACTGAATGTTGTGAGATGACCTTAAATTGAGTCCTACCATGGACCTCTATAGCTAGGTATTCAATTTGCTTGAAAATGCATTATGATTGCAATAAAACAATTTGCAATTAGTTGACAATATCCAAGCATTGACCTTAGTTTCACAATCTTGTTTGACCATATTAAAAATCTTTTTTTAGATCTCAAATTGTGCACACATGCTTCAATATTAAGATCTTAATTTTGACACGTGGTTTCAATAACATTACATTCCTCGACTACCCATATTTGAATTTTTTTTTTAAAATGTTGGGGCCCTTGTTTGGTCATATTAAAACTCCATAGTTGGCCAACAAGTTTTGTGGCACACCTGACCTTCCATGTTTTGAAATTGAAATTGTTTTCCAAAACCAAAAAATGTCAAACCAGAAACAAAAGATGTGATAAATATTAGATGCCATGAAGCATAAGTTCATTAATGAAATAGATGGCATCATCCAAGCCATGCAAACACACCTACGAAGTAAGGAGTATTGAATGAAACATAAAGGCTACCACCCTAAAGAAGCAATTTTGGTGAAACCTTCACACTTGGACCATTCATTTGACATGCTTATCAAGCTCAAACACACGAAGAGGCATGAACTTGAGGTGAAAAAAACTAGGGAAAAAAACTTCAAGAGGAGGTGACCCAACCACAAAACGCGTAGTTGTTGACGAAGGCATCAACCCTTTTGAAGTGGGGGAGATGTAAGGTTAAAGGTTAAGGGTTCTCATGGGCTTGGTTTGTAGTGAGAAGGCTAACAGTCTATGGGATGAATAAGCAATTAAAGAAGGCAAAACAATGGCAACCAATTGAAATGGACTTAGGAGTTGAACTTGAATATCAAAAAACTTCCAAGGCTCGATCAAGCAAAATTGGGGTAGTGATGCAAGCAAGTAAAATTTGACACTTCCAATTGGAAAGGTAAGACTTCCCATGCATGAACTTGTGATTCATGTTCCCTATGGGTGAAATTATTATCTTAAACCATAAAACCCAATTCAACATTATCTATTGGTGCATTTGTAATGTTTGCTTGGTGTGGTGGTCGAGGTTGCTAAGCTAAATTCAAAATGGATTCCAACACAAAAGAAGGTCGTAAGGGGGGAAAAGATTGAGTAGGAAAATGTAAATGAATAAAAAAAACACCTCAGGTGGACATTCCACCCAAAATTCCTCTTGTATTGAAAACACAAAGACACAACATGAATGGATTTCTATAGTCCAAGGAATAGTTAACCGTAATTAGGGATTGTGGGAGGTGAATAGATGGGTCGAAGGGTGTGTTATTTCGAGTAACATCAATGAAGATGTTGACATACTTATAGTGGGAGAAAGTGACATGCCATTCTAGGCAAGACCGATGCTTTGGGTTCAGTTAATCAAAGCCCATGTCAACGCCACCATGGGGCAACTCCCATGGTGGCATGGGTTGCATGACACCAAGTGCCAAGTTGGGTTCAACTCCTTGTGAGGTAAGTCGCCACTTTGGCACATATATGTGCCAAAATGGTGGACAAGTGAGTGGAGGTGCCAACCAAAAAATAATCCAAGTTTAAATCTACGGTAAGGTTGCAAGATGGGGCATGAGGGCCTACGTGAAGAACCTTGAACCGGTTGGGAAATCTATAATGGGTCACCTCCCTCCCACCTTGGGGTTAAATGGAATGACCTTAAATAGTGATTCAACATAAGATTAGGGTTTTGGGAAAAGGTTAATAAGTGCATGGTTTGACCATGTGCATGTAGTTTAAATTTTTGGTAGAAGGTCATGGGCATGAAAGTGTGCTAAGATGAAATCTATATGTAATAATATGCTTCACACATATTTATTGATTTTCAAATTTCCATAAATTTTCAATTTGGGGCCATTATACTAATTGTTAAATAATTGTACACATGGAATTAAGTTTGTAAAGGGGAAGGAAATTGGTTTGTAAACCTACTTGGTAAGGAAATAAAAAGATAAGTATCTAGGCTTCACACATAAAATCAAACATATATACAAATGATGATCATTCTCATTCATGTTTTGAAATTTCATCACTTGGTCAATTTCATCTACATTACACATTTCATCATCCATTTTTCAACTTCATGGATACATTCTGACTTTTATCCATGAAATTCATTTTTATCCATGTGTACTTCCATCCATGTGGTAAATTTCATGTACATAGGTTCATGTGTGGTATGGTTTGTTCACATCATCAATGTCAATAAGGTGTTAGTTTTACTTTAGTGGCCAATTGCATCCATGTTGTCAAAGTTCATCTTTATAAATCATTTTGCAAATATGGCTAATTGCATTTGTGTGATCAATTTTTTCATTATTTCATCCATCATCAATTTTTTAAAACTAATGTAAACTTCATCCTTGATTTCATTCATGCATAATAAACTAATAGGTATTGAAAATTTAATACAAAAAGATTAGTTTCATTGATGTGATAAAATTTTAATCATTTATTGTAGTACCTAAATGGGGTTGGCATAAATTAAATTATTTTTTGTTTTGCCAAATTTTTGACATACATCATCAAATTTTTTAAATTGATGTAAACTTCATCCTTGATTTCATTCAGCATAACAAACTAATAGGCATTGAAAATTCCATGTAAAAAGATTAGTTTCATTGATGTGACCAAATTTCAATCATGTTTATCATAGTTCCTAAACGGATTCAACATAAATTAATTTTTTTTTGTTTTGCCAAATTTTTGAAAAAAATTTAATATTTGTGCCGAAATTTTAATAAAATCAAAAGTTCAACTATTAGGTTTCAATTGCAGACTTTCAAGTATTGAGACTTAAGACTAAAACAATCTAGACGCACTAGACTACTCCACAACCTTGAAGAAAGATTGTTTATTATTTTATATACCCATATTTTGTCAAAATTTTCAAAATTAAAAAACCATGTGCAGAACTTAAGATTCAAAATTTAATTAATTATTCGATAGTTTGTTGTCAAAATTGTTCAAGTACTACGATATATACAATTGTACATTTGTGATCTAATCCATTCATGAACGATGTTTCATCCAAATTCTAGGCTTCATTATTGATTGTTATTTATGGTTTTATTTCATCCATGTTGTCAACTTTCAAGGCTTGAACAAAGTTTTTAAAATTCCTTCTCACCTTCCTTCATTAGTCATTTCCTAAGTCCCCCATCCCCTTTCCTTTTCCTACCTCCTCTTCTTCCTTAACCTATTTTCCACGATCTTTTTACTTTTCCTTTACTTCTTTCTATCCCCATTCCCAAATTCTACTCTTTATACACATATATATATTTTACCCAAATGTGAAACCAAGTGATGGCATTTGGTCAATCACCACTCCACAACAACTTTTCTTTTTTGGTGCGAAATTTCACAATGTTGTGAAATTTAGGAAAAGGTTTATCACAAATTCAATGATTTTTTGAAAAGGAATTGCCAAAATTCTCTAAAAATTTCTTTAAATTCTTTAAAAATCTCCAAATTTTTATACATGGTTCAAGTAGGTAGCCAAAAATATATATGGATGTTTAAATGTTTTCCTTTTCAAAAACATTGAATAGCCAAATTTGGTTGGTATTTTCTTATGAAAAAAATCAAAATTATAAATCCTAGGCCGCCCTATAAGTATTAATTAATTAAGAACCCTCTCCCCGCCCCCAATTACACTTCAAGATGGTCTGCAAAGCTTCTGGTTTACTGAATTTTGTTGAATGGAGATCGGGTTGTGTGGTTAGCGATTTAGTGTGACCCAATTAGTTGTCAGGACTCAGGACCTGTAAACATTGGGAACTTGATGGGAACACATTCGGAACGGAAAAAAAAAACTCAAAAAATATTCAACAAAATGGATTCTTTTTGCTAAAATCGCCATTTTTAGACAATAGGTTCCAGCAGGCCACCAAAATATTTTCACTATCTTCTCTGACCTGTAGCCATATTTGGCTAACTCCTCTCGTGGATAATTACCAATGTGGCTACATCACAAAAATGAAAAGAAAAAAAACCTGACGGAGACATGCAGTGGCATTTTATTTATTTATTAAGTTAGAATATTTCCTTTGTTTGGGGGGTGCAATTGGGAGCAGGTTTTTTTTTCTTTTTTTTCCCCACAATTTTGTGATGTAGCTTAGGTGGTGATTATCCATAAGCTGATTTAGCCAAATTTGGCTATTAAAACTATGAAAGAAAAATAAAATCCATGTATTGAAATCTGGCAAATTTTCTAATTTTCTTTTCCAAAATTTGCGAATTTTTTCCCCGAAAATCATTAAATTGGCGACCTTTTTTTCTTTTTTTTCTAAATTTGGCAAAAAAAAAAAAAGACTGATGGGGAGTCTCGTGTAGATGTACAGACAAGGGGAATTCACAAGAAGGCGTTCTACTGTGGAACTGTTGTCGTCGTCGTCGGTGCGGGAAGAAGTTCCGCAGCGGAATTTGTCATCTTCTCGGAAAGTGATGTCTGATCGTTGCAGCAATCTTTAGTTGCTGCGTGTGCGTTGTGCGCGTTCCTCGACGGTCACGCCTTCTCGCTGTCTGCCGTCCTCCATATCTCCGCAATCTTGAGCTCTGCAAGCGTTGATCGCAAATAGATTGAGCTTTCGTTGCTCCATTTCTTGTGCTTTTCAGATCGGTTTTTGTGTCCAATTTTTGGGCTTATTATCAGCTGAGAGTCGTCACTTGAGACCTGCTGCAAGTCGTCCGTGGCCATGGCGGAGAGGCGAGTGAAATTGAAGAGTTCGGATGACGAGATGTTCGAGGTGGAGGAGTCGGTCGCGTTTGAATCACAAGCCGTGAAGAACATGATCGAGGACACGGGCATGGATCATCCGATTCCGCTCCCCAACGTCTCCAGCAAGATTCTGGCCAAGGTGATCGAGTATTGTAAGTACCATGTCGATAACCAGAAGGCCAGCGACGACAAGCCTGCTACGCCGGAGGACGAAATCAAGGCCTGGGACTTGGATTTCGTGAAGGTGGATCAGGCCACATTGTTCGATCTTATCTTGGTAAGCTGTATGTTTCGCGGAACACTCTGCATTCCAGGTTTGTTTGTGCACCTTGTGTGTGACCATTTTGATATCCTTGCGTATCCTTTTTCAAGGCGGAGGTGCTGGAACCCTCTTCTGAAACTGTGCGCTCGGATTTGCTTCTCCAGAGGACACGGTCCGTATCGATTGTTCCCGGTCTAGATAAACTGTATGCCGCTCCATTGCGCTGTATGTGGAGTGACTAATATGCCGAGAGACGGAGATGAAGCAGCGACATCTTCGCCATCAAAGTCAGGGAGGTCGATGTCTTCTTTGCTTCAACGGCAGGGATTCTAATAGCAGAAAGAAAAAGAACCAACTCGGAGGATCATTTGCACACAAAAACCCGGCAGTTGAAGTAAAGAAGACATCGACCTCCCTGACTTCGATGGCGACTTCCCAGCGATGTCTTCTTTGCTTCAACTGTGGGGTTTTCGTGTGCAAATGATGCTGCAACTTGCTTCTTTTCTGCTATTAGAAACAGGTTCATTTCAATTGACCAAGGATGAATGCACAGAGGCCAACAAATCTGTCCTCTCTCATGAAGGTCATTGAGTGAAGTAGTATGTATTCTGGGTAGAATGAGTGCAGATGAGTATTCACATATGCCATTCCTTGTTGTGGTTTGTAAGATTGATAAATTGGAGCATCAAATGTTTTACATGAATTTGGGTGTTGTGCGAAGCAGGCAGCAAATTACCTGCACATTAAGAACTTGCTGGATCTGACATGCCAGACCGTGGCTGATATGATCAAGGGCAAGACCCCTGAGGAGATTCGCAAAACCTTCAACATCAAGAATGACTTCACACCAGAGGAGGAAGAGGAAGTACGACGGGAGAATCAGTGGGCCTTTGAGTAAATCTTTCTTTCTTGAAATCAAATCCTTGCAACCAAATACTGTGAGTTGGACAAAATGGCTGTCATTCTGCTTAAACATTATTTCAGAATGGTTGTAATCATGAGGGTAGGAGACTTAAAATGGTTTCGGTTTAGGCGGGCTCCCATATCAAGCTTATCTATCTGGGTCTTCATTAGGTTCAAAATACAGGGTAAGTTGGAAAGACAAAGCCATTCCCTTTATGTGATGATTAGGCTCCTCCAGGTCAGTGATGCGTGAAGCATGTATGAACTGTGTTTCTTCCACGTTAGATTTGAGAAGCAATTTTTTTCATCACTTATATCATGCACAGCCTTTGTTCAGTTGCTAGTTAGCATCCAACCATGGATTGGCTTCAATATCCAATCTGCATTAGCATGTTCAGTATATTTCTTCAAGTTGAGGGTCTGTGCATATGAGTAGCTTGAGTTTTTTGCTATGTATATAGTTAGCAGCAAGGTGTTGAAAAGTCCCTACAAAGAGAGGTAAGTGCCATTGACCATCTTTTCTAAAGATTCTAGCTGGACCCTGAGTTTGACTTCCAACTGGTTTAAATGTATGCTTATTCACCTGTGCTTAATATCTAGACCCATAGTTTAGTTGCAGTATATGATACTGATATTGTATTTTTGTTTTCTCATTGATGGGCTGTGTCATTTTCACCTATGTCCAGGTATTTATTATCCTTTCAGCTAAAGCTGCTGTTTATGCAATCTCTTCTTTGGAGAGGTTCTGAGATTGAACCCTACACACTTTGTCGCAGTGAAGTGTTTTTGCATCTCAATTCTCTTTTAGGTCAAAGACTATCTGTTTTGTAAAGCTGTTGATGCAATATGGTTCTTGAAGGTTGAATGCACTAACTAGTACTGATATTTACAATGTCATATGAACAGAATTCTGTAATGTAGAAGACATTGTAGACTTATCAAAATGTGACTCTGTATTGCACTCCATGGCTGTTGTCGTTGTCAGGTCCGCTCTAGGAGTTGGCTTGCCTTGCTGTCCTTGTAAGCCATCTCTCACATCTCTTCTCTTTTTTGATCATGCTCTTCTTGTTTGGTTGGTTCCCTCCCTTCCTCCCTCTCTCCACTAGGGTGGTTGCTTGCTCTTGCCTGGCTACTTCTAGTTTGTATGTTATGAGTTCAGGCTAGCCTTTAGGTGTAAGTATTCATTGGAGACATGCCTACCATAAGTAGTGCCCTCAAATTACGTATAAGAAAAGGTCATTGAGAGCTCATAAAGCTTGGTTGTTGGGTCCATTGGGCCAGGAGTTGTGATCTTTTCCAACTTCCCAAGGAAAATATGAGTACCTTGGGCCATGAGTTTGTGATCTTTCCCAACTTTCCAAGGAAAATATGAGTACCTTGGGCCATGAGTTTGTGATCTTTCCCAACTTTCCACGGAAAATATGATGTACTGTTGGTAGATTATAAGTGAGAATTGTTGCAAATGAGGTGAAAAAACTAACTAAGGATCCTCCTTTTGCCTACAAAGCTCCTATGATGCAGAAAAGTAACATGAAACGCCAAGAAACACAGAGAACAGCTTTAGGAAGATGCTCCCTAAAAAGGGTTAGTCTCAAATGAGCCTTGGAAAGGCGCCCTTTTTTTATAAATTTCCCATGGCTAAGAGAGTTTTTAAGAATGTAAAACACTGCTCCAAATTTTGCAGTGTATCTGGAGGGTATGTTATAAAACAGAATAACATTTTGTTTATGTTACAAAATACTTGTCATATAA
>Ga0209611_10000577_pt1 | contig 56347 bp, 25 predicted proteins | sample S1TSphgellanicum_3_FD_187693 | JGI IMG/M metagenome (GOLD analysis project Ga0209611, IMG submission 187693) | Host-associated microbial communities from peat moss isolated from Minnesota, USA - S1T2_Fc - Sphagnum magellanicum MG (SPAdes) (version 2) | ecosystem: Host-associated > Plants > Peat...
TTTGTTGTTGTTGCAAACAAGGCGATAACAACTACCGTTGCCTTCTTCAAGTATTTTACTGCAAAAAAGGCAGCAAGAGCCATCACCGTTTTTCTTTTTCTCTTTTTTTTTAAAGCTTACTTTTTTTCTTCTTCTTCTTCTTTGGTCCTTTTGCTACAAAGAATTGTTAATTATTCATTAGAATTGACAATTAACAATGATTTGGTGGTTTTTTTAAATGTTTAGGGTTATAATGGTTAAAGGAAGGAAACTAAAGAAAGTTGGTGGTGATTTGGAAGTTTAAAAGCAAAATGTTGCTTCATCATAACCAACAATTGGGGAACAAAATGTTGTTCCATCAAAATCAACAGTTGATGAATCAAGCAATCCATGTGGCTTAAAGTTGGCAATGGTGGTTGTTTGTAATTCAAATGATGAAATCCCTCCCAATACAAATCGGGAATTTTAATCAAGAAATGGTGGGTTAGATTGTTTTAAAATTACATACATAAAATCAAATGCCAAAAAAACAATTGTACAAAAAGATTTAAATTTAATTATACCCGAAGCTTCCATCATTTCATGGAAAGTGCGGGATTTTTTTTTCGAAATTCTTTTATTGCATTACTTAAAAAAGTTAAAGTTTGCTGTAGTTGCATATGATTGTGTGATCTTATGTTTTGCAATACCTACATTATATTATATGATTGTTTATGTTTAAGGCTTTAAAGTTAAAGTTTTTTTATTACAAAATAAGGACTTATTTGCTTTTATAGTTTTTGGTTTAAATCTGGAACTTGAAACCGACCAAGCCTCTTAACCACCGACATCCCCTTCTCCACCTAATATAGCTAAGAAGGACAAAGATTGGATGAAAATTGGGTGGAAATTGAAGTGTAAAGTTGTCATTTGCATTGTCGCATATTCTACCAAATGGTTATTGACCAAACATTTGAAAGAAGTGCACGGCTTAGTGGTAGAAAAGGCCAAACCTTAGAGGCCTTTAATTTCTAAAAAAAAAATTTGACATCAAAATCATGCTAAAATGAACGCTCGCATCTTAGGAGATGCCATGGTTGTGTAGAAACATAATGATAAAAGGTTGTTAATCACATTTGTGCCAAAGCCCAACGTGAGTGAAACTATAAACGTGGCAGGTTTAGTTTCAAACATTTACTGATCAAAAAAAAAAAACTTAATTTTAAAAAATAATCAAATAAATTTCATAAAAACCCAAAAGAGAAAATATGTCTCTTACCTTTGTGTGATCTCTCCAAGCTAATTTTTTCCACTCTCTTTGAGGAAGGTATAGAATGAAATTATATTATTTCACATATGTCTAAACCCTAAAAATTTCCTCCCAAATTTCGTCTACTTTACGTTAATTATTATAGATTTATGAAAAGCTTGCTAACTAATTTATGTGTCCCAACCTTAAACCTAAACCATAATCCAATAATACATACTTATAATAATTACATGAAAAGATGTATTATCATGTCCATTCCATAAATAAATTAGGTAAAAAAAATTTAATAAAATATGCTAACTAAATCAAAATGGCTACAATTATGACATTGTTTTGCACTATAAATTGTTTGTAATATGGGGACTTATGTTCATCATCCATGAACTAGGGTGAACCTTAATATATTGATGGGTAAGATTTCAAGGGGGTGGAAACAAGGAATAGGTAATTAATTAAATATTTGGCTATGTGAAAAAAAAAAGGTAGGTAGGTAAGCATAGTAGTAGGTAGGAAGGTCGGTGCATAGGAAGGTAAGTAGGTATATAGGTAGGTAGTTCAATTAGTAAGCAAATAGTTAGTAAATAGAAACAAAGTTCAAAGAGTAAGGTAAATAGATTAATAGGGTAGGTAGGCATGTAGGTAGACAAGTTAATGCATAAGAAACAAGTTACTTTATCAAGTTGTTTAGATTTGTAGAACACTTATATCAATAAGGTGGTTGTTTATATAAGATTGTTAAATGGTAAGATAGCTAGATCAGTAGGTAGTTAGTATAATATCTAGGTCAGTAGGATAATTAATTATTAGGGTAGTTATGTCAGCATAATTAATAAGATACTAAGATTGGTACAGTACTTATGAAAGTAGGAAGATGAATAGGATAGCTATGTGTGAGATCAGGTCCAGAGAAAAAATGGTCAAAAAAATAAATAAATCAACATCAAAATACAGTGATCAACAGCAAAAAGAAATGGACTGTGATGAACCCCATCTGGAGACAAATGAAAAAAACGCACCCAACCAATGAACAAAACAGCCAAGTGGTGCATTGGTGGCTGCTGTGCACTCTGGCCCTACTGGACACTCATTGCAGGCTGTAGCCTGCCCCTAGACACCAATCACCTAATACATAACGTATTGTGTTAAAAGTAAAGAGTGAACCAAACAGTTTCATAAATATGAGGGTAAAAGAAAAGAAGGAACCAACCAGTTTTGGTCCATTCCAACTGCACAAATATGACTTTGCATCCAGGATATGGCAGGCACTCCCTGAATCCCCCAAGTCCCAGATACTGTGTATAGTAGTGCAAGCTCCCACTAGTATGGGGTATGTATACATGATACAAGCATTTGTTGTTTTTATCCTCTTCCTAGTTGTCTATTGTTGTCATCCATCCCCCTTTGATCAGTAAGCCCATCTCAAGTGGTGCAGTCCACCTTCAAGGCACATGAAGCCTAGAGGGGATGAGTAAGTTTAGTTTTCTTTGTCCACCATGCATGACTTACGAATGATAAAGTATTATTTTATTTTATTTTCATTCTCTAATTCTGTCCAAACAAATATTAACCTGTGTTGTGAGTGTATACAGTTTGCAGTGTTAAATCCAGGGTTCATGTTCAGATCCTTTTGGCTTGGACCCAAGATGGCACCCTTTTCTTGGAACCGGCAGAAGAATCAGACTAGCAAATTATTTTTTCGAAACTAAAGTCAGAACTGTGAAAAAACCCTCTTGAACATAGGCTTAGGTTCTCTAAGTAAACAAGTTGATTTGTTTTGAAAAGTTGACAAGTAAACTTAACTTTTTTAGTTAAATATTAATTTTAATTAGTTCTCAAACTCTAAACCTTTATACACTTCTATTTTAATTTGTTGTAAACCGTTGTACCTGTACAATAACATTGGGGAGTGTGTAGTGTGTATAAAGAATCAGTAGTAGTTTTGGTATTGGGCCCAACGGTTCTTGAATTTGGAAAAACATGTCAAAACTGAGATTACAGGTTCTGTCAAAAAAAACAAAAAAAGAGCCACAAAACCCTGGTATTAACAAATGCAAACATGTATTATTTTTACATAATTAAAACATGTCTTAATCAAGTAAAAAGCAATGGCATAATGTAAGTGTGAAAGAAGATAAAAACAGAAAGCTCTGTTCTCCAAAAGCAAAATCCAAACGATACAAAAGAAGTTATGTCCAGAAATTATGTGCTCCAAGCATATGCAGCTCAATTTGAAATTCAAATTAAATTCTAACTAGTAGTTAGTCAATCTTCTAATCAATATATACTAGCCAATATATATACTAACTAATAACCCACTAATAACCTACCCTTAACAAGAGACTTATGTGAATGGCCACTATCAACAATTGCTCAAGAGTGCATGTGGCCTCCTGATCCAAATCTTCATCTACTATGATGGCTACTTGTGTATTGGAACAGAATAATACCATAGTAGGTCGGAGGTTAAACACTTTAATGCCCAATATTTAATATATCTTCTCATAAGATTTTGGCAGATACACTAAAATATAATTAATGTACTTATTAAGCACACCTTAATAACAGTTAATAATTTTTCAAAAGTCTAATTTTCATTCCTCATGATTATTTATGCCAAACTTGCCTACCTACTATGGTATGTCAAATCAATTTGCATGGGTTATGGGGTCATGGTGAGACAACAAGCTTGTTTGTCTGTGTTTAAAGGTGAAACATGTTTGCAGTTCATATAAATAATATGGCACTTCCAAACAATAACACACCCATCACACATTTATGGCAATTTGCCTGGCAAGCACATAGATTGAGGAATAATCACATATTATAAAGCATGAAGATGTAGGATTCACTTATGTTCAAAATAACAATCATTATACTTATTTATGTATCTATTTCAAAAATTCTAAGAGAAAAATGATCATACTTTCACTGTTTTTTGAACAAAATCCAGAAAGGAAACAATCATGAGTGTTTGAATTTCTTAAAACTTGTGCAGTATAGATTAGTATCCATGCTAAGATAGTCACAACAATGTAGAGCCTGTATACAAGTAATTTTTTTTCAAAGATATGTAGTTAGTAGTTACCCCTCTTGATCATAGACCATGCTGCGAATCCTGAACCTAGAAATCCAATTGGCATGTGCCAGGTGCAAACTAGGACCATCACGTGACATAGAGAGAATTTCTTTGTGCACAAATTCTTATGAATATATTTGGATAACATTTGGCCACCTTCACACATGGTTTGTAGGCCCTAGACCATGGAATTCAACTCCTCCCCAAGGCGAGAACTTAGAAATCAGAAAATGAACTTTGAGTGGATTGGGACTGTCAGTTGTAGTGTGCAGCGAGAATCAACTACTTTGAGGGATCTTTGCATGTTTTAATTTCCCCTAAACATACCCCTTTCCAAAAAATATTTTAAAAAATCTGTCAAGCAATAATAGATTTTAGCTTGACAGTACCCCCATGAATTTCTTCAGGTCCATCTCTTATAGCCTAAAGCAAATTTCCAGGAAACCTTCAAACTTTTTCTTTTTTTCGCCATGTAAGATTCCCTATTAGACTTTTCAGCCATTTTGAATTTCTAGGTACCATGCTGCAACGGGGAGGACATCTTTCCATTAGGTTACTCTGATCACCGCAGCTTTGGAGCTTATGTTTTTCCTGGTAATTGTGCTCATAGTCATTTCAAAGCTCCACCAGTCAAGCATTGACCAATTGTAAGAGCTGTGAGAGCTTTGAGTGAAATTGTGACTCACCATAGAATAACATCTGTTTTTTTTCATAAGAACATGTATTCCCAGAGTTCTAAGCATGATCAACTACATATTTTTAATGCACCTACGACTCTCCAATGGAAACCGACTGTCCTGCATTGGAAAAAGGGTCCTATGTCATTGGCTTTCCATTAGGCTATTGCGATCCTAGCATGATCACAGCACACTGTCTGTAATTGTGATCAGGAAACCTAATGGAAAGAGACCCTGAATCACTAGTGTGAAGTGAACTCAAATATAATAGCCTTTTCTTCCAATCAATCATTTTTTAATTTCATGGTGGAGAGCCAGGCAACCCTGCATGGCGGTAAACACCCCCTTTGAGAACTTTGCATGAAGTTCCCCATGATTAAGTGGAACACTCAACAATCAACCCAACAGTGAACATAAAAAGACAAATCTCACAAATGCCACATAGTTGCCAGAAATAAAAAATGTGTTACACAAACCGACATATTTTTCATTTGTAGCACACCAAGGGGTGTTTCCATGGTACTATGTCCACAAAAAAAGTCACAGTTTGACAATTTTCATTCTTAAAAAAAAATTATGTGTCTTTCTACATATTTGGAGGAGATTTTGTAATATAATTATGCAATTAAAGGTGGATAACATCCTAAACTTTCATTATGTTATGAAATTGATGCACATTTGAACAATGCGATGGTTGATTTGAATATATTTTTAACTTGCAAAAGCTTGTCACAAAGACTATAACATAATAAAGGGATTAAAAAACACTAGTTTTAATGGGAATTTGTTCATGAAATTTTTCAGATACAAAGAAACAACCATAATGAACAATCTTCCCTATGGGTGAAAACATGGTCAAAAGAGCCAAGGTAAAAGTCCTTTTCCAAGAACTATACATGACACGTGTAATTTTTGTGTTTGTTTATAACTTAAAATTATATATTCTGGATACCCAATTTAACATTGCATGTTCGATATAAAAAAAATTTGACTACAAATTAAATTACATTATATAATTATGCATTCATGCCCTCTATCACTTAAATTTTGAACTTTTGTCAAGATCACATTTTCAAATTTTATAAATTTCAAGGTCAAAAGCACATTTGAACCAAATTGATTATTAAAAGAAAAATCATTAATTAAAATCCTCAATTGTCCTTCTAATCATCAATGTTAAAATCCTTTCCAATTTTTAAAAAGAATGTTGAACATTTGGTAAAAAGTGATGGCGTCTGAAAAAAAATAAAGATTGTCCACTCTTGATGTTTGAGTGTTTTGAACATGCAAAAACATTTTTTATTTGTGTCAAACTTTGAACATAACCAAAATAAACATTAAAAATGTTTTTTCAAACCATATTTATATTAAACGAAAATTATGAAGGATACATTATTAACATTGTAGATGTTTAACTTTGTCAAAATGGATATGTTTAGAGGTCAAAAATGATCATTTAGTCAAGTTGTATGGTTTGATAAATCGTGAATTCTAGTAGAGTTATATGAAGTAGCTAACTAAGCTCCATCATTATTGCAAATTAGTTGTTAATACTAGTGACTTGCATAAATGATGGCAATAAACCTAAATAATGGCAATGTTATCTAAAAACATGTCATGGGAAAGTTTATTGCAAAACTAACTTCACATTTCAAGCATATCGACCTTGACCATATCTTGATTGAACATTTGCCCTCATATCAGAAGTAGCCTCATATGGAAATGTATCCAATGTGAAAGAATTTTTGTGATTTCATAACAACAACCAATTGCATGTGATCATTCAATCAATTGCGCATTTTGTTTTAAAAAACAAAACAAAATTGAAGCAACATTCATTTTCAACAAACCCAAGAGCATTAACCATGGCAATGTCTACCAACTTTAAATACTATGGAAAAGATTGAAATAGGAACTATGATGCATGGATCATTCACCAGAAGTGAATGAGGGGATTAACAATGATGGGGTTTGCTTTATTGGATGCAAGAACCACCACTTCAACTATGTCTTGAGCAGCATTTGATTTCATTATTAACTTAAATAAACCCTATTGAGCATCCAAATCCCAACTTAATAAAATCATAAAAACCATAAAAACAAAATTGTCATCCTTAGAATATACCATGGTTCATGACATTTGTAAATTATAAAACCAAAAATAGAAACCTAGGCTAGGGTCTTGGATCACCATGATGTTCACTTAGTGCATTTGAAATTCAAAATAACATACAAACCACAAACCATTTGCAAATCTTTTGATTCATGACTCATGAATGTACTTTAAATTTTGACAATGTGCAAAACCAAAAACAGAGACTTTGGGGGCTTGGAAGACCACCATGATGTTCACTACATTTGGAATTCATAGGAACATATATACCACAAACCATTTGCAAATCTTTTGATTCATGACTCATGAGTGTACCCTGAAATCAAGAGATATAAAAACCAAAAATAATGAATGGTGGCTTTGGAATCATCATGTCCATTGTTCACTTAAAACTTAAGTGCATCTATAAACTTTAAAAAATCAAAACAAGCCAAGAGCTTATGTTTGCACTTAGCTTTCACAAGTTGCACTACAAGTGCAAATGTTGCTTATGTCATCAACAACATAACACTTATATTTCGGCAAATTGCACCCTGGTGAACCCATGTTTTCTCACCATTCAAAACAAATACAAGGTGTTCAATGTTGTTTGTATTCTAATCCATCACCCACTCAATCTATTCATGATCACCTTGTACCAATGTTTGAAAGGACAAGAACTCATTAGTGTAGAAGGAGGATGTGGTGTCACAATATAATGTGTATAATTGGCCTTGACAAACTTTCACTGTAGCTATGAAGTGACAAATAAATATATCCCTCCTCTAAGCAAATTTGAAAATGGATTGCATGTTCTCCATTAGTGGCAAATCACAAACTAGCCCAAGCAACAAAAGAATGTTGCATAAAAGCCCCAAGTTGGTCTACCACATAATAAAAAAAAAACAAAAAGGCATAGGTCAATTGGATGCAAATTTTCAAAAAAAAAAGAATAGGAAACAAAAAAATAAGATAAGCCTCACCTTTGCCACCTAGTTTGAATTAAAATCAGCTTGCATCACCACAACCAAACACTAGAACAAAAGGTTAAATTGTGACTAGGCTACGCAACTACTTTTTAGTTGCAAGTGACACTTTGTGAAAAAAATATTTAGTTGCTTAAAAAGCATCACAAGCGTAAATTAGTCACAAATAGTGGTGACGTCATGATGACATCATCAATCCATGGATGCACATGGAAAATTTTTATATGGTTTCATCCAACATATAAAATACTTCATTTGTATGGACATTGTGACTTATTTGCAACTATTTTGGTGGCAACCAATGTTTTGCCACTTGGAACTCTCTAATGTTGACACATGGTGACATTTGAATGCATTCTATAATCTTTCTTTTGTAATTGAAAAATATAAGAAACCCAATCTAGGCCATTAGATTCCTATGTTTAAATGGTCTTAAATTGTGACACATGGCATAATACAAATTTACCACGTGCAATATAAATTTAAACTCACACTAAATGAATTTAAATTAATATTTAGGTAGGTAGGTAAGTATGTAGGTAGGTAGGTTAATAGTCTAATACCTACCCACCTATTTAACCTACCTACCTATTTAGGCTAAGTACCTACCCATTTAGGTAGGTACAAGTAGGTAGGTAGGTCAAACTAAAAAGGTTGGTACCTAGTTTGACCTATTCACCTAGGTGAGTAGGTTTCACTAGGTACCTATTTACCTACCTACTTCGTTAGATAGGCAAGTAAGTAGGTAAGGAAGGTAGATAGTAAACTAGAATGATGCATAAACATTTTCCATTTTCATTTTGAATTAAGTTTTTTCATTCGATCATCCCAAATGCCACAATGTTTTTATTTTGATAGTGGTAAATTACACACCTTCTGTATATGGTTTTCGATATGGGAGGGGAAAACAAACAATATGGGATAAGTTTTGAACTTACAACTTAGTTACAAACTAAGTTACACCTTAAAAAATTTCCCCACATCTTTTGTTATCATATTTAGACTTCTTTTTTACTAAAATAACTGAAATAATTAATAAAATAAATGACTAGTTAATCAGCTAATTAATTCTTTAATTATTATTTATTTACTAATTTATATCGTAAAAAAATTAATTATATATAATAAACAAAAATTATTCACTATCATCCACTTTAATTACTAATAATTTGTAGATGTTTAACTAACGGGTGAAAACACGATCAAAGGAGCTAAGGGCGCCAAGGTAAAAGTCATTTTCCAAATATTGCACATCACACGTGTCAATTTTTTGTTAGTTTATAACATTAAATTTTGTATTTTACATACCTTGTTTCACACTACATTTCAGATATAAATATATTTTGACTACAAATTGATTTTATATCATGTATATTATTCATTCATGCCCTCTATTGCATAAATATGAAATTTTTTTGTTAAAGACATATTTTCAAAATCCATAATTTTCAAGGTCAAAAGCATTTTTGAGCCAAATGAACTCAAATGGGTTATAAAAATAATTTTTATTAGTTTAAGTCTTTTTGCCCTTCTAATCATCAATGTTAAAATCTTCTCCAATTTTCAAAAGGATTGGTGCACATTTGGAAAAAGAAAAATATATGTTTGAAGAAAACAAAGACTATGCACTCTCAAAGTTTGAGTGCTTTGAACATGAAAAAACATTTTCAATTTGTGTTAAACTTTTAGCATGTAAACTTTGCAATTAATGAAAATTAATCCAAAAAACATTATGACAATTCAAACTATCATGCTTCACTTTTGATCTTTCAAACATACAAAAATGCAGCTTTAAGGAATGTCCACTCACTTGGGTGGTTCTTTTGCCTATGTTTTTGCCCTAATTTACTAATTATATACAAACGTTCAATACATAATATATAAATTCATTAATGGATATTAACTACAATATTAATTCATTAAAAATATTAATTAAACATAACAAATATTGGTTTAATTTAAAAATACAAGTTTTAAATTATGAATATTATGTCCAATTCTAAACTATACAATTACTATAATAATTGTATAATTAATCTAATTCTAAATATTACATTCATAATAATAAAATTACTATAAATTTAATTTTAATTATGAATTGTAACCAATAATTAATAATAATTACATTCAATTCTACATCATATAATTATTGTAATTATTGTAGTTAGTGTAATTATTTTTAGTAATGTACAAATATTATTAACAAGTATGAAAATTTATGTTGTGATAATAATGACTTAATTTCATTAAATTACTTTAATTGCAGTAATTCATTTTTATTATTATAAAAATATGAATAATTAGAGTGAATCATTGTTAATGGTAATAATTATTAATTATAAATAAGTAATTTTAACTTATAAATTAATTAGTGTATAGTAATTACAATATAAATCCTCTAAAAATTGTACATCCCAATTTAATTTTAATTTATAAATATAAATCATTTCAATATTGTGTAATTACTTACAATAATATCATTGTAATTAATATATTATTACTGTAAATATAGTGGTTTTATAGTAATTTTTTTCACTAAAATGATTTTACTCTAATTTGTTTTTATGACTGTAAAAATATTAAAAAATATTGTAGAAATTTATGTTGTAAGAATAATTATTTATTAAAACAAAATATTATAGGTTCTACATACAATAATTCACTATGATTGAATTACTTTAATTATAATAAGTACATGAATAATTCAAATTATAGTCAAACTATTATAAATATTATAAATATTACTTCAAATCATAAATTATGTATAATGCATGTAATTACAATAACAAGATTTACAGTAATTACCCTCATATTACGAAAATTACTATAAAAATTGTAAATGTTAATTATAATTATAATATAAAATATGATTATGAAGTGAAATTACATATTCTATTTTTTTAATTAATTTTTAGAATTTTAGAAAAATTAGTAATTAAAGTAGATTTATATGTTGGAACAATAATTATTTATAGTAAATAAGTAATTATAAATTATCTATATGTACTATAATGAAATTAATTACATTAATTACGAATTTCATTATAATTAGTGAAGAAATATTAAATGTGGTTTTTAATAATTTAATAATTTATAGTTTTTATATTAAAAATTAATTATTTTATTTGCAATAATTTTGTGATAATTATTGTACCTTTTTTATTATTGTAACAATTTATTAATAATGAGTGTAAAACTTTATGTTGTAATAATAAAGATTTAACACAAGTAAATTTTAAATTTCAAATAAAATAATTAATTATATTTTATATGTTTTAATTACAATAAATGCATTCAATATTTTATGTATAGTAAAATTATTGTAAAGCATTTGAATATGCATTTGAATTATAAATTTAAAATATGACTCCTATGTTCTAATATAATTTTAATAATTTCAAAATATACACATATACAACTATGGATGATTGATGTATTGCAACCCTTACATATACCGTAATATGAGGGTGATATACATGCTTAGCTAGTCCATGAGAATAACACATATATATACGCTAATGAATTTGGAAAACATAATGTATACATAAGGCCTACTATATATAATTGTTAGGTACCATAACATAAAACACATAACTTACCCAATACAAAATTAGTATATACATAACTTAATGTATAGATAATACTAGATACCATTTTTGGGTCACTTTTGCAACTAATGGGCCATAGGAGGGCCTTTTAGGATGAAAATAGTGTGAAAAGTCATCCCATTGGAAGAATGAAAAACCCAATAATCACAACATAGTCATAAATGTGACCTAATAATGTGTAATGTGATTTTCAGTCACAAATGTAATGAATGTTATTTGCAAGCAACCATTAATCGCATGTAATCACAAATCAATTGGTTACATTTTGGCCTTTTTTAAATAATGAGAGGATGATATTTTGCCATTATTCTCTTCAAGGGTTCTAACATGGACATCCACCTTATTTTCACATTCTTTTAAAAAATTCCCTTTTGTATTCAAGGTTTGAACTAATTTTTAAAACTCCAAATGCCTTTTTGGATAATGGTTAAAATAACATGCATGTTCATTATGAAGACCTCAATCCGAGCAAGGTCAAATCCCCCAAAAGATTGGACAACCAAGTTTGCCCTATGGGCAACACAATGAACACCCATCAAAAAAAGAGCCTATGAATCATTTATTTGTTTTTGTGACTCTTATTCCCCCTTCGAAAAAAATAACCCCATCAACTCCAAAGCACAATAGTTTTTTAAACATTTGGGTGCAATCATACTAACATGTATTGAAATTAAAGCAAGACTTTTAAGGACTTTTAAGAACTTTTAACCTCTTGTAACCATTGCTTAAAAGCTACATAAAAGCAACTTAAAGTAATTTTGACACTAAAAGCACAATTTGAAAATATTTTTTAATGACATATTTTGGATTTTTTTAATATACACCTTAACATAATAGTATTAAGAAAGTTTTTTTAAAAATTAATATTTTTTTGAAAGACGTATTAAAAAGCTTCCAATAAATTTTTAAAAATAAAATAGTGGTTTAGGGGGGCACATGTGGGTCCTAATAAAGTGGTTAGACCCATTTCTTCCTTGGTTAGCCCCCCCACTTTTGAGCAATGTAGCCTTAATGATTTCAATGAGATTTTTAAAACCAAATGTATCCATAATCCTCTCAATACATGTACCAAAATAGGTACCCTAGTCCAACCAGCAACAACGTACACATGGATACATATCTAAAAACCATTATCAACTATTGTGACTTCATCACAAGATGAGGTAATGAATTAGGCAAAGTGTATAACCTCAATAGTGGCATTCTCAAATTGGGTGTGCATGAATTTAACAAATACCCAACCAATAGAATTTGACCAGTGTATGGTTGGATTGTTCAAGACTCTTAAACTAGCAAACAACTCATACAAGGATTCATAATCAAACATTGGATGACCATGCACAAGGATATGAAACAATGTTTTCATTTGACCATTTTTGATTCCCTTTATCCACAAGATTGTTCACTTGGTCCAAAACTAACTTTGAACCCCTTTGTGCATACAAGTTCATGTTTTTCAAGTGAGCACAATCTTTGGCAATGTATTCCCCACCCTTTTGCACTCCAGGTTTTGGCAAATCCTACACAACAATTTTACAACCCTCATTCTTTGTTAGAATGTCCCATTTACACCCAACAATCAAGTTTTCCTTGTTTTCAATCAAGGATTAAACCCTACATTTCACAACATGAATAAAACCACCTTTTATCATTACACCTCTTGCCCATGGTAACTTGATTAGGTCCCACTTTGTTTGGAATTTTCTGGTGTTTTCATAATTTTTTTCTATTTCTTCCTTTGGTCATTAGAACCTAATTTCTCTTTCTTTCAATGTGGGTTAGATTGTGAATTAGACAATTCCACAATCTCTTTAACTTCTACTAACTTAGATGGGAATTTAGGATGGAATTCATGTAAGACTTTTGGCACATCAAAATTTTGCATATATGATCCAAATTTATTAGAGGATTTTCCATCCTTGTTGCATCCATGTTCTTAGTTGGATTGATTACAAACTCAGGTGACCATGTTCCACTTAGAAGTGATTTCAACCCATTAGATGAATTGTATGACCTTGGAAACATTGTGGAATTAGACACAAGCCAAAGGGGCATTGTGAATTTAAGGTTTTTGGAGTAATTAAAGTATTGGAAAATTGTAGATGATATATTTTAGTAAAAGTGTTTAGCATATTTTGTCAACAAACACACATGAAACTTTTAAACAAATTCAATCAAATGAATGCACTTTAAGGTGGACAAAAAGTGGCACATGTGATGTCCACAATTTTCCTTTTTCATAATTTTTAATGTGAATATTTGATGTTTTGGGAATGAAAATTAGTCCATTTGAAAGTAGGAGACAAGAAGAATACCTAAACCCTAAACTTACAAGTTTTCAAATTATAACACATGCTCTGATTTGATCAGCTAGGAGAAAAGTTAGAAGCAAAACCATTTTTTTTAATTTTATAATTGGCAAATGATATGTTGGGTAGTAATGTCACTTTTTATAAAACAACACTTATCAATTTTTCCATTTAAATAAATTACGGACTTTCTAGACTATTAGTAATCTTGTAAAATCCTAATAAATTAAAATATTAAATTTGATTGGAAACCTTTATTTTGGCATTACAATAGCCTCGTAATCATACTAAGAAAAAAATCAACAATTAAAACATGTTTACTATGTAATAAAAGTCCATAACATTTTATATGGACTATGACACAAAAAATCTTGTAATCATTTGAAAAGTCCACCTTGTAATGAAATGATGGCATTTTATCTTCAATTTTTAAATTTGATTTTTCAAATGTAATTATAGTTTAATTAAATGAGTCCCTTTTTAAATTTTCGATCAAACCTCAACACATATTATACCAAACTTAAAGGTACCCCATAAAATCTACCCATGTGACACCAAAAAATGGATTGTCTAGTGTGCAACCATCCAACACTTAGACAATCTATCAACAAACACATGTGAAACTCTTAGACATTTTGTTGACAAACACACATGAAGTTTTCAAACAAGAAGCACTAGAAGGCATTTTGTCAACAAACACACATGAAGCTTTCAAGTAATAAGTTCTCAGATGATCTATTGACAAACACACATGAAGCTCTCAAACACTTTGTCAACAAAACACATGAAGTTTTTAGATAAGAAGCTTTCAAACATTCTATCAACAAACACACATGAAGCTCTAAAATAATAAACTTTTAAACATTTTGTCCATAAACACCTGCAAAGTTTTCATAACTCACTAGACTTAGGAATCAAGACACATTTGAACTCTTTCAAATTTCAATTCATTAACTTCATGATTCATGAATTAGGTCTCAAACTTTAAGCCTATAAGGATTGAATCTGAATTCAAAAAAAATAACACACCTTGTAATTTGTAATTAGATTCGAGCCTAGTAGAAATTAAATAGGAATGGATTTAATGCAAGGTAGTTCAACAAAAATCATGATTTGTGAATTGTGATCAACTTTCGCAATGGAGTAATAAATAAATGCAAAAAAGGGACCTAATTTTTCAAGATTTAGAAATTTGGAAGTTGGAACACACCTTGAACTTTACAAATGCCATCATTGATCATCATCTCTCATTTAAACATTGAATCTCAATTCCCTTTTGCAAGCCACAAGTTGCACTTTTCAACCATGAAAACCTTCCTCTTATGAGTCTTTAAAGTTGAAATGACCATTCCATTAATTTTGCACATATCCATAAACACACAAAAATTGTATAGAAACTGTGTACACTATAAACTTTACAAAACCAAGTTGAAGCAAATAAGTGAAGTAATGAGATGGGGAGTGAGGTTCTCGAGTCCATAATAACCATTTTAGTTTTCAAGGTTTGCAAGAAAAGAAATAGGTGCTTGTACTCCTTGTAATAATTAAACACCATTAAGTTGATTTTGGTGATCCCTTGGTGCTGGGATAATGCGAGCCACACCTGCTTGCTTTTTGACTATTTCTATGATTGTTTTTGGGGAAATATTCCTAGAATATTTTTGGAATATTCTTGAAAAAATCTTTAAAAAATATTTTTTTTAATTTTAAATTTGCTTCATATTATTTCATCAAGGTTCATGTTAAAACTTTGGTAAAAAATGTCATTTTCAAAAAAATTGAAATCCATTTACAAGTTTTTTTACTACTTAAAAACAAGCGATAAAGTGTTTAATGAATGTTTTTACTAATTTTTTATTCATTGGATTAATTTCAAACTAATTCACATGTTCCCATGATATATTAAAAATACAACTATATAAACAAATCTTACAATTTCAACATAAAATTAAATTACAACTTTAAAGCATGAAAAAACCAAGCAAACGTTACACTTGTTATGGTACGTGTTATTATGATTGCACCCCCATGTTATTATTGGATCTAATTTTAGCAAAACCAGCTCATGTATTTCAACAACCTATAGGCAAAAAACTTGCACTTTGAGTTCGCAAAAACAACATTTAAGCTTCAAACCAAAAAACAAAATGGCACTTGGGTCCAAGCTTGGGCATGGTGGGCAATGAAAGTATTCACATAAACATTTATTGTAATAACCTAAACCCTAGCAATATGAATGCCTAATGTCAATGTAAACTAACAACCATTCAATTCATTAAACAATATTCATGGTGAAACAAAATAGAATCCTCTTCTTAAGCTAGTTGCACCTCCTTGGCCAAGGTCGAAATTTGGGCACGGATTGCCAGAAAAAACCCTACTCCTTAAAATAATTGAAAAGAAAAATCAACTCAACCTTTTAAAATATTGAAAATAATGGGTTTTAACCACCCCCACTTGCTATCAATAAGATCTGAACTATAATAAACAATAAAAACCAAGGTTCTATGATATTTAGTTCAATAATTATTCCATTAAGAGCAGTGTTGAAATTTCAAAATAGGTAGTGGACCAAAAGGCAATGGTGGATGGGCTAGAGAAATGAAAATTTTGCATAGAATTAAATGGTGTTTATTTTATTTTATTTTATTTTTCTTGCTAGATGGCATAATTTTCAAAGTCATCTTGGGAATTGGTAAAACAAGTTGTAAGATTGGAGGACCTATATTATTGTTGTTAGAAAATTGTTCCAATGTGCCTTGTAAAAAGTTTTTACGTCAACATTTTGTATTCCAATAATAAATTGAAGATGTCCTGCCTAGAGGTGATGATAACGTGAAAGTTTGAACCTTAGAAAGGTGCATTTTCATATCCCATGCTAGGTGTCCAAAGATGAAAAAACTTGCTATCTAATCATTAAGTGGGTGTAAAACATAAACATTTTTATCCAAATCAATGTCATTAGAAACTTACTTCATTAGTATCTCTATTTTTGAAGTGGGGTTCATAATAAAATAAAATATACCCTAGGTATGAAACACAAAAACTTACCAATTTCATGGGTTGCATAAGTCCAAACCTTACATATTACATCGTGTAAACTTGATGACAAATTGAACTTGAGTATGAAGAATAGTTAGCTCTCATATTGATGATAGATGGGCATTGAACATAGAATGGGATCTGGATTTCATGTAAGTTTACAATTGCATTTGAGGAGACAAGGCAAAGCCTCAATAGACTAATGAACACTAAGACATTTAATCCAAAGGAAAAATATCAAAAAAAATATTAGGGTCGATGTTGGATGGCAAAATGCTAAAATAAAATAATTAGTAAGAGGCATTAGAATTATTGTGTTGATGTTATAATATTTAATAACTATGAAACCATGCTTTTGCATCTTCATTTTTGTTTCTTATGTTAAATAATCAGCATATTATTCTCATTCTATGCATGATATTTGACCATAATCAAGTTTATGTTGAGCTTTTTTTTAGGTTATAATGGAGCAGTTTGACACCAAGGAAATGGCAAAAGAATACCCCTAGTTTATAATGGGGGTATTAGTCTAGGTTGAAAATGGTGATAAACCATTTTGGAAATAGAAATTTCATGCAACCAATGAAAAAGCTAAGGGTTTTTAGTTTTCTTGTGTTGGGTTTTGGGGGGTAGTGGTGGGGGGGATTTTTTGTTTTTGGTTTGTTTCCCACTATGTTCCTTAAAATGTCCCAAATAACACCTCATTTTAATCCCATATTGTTTGGCCATGATTCACCTTCCATGTATACAACTTATAAAAGGGGAAGGACAATGGGAACATCATGCTTATAAACTTAACCTTCTCATTGGTTCCTTCATCTGCTTTAAGGGAAAGTAGAAAAAAACATCATGCCTTTATTTTTAGGAGGGAAGCATATTTAAGCTTGTATATGGGGGCCCAACATAAATACCCCTAGTTTAATCTATGACTTTGTGACATCACATGCATTGAAATACCTAGATATAATCTTTTCAAAATCATGTTGGAATATGTGTAACAAAGATTTCAAAATGATGTATTACATGTCAAAACACTTTGAACTATGTGAAAATGCAAATTTCATTTTAAAAAACCAATAGTTCATTTTCAAGGGGGTTAGAATCCCATGCTAGAACCTTTGGCTTTACATGGAGAACATGGAACCTAATGAGATCAAAGGAACCTAATGCCATCAAAGGTTGCTACATTTGCAATTCAAACCAATGTCAATGCATGAAACAAATGATCAAGTGTTGAGAACATTAGGAATGAATAATGGAATGAGATCAAATGGATTAGGCAAACCATATGGACTTGATCCATGAAGCAAACAATCATGATTGAAGGATTTCCTCATGGAATTTCTTTCCAAAGATCACATTATAATATAGTGATGTGACATGATTTTCATGGCCCAATGGGGAACATCTACAAGTGCATGTTTTCAAATTTATTGATGTAGAAGTAGGATCACCTTTTCTAATAACCCAAACATGCCCCAAAAAATGAAGCCTCCATCAAAAAGGTGTCCTAGAACTTGCTACCTATTACAACTCAAAAACATTTCAAATGACAAGTTGCAATATAGTTTCCTTACGAGCTTGGAAATTTTTTGGGGATTTTGTGTGTCCAATAACCTTCCATGCATAAAATTTGAAAATGCAATCCCATTTTACTTGCAGAAATTAATTTAAAAAAATTATTAACCAATTGAAATGGTATAGCTATGACCCAAAAGAAGCTAATGATTAAATTGTCACCAAAGAAGTGTGTATGCTTTCTACAACAATTTCCATTTAAACTCTTGTTTTACTCTTAAACCACATGCACAAAAATGACCCTAAAATTGTTTAACTCCTTCATAATCTATAAAATCTATATTGAAACCAATTTTCTAGTGGGCCATAGAATGCCTTACATAAACCCAATTTGGTTACAACTAATAGTGTTACCTACACCTTTTAATTGCACTAGTATGACTTTAATTGAGGTTTTGTCGGGAATCAAACTGGTCATTTTTTGTTCACTTGATCCTTTGAACTATTAAAACCTACTTTGATTATGCAATGCATCAATTAAGGCTCTACATGGTAACAATAAAACATTTGAAATTCTCATTTTTTCGTACTCCCAACAATGTAGACTATCCCAACCCCGTTTATTAACAACATGAGGTTTTGTTCAAAATCCATTAAAAATGTGGGGTAAATTTCATAAACACAAACTCAACTTATCGATTCATTTCTTGCAAGATCATTTAAACCTTCAACCTCACAATCTGCTCCAACTCAAGGATACTCCCAAAAAATGGAGGTTTCTCATGTTCTAAAGTTCAATATAATTCACTATTAAAATTCCAAGTTTTTCAAACTATGCACATTGACTGAAATGTTGTTTTTGATTAAATAACATGTATGCTTTGACTAGAAGCCAAAGTACTAAATGACATGAGTATATTTTGACTAATCAATTTGATTATAATGATTGATTTAACCATATGTCAAATAACCACCTAGTCAAATTTTAACCCCCAAAAAACCACCTCAATTAAAAGGACTATGTTTTAATCAATAAGGCCAATTACAAAATGGTTAAATAAACAAGTTTAGTCAAAATAACTATTGGTTTAATAAAAAACCCAACCCACCTACCTATCAACCAACCATAAGGTTTACTTGTTAGGTTTGACCAATTTTAGCCAACCATTTAAACCAAATTTAACCATTATATTCTGATATTAAATTTGGCCATTAGATTTAATTAGTTAGATTTAACCATTAAATATATATATATATTTAGGTTTAACCATTAAATTCAACTTAGGTTTAGCCATTAAGTTCAACTTAAATTTAATCATTATGTTTAACCATTATACTTAGTCATTGAATAATTTTAACCATTCAATTTATATTAACTAGGTGAATTCATGGTCAAAGGAGCCAGGGGTGCCAAAGTAAAAGTTGTTTTTCAAGGATTGCAAATGACATGTGTCATTTGTACATTGGTTTATAACTTAAAATTATGTATTTCAGATACCTCATTTAGCATTGCATTTTAGATATAAATACATTTTGACTACAAATTGATTTTATATCATGTATATTATGCATTCATGCCCTCTATCACATATATATGAACAACTTTTGTTAAAGCCACATTTTCAAAATCCATAATTTTTAAAGTCAAAAACATTTTTGAACCAAATGTGATCAAATGGGTTATAAAAATAATTTTAATCAGTTCAAGTCCTTTCGACCTTCTAATCATCAATGTTAAAATTCTCTTCAATTTTCAAAAGGAATGGTGCACATTTGGTAGAAAAAAAATGTTTGAAAAAAACAGGGACTATCCACTTTTGAGGTTTATGTGCTTTGAACATGTAAATTTTTATTTTTTTTGTCAAGTTGTGAGCATATACAATTTTCAATAAGTGGAAAATATTCCAAAAAACTTTATGACAATCCAAACTCTTATGCTTCCCTTGTGATCTTTCAAACATATAAAAATGCAATTTTAAAAAGTGACCACTCACTTGGATGGTTCCTTTGATTCTGATTTTACCCAATTAACATATCATTTAATCATTATATATGTTTAACCATTAAATTTAGCCATTAGAATTAATCATTAAATAAATTTTGGTACTAAGTTTAGCCATTAAATTTAATCATTAACTAGATTTAGCCATTAAGTTTTGCCATTGGAGTTAATCATTAAATATATTTTGTCACTAAATTTAACTATTAAAATTAATCATTAAAAATATTTAGCCATTAAATGTAGCCATTGAATTGAATCATTAAGTTTAGCCATTAAATGTGGCCATTGAAATTTGTCATTAAATAAGTTTAATTACTAAATTTAGTCATTATATTTAATGATTAAATAAGTTTAGCCATCAAATTTAACCATTGGATTTAATCATTAAATAGGTTTAGCCATTAAATTTAACCATTGAATTTAATCATTAATTAAATTTAACTATCATATTTAGTGGTTAAATATTTTTAGCCATTAAATTTAGTCCTTGAATTTAGACATTAAATAAGTTTAGCCATTATATTTAATCATTCAATAGGTTTAGCCATTAAGTTTAATTATTAGATTTACTTATTGGATTTACTCATTAATTAAGTTTAACCATTAAATTTAGCCACATATTTAGTCGTTAAATAATTTTAGCCATTAAATTTAACCATTGGATTTAGTTGTTAAATAAGTTTAGTCATTAAGTGTAACCATTGTATTTAGTCATTCAATAGGTTTAGCCATTAAGTTTAACCATTATATTTAATTGTCAAATAGGTGTAACCATTAGGTTAACCATTGAATTTAGTTATTAAATAGGTTTAGCCATTAAATTTAATCATTAAATAAGTTTAACCATTAAAATTATCCATTAGATTTAACCAATTACTTTCTTACAATTATGATGGTGTAATTCATTGGTAAGGACTTGGTTTGTTATGGTGAAGGTGAGAGGTTCAATTCCTAACATTTGCAACCTATGTGTATGTTTAGAGGCTAGGGTCACTAGGTAGATTATATAGGTTAGGTTAGGTTATACTAGCCTAAGGTAGGTTAGGTCATCACCTACCTACCTACATTTCTGATTTATTTATTAACCCATTGACTTATGACTTGACCAACCAAATGATGACATGTGGGGCATTGAAATGACTTTACAACATGTCACATTTTACCAATAGTCAAAAATTTTAATCAAAAGCATCACCTTTAGGTTGGTCAAAAAACCCATCCTAATCATACTGGACTTGTTAAAATCGTCCTAAAAAACCAAAGTGGTTTTTTGACCCCCTATCACTTTGGGGTATTTTCTAGTCTGAAAATCTAGTTTGAAAAACCTGGAATTCTAGTAGTGATTTCAAACCCATTTAGTTATGGTTCCCCACATGTAATTCCAACAAATGCATGATTATATAGTTATCTACATACACAATTAACTACATCTCGAATCTCCTTGAATTCATCATCACTTTTCAACTCCGACCCCTTATATAAAGTCATGAGTACATCGTTCATTATAATTGGCGCATTGGAAGAGAAATAATAACTACAAGCGAAAAAAACAAAAGAACACACAATGCCCCAAAAAATGAAATATGATTACTTAGCTTAATGTTGGCCTCTTTATATGCTCCAAACACCACCATAAATGTAGTCACATTCTTTTCCATTGGAAACTTTATCAAAATAAACTCTACATTAGATAAAAACAAAAGACAAATATCCTTGCTTCACATGTGCCTTCATGGGGTCCTTTATTGTTCTGGATGAATTAGGAAAGCAAACAACATCCAAACTCTTATTTGCCATCTTTGCCGAAAGTAAACCATGACAAATCAAAACCCTAAACCTTTATTTGTTCACACTATGGACATTCAATAGCCACTCCATATCCATTTACACAACAACATATGTTGTGTGCAAAACAATCTTTGTTTTTTCAATTTTCTAAAATATGAATAAATAACAACCATCTCAAGATATATTTAGCATTTATTGATAATAGGTTTTTTGAAACCATCCAAAGTTTTTTCCAAATAGTAACAAATTGGTGATAAACTACCCCCAAACAAAGAAGACAATCCAAGTGATGACATTTCTTCAAAAACCAAAATTTCCTTCATTTTTTTGGTGATTTTCTTCTTTTTTTTTTAAACTAAAATTTTGCAACAAAATATTCTTTTTTTTTCTTGTTGTTGCAATGCAAAAATTCGCCCAAATTTTTTTTCATGAAACAACAATTAATGAATTTGTAGTTTTATGGCTAGTTATTTGATTTGTTCAAAAGAATTGAGAACTATGGTTCTATACCAAAACTAGGTCTTTGACTTTTGAAAATGGTAGGCATGAATCCTAGGAACCACCTTGATAATTAACAAAAGGGTCTCGTCCTTATTCTAATAATCCATAAAATGTTGGAGCAAATCCACCTAGGAAACATTCTGTCAAGTGGGAATGAATTTCCAAACATATGTTCCAAATTGTAATTGTTGTCTTCACACTATTCTTTACTATAACTACTAACTGGCAAGCCCAGAATAGCAAAACAATATTCATACCTCTTGATTTTTGCCTAATTTCTAGCTTTCTTAAATGGCAAAATTGGTCATAGTTTGTTATTTCTGACCAACCTATCCTTATTTAGGACCTACTTAAGGTATTTTACAAGTTACTATAGACCCTTATGCCAAGGAAGTAGCAAGGACTAGTAGATTCTGCCAGGTTGCACCCTTAATGGGATTTTGCATTGACAATTTCCATGACAAAATCTACTAGGCACTACTTGTTTTCTAGTACATAAAATGCCAATGAGTGTACCAGGGCTTATTTTAAACTGCAATAAATGTTTACACAATAATCTCAATTCAATATTTTGATTTTCAATTTTGTGATGTAGCTAAAATGGTGAATCATCCATATGAAAATTTAGCGAAATTTGGATATAAAGCAAATATGAAAGTTTTAAAAAATAAAAGGATCCTTCTATATTCTTGGGTACCTATTGGACCTTAACATAAAAATCTAACAATTTAAGAAAATTTCACAAGATCTGAAAATTTTAGGCCATTTTTTTAATGAAGAATCCTTTGTGTAGGTCAAAATCATTTTTTTTAAGGTTGAAATTTGGCAAAATTTCAACCCCCAAAAAATCACTAATTTCAAGAACCATCGAATACTTATGAGTGCTTTCATACTAAAAGTATGGCCACACTTGGTGTTTAAAACTTGCAACTATCATCACTTAACATTAACAAAGTAAACGAATCACCATACCACATCTTTTAACAATGCAAGCTACCACCAACCTCTTAAACATTATTCCAACATGTTCTCACGTGATTTTAATTAGTAACTAACATCAAGTTATCTTTTGGGAGTTTGCAATCTAGTTCACACTATTGTTGGGCAATTATCTAATTTGATTAGCTATAATCATTAGTTCTAGTTTTAATTTATTTGAATCAAACTAAAACCGAAATTGGGTTTCAAATTGGATTTGGTTTTGGAATTGGAATTGAAATCAAAACCAAAACAAAAACTTGGACTTGGTTCTAGAATCAAAATTGAAACCTGAAGTTTTGAAAAAAAATTGAGGGAAAATTTGTTTGAAACTAAGTGTTAATTGACATATTTAATGAACGATTTCAAACCAAGTTATTCGAAATCAAAATTAAGTCTAATTCTAGAACTGAAATTGAAACCGAAACAAAAATCAAAACCTAAATTAAATTTTTTTTCAAGAACCTAACTCCACAACTTGTAAGTAAAATAAAATGAACAACTTGATTACCTTGTCAAAACTGGAACAAGTAGATTAAAATAATAACAAAAACCCATTATAAAATTGTGGAACATTGAATGTTTTCAATTCAATGATTAAATATAATATATGTTTACACTAATGTGTATTGATTTTCATATTTCAAATTGTAAAAGTAGGTTTTTCAAAATACAAGTAGCTTTTGACGTTTACTTTTCACTATGGGCTTTTGGTTTCAAGTATGTGAAAATAGGTTCTTACAAAAAGGAAATGACTTTTTTTTTAATGACTTGCTAAAACATATGTTGATCTTCATTTCCCAACTTATTACATATCAATTTCATTAATTTTACTAACCAAAAAGTAGGTTTGAACATGTATTTTTCAGTTGGTTTCAAATGTACTTTTTATCTACTTTTTAAATCCATTTGTTTTTATCTTTTTTAAAATTAGATTCATATAAACTTAATAAAGCAAACTAATGCTACTTGACAGATACTTTCACCTAATTTAATGCTATTTTATGGTAGTTATATGAGTAGCACAAGGTTGAAATGAAGATGTCTACTTTTTATGTCTATTTTCTCTTGCTTTGACCCAACATTCCATTTTTATGGAATCAAAACTAGATCCATTTAATTTTAGTTTTAAAAATTGAAACTTGAGATTCTTCATAAAAGGCAAGAATTGCCCAACATTGATCCACACTTATAAATATAAAATTTCCCCTTTCTTTAGAAGGAGAGATAAAAAAACTAAGATAGACAAGGATTCATGCTAAACATTGAGATAATTTGTCATTTTTTGATACTCTAATTAATATTGGTGTTTGGCTTTGAAATTTATTTAACTATATTTAAAAATTTTAATGTTAGTTAACATTGACTAGTAACACCATCTTACCATTCATGTTATGTCGCATGCCACCTAAGATTTAATGTTACTTAATATTTTAGATATAAATTGATGGTTAATTTTAACATCCTTAAGATTAACTTAACATTGGATTAACATCAGGTCTAGCCATACTTCAACGTCCATAGTCCAATCCTATTGTGGATACTCCAAGTCCATAATACAAAAGTCTGATCTTCTGGTCACAGGTATCAAGGTACCTGCAAAAGTGAAACAAACAGAGCACAGGCTCCCACACCTAGGAAAAGAACCTACAAAAAAAGTACCCAAATAAGTGTAAGGTAAAGCCCTAGGGTTTCTGTATTCCCCATATAGAGGAACCTAGACCTAGGATGAGAATTTTAAATGGAAAATTCAAATGACATTTAAATCATAAAGGGAAACATTTTAATCCTTTGAAATCAAGGGGTTAAACTAACTTCCTTCAAATGAAGTCAAATTTTAAAATATTAAAGATAATTTATTCTTAGGGATATGGTATCTTTAAACATTTACCCCATCCTTAAAGCCCAATGACACGCATCATTTGCCAACTCAATTTTTGGGTTATTTTATTTTGTGTGTGTGAATGAGATAGAGTTGAGGTTAATTTATTCTCTTAGATTATTCCCTTTACAACCTTGGTGTGAATCCATAAGTAGGTGTAGATGCCTCCCATTCTGAAGGAGTAGGTGCAATATCTATCCTCTTGTCTAGGAGGGATAGTTGAGGATTTAAAGGGCGCTCCAAGGCACTAGAAAACCCTGCGAGTGCTTTACAGCTACAAAGAAACTGAAAAGTTTGGCAGCAAAAGTGCCTGCCCTTTTCTCTACCTAAAAACAAACAACAAGTATTCTATCCTCCTTTCCCAAACATTGTTGGGTTTTCCTTTTGGTGGGAATGGAATGTGAATTGTGTGTTTCAAGATGAATCCTGAAAATGTGCCAATTTCATGTGTAACAGAAAGAGAAACCAGAGTTAAAACATATTCCTGATCATTCTTAAAATTATAAGCACATGCAACAGGATTCAGGACATGATATGCCCAAGTGATTTTTTTCCAAATTTCAGATGTTATGCCATTAGTCATTGACTAGCATCCAAAGAGGGATTTAGCATTAAATGGTGACAGGTTTAAAGAGCACTAAAAATGGTAAATCAGCCAAAGAAATTGAATGCAGTTTTTTTCCCTCAGTCTGCCCTTTGCCCTGTTTGTTTTTACCTTGTCATCATACCTTGATCACATTTTGAGTACATGTTATGCATGTTTTGGACGTGTTATGGGTATTAAGGGTATATAACAAATCATTGGCATGTTATATGCCATTTGGAACATTTCTTTGGAACATATCATTCCATGTTATGAGTGCAAAATGTGGCCGGGTGTCACTTAATTTGCTTCAGAAAATATGAATGGGGCAATGGGCAGACTGAGTGAAAAAATTGCAGCAATACCTTTGTACTGACTGCATTCAATCTCTTTGGCCATTTTAACATCTTCCTAGAAAAAACTAGTTTTAAAACTGCTACCAAATTAAAAGCAGAGTCTAGGGTAGAACTGCCTATCACCAAACATGTACTTGTTATTGAACATTTTTCAGTATTTTCTTAATTCCCTAGCCAAATTGAGTGATTTTTATGTTATTGGATCACAAACTAGAGAGTTACAAATGTTTTTTGAGCATCAGAAGTAAAGGAGCAATGCAGAGGAAGAGGACAAGTGATAGTTTGTTTCAAAAAAATAGCTCTAGACCCCTCTCTACTTCCAGTCTCATATCTTCCTCATTTTCAGTTTATTTTGAGTGATTTAAAACTTGATGAGTGTGCCAACTAGGGTTTACAAAACTTCTTTGTATTCCAGAGGCAAACATGTAACAATAAAAAAATCTTGAGCTCAAAATCCTAATTTGTTTTAAGTCACTCATCATCAAACACTAAACCCCCTTAGACCAAACACCCCTCCCATATCTTGCCAATTCTTTTATTGAATTGAGAGATGTTTGCAACATTGGAAGCACTAGGTGGAGGGCTAAAAACCCTTTCAGAATCAAAGGAACAATCACAAAGCTGTAACAATTACATACTGGTGTAACAAACCCAACTATAGTAATGTATCCTTATACTCTCAAAACGATTTTTTAACCAAAAAAATGATATAAAAAAATAGAAATAAAACTCAGTTATTGGTAAACATAAATGTCTTTTTAAAGAAACAAAACAAATCACTAAGATTACTCAGGGAAAATTAAGTGTTTCCCGAAATGAACAAAAAAATCAGTATACTTACAAAAAAATCGAATTAAACCTTAGGTCAATATTCTGCATGAAGGCTTCACTTACTCTATGTAGTATGTACCAGTGTTGGATGTGTATTTGATTTTGTTGATAACCATTGATTTTGGTTCTTATTTAAGAACCACAACGAAAAAGCTCATCTTAAAGAACCTCAAAGAACCACTGGGTTTGATGAACTTAGAACTGGCAAGAGAACTGCTGGTTTTGTAGGCTGACTTACGAGTTTTTCAAAATGATTGGAGAACCGTGGTTATATATTTGAACTGGTATTTTGGTCAGTAGTCATTTGGATTTTCTTGAAAATTTTGAGAACCATGGTTATATAGCAGAACTTGTATGTGGGTAAGTATTCATTTGGATTTTCTCAAAAACAATTGAGAACCATGGTTATATGTCAGAATTGGTATCTTTGTAAGCAGTCATTCAGATTTTCTCAAAACATTGGAGGACTGTGGTTTTATACCAGGTTCTGGTTCCATGATGCTTTGAAGAACATGGTCATGGACCTTAAGAACCGTACTGATAACCGGTGGGGGTTGTGCCAATTTTTAATATATACCCAACATGGGTAGGTATGTACTACTGTTTGTTGATTACCCTGTTTCACTAGTTAGAACCCCTAGTTCCAAATTCAAGGTAGTAAAAACTGAATTGGAATTGGGTCTGATTTTGGATCCAGTTCTGGTACTGGAACCAAAACTGGAATTTCTTAAAATAATTTTGTTTTGGAAAAAAGGTCCTGAACCAGGGCCAACCAGAGGTTAATGTCAGTTCCAGACTGGGATACCCAGAATTGGACCAAAAATCGGGTCTGATTTCCAAAACCAGCACTGGAAGCAAAACTGATTATTTAAGAACCAGGAAACCAGAACAGAACTGGACCTGCAGTTCCATTTGTTTGTAGAACTGAATCCAGATTACTTTTTTTGAAGAACAGGAACTGGAGGTTTTTCATAAAAGTCAAGAACCGCGCACAATGCAGGTATGTACTACTTATGAAACACTAGTTGAACATCAGTAAGCAACTGGATCCCAGCTGATGCAGCTTGTCCTTGCAGCAAGTGGGATCCATCATTGGTTTGAAGTTTGAACACATGCAGGGTTTGCAAGTTTGGCTGATCTCAATTTTGTTGAGCACTGCCATGATTTCACCTGAGCCTGTTTTGATGCATAGCTGTGTGCTTGTCAACTGATGAAGATGCCCTTCATGAGCTTTGTGCACCTCAACATTTGACAAGCAAACAACTATGCATCATTAGTGGGTGATCCATACTGCCATGAGTGGCTTCATTGATACTGCCATGAATCACAATTCCACCAGTGTTCTTCAAATTACAGAGGAATATAAGCTGATGATCAGCTCCAAGGACACCACCAGCTAGTGGGTTGTGTCATAAGACAATTCTATAGGAATTTCTCTATGGCCTTGAGGAAAAGGAAATTAGGTAGACCAACCAGGTGCCTAATTTCTTATTATGGTGGGTAGCTCAATTCCATGGATGTTGTAAGAGTATACCAGTGTTGGGCAGATATCTGAAAAATATGGATCTCAAACCTGGATATCAGACTTGGATAAATAGTAATAAATATTTGTAATATTCAAATGCCACTTTATGCAAACCCAACTCCCTGGCTCACCCTGTACACCACCATATGTATGTATATTTATGTATGAAAGTGTGTGTGCATGTTTGATAATGATTGAATTTCCTATTCCCAACAAGGTTGCAAATTTTTTTATCTTTTTAATATTAGTAGACATATGGTGTTTGTAGCTAGACTTGAGTGATTGCAATCCAATCAACTTGAATATATTCATGGTGGTAAGAAAGAAGCTTCAATTCATGCTAAACTGGGTCAAAAAGTGTTTTCAATGGCAAAGAGTTGCCCAAACAAGATTGAGATGCATGTATACTATGTCAAATGCACTAATCAAGGACATCATTGCATTTGTAACATCACTGATTTTCATTGCCAATAGATCTATCGTCGTTAACACAGTGATAAAGAATATTCACATATATTGGCCGACATGAGAGATTGAGAGAACAATTCCAATTTTATGTCAATATTGAGTTTGTGTGATTTGTGGGTGTAAGCATTTGAGAGTTTTTTCAATGTGGTTCAAGTGGGACCCTAAGGATACTTGAAATAGAACTATTTCACCACTACAATGTTGACAAGCCACAATTTTCCAATGGAATAGATTTAACAACTTTATGTTAATATTATAAAATGCTGAGCCCTAACTATTGACAAAGTGTAGGCAAATGAGGTTAATTAGCATGTACTTAGATTGCAAATTTCTTTCGAGTTCCAAACTTAATTTCACTTGCCTTTTTAGCATTTTAGCTATAACTAACTTTGCTTGATTTTCCATATCACCTCCAATTCTATCACATATTCATAGGTTGAAATTCAAACTACCATATGCAACAACTTGCTTCTCCAATGAGTATAAAATTGGGATGTCATTAGTATTGTGTGCAAGAGGAATTTTGAACATTTACTATGTTGGTTATATAGGCAATTGCATCTTCAATAATTGCAAGAACTTCTAAGATATGGCCATGGTGTTGAACTTGTAGTTAAAGACATTTTTTGCTACAATGTTGGTTTTATGGTCTACCCTATTGTATGTAATTGAAGTGTATAATGAAGATTAAAAAAAGGGCCAACATCTTTAAAGCCAAGCCAACCTTACCTCTAGTGCAAAAACTTATTCATTTATTCCTTGAATCCTATCAACCCTAATCATGATGGTCATCGTACCCATCTTAACATTTTTGAGTTTTTGCACTACACCCAATGTGCTTTCATTATTTGGCATCAATTCATGTATGGGATTGAGTAGAATTAAAGTTGTGGGTAGGTAATAAAAAGTTATACATACCAATGATAACTCCTTCCATAGTTTTGCATCACCTTTAATTAATTAACTATGTGTCTTATTCGCACCATGGCTAACCTAGGTTAAAATACTTATAAGTTAATTAAGCTATCCTAATACCCATAGGAATATTAATATAATTAATAATATTAAAATATTATTACTATTATATTAAAAATTATAATTCAAAAATTATAACTAATTATAATAATAATTTAGAATATTTACTCCTATTAATATTAGTTATTATTATTGAGTAGTTAATAATAGTAGTAATAAATATAATTTTGATTCCAATAAATTTTTAGTAACTTTGATTATGTATAATATTGAAAAACTAAAAATGTCATAATATGAATAAATTATGAATAACAATAACAATACTTAGTAATATTAATTATTAATTTAGTTTAGTGATACTTAGTTTGGCCTAGCTTAATTTAGCCATAGTTAATTTAGCTTAATTAATTTAGCTAGAATTAGTTTAGCCTTATTTAATGTAATTATAACTAGTTTAACGTAATTTAATTTAGCCATAATTAATTTAGCCTAAGTTAATCTAACCATGGTAGTTTAGTTTAATTTAATTTAGTTGAATTTTGTTTAGCCAAAATTAGTTTAGCCTAACTTAATTTAGCCTAATTTAATTTAACTTAATTTAGTTTGGTCATAATTAGTTTGTCCTAGCTTAATTTAGTTATGATTAGTTTAACTTAATTTAATTTTTCCATAATTAATTTTGCCATGGTTAGTTTAAGCTAACCTTAGTTAACATCAGTTTAATTTTAGTATTAGATGTACATAATATTATTATACATAACCTATGTAGATATATTGAGTATACTAATTTAAATATGTATTAATTTAAGCCATTATTTTTATGACAAGTGTTCATATTGTACACATTTAAGTGCATGTTAGTTGCACACACAATTATATGGCCCAAAAATTATATAATACCAAATTTGTAGTTGTAAACAACACTTAGTTACATGCTAGCTGCATAGTGATTAATTGCAAATGACAAGATTTTTACTAGTGTAATGTAACTACTTATAACTTAATAAAGATACATATTCATCAATTATTTATATCTCCATCATATGTGTTTCATTTTGAATGATTTAAAATGTTATGGGAACATTACCTCAAGCTTTCAAAATCATTTTTGAAATGTAAAGGAAAAGGAGTAATGAAAAAATAACAAGAGAAATAAAATTTCCAACTTACAAAGCACATTTTTTTCCTTTTTTCCCCTCTTTGGACCCCTTCTACTTTCAAACCTCATAACTTTTTTGTTTCTTATTCATTTTAAACAATTTAAAATGTTATAAGAATGCCACCTACAGTTCTACAAATCATCTTTGAATTCTAATAGCAATAGAGTAACATATTATGATTTTTGTAGGTTTTTAGGAATTGGTCTTTGTAGCATTCAATGGTTTGTCTTTTTGAATTTTTAACCCCTTCTATTTTGGAAGGCCATAATTTTCTCAATTCTATTATGTTTTTCATGATTTTTATTGCCCCAAAGACGCCAATAAGAGGAGTTCAAATTTTGTTTAGACACTACAAAAAATAGAACCGTCCCCTTGTATTTGGCCTACCCTGAACATTTAAGTGTTATAGTTGCAACTCAATTGCAACTTAATTTGCAACTAAAGAACAACTAAAAGATTTAAACCATATGTTTTGTTTTCAAATTCCATGTTACAAATTATATAAAAAAGGTTTATTTTTTCATATTTTCACATTAAGATACAAGTGCCATTTTGGGATGAACTCAAAAAAATTTAACTTAAAGGCAAAACATAAATTTTAAAAAAAACAATTCATGGCTATTCTTTTGTTTTTTTACCTACCTATGACCCTAGGTAGGTAAGTAGGTAGGTCTTAGGTGAATATGTAGGTATGTAGGTCTTAAAACCTACCTACCTACCTACCTATGATTATGTACAACCTACCTAATTAATAAAATAAAAATATTTATTTATTTATTTATTTGAAATTTTAATTAAAATGCCATGTGCTAAATTTTTTATTGTGCCATGTGTTAAATTTTAATAGATGGATGACAATCAATGACATCAACATGACATCATGGGTGCAATTATAATGGAGTTGCATAATAGTTAAAAATGAGTTGTTTCGATAGAGTTGCAATTGAATTACAAAGCAAGTTGCAAAAAACATCCTTTTTTTTCATAATGTAAAAGTGAATTAATAATTAATTAAGAATGAATTGATAGTCAACTAATAGTGATATGATAATTAATTAAAAGTTAACTATAACAATGAACTAGGAGTTAGTAGTGAACTAATTCAAAGTGTAATGATAGTGATGATCATTGATTTCTATTGGTGAAAGTGGTTTTGAAACATGTCTTGGGATGGTAGATGCATGATAGGGTTCCAACAAGTAACATGAAACATCATATGGATCTTCATGGAATCTAGAAACTTGAATTGGAAAGCCACAATGTTGATTTGGCTCGTGATGGTGAATGGACCAAATCTTTGGCAATCCAATTCCTCCAAAGGCCAAGTTGTTTTGATGTGTTGTCGTTGAAGCTAGATTTGGTCTCCAACCTTGAAATTTGGTTGATCCTTGTGAAGTACATCAACATTGTCCTTGTATCATATTTGTGCCTTTTCAAGTTTGGACACAAGTTGTGCTTGAATGTTTGCTAACCACATAGTTCAATCCCTAGCTACAGGATTCATGATGTTACACACACCTCGGATGTCAAACTTAGGGTGCAAACCATGATTTACATAGAAAGGGGTTTGTTGTGTTGATGAATTCAACACATTGTTGTACAAGAATTCTACCATAAATAAGAGGTCTAACCAATTATCTTGATGATGATTGGTTGTGCATTGCAAATATTACTTCAGGACTTGATTGACCCTTTTCATTTGCCTATCCATTTGGGGTTGGAAGGTTGATGATAATTTCACATTCACATCTAATAATTCAAAGAATCACCTCCAAAACTTGGATGTAAACTAGGGTCCATGATCAAAAAAAATATCTTTAGGAAGGCCATAATATTGAAATACATGATCAAAAAATAACTTAGCTATCTTTTTGCCAATTATTATTTTATTGCAAGGAATGAAATGAGCCAACTTTGTTAAGTGATCCACCACCCCCAAAATGGAATTAAATGAGTGAAAAGGTGGGAGATATGTGATGAAATACATGGAAATGGAATACCACGGTGATGGAAGGATAGGCAATGGCTAAAGGAACCCATGCGACTAATGGTGAAAATTCTTTGCATGGACACAAACATCACATGATTCAATGAACTCCTTCACAAACTTCCACATGTGTGGCCACTAATAGTCAAGAAACACTAACTCCATGGTCTTATTGAATTTAAAATGACCTGCAGCCAAAAATCATGTCTAGCTTGGAAAGAAGCTAAATAGGACCATCAAGTACATACAAAAGCCCATTACAATATGATAAACCCTCAAAAAATTCGAATTTGTCATAATGGTTTAAAATTAGATTTTAATTCTTCAATTGGTCTAAAACAACATTAGTAAAAGGATCTTCCAAGTAATTTCTCATAAATGAAAACAAAAAATGATTTGTCATCAAGAGTCATAAATCGTGCTTAAGTTAGAGGTGTTCAAGCTTGAAGATGACATCACATTGTTGGTCATAGGTTTCATCTCCCTCCTTAAATGCAAGGTACAAATGACGAAATAATGCATTTGGTTTCCCTTGATGACACCCAAGATGATATGTGATGATGAATTGAAATCGAAACAAGGATAATGCTCAATGAGTTTAGTGTCGATTCATAATTCAAGCAGACACGAAATATTGGAAGTTTTTATGATTTGAATACACAATGATTGATTTCATGTTGAACTCTTTTGAATAAATGATGCCACTCTTAAAAAACATCCATGATGGCCAAGAGTTCTTTGTCATGAATCTTATAGTTGATTTCAATAAGGGAAAACTTATGAAAGTAAAAACTTATAGGATGAAGAAAATTCTTTTCTTCAAGTTGTAAAAGTACAATGCCTATTATAAAGTTAAAAACATCCATTTTTACGATAAATGGTTTAAAAGGGTCCACATGAATCAAAAGTGGGGCAATTGTGAAAAAAAAATTCAAAGATTGGAAGACATTATTAACTTCAACTCCCTAAAAGAAAGGTTGATCCTTCCAAATCAAATGAGTAAAAAGGGCCACTATTGTAAAATCGTGGCCAATGAAATGCCAATAAAAATTGGTGAATCCAAGAAAACATTGAACATCACGAATGAAAACTAGGGTAGCCCAATCAACAATGGTTTGAACCTTGTGAAGATTCATGTGAATGCCATTTCCAGAGATTGTGTAATCAAAGAATTCCATTTTAGATTGATTGAATTCACATTTTTCCAATGTGGCATAAAGTTTGACTTCCTAGAGCTTCTCTAAGACAATAAATACATGGTGTTTATGGTCCTCCATGTTTTTCGAAAAAATAATGATGTCATCGATGTAACAAACTACGAAATCATCCAAGTACTTATGAAAGACATCATTCATTAGATGTTGAAATATAACATGCCATGCATTGGTAAGGCCAAAAGGCATCATAATGTATTTGAAATGGTCATAACACATTCTAAATGTTGTCTTCCATTCGTCACCTTCTCAATACACACCAAGTTGTATAATCCACTTAAATCAATATTGGTGTACACCTTCCATGATTTAACTAGTCCAACGGTCCTGAGATTAAGGGTAAAGGGTATCAATTCTTGATGGTGAGTCGATTTAATCTATGATAATCAACACATAATCACAAGCAACCATCTTTTTTCTTGACAAAGAGGATAGGGGCATCGGTTGAAGATTTGGAATGCAAAATGAATCCCTTTTCAAGATTCTCATCAATGTACTCACAAAAAGCTATAAGAACTCATCTTATGACAAGTTGTAAATGGGTTTGAAAGAAAGTTGTGTTCCTTCATCAACATTGATGGTGCAATCATATGGATGATGCTTTGGCAAGGTGTCAACAATCTTCTTTTCAAACACATCTTTGAATTCTTTATACTAGGAAGGAATGTCATGACAAGGTGATTCAAAATTTAACATGGGAAAACCATAGATTAGGAATGCATTTCCTTTCTTGGTAACATGCACTAAAACTTTTGCCCTTACAAACAATCATTTGTGACACTTGAATTTTCACTTACCATTTATGTCCTTTTGTTGAAGGTCCTACATGCATCCATTCTCATGCTTCTTTTTGGGTGCATGACATGCACGATCATAAATCTCACCAAACATGCTTATGATGAAGGTTTCACATTCAGGAGTTTCATGTTTTAATGTTTCAAAATGAAGATTCCTCTTATGCCAATCCATTTGTGGATTACATAAAGCAAGCCAAAACAACCCAATGATGACAAGATTTTTCGGAGATGAAATGACATTGAAAATGACCTTGTTAGTGTGAGAACCAATGGCAACATCTAATGCCTTGGTTTTCATGTGTGACCAGTCTTAATGAAAAACTTCAACTGTCAATGATTTCAATTTACATTGGTGTATTTTTCTTCACCAAGGCCAACTTATGTTATTGCACCAACTTCTTGTTGATGAAACATGCTAATGTACTAGAATCAAAAAATGTTTAAGATTCCATTGTCATGAACTTATTACATTAAATAGTGATTAGTACCAAAAAATGGTGTTAGATTTGAAAATAACCTAGGACCATTTACATTACATGATGCATTAAAGTCTAGCCTCACAATCCCTACTAAAATTGGACATGTTCGTTTTCCAACTCTTTTAATTGGGGGTTGGTAATAGAGGTGGCACATGTTGCATGTTGACCATGCTTTTTCAAACATTCGTGAAGAACATAACTTAGTTTTCCATAATACAAACAAAGATTGTTTGTATGTCGATGCTGCTTCTCTTGCTTTGTGAAGGGTTTGAATCACGTCTTATCAATTTGCATGGGGTCGTTTAGCTTTGGCAAAGTTGCTAAAGGTTGAAATGGCATGTTAAGTGCAAAAATTTGTTGTGTTGTAGGTATTAGTTCCCAACACCTTTCTTATTGAAGTTCAAAAAGTTTGTTGTCACATCGAACAACTTGGACAATGGCTTGACTTAAGGTTAAAAGGTTTGGCATGGTTAGTAGCAAATCTTTCACATCACTACGCAATCCAAATTGAAACTAACTTATGAATGTTGCTTTATCCCTTGAAATGTCATAAGCCAACTATCTAAAATTTAATGCATACATTGTTTTCGAGCATGATTTTTGGCAAAAAAACCATAGCTTGGTGGTGGACATGTGTTCTTTGTTTGAATCTCCAAATGTAGCACTAAACTTTTCAAGGACTGCTTCAAAATCATTGAGTAAACGTGATTAGCATTCCAACAAAGGTGCAAACCAAACAAAGGTTGTGTGTTTAACAAAAAAATGTCAAGGAGTCTAACTTGGGCTAGGCCAATTGGATTCTAATGAAGATGAAGTTATATGATTAGGTTGATAACCACTTGGTTGACAAAACCTCAAAACTTTGATTATGAACCATCAAACTTATTAAGAAAATTGATTTGAAACTCCTTTGGTTGGGGTTACATTGTAGAAAAGCTTCCCAAAGATGTCAAAGTTTGCACAATAATTTATTATGGGTTTTTTGATTGGTCAAAGAAACAACTACTATCCTTTTCGATTATGATTGTAACTACTTAATCACAAAAATCACTATGTAGTTGCAAAGGTCATTGAGATGTCATGTGATGTCATCCACTTTTGTGACAATAGTTAGTATAATGACTAGTGGGTTTTTTTGGATAGATATATTATTATTTTTGAAATTGTAATAATATGTTTTAAATAAATTAAAGTTAATTTTTGTGACTAGAATAACGACTTTTAGTCTCACAACATGATGATGTCAAATGTAGCATTCGAATGAAATTACAACACCAAAACATGTCTTTTACGACTTATCTTATTTTGACTACAATGGGAAAGATAACTAGAAAATGACATAAATGACTTTAAAAATGACTAAAAAAATGACTATAATGGAATAGGACCAATCATAAAAGACATGTTTTGGCGTTGTATGTAATATAATACTTGACTATTAGTCAACATGATGACTCATACACTACTTTGGATAAAATGAAGCATTTATCAATCAGTCATTATGTTAGAGATGATGTCCAATCCATCAATGTAGTTCTTTGCATCAAGATGCAAGTTTAAAAACTTTACCCTCATTATAACAAATCTTGTCCTTTGAATTGGACACCAAAATGACTATTATTTTTTTCAATTACATTTATAACTATTTAGTCATAACAATCATTAAGTAATGGCAAAAGACATCAACATGCCACATGGCATCATGGTTTTGCAACTATAGTCAATATAACGACTTGCTGGTTTTTTGGGTAAATTAACATATTATTTTTCAATTTTTGTTCATTAGTTAGTTAATTGTAAGAGCCATCCACCTTTGCAACTAATAACAACTCAATTTCCCATGATGATGACATGGCATGTTATATGCCAACAAGATGATGTGATCCTATTTGTCAACATCATGATTCATTGATTTGATTTGATGAATTAAACACATTTATTAGCTAGTTGAAAATATTGTTGTCCTTTGTGATTAATAACAACTTGATCTTCCATGTGATGATGACATGGCATGCCATTTGGGAACAAGGTGCCACAAATTTTCATGGTGATTCTTGAATTTTTGGACACCATAAATTTTTGTGTGTCTTGAATTTATGGTAACAATATTTGTCATGGCATGCCATAATTTTTTGTGTGCCATGAGGTTTTTGAAATCATGAATTCACATGCATGTGCATGTGTATCAAACAATTTATTATTAACTTGTAATTATGATTATAATATAAATTTTAAATGACAGATAATTCCTTGACTTTTTAATTATTTAACACACTAGCTTAGGTTAACATACTTATTAAGTTAACCTATGTATGTAAACAATTTAGTAAAAACCTACTTCGTATTATAGGCTATTGTATAAGTTATTTAACTATAAATAAGAAATTTACTACATCTAGTATGTAAATATATTTAAAATATGTTACCATATGAATATGTTAACTTAGGTAGGCTTGCCTAGGTTCCTAGGTTTAGGTTTTTTGCCAAGTCAACCTAAATAACTCCATTACAAAATATTTTATCAAGTTTGTATCCACCTCAAGTTTGTGCAATTAGATGTAACTATGATGTGATTAGATGCAACATAATTATCCTAACTTAAGAATGGCTAGGTTAATAAATAGTATAGGTCGACAAACTAATTCATTTTAAGTCAACCTAGAGAGGTTTAGGTCTAGGCTAGGTTGGTAGGTAGTAGGTATGTTGATTTAAGTCAACTTAGGGAGGCCAAGGTTAATTCAAGGTTAAAACTTTTGAGTTTTATAACTTTGTGTTAAATATAATTAGTATAAAAAATGTGGTAGTGTAATGGATGAAGACTTGAACCCTAATGTGAAGGTCATGGGTTCAAATATTCACTATTGCAACCTATGATACGTAGGCCATTTGGCTTAAGTTAGGTAGCCTAGTCTAGGGTTTTTGGGCCAAAAGTCTGATGTTTGTTTTTCATCTAGGCCACATAACCTAGGTTACCTAAGATAGGTAGATAGCCAAGCTACTTTAGTTAGGTTAAGCTAGGTTGACTTTTGGCTATGCTAGTTACACGGGCTAAATTAGGTTGATTTTTAGTCATGTGCAATGATTCATAACATGTTTATAGATTTTTGACATATGTCATCGATCCATCAATGCGTCTTTGTAACATTTAGTCGAATAAAATGACAAAGTTGAGATGGCATGCATTTTACATGTTATACTAAGGTTAATGATGACATGAAATTTCATTATTATAAAAAATTTAAAAAATCTTACTGGTTAAAACAATTGGGTTTTACAACTAAATGTCCCTTGTGACTAAATGGGTGAAACGACATGGGTTTAGTAACTCATTAGTCATTAGTCACATACGTCCTTTTTGATTAATATGTAGTTGTAAAGGTAAATCGTAAAACTCAAAAATATGTTATTATGTTGATTGTTTTGGAAATGAACAATGGATTCACAAAATGTTTGATTTTCTTGTTGTAGATTTTCAAGGATAGCAATGACTTCTTCTATGGACACAAAAAAAAATTCCTTGGATGTAAACATGACTTTTAAAAAAAAGGGATAATAAAAACAAAAACAGGTCTAATGGGGGTCTTTTCAAAGTATAATGAACACAAAAACAACCAAGTTTATAGGATTTCCTAAACCATGACAAGAATAAGGGTAGGCATAATTTCAAATCTAAATCACCAAAAAAAAAAAAAAAAAAAAAAAAAAAAAAAAAAAAAAAAAAAAAAATTAAAAAAAAAAAAAAAAAAAAAAAAAAACACATTGCAAAACAAAAATCCAACAAGATTTTATTACAAAAATGAAACAAAAACAAAACAAGGTTGTGACAAAAAAATGTACCCAAAATTGGTGTTGAATAGATTAAAGGTAATTGAAGGTCTTACCTCTATTTATACCCTTTAAGGACTTAATTCAAAGAAACCTCCATAGAAAATTCATCCCCATGTGTGGCCATATAGCATGATGATGCATGTCTGCCCATGTAGCCCATGTGGCCCATGACTGGATTGAGAGTGAATTAGGAATGAATTAAAAATGAACTAAAAGTTAACTAGTAGTGAACTAAGAGTGTGATGTTAGTGATGATGTTGAGGATGATTGACGCACTCCCAACCTCCTCAAGGGACTCAAATGTGAGTCTAAGATGAAAATAGTAGAAAAGTAAGAAGTTGGGCATGCTCCTTGGTTTGTAGCACTTCGGGGGTAAATGGGCGTGTTGGAGCTTCGGGATGAGATTAATAAGATTGACAAACATTTCAATCACTCACACAGACCTACGCAAACCAAGCAACAAGTTGGTTAATGCATAGTTGGAGCACTTTTGGTGCTAGAACGAACCACGGGCAAATTCGGATTCACAAGATTCATCACGGCCCAAACTTGGGGGAAACCACCACCTTCCCCTTTATATTATATTCTGTGGCTAGCCACGGGACCAGCATTAAAATGGCATTTTGTCCTAGGACTCCCAAGTGGGAGTCCCGAAATTCCCAAAGTTGGGACTCCCACGACTTTGGGGGCCCATAACTTTGTTTGCAAACCTTCGATTGAAATGAGGTCTAAAACAAAGTTGTAGCACTCATTGAAAGCTTTCCAAGGTATGTAGAAAGCTACCTGATTGCAAGGAAATCGGGGCGATTCCCGACTTTTAGTGGTTGGGAATCAAATTGCCAATTTGATTGCTAACCCTTCTTTTGGCCATAACTTGTGTTTCAGGTGTCCAAATGGGTCATGCGAGCTCATTTGAGACATCTACATTCCAGGAGCTTTTCAATGATATAAGGAATGTTTCAATCCAATGAGTTTTTACCCCTGAAATCGCCCTTTGAAAATTCGGGAGTTCATTGAGACTCCAACTCCCAAAATGGGAGTTCACTTGGGAGTGTGAGGGTTCATTTCTTCACATTCTTTTGCACTCTCGAGAGCATGAAATGTTACTCCCGAGCTCATTTTTGGCCCGCACCATTGCAAGCCCTTGCCTTGGTTGTGAACCCAAGGCTAAGGTTGCGACAATGATGCTGACAATGATGTGGCAATGTCATTCGTGACAAGAGAGGGGAAGAAAAAACACTTGAATTATGTAGCAAAAAAAAAATGATCATGCAAGGAGGAAACTTTTAGTGGGAGAAACCAAGAGGTGTGGATATTAAAAGAAAGATAATAAAGATCCATTAATGTGGATTGTTAAGTAAGAGGAAAGTGTCAATCCCCAAAAGGGGGTGACTACGTTATGAGTCCTACCTTTTCTTATCAGGTACTTACCATTGGTTAGTTATTATTGGAGCATCTCCACCAACACCCCTATATGTGGGGCCTTTTTCAATGTATACCACATCCCAAATAATGTGTAAGTTATTTTTTCATCCCCAACTTGGTATGAAAACCTCTATTGGTGCCTATAATTGTTGGGTGAGTATCAACTTTTGAACATACCACCTACTATAATATTGGTATCAAATCTTTTTAATTTTTTCCATACCAATTTAGTATTGGTATTAGATCCTTTTTAAAAATTTCATACTAGCTTGGTCTTGGTTTTATGGTTTAACGCTAATTTTTGGTTAGTACGTGGTCATTATATACTAGTGTTGTCTAGTTCTTAAGTTTTTACTAAAATCATTAGTTTCAAGTTTAGTTACTATCATAAAAATGAAAAATCATCAATTCTGGTTTTATTCAAAATGAAGATTCATCAATTCCAAGTTTATGTCAAAATTTATTAACTATTAGTTCTTGGTTTTAATGGTTTTCGTTTCTATAAAACCCATCGGTTTTGGGTCCAAGCCCAATTCTTGGAATTTTTTTAATAAACATTTTATAGTGCAAAGATTTTCTTTTGGCTAGACTAATGGGGGGAGATATGTTGTGAAATACAACTAAAGGAGTTGATCTTTTGATGGTTTTCTTCAATCTAGATTCATTAATTAGGAACAAGATGCAAACAAATGAATATTAAAAGTTTCAATCTCCAACATCACATGTTTCAATTACCCTCCCTTCAAGATCAAGTATGTGGAACAATAATTTTTCTTCAAATGAGGACGATGATCATATTATCAAGAAAATGCCACCTTACACATGTAAGATTAATGTTGGGTAGTTTATATGAACACTTGAAACTAAAAAACAATTTGGGACAAAATAAATAATGCATCCTTAATTATTAAAATTATACTTATAGATGTTTTAAGAAAATCATGCAAATGAATAGATGGATTCCTAAACAAAAAATGGTCATAGACCTATGTTAACCCTAGGGGGGACACTAGTAAAAAAAAGGAGAAAATACATGAATAAAAATATAGGGTGCAATATATTAATTGTTTGGTAAAGATTATAAGTTAATTAGTTGAAAATATGGTATATTTTATTCAAATAATCAATTTAATTATAATATAGGGTGGCTTTAATATGTATATATTAGAAAATTACACAATAATATGGTGATAGAAACTAGGTTGGACAATGATCTAATACCCCCTAAAAATGGTCGTTTAACACATGTAGACCCCAAATTTTATTCTAAGTGTCCCCCTTAGGATGTTGACTTTAAGATCTAAAACCGAAACCTAATATAAAATATGGTGATCCATTTTTTGAGTGAATTTTTAATCCCCTAGAATCATTAAGCTGGTTCTTGTGGTGGGCCTTGCAATGCGTAAAATCATTAGGGTGATTCTTGTGGTGGGTCTTGACCTTCATAAAAATCATTAAACCAAATCTTAAAACCCGAACCTAGATTCAAACCCAAAATTGGCATAAAACCTGAATCCAAACAACATTGATACATACCTGATATTGAGACTGATACATATCGATATTAAAATGATGTAACATCAATTCCCTACCAAAAAGATATTGGTATAAAGGTAGTCCTGTTAGTGGGTGGTACCACTAGGAATGTCACACCTTGATTTTTTTGAACCCATCAAATTTTTAAAAATCATAAGGAACACTTAAATGAACATTTTCATAATTTTTTTTTGAATACATTTATTAAGTTCCATAGATTTGAAATCTCAATAATATCAAGAGTTGTGTGTTTTGATGTTCCTAATAATTGCATTTAGAAAAAGTTTCAAGAATTTATTGCTTGTTTTTTTCCTTGAATTTTTTGGTTAGGAGCACAAATTTGGAACATGATTCATTAAATTTTTAATGAATTTTTTAAAGGTAATTTGAAATTCATTTTATTTTTAGGTTTTTATTTGGTAATTAATTGATTAAATATGATTTAGTTATGAATTTCCAAAGTTGAGGATGTTGATTTTTTTTTGAGGCCATTTTAATTAGGAATATAAAATTTTAAAATTTTTCATTTTTTAAAATTCCAAAATAAACTTCAAGGCTTATATTAGAGCATGCAATTTATAATTATGAAAAAAATTAAGGGAAAGGGCCCAAAAAAATGATTTGATTGTTTTTGGTTCCTTAACCATTCTTTGAGGTGGTTCCTAATGGTACCACCCGAGGATGGGTTTGCCCATAAGATTAGTATTATTTTAAGTTATATTAGTCTGGTTAGTTTTTTAATATAATATTAGTCTAAATCTATGTGCCAGGGTTCCAACTTGGTATTTATTCAACACTAGTATCTACTAGTGTTGGGTAGTTGTTAATTTTTTTAAAAAAATGCATGTTACAATTTTCAAAAAAATCAATTTGAAAATAGAGTCGATATTCAAATTTTCATAAGCCAAAAGCAAATCAACAATCATTACAAAGCTCTAATATTTTTTTAAAGAAATCTTATCACATTTGAAATATATATATATATAAATATTAGATTAGTCCTTTTTTAATCAACCTCATTACTACAAGCCTTGCAACCTTCCTTTGCATCATTTGTCCAATTCTTATTCACAAAATTAAATTTTCAAGGTTATTTGATTGTAAATTTAACTCCTCAAATTGATGAGAATTCTAACAAGGGAAAAAATTATCTTAATTTCAATGTAAAAAACCTATAATCCCTAATATCTATTTAGTTAAAAAGCCAATAGTTGGGAACATGGTTTCATGTTTCCTCCACCACTCCAAAGGGAATTTAATATCTTTTATATCCATTCAATGTTTACAAAATATCAACAATTTTTAATTAACAAGCTCCTTTGTAGGTTTGTTGGTCTTAATCATCATTTAAAAAATGTCCAAGTTCCTATTTGCATCAATTATGTAAATAAGGAAATTTTTAGCTTCAAACAATGGATGCAAATGATGATAAAACTTTGAGAACATAAGAAATAAGGATTTCCCATCATATTTTTCAATTATGGCCACCTCATGCTCGTAACTAATAAAAGAAAAGATCGATTTTAAACTCTTGAATCTAGGATCTAACATCAAAGCTTGCATATTATGAGTTTTTCTTTCATCATATTTTCTTAAGAAAGAAATAAAAAAGTTAATCACCCCAATGATCTTTTTCTTAATGTTTTTTACAAAAGTTCCCAACTCAATAATTCATCCAAAATCATCATCATCAATTGGAGCAAGTCCCATGAAAGTTTTCCAATATCACACCCAAAGTTTCGCAACTTACTATTAACTTCAAGTTAGTTGTCATGGTATTCATATTTGCACCTTCATCTTTATTAACATAAGCAAGGATCTTTTTGGTCAAGTCATATTGCTCTAAGAGGTCTTGCAAACTTGTTGCCAATGTTTGCCCTAATGTTTCAAATAAGCTAATTGTAACATGTGTTCAAGCATTCAATCTTCTTTCAAGAAATTCATAACCAATGCATGTGCCCCTTTGGACATTCACAAATCAAAACTTATAGTAGCATAAACACATTTACCAAGACTAGTAAAACATATGAAACATATGTTTGCTTTGTCTTTTAAACCAAATCCAATAACATTTCTTGACTAAAGCTTTTTTTGAAAGGGAAAACAATATGAAGGCATAATTGTCTTACCAAATGTTTTAGCTAAATTCTCTCAACAAATTGAATGGGAAAATGATTTTGATTTAATAAACCCAAATTCTCTACAAAAGTTTCTTGGTGCACATTATTGTTCTTGTAAAGATCTATGGCCCCAAAAAATTGGAAATTGCACTTGCACTCATCATGAGCCTTTTCTTTGCAACGTTGTTTTTCCAATGGACTTTTAAGGTTAATGTTCACTTCTTCTACAAATGTTTTTTTTGACAATTAGTCCATTGTTTACATCCACATGTTTTTTTAATGCAATTATTCCATTGCTTTTGAAATATGAAACAAAACCTTTCCTCAACTCTTTTATTTGTTCCAATATTACATGATTTACTAATCTATCATAATATAACATATAATGCATGACTTATGGCACCTTAGCATCAATTACTAATTCATCATTGACATAAAAAAATCCCCAAGTTGAAGAATTTTTGCCATGAAATATCTAGTTTAACCTTTGTTCATATAATCTTTTCATAATTAATTGTATTATATCATCATTTTTAAATTAAAAAATTTGAATTTCTTGAGACCTTTCACCTTCAATTCCTTCCTCTAATCTTATTTCACTCTCATTCATGAATAGATCACATACCTCATTTTAAAAAATTGGTTCCATTTCAAGATGTGTTAATATATTATGGCTAAAAGAACTAAACAATGACATTTTTTTCAAGTTTTGTAGAATGTGAAAATGCACATAAATTATTCACAAGTTGATTCACATTTCACAAAAGACATTATGTAATAAAATGCTCAAGTGTTCAAGTGCAAAACTATATCAAAATGTCATTTAACAATAGAAGGTAAAAATTAAGGTTGTAAATAATGTTTCAAATTTAGAGATTATTCTTACACAAACAAATCCAAACATATTATCAAGACATCAAGCTTTTGTTAAAGCTTTGTAACCACTAACCTTCTGCATCTGATGAAATTCCGACTTGCATGATAATGTAGGGATAGGGGTAGTACTAACCACAAAGGGGGAATATAACATAATGAACAATAATGACAATATTTGAAAAAATAAACAAACACGATGAACACTAATAGCACAATGAACATTTGTAACAACATGATCAACACCAACAACAACACAATGAACTTCAATAACACAATGAACATCAACAATAATGTTAGTACCTCAATGTCGCAACCCTAACATTGGGTTTGTGACAAAGTGTGAAGTGTAAGGGCCCATGAGGTTGAAAGTGTGTTTCATGAGTGTGTTTAGGTGTGAAACACATTTTCACAAATGGGGGAGAGTGCAAGGGATGAAGCCTAATGCTCCCAAGTGCACTCCCACTTTGGGAATTGTAGTCATATGAAAGTTGGAAATGTTCAGAGCCTTGGTTGGAAAGGCAAACAAACACCAAATTGGGCCCCTAGGACACCATTAGAAAGGCCTTAAAACATAAATGCTTAAAATGCCCTTGCATTGTTCATATAGACTTGATTTTCATGAGTTATGATTAAAAGAAAAGGTGGGAGTCAAATTGAGAATTTGATTCCTAACCACAAATCCCTTGAAAGTAGGGGTCAAATGAGCTCCAATTGGGGTGTGTTATACACCTTTGAAAATATTTTTTTGAGGGTTATAAGATATTGCCCTCGCATTCTCAAAATAAACTTGATTTGTAAAAAGATATGAGCATCCAAAGTTTTGGGACTACAAAAGTCCTAGTTTTGGGACTTTTCGAGATCTCCACCCTTAACCCTAAACCTTAATTAAGCCTAGATTCCCTATTCCTAGACCCTCTAAGAAGTGAACCTAAGGGTTATTTACATAACCTACTTGGGTATCAAAATTTGAATTAAAAAATTAAGACTCCATTTTTTGTGAACTAGGTGTTTAAAGTTGCATACCTTGAAATTTGAGTATAGTCTCGGGTATCACCCTGACTGATGCCTAATCAGTTCTTGGGATGAAAACACGCTGAAAATTGGGTTGGTTCTGGACCATAGTTTGGTACCCACCCAACACTGGTATCTACCAGATCCAAAATAATGTGCAAGTTTTTTTTTTGGTTCCTCACCCATAAATATTGAAAAGTGTAAAGTGAGGAGTCAATTAAATGTCATCACATGGTCCAATCATTGTGACCCACCAATTCAGTCAAAAATAACCAAAATTTGTTGTAATGGCCTTTTTGATGTCTGATCTGCATATTTATAGGTTGGAACTAACAGCATCTCCATCCCCATAATGATAAACTACATCTTTATATTAAAATAAGTTGGTGTTTAATGCTCTGTGTCCCCATCCACAAACCTCAAAAGAGTCATTTCAAGACCATTTACACTTTTACATCTAGACCAATAATTGTCACTGATCAAATTCATGGCCATGGCAAATTGACCCTCACATTGGGATCACTGTAAAAACCCCCCAAAACCCATTTAAATGGCCATATTAGGCCCCAAAAGTTATAGATTTGGACTCAGGGACCCTGCTTTATTGTACAGAGATGATTTTATAAATATTTAAAATATTTATAAGCAATTTAATGAGTTTTGGGGTTTTACCATGAACCCAATGTGGGGGGTCAATTCACCTTGGCCCAAATTCACAACAAGAAAATCTATTTAGAGATGGTAAAATGATCACTGCATATAATAGCAAGATTTGCATTATCTTGTTGCAAGATTTAACAAGAAGGGGTCTTTACCATTGTGGGATGGAGATCAATGATTTTTTTTTGACAAAATTTGGCAACTTGGTGACCAAAAACAAAGGGCCTTGCAAGGTCATTTTGGGAAAAAACTAGCCCTCTTACGAGGGAAAAGCTTTTTGAAGTATTTAGACAATAGATTATAACTTGTAGCCAAACTGTAGTATGATTCCTAAACTTTTCCACTAGCGTCTTTGACATGTAGCCAAATTTGGCTAAGTCCTCTTGTGGATGATTGCCAACCCACCTACCTCACAAATTTGTAAAACAAAAAACACTGGTGGAGATGCTCTCATAAAGTTCAGTGGAGAGCTGCCAACCAATTGTACAGCTACTGAAGTGAAGAATCAGAGTTAGTTAGTTGACTCCAACTTCACATTAAAAGAAACATTTAAAAATATACATATAGTAAATTATGCCTGCTTAGAGTAAATTATGCAGGTGAGTAAATTATGTAGGCTGCAGTGGCCAATTGGGACATGTGGAATTTTCTCTCACCTATCCCATTTTCATCATTGCAATTTAGGGTTTTTTGCTTGTAGTAATGGATGATATAAATTTGGGTGTCAAAGAAGAATGTTGCAAATTTTCCAACTGTCAGATCAAGTGTGAAATTAAGGGGTTTCTGATCAGGTAACATCCCCCACTCATCATCATCTCAGTCAACAGTGTACTGATGCATTGCTTTGTTTCCAAGGTTGGTAAAAGAAGGAAGTGCATACATGGCCCAATTGCGTGATGAGCAAAAGAGATCAAAGTGTGTTTTTCCACAGACATGATTCAACAGCTCACCATATTTCCTGAACATCCTTCATATGTGAGATCTCTATTCCAGGTTCACATCACACTCTCAAAGACACAGAAAGGTGATTGAAAATACCCTGAATTTGTATGGTTGGATCCTTGTTCTGACAGGACTCATGCTTCTCTAACCCAAGCATAAACAATTCTCCCAATAACAAACATAAAGATCACCACAGTAAAGATCACCATAGTGTGTTGCTAATCCTCAATAGCTACATGTTTAGGGGAGTGGAAAACACACCTGAATTCAATGAACATGAGAGAAGTATCAATGCAAGATGTTGTTGCTTTTCTGAACCATGGTCATCTAAGCAATGACAAATTTGAATTCGTCTTCTATTCTAACCTCTATATAGTATACACTCAGGCCCTTTAAAACCCAATTTCAGAATGTGCCAAAACCCCTGCAACTTGAACTATGAGACACTACACAGCATCATATTTTGAATCTTTAGTTAGTTGCCTGCAGATCCTATCCCAACTCACCCTGGCAGAAGCCTGCATCAGGTGATTGATATTGCAAGAATTGGGCACTGACAGTTTGCTCCAGAGCTCTGTCTTTTCTCAGCTTCCCCATCAAACAAAGAGGAAAGAAAGTTCCAAGGGCTATCTTTTTTTTAGATTTCATAAGTCATCCCCACTTTCAGCAATCGCGTGCGAGGAATGCTAAGGTAAAGGGTATTGGGTCTGCAATTCCTTCGTAAAAAACTGTACACACCATTGACGATGAACCTCTTGAAAATTGAGGCTTTCTTCGAGCAGTTGACGTCGCTTTCCCCTAGCATGTACACCACACCTGCATGTTTGGCTTTGTACAGATAGGTGACTTCATCTTCGCTGTAAGAGTTGTCAACCTGAGATGCAACCTCAGAAGATTCCTTTGTGTAGGGTGGGACACTCCCAGGCAACCTGTCTCCATCCAGTTTCTGCTCTGAAGACATGGAATGGTTTGCTGCTGCATCTGTGTCACCTTCTGCCATCTTGAAATGAGTATGATGTGCAATATTGTTATGGTGGGTAGAAACTGTTGATGTTATAGATGCTGGAGTATTCTCTGTTACTTCTGTCCTCAAAAAACTTGCCAAGCTGTGGGCGAGAAGATCCTCAAAATTCTCCTCGTCCTCATCTCCTGTTCCCTGTGTATAGCCATAGCGCACTGCACAGCGGTACATACGAAACTCTCGGGGCCCCACTCTTCTGATCAAAATCCGCTCATCAGAAGGCACTGAGCTCACAGGCAAGTTTCTCACACAGACAAAAACCACAATGGAATGGATCGCTGGTAAATTTGAAATGAAATGACCAAAAATTGCAGGAACACCAACTGGTAGCTCTGTGTAGACCAGGCCAATGCCAGGAACCCGTGCCACACCAAGACTAGAGCCCAGCCCCAAGAGCCAATCCAGTGAGAGCTTATTTTGGACTTCAAACATGGATTTCCTTCTGTTACCATAATGCCATGAGAACATGACAGTTAAGAAGAATGATGCAATAGCAAGAGGAACCCAACCACCCTGTGGAACCTTGGAAAGAACTGATGAGAAGTACATCCCTTCCACTCCACCCCAAATGCACCAGAAAGAGAGCGCAAGGAAAATATTCTTCTCCCATATCATGATCATAATGAGAGTAAGGAGGGATGAGGAGATGAAGAAAACTCCAACAACAGCAATGCCTGCATCCACCCAAAATCAACAGCACAGTTAACTTTCTATCTTGTTCAACTGATCTCATACATGGGTTAGAAAATTCAGCTCGCTATGCTTCCAGGCAGTAGTTCTTGACATACAACAAAACACACCTTCTGCCCTAAGACTTACCATAAGCATTTCCAATTTGGGTCGTGGAACGGAAAATTGCCACAATAGAAATACTCAGACACATGATAAGCCAGTTGATCTCAGGGATGTAAATCTGCCCATGGATTCTCTTGGAGGTGTGTCTGACAGTAACACGTGGAAAGCAGCCAAGTGCCATTGCATTCCTGATCATGGAGAATGTTGCTGAGATCATAGCCTGGCTTGCAATGATCGCAGCCCCAGTGGACACTGCAAACATTGGCCAGAAAACAGGCTCTGCACCACAGATTATGTGAACTTTGTTAGAATAACTCCTCAAATCAATTTTTCTAAACCTTAGTATTGACACCTCAGCCCATATAATAAGCTGTTGATGAGCATACCATGTGACTCTCTGGGCATCTAAAGAGAACTCTGCTGGCTAAGTTTCATAAACCTCCAGAAATGATTCCCTCTCATAACACAAATGATGCACTTGCTGATCAATTTTACAATTATCAGGAACATTGGTAATGTGACTCTGGACAAAGCCCATTCTATGCATCACTCCCACAATTTGTGGCCCACCCACCCTCCAAAGAAAAAGACTTGTTGCAACTGTTGTCCTTTGAATTCATGCTTCTCTTAGTATAACAATGATGACAACAGATATAAGAAACAATAGAAGCACGTAACCACTCATGCAGAAGATCAGCAAATAGTATTGCAAAAATGGGACATTTAACATGAAGAGTGGATTTCAACATTTCCAAGTCACATTAACCATGTATAGTACCTACAGCAACATACAACTTCATTTTGTGAACAAGATCAGGCATGATACCCATGGGGGCTGAGGATGACTTACTTGGAACGGATTTGTAAAATGTATATGAAACATCTTCTGCTGTATTATGCTTTAGGAGGTATGCAGCCTGTCCAATGTATGCTGCCAGCAATGAAGGGAACACTATGCCAGAAAAGGCAATCTGCAAACACAAAAAAATGGTTATCATGGATACACTAAATTGGACTAACAAAGGGGTACTACTCAGGTGCTGGAAATGAATTTAGTTCCTGATTCAAAGGTTGGACGATCAAAATGTATATCTGCAAAAATCCAGAGAATGAGCTGGGGAAACAGTGACATGCTTTCTGCTCCAATCACAGGGGTTCAATTGAGAGCCCACAGCTATCATATATGCTATATAATTTGCACATAAGAGATAGGAAGAAGAGGTTCAAACCTGAATGGATGACACTCTAAAATGGCCCAAATCTGCAAACATGGCTTCAGTGCCTGCAATCACATAAAGCCAAATCCTTCAGGAATGACCAGTTACTTCCATCCTTGTGTGAATGCTACCACCTTCTCTCAACAAATAAGTGGACTACCTCTGGTGTGTGCTCATAGAATACAAAAGGTCACTCTACAAACTATGTGCTCATCTCCAAAAAACAATTTCACTTATACAGTTGAATTTGCTGCAAGAATTTTGTCATTTGTGTTGAAAGAGTTTTGTTGGGTATAGTAAAGCACATGTAGCAAGTTTGAGCAGAGCACACCAGACACTGCAAAGCTCAAAGATTTTATCTAGACACTTGCCTGTGATGCAAAGTACAATGCCTCCCAGTGACTTCCATGCTTCGACTTTATTCCTGTGGAAGTATGAAATAATGTACAGCGGATTCAAGGCACGGAAGACACTTGGGTCATTGCTAAAGATGTTGTAAACCCCAATTAAGCCAATTGAGATGAACCATGTCAACACTACTGGAGCAAACATGAAGCCCACCTGCGAAATAGTGATACAAAGGTCAATATTCCTCCTAAGACATCTGAACCTCGAACCATATGAGAGCCCTGCTGAAACAGTTCAATAGCCATGTGCAAAAGCTACAATCAGCTAATATGCTTGCTGTGCTTCTACAAAGGTAGACAATCCAATTCTACTCTCCTCTTCATGACCTCTCCAGAAAACCTCTTTATGCTTAATGCTTGGCACTACCATTCTTCCCTACTATGATGGTGACTGGCAGTTTCAATGCCAGTGATTGAACTGCACATCTCCAGTTTCATACCCTGGGTCAAGACCCCTTCAACAGCTCATTTTGAGAGGGATGGTGTCTGACAGCACTGCTGACAGTTCACAAGAGTAAATTAAGTCACACATGCTTAGAAATTTGTCTACATACCTAGGTAACTACCTCACCTTGTTTGTGCCAAATTGCTGCAGGCTGAACATGATCAACAGGACAACAATTGTCAAGATTACCACAACCACTGCATCAAAACATAAACCAGCATGTTAGGTTTACCATAGATTCCATTCAAAGCTACACTACCAGGTGCTTTGTCCAAGTTATTTTGCACAGTTGGTCTTGCAGATACGATTTGCAAACGGTTATTAGATACACTTGGAGCTCAAGGGGATGATTCTACTCACTATGTTTGACAGCTGGCACTTCAACTTCGATGCCTTGCATTGCTGACAACACTGCAGGCCAACACACTCATATGCATAAGCAAAACTGGGAAATCATTTCTTTCATGCAGGGCGCCATTCATCACAATGTGCACTACCCACTTCTGGTATATGGGTTCAATCTCATGGAACAGGTTGCATTCCATAAGTCCAATTCAATACAAAACTCATGAGGGACCTCAACAGCCTATGCAAGAATCCATGTTTGCCCACCCCAACATCTCAACATTCCCAATGGAAAAACAATCCACGACAAAAAGAACAACCATTCTTCTCCACTATGAATTCTGAGCACAGTGCTTTGTACATGACAAATAGTACCTGAGATTGCAGGTGTGAGGCTACCATCACCAATGACCAAACATGTGCCACACAGAACAGTGATGATTAGTGCATTTTGCAGAAATGTGCTCTTTTCCAGAATTCCCTTGATTCGAGCAGCCCGTGCGTTTCTTCTTGTTGGTTTCTCAAGCTTGTACGTTGATAACTCACGGTCAGCTGGCACCTGTCTGTGAGCCAGGGGAATTCTTGCATGTCTGCATATCAGTGAGTACAATGCAAAGGTACCTCCTGCACAACATCCATTCAAACCCATCACTTGTCACGAATCCGATCAAGGCAACATCCTCACCCACCTTTCCAGATGTCATTTACAGAAGTGCAAAATAGCACTGTCCATTTCAGAGCACATTCTCCCACTATTTCAGAGACATTCTTTTTCACTTGATGAAAATAGCAAGCAGCTTCTTCGTGCACAGGCCTTGTCCTAGTGCCCACAAGGCCCAAGTTTGTATGCAAATTCAACTAATATCCCAGGGTCAAAACCAACTTCTTCATACTGAGTTCTTTGGGCATCATTCTATAGGTTATGGAGTGTAGAGGCACACCTTCTCCATTATCATTTGCCTGCAGCACAATGAACACATATTTGATGAGCGGAATGAGGGTGAGGGTATAAATGATTAGACAGAGAGCGCCAAGAATGTCCTTTGGGGTTTTGATCAGTCCATCACTCGTAACCATGTTTCCTTGAAACGTGCTGCTATACACATAAAGAGGTGAGGTACCAAGATCTCCATACACTACACCGATGCTTTGATAAGCCAGTTGCAGTATAATTCCCAGAGACAGTGCCTACAAATGGAAAAAAAAAGAAAAACCAAAGCAAACAGTAAGTAAGAAGGTCTAGCATCCTGCAAAGATCGGGTTCATTTCCCATCAGAAATAAGTGCAAGAGCATAGATATACTAGATCTCTCAAAGGGAAGATGCAGATGTAGTAGTAAGTCTCCTGCCACCCTGAGCACATGTATGAGGAAACTGGCTCAGATGTTCAAACCAGTACTGATCTGCACAGTCTAGCATGGACAATCTCAAAACTTGGCTATATATCTATTACAAATTCTCATACAAAAACCCCCCAGAGCATCCCACAAACTGCATCAATCAGCTGGAAAAAAAAATCTACCAGAAGTCGGAAGGCAAGAGGAAATACACACAAACACACATGCAAAAGTAGAGCCCTCCAAAAAACAGATGAGAACTATCTACAAACCTTACAATTGCAGTAACAGGAAAGACCTGCAAACAAATAGTATCCAAAGGAGACAAGTAAATAGGACCCCTGGAGGGTTCAACCACAATTGATGATGTTCTTCTTCTGCAGATACTAGACTTTGTTTTTCTTGCAAGAAATTGGTCGCATCACTGGTACTACCCTTTTCTGCAGCATTGACGTGACTCGCAAATCCAATTCCGGAGCCATCCTTCACATGCAAGTGGAGGAGGACGAAAAACTAAAGCTGCGGGCACGGTGAGAATTCCATTCTCTCATCAGAAAACCGAACTCTCCCACTGCCCCTGTCCATGATCATATTCTTCTTCTCCTTCTCCATCGTCATGGTCATCATCTTCTTCTTCTCCACCATCATCATCATCGTCATCTTCTTCTTCTTCTCTTCTTTTCTACTGAGATTAGGCGAATGTCTGGTCCAGTTGTGACACATGGAATTGCAGCTCTAACGCAGCAGCCACACGAGTCGCTGCTGACATGCAGCAAGTGCAGATAGAAACAAAAGCTACCATGATAACAACAACAACAATTCTTCGCAAGTCATCGAGCAAGCGCGCAGGCAGGGAGGCAGGCAGGCAAGAGGGGCGGGGAAGAAGAACAAGAACAAGAACAAGGAGAAGAATTAAATTCTATGACTCACCGAATGTCCGTGCTCCATGCCGCGAACGCGCATGGATTCGACGTCCAGCGAGTCAGGCCGCGTGAGCTTCCGCGACAAGCGACGCGAAAACGGTGGCGTCCCATGAGGAGCCCCCGTCGTCGTCGACTCATTCATATTACCAACAACAACAGCGTCGGACGCGATTTCGCCGTTGGCATCGAACCCGAATTCTTCCTCCTCCGCTTCCGCATCCAGCTTACCATCACCAGCACCAGCACCACCTCCGGCGGCCTGCACCGAAGAAGACAGCAGCCCAGGAGCTGCTGCTGCCTCACCCAGTTTCTTCTTCTTCTCTACCCCTCCTTTACTCTGCAGCTCCACACTGCTACTACTCTCCATAACCCCAACACTCTCGTCCCGTCTGTGCACCCCCTCTTGTCACGCTCTTCCCTTTCTCTCCTCTCCTCTCCTCTCCCTTCCCTTCTTGCTTCTTCCCTTGCCACCAGCACTCTGACCGCAAATTCTCTGCACAACAATGATACAACAACAGCACTGAAACATTTTATGTTCGAACTGCAGCAGTGTATCAACAACTTGTGTTGTTTTCTCTTGGCCCGCAGCCCGTGGGCAGTGGAGGAGGCGTCGTTGCTCTGATTGCGTCACTCAAGTTCGAACGTGCTCACCGAAACTTTTCTCTGTTGCAAGTGCAGCAGTACCTCTCCATCCACCTGTTGTGTTTTTTTTCTTTGCCCGCTGCCCGTGGGCAGTGGAGGAGGCGTCGTTGCCCTGATCGTGTCGCTCGAACGTGCTCACTCTTGAAACTTTTTTCTGTTTGAAAGTGCAGCAGTATCCATCCACATCTTGTGTTGTTTTCTCTTTTCCATCTGCCCGTGGGCAGTGGAGGAGGCGTCGTTGCCCTGATTGCGGTCACTCGAATGTGCTCACTGAAACTTTTTTCTGTTGCAATTTTTTTCTCTTGGCCCGTTGCCCGTTGGCACTGGAGGCGGCAGCATTGCTCTAATTGCGACACAAGAACAGTACATGAAACTTTCTTCCTTCTGTTCCAAAGTGTCTTATCATCCCCAAATTGATTTATTTTCTATTAGCCCGCTGCCCGTGGGCACTGGAGTCGGCAATGGGCCTAACTGGATCCAACAGCACTGACAACTTTTGATGTTCCAAGTGGAGTATTATCCACACGTTGTTTTTGTTTTTCTCTTGAGACTCTGCCCGTGGGCAGTGGAGGCGGCATTGGCTAAATTGTTTTGTGCGCACTTTTTCGCGTTCTTTTTCCGCCGCTGCTTGCCTGCCGTTGATGTATGTTTACCTACCTACTAAGTGCAACTTTAGGAATTGCCCTTTTGCAGTTTACCTCTACCCCACTCCAACCATAGCCTGAAACACCCCCCCCCCCCCCCCCCCCCCCCCCC
>Ga0209611_10000578_pt1 | contig 56338 bp, 43 predicted proteins | sample S1TSphgellanicum_3_FD_187693 | JGI IMG/M metagenome (GOLD analysis project Ga0209611, IMG submission 187693) | Host-associated microbial communities from peat moss isolated from Minnesota, USA - S1T2_Fc - Sphagnum magellanicum MG (SPAdes) (version 2) | ecosystem: Host-associated > Plants > Peat...
ATCCAATGTCCCCAATCCAAACTATTCTAGAAAAACAATCATTATGGATTTTTTTCTTCTAGTGGAGTTGGAAACTAAGCCTACAACTTTTACCACCAGACATTGAAGTACCATAACATTTAAGATTAAAAAATCAAGCAAGAAAAAGTCTTAAAATTTTTTTAAGATTTTAATTGAAAATTTCAAATTTGTTAAGTCCATTTCAATATTTAAATTGACTTTTTCAAGGCCCATATTTTCAAAGGTTTTAAAAAAAGGTTTAAATCATGGTGGTATGAACTTGGAAATGAAAAAAAATGTGAATTTCAACACCATTTAAATGTTTTTCAAAAAAATCATTGGATTTGGACTCTAGAAATTGACTTGGAGCTACTATAAATGGTCCAATGTAGCATGCTTTTACCCAAAAATATTTGCCACGTCATTCTTACATGGCATAGGGATATTTTAAGAATATTTTGTCCCCATCATCAAAATATTCCAAATATATTCGTTCCTACTCATAGGCTCATGCTCATAGGTTTACACTCATGTTCACATGTTCATTTATTAGCGTCATTGCGATGTGACAACCAAGGTGCAATATCATTGACAAATAATCCCACCCAACATGTTCAAACAAAACATGTTGATGTTCAACATCACTTTGTTCGAAAATGAGTTGAAAATGGCGAACTCATGTTTGAATATTGTTCAATAGAGGACATGGTGGTGGATGTGCTTACTAAAACATTATCAAAATAAAGACATAATAAATTGATAAGGTCCATGTTCAAATTAGAACTTCATAGAGTGAAAATGTTAAAAAAATATTATTTGTTTCTAATTCCCAACGTTGATGAATGTGTTAAAACATTCATGAAAAGGATGAATAGTATTCACATCCTTATAGTAGTTAGGTTAGGTTGAATAGTGGTGACTAGGCTTTAGAATTGAAAGCTGCATTAGGGTTTGATAGTAGCTAGGTTAAGGTTATGTGGTAGCTACTTTAAGGTTGGGAAAGAATATATATTAGAAAGGTTTTGAGTAGTCTTTCATTATCTTCTATCAAGTTTTTGAGTGCACCTAAAGAATTTGAAATTTGGAATTAGTTTGTTACAAGTTATAATTTTATGATTATAATTTGTGACACCTTCAACCCATGTGATTTCCTTCCTTGTCATTTCAATATAATTGCATCTTTTGTTAAACTTTGGCGTTTTAAACCATGTTTGTTTTCTAATTATTTCCAATAAAACTATCACAATTGTAGATTCATGAATATGTACCTTTTAGATGTTTGTTCCCCATTTTTCCACTACAAGTTGTTGATTCTTCCAAAATACATTAGAAGCAATATCTAATGTTGGATTTATAAAACAATAATTTTTTTGCAATTTGATTAATTAAATTCCATTGAAGCATATCTTAATGCTAAAACACAAGTACAATTGTAACCCTCGAATAACTTGTGTGGGTTTTGCACATCTTCAAATTTAAAGGGGTGCAAAAAATTTCACAATGTAATACATATTGGAATGGTTTGTAATATAATCATTTTCATTTATTTAATTTTTTGAGTGCATAAAGGTAAAAATAGTTACAAAACCATTCTAACCATTCCAATATATATCACTTCCACAAATATTGTTCATATTTCATAAAATGTGAATGTTAGAAATATTATTTGTTTTTAATCCCCAAAGTGGATGAATGTTTTGAACATTCATAAAAAGGATGAATAATATTCACATTCTTGTAGTAGCTAAAAAAGGTTGAATGGTGGTGACCATGGTTTAGAAATGGCATATATATTAAAGTTAGGTGGCTAGGTTAAGGCTAAATGGCGGCTACATGAGAGTTAGGAGGTAGTATATATTGGAAGTGTTTTGAGTAGTTATCCATTCTCTTCTATCAAGACTTTGAAAATTTGTTTTTTATAAAATATAAGTGTATGATTGTAATTTGTGACACATTCGACCCATGTGAATTACTTGCATGTCATTTCACTTGTACCTTTTGATCACCTTTGGTGTTTCAAATCTTCCTTGTTTTTTAGTTGTTTTCAATACTTGTTTCAAAAATGGGAAGAATCTTTGTAGTTGGATCCATGAAGCATTTTAATGTTCATTGTTATTAATAAATTTAGTTTTGGTGAATTGATTATTAGAACCATGGTAGCACATCCTTGCTAAAGAATTAGGTTTAATGAATTGATGGTGTAAGCCTCTTCTTCCCCTCGGTGGTTTATTTTTAGTTATGAATTATGTTTGGATTTTTTTTTCAAAGATTCTTCATGATGGCTATGATTTTAAGGTTGGATGATAGATCATTAAAGAAAGTTTCTTTCCCATGATAATTAATCCTTGGTGAATATAAGGTTGTAGCTATGGTGCAAACTTCTTTAAAGGAAATGATCTATAGTAGTGAATTTTTGGGTTATTGGCAATTTATTCCAATTTTGTGATCTTATTTGAAGAAAGTGGAGGAAATATGTTGAAAAAAAACTCATCCAAAAATACATTTATCCTTGTTTTGGATATTTCATAGTAGTCAAAATATGTTTGGTCAACTTGACCAAATATGTCCCTTGCATATAATAATATCAACCAATATCATTGCCAATAAGACTCATTAGTCTTCATTGTCAATGGTAGACTTCACACCAAAAAATTGAAATGGTAATGTGGATAGGGTTAATTTTCCGAGTTCTTAAGGGATTAATACATCACTGAGTCTAACATATGCACTTGTCATATCTCTAACATGACTTTGATATTTGTAAGGATGACTTTTGATGGAGGTAAATTCCATTATGGTTGGTCAAAGGTCACTACTTGTTGAATGAATATTAACTCCATATTTTGTAGTTGGTGTTCTCAAGGGCTATTCATTGGATGAGGTCTCTTTGATGCACTAAGTTTTTTTCATCATCATTATCATTATTTGAACTTGAGTCAAAATGGTGTGGAAAAGGGTCACATGCACAAAATGCTTTTTTTCTTAACGCCTTCAATTGTTCTACCTTTATTAGCCTACATGAAAGGTGAAAACCAAATGTGTATTTATCACTTTATCTTCTTTATACATTAGGTTAAGTGGGTTTTAAGTGCTATGAAAGGAAGTAAGAAATCAAACTTTGTAAATAAGTGTAATGATTGTGTCTAGAGGCTATTTTAGTGGGACAAACTCTTGTTTCAACTAGCTTAATAATCCACACTAGAATTTTGAATTCATTAATCATTTAAATGATAATTTTAAAAATATATATGTGCAGATCTTTCAATTCTCGAAGGTTAAATAATAGGTTTGAAATACTCACAAGTTTTCTAGGTTATGTGGGGGATTGATTATTGCTTTCCTGCATAAAAATCCCATGCAATTATAATTTTGGTTCATAGGTGGATTGAGCAACATTTGACCTAAAGTACATTGTTTCTATTTTGGTTGTGTGGGAGTAAACTATGTTCTCACAATCTCCATATCAAGACATGGTTAGATAGTATAATCTATTACAATTAATGTAGAGGTTTTTACCTGTGTTTCAATTCAATTTGCTTTTTCAAAATCACAAGTGGACTTGCAGTTGATTCAAAATTGTTGTATCCTCCTTTGATGGGTGCACATGGAATCCATAGTGGATTGAACACCTAAAGTATCCTTTCAAAAACCATTTAGTTACTTTTTAAAAACTCTTATCCTTTTCAATTTCTTCTTAAGCAAAATAGTTCATGAATTTTTGGCTTAACATATGTGATTGGTCTATTGCTAGTTTAAACTTAAAAAGTGTTTTACAATTATGTAAAGAGTTGAAAGGTGTAACACGTGCCCTCGTTTGCTCACACTTGAAATCTTCAAAGCTCTTCTTATGTAATAAGGCGTGGTGTTTTTTCATGTATTGTGCTCCAATTTTGTTTAAACAACCAAAACATACCAACAAGAAAAGACCCATCAAACAGATTGCAGCCACTGTCCCACTATATGTAGAAAATGATGTCACTACATCCACAAACAATTTATCTCAATTACTACCTTAAGATGTATAATGCACAAACTTGAACACATTCTTTTGAAATACTTGAAATTAATAACAAATGTTTCAAGTTTAAAGGATTAGTTTGGTGAAGAATGAACTTACTAGCAGTAGGTGCCAAGATAGCAATTGAAAAGTCTGTTTGCTCTTGATAAATTTCACCATCTTGTCCTATGAAGTTCCAAGTCACTAGAATTGTCATTGTTGCCCAACCTATGATATCCTGCCCTCTCTCCCAAATCCATCATTCCACTTCATGATTCATCTCATAACATAGATTTATCATATGTAATCTTCTTAAAATATTTTTGAAAATTGACTTGTTACAACAAATCACTTTGAGGTAGCCAAGAATAACAGTGAATAAAAGTCTAGGTTATTTGCAACATAATGGCACATTTTTAAAAATCAACAATGTAATAAACATGGTATGGGTAAGGGAGGATTGTTCTATGATTAGGTTGTAAAAAGTTGGAGGATATGGTGGACAAACATTGTCTTGACCTTTGCCATAAGTCAATGTATCGAGGGCTGCATTGGCTATTGACTCGTTGGCTTCAAACCTAATGCCTAGGCCTGTCACTGATATTGTTGCATTGTTAGGGATGGGCACCAAGGTCCATATTCCACTGTTATCAGCTTGGATAGAGGTGTAGTTTGCTATGTAATCAGGTAGAGTGATGCGAGCAGCACCCCCATGACATTGTATTGTCAACCATATATCCAATCCTACATGACCCATTATATTTGACTTTGTTAAGGTCTTCATTCCAAATCTTTTTAAATGAAATGTGGAATACATTATTTGTGATTAAAGGCCTAAGGATGGAAGATCTTGAAAACATACTTAAGTTTTGCTTTGGGATAACATACCATCAGGAGCTTCAATTTCGATTGGGGAAATAGGGATGCCTGTGGTGAAGACATATAAAGACTTGGACACAACAAGGCTAGGTCCTAAAATGAAAATATGGGTGTTCCATGAGGTGGTGTTCATGGAAGTTATGAAGTTATCACCTGTAAGTAAAGTCTTGACATATTTCAGTAGTATATGACATTTCTAGCATGTTTCAAAACATTTGCTTACTAAAAAAAAAAGATGTATACATAAATTCAGTTCGCTATAATACTTCTGAATTGTGATTTTAGAAATGTTGGTCTTGGTTCCTAAATGGATATTTCAAATGTGAAGCACATATGATTGGGTTGAAGGACAACATTGTGTGAAAATCTATTATGAATTTTCCTCTTATATCATTTGAAGGTTATGATGTGAATGAAAGTGCCTCAACTTTAGAGCCTTTGATTTCTTATGTACATTCTTAAAAAATTTGGAGGAAAAATGATGATAATAAGAAACAATGAAAATTTTATGTAATATTTTTCTATTTGGAAAAATAACATTAAAGAAAACCCTCATTGTTCATGGTGGCTATTTTCTTTCCCTCTGATTATTTTGGAAGTATATTAAGCTCATCATAAATTGCTTTCATGTTACACATTCATTTCACATATTAATGAAATTCTCACCACCTTATGATAATTTTTTTAATGTTCTTTTGTTGCACACAACTTTGCCCCCTTTGGAGATAATTTCACTATAGGTTTATTTTATGGGTCTTAAGGAGGTTGTCAAAATACCGAAGACCAACAAATGTGAATTGAAAAATATAACAAGCACAAGATGTATGTTTGTTGCCATCAAACTCTTTATGTCAATCTATCTCTGACTTTTTGGGGAAAAACACCATTTATGAAAATATTACAACAAAGGGATTCCACGTTCTCTTGATTTGGTCTCTTAGTGTCCACATCCTTGTAGAGGAGAATTCTACCCAAGGATTCACTTTTGATTGTTCCAACTTAATTAATTTGTTGAGATAGTTTGGATGATATCAATATATACATAATAGATGTATCAAAAAAATCGTGCTCTCCTTTTTTTTATAAATAACCCCCAAGATCATAAGATTGACCATTTCAACATGAAATTAAAAACTCATAAGCTTTCAAAATCAACTTTTGTGGGATGATGACAATGAGATCTATTATTTGATTGCAAATTGCCTAATTTAGGTCAAGAAGAGAGTTTAAGGGATTTGATGCGGTTTCAAAATCTAAGCCATTGTTTGAAGAACCTTCTAAGCAAACTCCCATGACCAAGATGCAAAGATCAAAGTGCAATTGAAACTAACTAGTTATGTGGCAATCCTTACTAGAGTGGGCTTTAAGCACATAGCCAATGCCTTCAATTAACATTAGTACCAATGTTGGTGCTCTATTTTCACATGTGTCTCGCTAAATCAAATTTCTTTTAGTTCGTATGAACTCCAATGCTCCAATATTGAACAATTTATATTATACATTTCAGATTGGATAACTTTTTTTAAGCTTCCCCAAGGTGAAACAAATTTACAACATTGGACTCAATTGCATTCGATCAAGAGGATTTGTAACAATGGCTTTGTATTATTTTAGGAAAAAAATGGCCAATCACAATGCAAATACACAAAAATGAAGAACTATGGATTGAAACAAAATTAAGAGGGATATATGATTGTAAAGGAAGATATGGTATTAAAATGAATTTGATAAAATCATGAATTATAGTTCAAATAATCAAATGTGCAAATAAACAATTCCCAATCAGTAATTCACAATAATTGATATTCAAATCCATCACTAAAGGTATAAAATACACAAGGCCATGATATGATATTTACATTGATTTCACTAGGTTTAAAAATAAATTCATTACAAGTTACCTCCTTTATTTAAAACAATGTTATTTGTAATCTTTAAACATAACATTTAAATTGCATTAAAACAATATTGTATGTGACAAAAATTAAATGAAATTAAGAAATAAATTATGTATCATTTGCCTCCCTTATTTAGTTCTAAAGCTCAATGTCCAAAGTAATTAGTATTTTCAATCTAAAACTCTAAGTGGCTAAGTATCTTACATAGGTCTATTGAAATAAGATCCACTTTTAATGCTAAGGCTTGTAGACCCAAGGAAATGCATATTCTTTGCCTAAAAGCATCCCAATAAACATAATAGTTACCAAGGAAAAACAACCCCTCACAAAATTCATGACAATACCTTCATTAAAAAGTCATAAATAAATTTAATAATTGTTCAAACCACATTTCATTCATAGTCAATAATTACCTTTGTTCTTTTTCAACACAATTTGCAGGTCATTGGCAAAGGGAGCATGAAAACTATAATCCAAGTTGGAGGTAAAATGTTTCTTACAACCATCACTCAAGTTCTTCATGTTTGAAATTTGAAAAATAACATTATTTCGATTGGTAATCTCATTTCAAAGGGCTTGATAATAAAGTTTGACAAATATATTGTAAGGTGATCAATGTGCATGGAGTTGTGGTAGAGGTGTGAAAGGAAAATAATTTGTATATTATTAATATCAAGATTTGGAAAAATAAAAATAAAATTGGCAAGGTTGTCAAATGATGGTGCTATGTTTTGACACGAAAGTCAATATGGTCAGTCTCAAGGAGTTGGATAAAATGGTGAAGGGCATAAACTTGAAAGAAGCGCCTTTACACCATGTGTAGAAAACACATGGAAAGAAAACATCAAAAATTATCCTTAAGGAAGGAACAATGAAAGCTTTGGAGCTTTGTGGGTGGGTGCATATATAGGTGTGTGGGCCAATGAAAACAATATGGTCACATGGTGTAGTGCAATATTTTGTGACATTCATTGGCAATTTTTTGAGAAAAAAAAAGTATTTATCTTTTGAAGGTCAAAGGAAAAATGTTTGACATATTCAAAGAATACAATGCATTTTAATGGGGAACAAAATAGGGATGAAAATAAAAATTTCATGATTGTGTAATGAATTTATGAGTTTGTGTTTAAAAAGTTTGATGCCTTCTTGGGTGAATGTGAAATCCAATGAAAAGCCAGTGCTCCATATTCACCACAACAAAATAATGCTACAAAACAAGCAAATAGGATGATAATGGAATGTGCTAAAAACATGATTCTTGCATAAGGATTCAACCCTGGATTTTGGGTGGAAGTGGTGAACATGATAATTTTCCGCAAAAATCAGTGTCCAACCAAAGCCCTTAATTCAAAAACCCTTCAAGAAACATAATTGGTATGAAATTTGATGTGTTTCATTTGAAATTTTTAGTTGCAAGCTTATACACACATTTCAAATCAAAATAATCCAATACATCTTGCCTTCACATGCACTCCTTGAACAACATTTCCATCTCCATGGTCCATGGAGCATTCTTGTCCAAGTTGTGATCAATTTTTGGTTACAACCTATAGAAGGGTATCCATTGTCCCAATTCAATTTGGCACATGGAACAACATTGTTTTCCAAGTTGTGATTGAATATTAATTACAACTTGAAAAGTGGATTATAAAACTTGACTCCCAATTCTTACCCAACCCCCACCCTACTCCAATTTGATTCCTAATTACCCATTCTCAACATCCAACTCCCAACTCAAGATGCCCTTCATTATTTCAACTCCCACCAAAGACCTTTGACCTCTCAAGACTCCCAACTTTTGCCCAAGACTTTTGACCTCCCAAGGTTTTCAACTCCTACCCAAGATGAAACTCAATATGACTTTCAACTTCTGTTAACCTACCAAATTTTTTGACTACCTTCAATGTTTCAAGATTCCCAACTTCTATCACAAATTGTTAGAAATAATATTCATTTCTAATTCCCAATTTGAAAAATGTGTTAAACATTCATCAAAAGGATGAATAATATTCACATCCTTATAGTAGTTAGGTTAGGTTGAATAGTGGCAGCTAGGATTTAAAAGTGGAGGCTACATTAAGGTTTGATGGCAGCTAGGTTAGGGTTTGGTGGCAGCTAGGTTAGGGTTTGGTGGCAGTTAGGGTTAGGTGGCAGCTAAGATTAAGTGGTGACTACTTTAGGGTTAGGAAATAGTATATATTGAAGTGGTTTTGAATATCCTTTCATTTTTTTCTATCAAGTTTTTGAATGCACTTAGAGACCTTGAAGTTTGGAATTAATTTGCTACAAATTATAATTATATGATAGTAGTTTGTGACACTTTCAACCCATGTGATTTCCTTTCTTGTCATTTCAATACAATTGCATTTTTTGTTAAACTTTGGTGCTTCAAACCTTGCTTGTTTTCTAGTTATTTCCAATACAAACAAGATTCCCAATTCCAAGGATGGGGTGGACTTACTCCTTGTGGACATCCCCAATCCCACCCAAATCCAATTCTATCCATGAGGTGATTGAATTTCAATTACAAAAATAACTTGAAATTTGAAAAAAAATTGAAAAAAAATCTTGACTATCAAATTTTTTTATAAAATTTTAATTTTTTTTATAAATACACCATTGTATTCGACAACATCAAACCAATCTTTACATTCATAAAATTGACTTAGAAAATAATCATAGGTAAAAAAAACCTTTTTAAAGTAATTATATTCATCCAAATTAATAGACAAATGTAACAAAACAAAGTCATACAAAATTCAACTCTTTAGAAGCAAATTTTTTATTCAACAAAACTCAAACTTTGATACTTTTAAAGTTTGCCCAAAGGAACTTGTTTATGACAAATTAGTTCAGTGGAAGAGCATTGGATATGAGGTTGTTAGGAAGACATATGATGGTAGGGATAAAAAAGTTCAGAAACTAGAATATTATGAGTCTGAGCCTAAAGCTTTATTGGATTATATCAAGCCACGACTTAAGGAGTTTGTGCTTCATAACTACATTGCTAAGTGGCAAGAGACACAATTCAAACAATGCTTAGAAAACTTACCCCTAGATATAATATTGTCTTGTGTTGATTTCTTTGAGAACTACACCATGAAGACTCAAAACGAAGTTCAAAGTATGCACTAGCATAACTTTCAAATTAGTAATCTAGTGCATATTAGTTACCAACACAATCCTTTAGTTGACCTTGCTAATCTAAACTCTAGTGTCATCAAAGATGCCCATTACTATGTTTCTAATGACCCAAATCATGATTCTTTATGTCCAACATGCTTTCATGCTTTGTTGGAATTATTTGTAGAGTGAAAGGTGCACTCTAGCACAACATGTTGTGTGGACAGATGGGTGTTTTGGCTAGTTTAAAAGTGCACAAGCATGGTACTCTGTATCACAATATCCCAACCTCACCACATCTAGTGACCACCCTGGAGGATGTCAATTGATTTGGAACTTTTTTGCCATTGGGCATGGGAAGGGGGAGGTGGATGGAGTAAGGGCTCTATCGAAACAGGAATTTAAAAAAAAAAAACATATCAAACCTAGGGCCATGAAGATTCAAAATGCAACAAAAGTTGCGGCATATCTAAAATCTGAAGCAAATAAGATCCATGCAGCCCATCCACATGCTTGACAACACATCAATAAGTTCTTTTATGAAATGAAAGTGGGAAATATCGATAGGAACAAGATTTATGAGTGTGAGATTGTTTGCTAAAAATCCCACTATTTGCCAATATCATTAACTCTCTTGTTTTTGTGTGAATTGTTTTGATAGGAATCCTGAAGCAGATTGTATCAACAAAGATCATGTTCTTTAATGGAAATTGGCTCATTTAAGGCCTAGGAATGGTTTAGAGGTATGAAAGATGATGTACGATTCAGACAAAGAAATTGAGGCATGTACTGAGGGTGAATGGATTGTTGACAACCTATTTCCAAGTGATAATGTTGTAATTCCTACAACTAATGAACCATTTTGGTTAGTGCTAGTTGAAAAGGGTCCTGATCATGTTGTGGCCAAGTCATTCAAAGATGATGCAAATGAATGGACAAAAGGCGACATGGTTATTTGAGGCTACTAGTATAATAGTTGCATGCAAGTAGTCGATTTTATTAACTTTGAGATGATAGGCCTTTAGCTTTTGTTTTTTCCCATTTGGTTTTAGCCTCAAAATTTTCATGTCGCCTACAAGCCATGTTGTGAAGGGGAACTCTGCTACCTATGAGCTCACTAATGAGGTTACAAGTGTTATATTGGAAGCCTTAGAAGTTGTTAGATTGTTAAATTGAGATTTTGGACTTAGAAATATGTTCACATATTTATGTGACATTGTATTGTACTACGACAGACCTAAGCTACATGCATTCAATATGGAAGGACGACTTTTAAGGTTGTTGAAGACCTTTACAAATGTGCTCTAAAAAATTTATTATTTCAGTAGGTTGTTCAAAGATGCTAGGTCTCCAATATGAGGCCCATATATCTTTAGGTATTATTTATCTCACTAAGCAATTGGGGGTTAATTGTCAATATGATGTGTTGGAACCTTGGATTTTCATCAATAACAAGCCTCCAAGGTCCTTGGACATGAATGAGAATATGTGGGTCTTTAGGTCTATCAAAGATTTGTTGCCATTTTAAAAGAACATGTAAGGGATCTAATCAAAGATGTTGGGCTTGTAATATGAGGTTCAACACCTCTTTAGGTTTTATCTATCTCATTGAGCAATTGGGAACTTAATGTTGTCCTTGAAACCCTATATTTTCATGAACATCAAGTCTCCAAATCATCAGTCTCTAAGATACCCAGATGTGAATGAGCATATGTAGGTTTTTTAGGTATCAAACATTTGATGCCGCTTCATATGAACATGCAAGGGATCAAGTCAAAAATAATTTGACATAGTTGGGTTGTTAAGGGATCTTTCAATTAGCATTAAAAATCCTCAAGAAAAATCAAAAGTAGGAAAAGCATTACAATACAATTATTTCAAGTGTTCACAAGAATGGAAAGGGAGTGGAGTATACATGGAAAATGGTTTAAAGGTTGGAAGATTGTTTTCAAACTTTTTTGTCCATAACAACAATAATTTAGCTATTTAGGATTTACATGATTGCAGCAGAAAATTAGGAATTGTTGTTGCATTTGATTTTAGAAGAAAGTCTTAAATTGAATTACTAGGTCTTGACTAGAATTTGGTGAACGATATAATTGTTGAAAGTGCTCTTGAGTGCTTTTCTATTTATTCTGAAGGCACTTTGAATACATGACACATAAAGAGTGTACCAAGATCCACCTTGTCTTCATTTTGTGCATTGATAAATGGATATTCATTTAAATGTGTACTATGTGGTAACCAACAACATGATTGAGTCTACTAGTTACTTCCAAAAATGTGATAAAAATTCAGGACATAGATGTTTGTGTAGTGGTTTGCCCAAAATTTTTAGCAAATTGTTATACCTTTTTTCATCTAAACCTAGTGTTGTTGAAAGGTGATAAGCTAGTGGGCACACATGATAGTCTGTTGTTGCCAAGTATTCGTGATGAAGGTGATGACAGTCTCATACTTTGTGAGTGCACTTATAAGGTTACGACTACACTAATTCTTGTTCTATGTTTGGATTTTTGTTGTAAGTTTGCTTTTATTGGAATTAACAAAATGTTTACATTCAAAACGTTGTTGTAAAGTTTTCTCTGCAAGTTCATGGATATGTTAGAATACCTTTTGTTGTGCTTTGCTCATATCTACATATTCAAATCTTTGGCACCTGTCTCTATTCAAAGACATAAATTGTTGTTTATTTGGGTGCATTGTAGAAAAGACATCAAGCCAATGTTAGAACACAAGCATCATGTATCATATTTTTTGCAACAGATTCAAAGAAATTCCAACTAAAACTTTAATCTTTTTTTCAAATAGCAACAGAAGTAGTTTGTGCAAGTCAAGTGCATTGACAAGAGTCAAATTGAATGGGGTTTTCAAGGCCATGTCCACCCACATAAGATTGTGTGTACCATTCAAGCTCAATTAACATCTAGACACTAATCATAGGGATTGTTAGAACTATAATTAGTACAGGAGGAGATCTATCGCATGGTATTTTCTTCAGAGGTATATTGGAACTCAAAATAATTTTTTTTAAGGATGTCAAGTAAGTCTTGAACTTAACAGGCAAATTTGTGGTTGGTATTATCGCAACCCTAACCTTGGGCTCACAACCAAGGCAAGGGTTTGCAAGAGGGCGAGACAAGAGGGAGACCCGGGAGGCTATTTTTTATACTCCCGGGAGTGCAAGAGAATGTGAGAGAATGAACCCTCACATTCCCAAGGCAACTCCCACTTGGGGAGTTGGAGTCCCGAAGGACTCCTAAATCATCAAGGAATGATTGCAGGGGTCAAAACCAATCGGTTTGAAAAGTTCTTTATATCATTGGAAAGCTATTGAAACATAAATGTTTAAAATGGGCTCGCATCACCCATTTGGACATCTGAAACACAAGTTATGGCCAAAAGAAAGGCCGAGAGTCAAATTGGCAGTTTGACTCTTGACCATTAAAATTCAGGAATCAACCCGATTTCCTTGTGTGCAGGTGGCATGCAACATATTGTTGGAAAGCTATTGAAGAGGGCTACAACTTTGATTTAGACCTCACTACGATCAGAGGTTTTCACACAAAGTTATGGGGCTCCAAAGTCGCAAGAGTCCCAACTTTGGCAATTTCGGGACTCCCATTTGGGAGTCCCGGGACAAAAAGCCATTTGGATGTGGGCCTCGTGGAGAGGCATAGAGTATAATATAAGGGGGAAGTTGGTGGCTTCCCCCAAGTCCAGGCCGTGGTGAGTCTTGTGAATCCGAGTTTGCCCATGGCTCGTCCTAACACCAAAAGTGTTTTAACTATGCACTAACCAACTTGTTGTTTGGTTTGTGTAAATCCGAGTGAGTGATTAAGTGCTTGTCATTCTTCCTAGTCCCATCCCGAAACTCCAGCACACCCCTCTACCCCTTCAAAGTGTTGCGAACCAGGGAGCGTGCCCCAACTCCTTGCTTTTCCATTGCCTTTAGTTTGGACTCACATTTGAGTCCCTTGAGGAGCCTAGGGGTGCATCAAATATGAAGGTAGATGTGCGATCCCATTTAGAAAAGTGGCTTGGCAAATGCTCTTTCATGGCTATCTATTACCTCCAATGTCAAAATTGTGACTATAACAAGTTTTGCATGTAATCGTTGTCAAGTGGTACTTCGTATTTTTGCTATGATTTTTGGGGAGTTTATTTTAACATATCATGGAAATGCAAAAGCAGAACAACTTCTAATTGTTTCTCCACACACTAAAACACCACATCCCACTGATTATTGTATCTCATTGATTCTATCATTTTTCGAGAATTCAACATATGTTCAATGTGGTTAAAATCAACTCAACCTTTTAAAATGTTGTTACAGACTTGTCACAAACATTTTGCAATTTGTAATTAGTGTTCCATGCCAAAATAGTGTCATGATGTGGAAACACTTTTAACACACTGTTCAAGCTTTTGCATGTACACTATTAGGATCCAGAGACTTAATTACTTGTTGAAACTCTGAAAATAAGGGATTTAGTCAACAACATAAGCATTATGCTTTATTTCTCACTATATTGAACTACCTCTGTAGCAGTATGTTATGAACATAAAACTTTGTAACTACAACATAGTGCTCAAATCCTCGTATAATTGAAAATTGGCTACATCCACAATTCTTTTTCTTGTAATGAGCCATGTTATCCAAAGCATAGCTCACAATCCACACTTGCATCATAATTACATTTAGTAGTAGACATACACCTATAAAATCTACATGAAGTTGTGTAGCTCATAATTATCCATAACAACAATTTGAAAAACACAACAACCTTTAAATTGTAATCAATTGTCAAGCTACTAGTTGACACACTTCTGCTTCTAGGATTAGATTATCAAATCACAACTATGGGGAAATGGTCAATCAATAAAGGTTGGATCATTGAAATGGTGGCAACCCACTTGAAGATAAACATTAGACATAGCCAATTCCTAGTTGGAAACATTAAAAGCAAAAGAATGAAACCACACATGATATCCCTACACATGGCGTCTTTTATGAATAGCAAAATATCATGAGACACACATCAATTCATCAACATTTTTAGAAGCAAGAGTCCATGTACAAAAAAATTAGTATATTTAAAACTAATGACTAGTTAATTAATAGACAGATAATGAAAAAGAAAAATCTTGAAAGATAAGTAGATCAAATAAACAATAGACCATACAAATTATGGATCTATTAAAGTGGGTAGGTTCCCTAGCCTCTAGAAGCAAAAGTATGCAAACTCCAACTTTTGCAACCAACCCAAAAGATCTCATAACAAAATTTGTAATAAAATAAAAGACCACATCAATAAAGAAGAGATAGATTCCCACCTTGAGATAAATGTAGAAAAAGAAACCCATTTTGGTTTTGATATTAGAAAGAAAATATGCTTCAAAAATTGGTGTAAACTATGATCCAAAGAGCTATTGTTACAACAATAAAAACATTTGACAAAAAAAAAGGAAAGAACCATAAGTTTAGCACATGATAATTTATTTGATTCTACTAGGATATAGTTTTCATGAGGCATGATACTCAAAATGAGTTGTTCAATGGTCAATTAAAAACCTAATGCAAAAAATTAACACATTTGACATACTATGATTTGTGAAGTGCAAGTTGGCCAACTTCTTGTTCATTTAACATACCTCTTGATGCATTTGCATTCACATTTCATATGACACATGATTTAATAAACATCATAATGCGCACATGCAAATGAAAATTTAGATAATTCCAAAACTATCATAATAATGAATCACAACAAATTGTTAGTTCACATGATTGTGGCAAGCTTGTTAAAAGGTTAATACCAAATGTCTTGTTTTTCTTGGTTTTCTTATTCTCAATTTCAAGAGCCTTATGCTTTTGAAAGGAATATTTGGCTCCCATTGGAATTTCATTGACCTTTGTTGTGCACATTAGATTGTCCATTGCCTGAAATTCTATTATGGTAGGGTCATTTACTTGGTTTTCAGCTTTTTCTTTAGGCTCTTCCACACTAGGTGTGTGTCACCTTCAAACTCCTTTGCATGAATCATATGGCAATGAGTGCTTAGATTGAACCAAACTTTTCAAAGCATGCATAGTTGGACCAAAGTTCAAAATACAACACATGAACAATATTGATTGAAAAAAATTAACTTGTATATGTGACCTTTGTTAATTTAGTAATAGCTGGAATAATCATAACATGCGGCTCAATTTCCTGATCATGTAAATCATGTTGGGTGCCAATGGGCAAGAGAAGTGCATCAGGAAGGGACTTTTCTTGGCCATTGATGGGGGAGGTAGTTGCATTAGGAAGGGGGTCATTGGAAAATAGATTCAATTATTCATTCTCTACAAAATTTTCATTAAGCTTTTATGTCACGACCAATTTTAGAGGAGACACAACCTCATTGGGGGCAATAGTTAGCGTTGCAAATCTTACAAGAACATATCTTGTAGATGACACTAGCCCAAGAGGGCTACTATCTTCTATCTATAGGCTCAATAGAAGTTGTAGAACCCATAAATTTAGAAAGCTCCCCTACAACATTAACATATGCACCTTATGAGGGTCATCATCACTAACATTATTTAACATAGGTCTTTTGTTATAGTACCCCGTCTACCACATGGCATAAGCATTTGATCACTAAAGTTATTCCAGACTCCTTAGAGTACAACACAAAACACACACCACTAACTATTTGCTTTTGTCAAAGTTACACAATTATTTAAATACCATGCCATAAACCACATTCAACATGTAGTTTTTATACCCTCCTTTCAATACAATTCAATAATTTGGCAGAGCCACCTATTTATTTTTCTAAACAATTTAGCACTAGGGCCAAAACCACAAGACCAATAGTCCTTAGTGGACTACTTTTAGTACCACAAACCTCTACATACTTCTTTTTGGCAACCGCATTTTAAAGATTGTGCCATTTTGTTAGCATTATGTTAACTACTTAAAAGGATTATGCCATGTTTAAGCATTGTGTCAACCACTTAAGGATTGTACTATGTTTTGGGATTATGTTAACCATTTAAGGTGACACGCCCCCACACTCCTTGAAAGACTCAAATGTGAATCCAAAAGTGAAAAAAACGGAAGAAAGAGGAGTTGGGGTACATTCCTTTGCTCGCAGCATTTAGGGGGTAGAGGGGCATGTTGGAGCTCCAGGATGGGGACTAGGACAAGTGACAAGCACGTCAATTATTCACATAAACTTGCACAAACAAAACAACAAGTTGGTTAGTGTGTGGTTGGAGCACTTTTGGTGCATGGACAAACCACAGGCATACACAGATTCACCACAGCACAAACTTGGGGGAAGCCACCACCTTCCCCCTTATAGCATTCTCAATGCTTGGCCATGGGGCCTACACCAAATGTCATTTGGTCTTCGGACTCCCCAAGTTGAAAGTTTCGAAATTCCCAAAATTGAGATTCTCACGACTTTGGAGGGTCATAACTTCTTTTTCAGACCTTCAATTGAGGTGAGGTTTACAGAAAATTTGTAGCCCTCATTGAGAGCTTTCCAAAGATATGTAGCATGCCACATGTACAAAAGTAAATTAGGGAGATTCCTAACTTTTAGTGGTCGGGAATCAAATTGGCATTTTGACTCTCAACCCTTCTTTTGGCCAAAACTTGTGTTTAAATACTCAAATGGGACATGTAAGCCCATTTTAGACATTTATGTTCGAAGAGTTTTCCAATGGTATAAGGAATTTTTCAATCCAATGAGTTTTGACCCCTTGCAATCGTTATTTGAAAATTTGGAAATCCATTGGGACTCCAACTCCCAAAGTGAAAGCCCACTTGGGAGTGTGCTGGTTCATTTCCTCACACTCTCCTACACTCCTGGGAGCGTGAAATGTGACTTTCGAGCTTCCCTCTCGGCCCACACCTTTGCAAGCCTTTGCCTTAGTCACGAGCCCAAGGCTAAGGTTGTGACATAATGCTTGTACCATTGTCTTAACACTATGTCAACCATTTAGAAGGACTATGCACCACTTCTTCAGCACTATGTCAACCACTTATAATTTTTGTCAAGCACAAACACAACTTTGAAATTAATTAAGCACACCCCAATCACAAAACACTATTTAGTGCTACATGTAATCAACAAAACTTATGACTATTGTCTCTAATGAGGAAATTAAAACATTGTAACAACTAGAGAGGCCCTACCTATGATAAATTATAATGAATGAATAAAATGATACAAAATAAATATATTGATAGTGATTAGATTCTACTATTGACTAAGCCCAATAACCTAACATTAAACAATAATATATTCAAACTCTAACTAACTAACTTTTAAACTAATTCAAATTTAAACTAACTATCTAGTAATATAAATAACTAGTAGTTGATTATTATACTAAAAATGTAAAATAGTAATTACTCCTTATAAAGGTAAAATAATAAAATAATTGTTAACATTATCCCCTTCCTAAATTGGATTATGTATTTGTAAACCATAATGCTAGGAGAAATATTGTTTGTAATTTTCACCTATTCTATTTAAATTACAAATTTTAGAATGAATGAAAATCTATATAAAAAAGTAATTAATAAAGCAAGATAATTTGGATAATGCAAATGCATAAACCAAAGTGGTCTTTTGATCGGTCTTGCAAATTGGTCTTCATCAAGGTAGACCCCAAGCTAGTTTATGGCAAGAAATTTTATTTAAATATTGTTAAATCTATAACTACTATATTCTTTTATATAAATGGTGGGTTTTAAATATCACACATATATAAATGGTTTCATGGTTAAAAACCATAACCTAGCTGCTATTTTTTCAAAAATTGAATGTTTTAGAAAGTCAGTGAAATTAGTTATAATTAAATATATAAACTAAAATGAGTTAACTAAAATTCATTATGAAAAAAAAAGGTGTTTTCCAATTGGCCTTGCAACTCAATTTTTGAGTTGCAAATGACATTTGCAACTCATTATATTTATACGCCATGAGTGCTAATGGACAAATTACATGAGTTACACAATTGCAACTTAATTGCAATTCAATCAAAACAACTCATTTACTATGCAATTCCATTATAATTGCACCCATGATGTCATGTAGATGTCATTGATTATCATCCATCTATTAAAATCTAACATGTGACATTACGAAGATTTTTGGACATAAAAATGATTTTTTTTTCGAAATATTGTTCCCCATCGTTCACTATGATTGTTAATGATGGTCTAAGATTACGACACGTGACAAAATTTTAAAAATCCACATGGCATATCAATTATATTTTGGAATAAATAAAATAAATATAAATATCCATTTTAATAGCTAGGTAGGTTGTACATAACCATAGGTAGTTAGGTTGGTAGGTTGGTAGGTTTTTTTATCTACCTACCTACCTACATAGGTAGGTAAAAAATAAGACCTACTTATTTACATAGGTAAGTAAGTAAGTAAGAAAGCATAAGACTAAGTGAACTAAATAATAGCCATGAAATTTTATTTTTTATTTTTTATTTTGCATTTAGGTTAAGCATTTTTGAGCTCATCCCAAAATGGCACTTATATTTTAATGTGAGAATATGAGAGAATAAGTCTTATTTATACAATTTGTAACATGGGATTTGAAACCAAAACATATGGGTTAAATCTTTTAGTTGTTCCTTAGTTGTAAATTAAATTGTAATTGAATTGCAACTATAACACTTAAGCACTCAAGGTAGCTCAATCCAAAGGGAAGATTGTCTAGACAAAACTTGAACCCCTTTTATTGGCGCTTCTAGGGCATTATAAATCATCAAAAATAGAGTAGAATTAAGAAAGTTATGGCCCCCCAAAGTAGAAGGGGTCAAAAACTCAAAAAAACCAACCACCAAATGCTACAAAGGTCAATTCTCGAACACCTAAAAAAATCCTTGTATGTTGCTATGTTGCTATTAATGTTCAAAGATGGCTTGTAGAACTTCAAGTGGTGCTCCTATAACACTTTAAATCATTTAAAATGAATAAGAAATAAGAAAGTTATGAGGTTTGAAAATAAGAGGGGTCCAAAGCGGGGAAAAAAAAAAAAATTTTAAATGTTTTGTAAGCTGGAAAGCTTATTTTTCTTCTTGTTATTTTTTCATTACTCCTTTTCCTTTACATTTCAAAGATGATTTCTAAAGCTTGAGGTAACATTCTTATAACATTTTAAATCATTCAAAGTGAAACATGTATAATGAAGATATAACTAATTGTGAATACGAATTTTTATTAAGTTATAAATACTTGTATTATAGTCATAACATAATTGAATAATAGTATTTTAGTAGTGGCACACTAGTGGATGTACTAATTGTATTAATGGGAATCATAATTGAAACTAATTGTAAATGTATTCCATAATGGGTGGTGGAAATGTGGACATGGGACATGATTGCATGTATGTATATTGTACCTAGTTGCAATGTAGTTGTTGTTTTAGTGGCACCTTTACCACAATTTTAAAATAGTTGTCACATGTAACTACAATGTAACTCCTAAAAAAATCAAACATGGTTAATTACATATGTATATATGATGTGTATAAATTATCGTATAGGAGACCCATTTTCAATTCACTTACAAATATAATACAACTAATTGATTTTTTGATGTGATAATTTATTTATTAATACATTATATTTCTAAGGGGATAGTTGCACAATAGTTATGTATGAGTTTTTTTTGAGTTTTAGTTGCAAGGTAGTGTGGTTTCTAGAAATGATATTTCTCATAGTGACTTATTATGTAAGTAAAATGAATTTATTAACAATAAAAAATGAATTTCAATCAAGAGGATTGATAATATTTTAAAAAAAGTTGAAAATTAATTTCTTTATTAATGTGAATATTATTTTTAGATTTGAGGTATTATAGATTTTTTAAAAATTATTTTAAAGTAAGCATTAATTTTCATATATTAGTACCAAATATGGGAAAAAATGGTTTTAAAAGGATGTTAAAGCAAACATGTTTGGTAATGGGGTGAAAGCATGATTAAATATACATTGAGTAGTTAAAATCATGTTTTCACACATAAATGCAAGAAAGTAGAGTAAAAACCTTTTCAATCATTATTAAACCATCATGATGCACAATTTTGAATTTATAGTATGTTGTATACAAAATTTGGAAAAACTTTCGTGCACAAAAAATAGGTCAAAAATATTTTTGAAATTGACTAGTGGAATTGTTTTGAAAATTATTTTTACATTAAAAGATTGATATATTATTACTTTTATCTTGAAAGTTGAAAGTGCATAAATAAATTTTAGACAAACATTAACCAAAAAAATAATAAAATCTATTTGCATTTTTTAGAAATCTATTTAAATATATTCTAATGTGATTCTTCAACATCATTGACATTAATTGAAAAAATATTCTCATATTGATGATTAAATTAAATAATATTTTTAAATTTAATATGTTAAGGCTTGATTTATGGCTACTTTACACTTTTCTTGACAAGGATCACGAAATGTATACTTAATCATGCTTTCACGTAAGGATTGTGGGTAGATCAATGATATATGGATTGGTTTCTATGATTAGTGGTCAACATATATTTAGTAATCAAATCATCAATAATAAATAATAACTAATTAAATGTTCAAATAGGTGGATTGAATTGCAAATAGGTATGTTGATTTGTGAATGAAAGGTTGGTGTCTTTGGTTTCCCTTTGTTGCAAAGTTGCCACATGATTTAAAACTATCTAATGGTTGATGTTATAAGAACATGTTGCAAAATGACAATGTTTAAACCAAATTTTATGCATAATTTGATTTTGATTTTGTTTTCATTGAAAAGCCTTAGTGGGTAAAACTCAATGTTGTGATTGATTGTTGTTACACAACGAAATACACATGAATGAACATGGAATGTTTGTAAAGATCAATTGATGGTCACCAATGCAATGTGCGATCCATAGATAAATGTTTGGCATTGTAGAAAATTAATACTACAATGTTGGTGTTTTAGTGATTGAGACACTAGAAAGAACCATGAATATTTGTGCATTTTGATGCATATGTAATTTGCCATAATTAAGCTATGAAGATATGTGCATTGACAAGGGGGTGATTATTCAACAAAGTTGCATCGAGTATCTTTACAAATTTTATTGTTGTAGTGATAATGGTAATTAAAAATTCCATTGATTTGTTGATAAATACAAAAAATGAAATTCTACTAATACAAGGTGGTGTAATAATCAACAAAAAATTGGTAGTTTAATGTGTTTTAAATGAAGGATTAAAATAAGAATTGAAAGTATGAAAAAATACCCCATTTCCAATGCAGGTTAATGTAATAGTTTGCAACTTGTTTTATAAGTTGGCAAATAATTAACAAGAAGTTAACAAGTAGTAGCAAGGTCCAACCATGCTGTAAGGAGCCACACCCGCCCTATTAAACCATTGTTTTCTTGTTTTTTTAAAAAAACTATTCTTAGAATCTTTTTAATACATTTTTCAAAACAACATTAAAAAAATTTAAAGTTTTTTTGAACTATTGTGCTAAGATGTGTATTAAAAAATATACAAAATATATAATTAAAAAATTTCAAATTGTATTTTTAGTGTCAAATTTTTTTATAGGTAATGGTTATAAGTCTTTAGAAATGTAAATTGGGTATTTTCTACTCATTAAATTGATTCCAAATTTTTATATGTACATTATGTATTCACAATAAAATTTCATAAATAATTATTCTATTTATTTTATTTTATTTTTTACAATCCAAAATTCAAAAAATAAAGTAATGGTTATGATTACAAATGGTACATGTTAGTATGACTACACCCAACAACCTTAATGCAATGTTTTTTTTAATGATGAAAATTTGCCAAAGTGCAAAAATGAAAAGGGTTGGTGAAAGCCCTTTGTTAAATATGGGCAATTTTTTAAAAAATTGCTAGAATCCAACCATCAAAAGGCGTAGGAAGCCAACCTTACAATCCACAATGTGGATCCATCACCACTTGTGACAATGGTCGCGATTGGCTTCTTGCCATCTTGCATTGGGATAACAATTTGGGATTTTTGTCATCCCTTCCCACTAAAGGTTGTACAACCATGACCACTTCTCTAATATAAAAGTAGTTGCCATTGCCATCACAAGGCAAGAATGTGAACAACCTAGTCACCATTTGCTTCATCTTCGTCTTTCTTTTCACCACCTATTTCAACTATAACAATGTTGTCGTTGCCATTTCTTGTTATTCTACAAATAACGATTATCTACGTTGAAGCAAGCAAGTAAGTAAAGCTTTGCATTGATGTTCAAAGTTTGGTTGGTGGCTACTCATCATTCATTGTGCTTAATGTTTGAGTGATGAAATTTGTAGGTTGAAAGGTTTTGCACCTAGTTATGCATAGCAAATTGAAAATAGAAAAATAATAATAGCCATGAATATTTGTTGTGTGCATTGAATAGCAAAGTTGAGTGTCCTAAACTTTATTGGAATGTGGAGCCTTTTGCAAGGTATTAATTATGCACAACAATTCTTGAATGCAATGGTGACAAATTGCAAGTAGTCATTGTGTGAAGTACATCATGAGGTTTAAGGCAATAACTATTCATTGTGTGCATTATATCTTGTAGGAGCTTTGGGTCTTGATTCAAATTTCAACAACAACATTGAGTTTTGAAATTGTCACATATTATTGCATAAATGGATGGTATGTCTAATTTGTTGAATACTTTGTGTATTAACAAAATCGAATCAAACAAAATTCAATTGGTTCAAGGTGTTGATTCTTGTGATTTAAAGGTGGATTCATGTGATTTTTCAAATTTTTTTGTGTGCACAATGGCTATTTAAAAACCCCCAAATCTCAAGTATAAGCTTTAAAAAAAAAATCTTTGCCATTGCCTAGTCTTGGCAATTAGCCATCAAATGTTGCATGTGGTAGTAGTTCTTTGAATCAACTGGGTACAATGCATGCATTATCTTAGTGCATCAAGTTCTATTGAAACCCCTAATAGTGGCATCAATAATACTGTTTCAATTTCTGTTAACCTTGGTAATGGCATCAATCTTAATGTGTCAATTGCTACTAACCTTGGTAGTGGCAACAATTTTGGTGCTTCAACCTTTGCTGACCTATAGGAACACACTATTTAAATTTGGCAACTACTAATTTTTTCCCCTCAAGATATGGCAATTCCCAAAAAGCCTTTTATTGGATTCATTCAGATTTTTTTTCTTCCCAGTGTGCAAAATTTTTCTAGAAAAAAAAGAAGTTACTATGGGTGAATATTATATCAACATTGATAGCCAACATCAAAAGAACAAGAGGGTTCATTCTATCCAAGGTTGAGATTTTATTGTGGAGATGGTGCTAAATGGAAAGAAGGTATATATGTTCAATTTGTGGCAATCTTACATCTTCGAAAATATGGTAGACCCATGATTGATTTTGCACACATAAGAGGTTGGTTTGACTTCTTGAAGGTTGCCCATACCCCAAGGAAACATTAGATAGGCTCATGTGGGTGGGAAATGGTAATAGCCATACATATTGTGGTTTTGAATCAAATTATTTTATTGGTCCAACAAGCAAGATTCATTTCAATAAGCTATGAGCGTTGTCAAAACGATGTGATGGATAGAATTTGCATCCATTTTCATGTTGGTGTCCATCTAAACGCATCTCAACAAATGGATGCATTTGGATGTTGACCATTTTTTTGGTGATTGAATTTTTTTGATTAAACCAATTCTAGCAACCAAAAGCGATCGAAAAATTTTAGTCGCCTAATTTTCTTGTCACTACATTAGGTGACTGAATTTTTTGAATCTAGTTGAAAACATTTTGAGAATTTCCCAAAAAATTTTGTCATTCGATCGACAATGACCATTGATCCAACAATTGAAAAACAAATTCATTATTCAAATTAAAATTCAATTGCCAAATTTCAATCACCTCTGGACGCGAGATTGGGCAACCAAAAACTTGACAACCAAATGTTTTGGGCAATGTTCCAAAAGTTTTTGGTTTTCACCCAAAAAATAATTTAAACACCATTCAAAAAAATTTAATCATCCAATGGACCATGGTTTAATCTCCACTATTGATTTTATAAATTGAAAATTTTAATTCCTACCCAAATAATTCGGTTATTATTCGAAAAAAATTAGTCATCACACAAAATAAATTTTCAATTGCCACAAGATTGTGATGAATAAAAGTTGTTTTGACCGCCACAAGGTTTAGGGCAATTAAATCACACAATTTTTAATCACTCGTTACTATCTTTCAAGCATACCAACATCATTTTGACCTAGGTTGACCTTATTTTAACATGATGCAAGGTTGCATTTGTGTCCAAATTGATGTGTCACATCATGACAAACAACTAGACACCATGACAACCTTGTCAACTATGATGAAGTCACCACTTTGGATAACCAATCTTGGATTTTTATGCACATCCATGTTATTGATAATTAAATAATGGTGCCAATGTTTTTCAATCTGGAAAGGATTGTAAATGGAGGTACATTTGACAACCTCACTATTGTAATCATTTGTTCTCTTGTTGTTTTTGGTTGGTTGTCATAAGCTAACATTGCTAACAAAGTTGTGTGTTTTGGGGTCGATGGTGTGATAATTTTCCAAGGTCTAGGAACCAATGTCATTATCCAAATGATTAACAAATATTGTTCTTTTCTTATAAGGATTTGTTCTATGGCACATTGATGTAATTTAACTATGCAAACTTTGTCATATGTAACCCTTATTGCAAAAATTAAAGGTTTATTTACTTCCATGTATACCTACTTCAACCAATCCCCCAAAAAACATTTGGAGAACACCGAATTGGTTGAAGTAATTGAATCAAGGGGTTTGAAAATCCTAAAGAACTTATGAACAAGGTGGATTTCCATGTTAACCCCTTTTAAACGATTATTAAGTGAGTATACCTCTCTTGTGATCAAAATGTTTAGTGATGTTGTACTATTGATCAAGTTGTTGCCACTAATTACAAATTTTTGTGTGATGTGAAAATTGTGTTGGGACTAAATTGTGTGTTGCCCATGTTGGAAACAGTACAAAGCTTGAACAAGCTTACTCAAAATGAAGAATGCTTCATTTGTGACTTTGTTGAAGTAGTGAAGCTCGTTCAAGTTGACCTTTACACCTTATATGTTGACCCTAAGAGACATTTTTTTTATGACCAATTCTAGAGCTTTGGGGCTCTAGTGGGGAATTGTTTTTATGCATTGCCCATAGTATGATAAAATGAACCTATGTTAAAAATGGACTTTGCTACATTTTGTTTTAACCAACACCTTTACATTTGCATAGGACTAGCAAGTGCACTTGAGAGGTGATTAAGGAGGAATGGGCAACAACATTTCAAGATGTTAAATCTTAATGCATTGAAGTTGTCAAAAGGTTGATAACTGAACTTGAAAAAAGGTTTCCTACTCAAAAGCTCACGAATGCTATTGGCATCATTTACCTTCAATACTGGGTACAACCATAAGAGGCCGTAACATTTTTTGAACATCTACAAATGTTCAAAACACATTATTATTGCCCCAAGATGATTCAACCATATGTCAAATCACATGCACCTTTATTGGATCAAATTTTACTTAAACAATAGTCCAATTTCTTTGTGACCACTATGTAGTCAAATAATGAAGATGTCATGAAACCCCCACATGATTACAATCCCACCATTTGAAGGTGGAGGTGTTTTGCAACCAGCGTGGCTTTGAAGCAATGGCTCTCTAAATATATGAAGCTTGTTGAAGTTACAATTGTTGTTATTATAGGGAGCGTGGAAGATGAATGCACCTTTTCTACCCTCAATTTTATGAACTCCAAATTAAGGAATAGACTAGCTATTAATCTTGGTTGTTAAAATGTATGTTGATGATTTTTTTACACCATAAACTTTTCCATTCCATGTTGCCATTAGATATTGGAATGAGAAAAAATCTTGCTATGGGTTGGAGTTGTAGGATTTCATAGCTCTATGAGAAGACAAGTTATGATGTCTTCATGAATCCACGTTCCTACCATTGATGATGGAGCTTGAAAGTTCTAGATTTTCCCCTTCGACAATTTTCTTTGTACATAGGGGTTTCAATACTAATGTGCTTTATTATTTTGCAAGTCTACCTTCGATTGCGATAGGGCAAAATCCACTTATGGACTAGGGTTCAATTCCCTTGGAAGCCGTTGCATAAAATTTGCTACCATAAATTTTTATTTTCAACTTTCAATTTGGAAGTGTAAAGAATTTCAGGTATTTCATCGTGTCTCTCTTGTGCATTCAATATCTCTTTTTTATGTTTTGTTATCAAGCTTTCTTTTGGTTTTTTCTCAGGGTTTTGTTAATGTTCTTTCTTTCCTTTTGCATTGTTACAAATTTGATTTGCATAAACTCCTTGATGGCCTGTGTGCCTTGTTGTGATGACCTAAGAAGAATCTAAATATTATGTGTAATCTTAATGGCTTCCTGTCCAAGTTCTCTGGAATGTTTTCTTAATTTTGACTATGAAGTTGATTGATGCCAAATTCATTAGGTTTTTGCCAAGGAGGATAGGGTGAGGATACCCTAATTCTGGACCTTTATTAGAATTTTTTTGAAGAAAACTGCAGATGCTTGGAAGACCATATTGAAGCATGCTGTAACTAGTACGTTTCATTAAACCTGAAGTTTTAAAGTAAATGAAGGTTTGGTGGGTTTCCTTGAAGCTAAAATTGCTTGAAATAGGTTTACTATCATGGATCATACTTTTGTAGAGCACATAGGAGGAAGGGTCTAACTTTTGCAGATTCTGTCTCTTTGGTGTTTATCCATCAATGCCAAGACGTAAAAGGCCCTTGTTGTATTTACATATGCTTATCCATTTTATTTGTTTCCTCCACCATCAGAAGAAGCAGAACATCAGATGCAAAACATGGAGAGGGAGAATAAATATGTGAATTGTATTTAAGCACATAAGCAAGAAGATGGGTGAGCAATGAGGTTAAAAATTGGAAGCATCATGGATACAGGTAGCAGCAGTGTTTGGGGATGTTTGTTTTGCATTGGAGCTTTACAGGTGGGCAATGGAAATTATAATTGCTATTGGAACTTGGAAGCCAACTAAGTTGCTAAAGATTCACAATTCACATTCATCAAATTGCTCACTCGTGCAATGGAAATTTGCCAAATTGATATGGCACTCACAACCTTGCATATACATGTAAGAGGTCCATGTTGCCACATAGCTTGAACATTAAACTAAAACTATCGCCATAATAATACAACAAAAACAAATCATTAGTCATGTCAGCAATATTTTCACACAGTCCGTTGCCACCTCTATCTGCTTGGCCTAGAAGATAGGGGCCAACTGAGCAACTTTACAAAACCCCCAATAAAATCACTGCCTTAGTGGTTTTAAGAGCTAGGAGCTCCGAAAGATAGGAACCACTGGTTGACAAAGGAGGGGCAAAACAGAAGTGCAAGTTATCGTAGGTGAAGAAATTGCGCAACATTGAATAGTAATGCACGCTGCAGTAGGTGAATTGAATAGCACTGCAAGTTGTGGTAGGCAAAAAGACAAAAATGGAATAGCAGTGTGAGCTATAGTAGGTGGAGAACAATAATGGTGAGAAAGTCACTTGAGGTTTATAACATGTGTTGATGCGAGGTGGAGAAAAAGTGATTGACATGTTGAATGAAATCACTTAGCTCATGGAACTTCACTCCTTCTTTTGTTGTTTTTGTCTTTCACTTCACAATCTTCTTCTTTTGGAATTATGATACAATTCCTGTGCAACCCATCTTTTCCTTTTTTGCAAGCTTTGTGGTTTGCAGTGGCAGTGGGGGTATAGTAGCTCTAAAAATGAATTAGGTCCAGTGAACTCCTAGTAACTTTGCTTTTGTTGGTAGAATTTACCAATTTGTGATGGAGATGCTCTAAGAGCAGCAAAGTTTTAAAAGGAGTGAATGTCGGCAAAGTAAGTACACCAGGAGTTAAAAACTTGATGTATTTAACCTTGACAGGATTGGTAGAATCATTCTTTTGATCGTGAAAGCATGAATGGCCGAGCTCATAAAAGCCTGGCCCAATACAAAAGGCCTGAACATAAAAAGTTGATGCCCCCTAGAAACTTTTGTCATCTTCGAACACCATAAATGCTCCTAGAGGTAGACGCGATCTAAGAGACCCTTGTGCAACATGCTTTGGGTTGGTCTAGTCATGTTAGTTGGTAGGGATCGGAAGGGCAAGTACTGACTCTTGACTCTGTTTTGCAGACATTACCTAAAGAACTTTTGTGAGGCAGCACTACTAGAAAAAGCTCATTTGTCAACTTGTTCAAGGCGACTAAAAGTGTCATTTGCAATTATTTTAATTATTTTGGACAAGTTGCAAAATGAGTTTTTTTTCTAATAGTGAAGAAAAGCTCATGTTTTGTATTGTAAGACTTTTTCATGGTCATGTGCAGTGCACATTATGTAATTGATTGGCGGTGCGCAATATGGCACGGATTTATAAATCTCTTAGCTACCCAAATTCTATGATAACCAGATCAGGGTTTTTTTTAAAATAATTTTTTATGTAGCAACATTGGCAATCATCCACAAGAGGAAAAAGCCAAATTTGGTCACAGGTCAGTGAGAAAAGTTGAAAATTTTCAAAATCCTGCCATAGTTAACAATGGGTTGGAGCATGTCGTCAGAAGAGCAATTTCATTAAATTTATTGATGATCACCAATTCAACTAGATCACAAAATTGAAGTGAGAATAAAAACACACTCAAGCACACATATGGAGGATCCATAGTGTGACATTAGGCATATACCTACAATTTGAGTTTTGAGGAGCCCATAAATTATTGATTAAAGATGAAGGTGGAGGCATGAGGGACAAAGGACACGCATGTGTTCTTTACTTGCACTTGTGTCAACCCCATCTTTGATAAGGTTTTTCAGATAGTTTTTTAGCCCCTACCAATTAAGTATGTAAAAGTTGCATGGCCTCCTTTACTCCCATCCAAATTGGTTGTCAAAAACAAACAAAGTACATGTGATTCTCACAGTACATATGACAATAATCTAAAGTTTTAATGTGCGTGGTTGTGTCATCTTCCTTTAATGTGGGGTGGGGGGTGTGGGAAGGGGGGAGTTGTGTCAATTTCCCCCTTTTGCAGCTATTATGTGTTTGTTGGCTCTGCCTGTTGGGGGAGAGACTACTGGATGATGCAATTTTGATTGGTAGCACGGTTTGAGGAATGTTCACCAGCTGTTGTTTCTACGAGCCCATGAGTTCATTTTTTGCCAATTTGAAATTGTTTTCCTAAAAAATTGAACAGTTTGAGGAATGTTTACCAGTTGTTGTTACTATGAGCCCGTGAGTTCATTGTTTTGCCTATGTGAAATTGTTCCCAAAAAATTGTACAGTTTGAGGAATGTTCACCAGATGTTATTATGAGCCCCTTAGTTCATTGTTTGCCTATGTGAAATTGTTCCCAAAAAATTGTATTAAACTGTTACTGGTTTGAATGAGTGTTCCATTGGTATATGTATTTTTCAATACTGGACTGGTCCTCGTATCATGGATCCTACCCCTTATTCATACCACAGGCTCCTATGAATAGGAATTTAGGTCTCACTTGGTAGGGTGTGAATAGGTATCTATCTATGAAGCAATGGAGTTTGTTTGTTTTGTTTTGTACTTATGAGATCCATTGAACCGGGATGCTTTAGATTTTGTTCTTGGTCTCTTTGCAAAACTCTCAAGGTGCATTGGCTTGGTTTCATGGTGTTTGGACTTGCAGTGCAAAAGTTTTTGAATTTTAAATGATTTTTTTCACTGAAAATTAAATTAAATTAAATCCTAGCTCAAAATTTTCGAGGTATTGGAATGTGCCTTTGGTGTTGTTGGAAAGATCTTGATGAGCAAGGTTTAATGGAATTTATTTGCTAAGATTTGGATTCAGAATGTGGGAGATATTGATTTTTAAGTGATTTCTACTGCTGAAAATTCAAATAAATTCCAAAAAACCAGGTTTTGGAAGGAAAAATCAGTTGAGGACGTGGTAACACTTTGGCCAATGGCACAGACCACACTAGTGGATACTTATGAGATGGGTTGCATATGAATTTGATATTGACATTTTTGGAAGTCATACTGGGGATATATGAACACTGGTATGATATATTTTTTTTTATTGCTTTTCATGCCAAATCTCAAACACTAAGGGGCAGACCACTAATGGGTTATGTATTCTCTTTTGGGCAGAATTTTTGGTGAATTGAGGTTTTCCAATTCCCTTGCTTGTATTAACCTTGATAATTATTCCAAAAAGAAAGCCATTGAAACCTCAAATCCCTTGCATGTATTAACCTTGATAAGTATTCATTCCAAAAAGAAAGCCATTGAAACCTCAATTCCCTTGCTTGTATTAACCTTGATAATTATTCCAAAAAGAAAGCCATTGAAACCTCAAATCCCCTTGCATGTATTAACACTTTATAAGTATTCCAAAAAGAAAGCACCTCATCAATGGCTTTGAGTCCTTCACCTCACCAATAATGGAAATCAAGTTTCACATCATCAATAGATGTAGTAGTAGCCCAGGCGGCTGAGCCCAGGGGCCCCACTTATTTCAGGAATGGCCAGATCTGAGGTCATTTACATGTCATGAAGACTGGGAGGGCTTTTTCAAGAGGGAGGAAGGTTTCAAAACACGAAATGTTTATAAACAAACAGGGCCTCTAATAAGTCACTAAAAAAATGGCCCATGCCTTTACTATACTCTTTGGAATCACATGGTTTCAAAATGAAAGTCTCTTTTGGAGCTTTTATTCCTATCACAGGTTTTATGTATTACTACTTGTATTAGTAAAAAGATCGTTTGAAAATCATTTGAACTCAATTTTAAAGTTGCTGTTGCATTACAACCAATGTTGGGTGGACATTTATCATTGTCTTTAAAATGATGAAACCCTACCAACCATAAATTAACCAAAGCACCCAAAAAAAAAGGAGAAGACAAGGAACAAAATGGAAGGACCCATGTCCAAGAAGACAAATGAATCACCACAAGACCAAACCAAGTGAGGAACATCAAGTTCCCAACCTCTTGTGACGAGAATCGTTTCAAATGAGGAAAGGGGGGAGGAGGACCTCGTAAAAGGATGCCTAGCCTAAACAAACCCTCACCTACTGTAACAACACATTTCAAAATAAAGACCTGATTACCCTCTGCCTATAAAATGCACACAAAACTGAAAGACTTTTAAAGCTCAGTTCAACCATAGTCCTTTCAAAAAAAAGTTAAAAAGTAAAAGAACCTTCAAAGTTCTCAAAAAAATTTGTACAATTAGATACATTCATTACCTGCCAATTTAGTTTAGCATTAATTAATTCTAAAAGTGAATTTTGAGAGAAAAAAAAAAATTTATTTAGAACATGTACTGCCAGAAATCTTTTCTACAGAATCAAACTCCCAACCTCATGCATGAGAAAGCAAATGAGAGAACCAAAAGTTCCTAAAATCTCAAATTTTGTTGTACCACCAAAATAAATACTTGTCAAATGGTGCTTCTCTCTTGATGTCATAAAAGTCAGATGTGTGAAACCAATTACTTGACCATGGTTTTTCTTTAAAAATTATTAATAGAATTAAGTATTATGTAAAATGAATAAACAATTAGTTTATTAATTGCATGCAGAACCTAACCTTAACCTCAGGCTCTAACCCTAACCTAAGCCCTAATTTGAGAGCTTCTATGGGTTGAATACACTGAGATCTCTGGTTTTTTCCAATACCTTTTCAGTCAACGGTTATATGTTGTGGTCAACTCCAGTGGATCACTGAAAATGAACCCTTCAAATATATCTCACGGGTCTGGTGACAAAAAGTGATATCCGCCCAACACTTATCACAAACTTTATTTGTTTAGGACATCCTATAATATTCGGATTGGAGTGGTTTTTGAATTTTAAAATATACATAATTTTCTGAATTTTGGTTTAAGTGTTTTTTTTTGGACAATTTTTTTCCATTTTTGGGATTTTTTGGAGGTTTTTTTTCCTAGTGTGAATTTGAACTATTTTTAATAATTTTTGTGAAAAAATCACAGAATTTTCATGTCACAAAATTGAATAGAAATGTGAAAAAAGACCCCTTGATTTGGATACTTAACGACAAATGTTGAATTTTAATCACATATAAGGTAATAAATCAGTTTAGTAGTACAAGGGCAATTTCAACACATGTTTGTCAAATAGTAAATTAAAACTTGAGGATTTCATGTTGAAAAATAGAATATTTCCATAGTTTCTTCATTTTCCTGCACAAAAACTTGTTCTTTGATTTTTATTTTATTTTAAAAAATTTCAACATTGCTACAAAAAATTAATTAGTGTTGAAGCTGCCAAGGTACTATGGTATTTTTTTGGTTCCAAATTAAATAATTCTGGAAGCATAGGGAGAAAATAAAAGTGAAGAGTCATAATATTATTATTCAACATCTATAATTTTTCTTTCCAAAGAGAAGCACAAACGTCAACAATAACAGTGGGTTTTCTTGAACAAAACATGAACACCAAGGTCAACCTGGAAGCATGTCTAACTAGGAAACAAGGAGTGTGTCACACTTGTGTGGCCTTGCCATTTACAATAAAAAGTTTCTTAAGGCAAAAGAAGATTTATGGAAAATCAAATATTTCGGCATGCAAAAATATAATCTTCAAAAAATCCTCTAAAAGAAACCAAAATCCTTCAAGATATTATAACTCTATAACTAATCTCAAGTTTCAACACAAGCCAACAACGTATCATCTTTAAAAAATCCCCATATGAAAATAGACCTGTTAGAGAATCTTCACCGGTGCTCAGTATGTGACTCCAGACAGTAAAATTTATTGTGAAAAAGTCAAAATGTGCCGGTTTAGCTCAAGAAATTTGTTTTTCTGCACCAAAAATTGTGCAAGCTTGCCGTGGCTGCTAAAAGGCGCAAGACAGTTGTGCACGTCCAAAAAAGAGTGTAATAAATTGTACCTGACTGCGGCTCAGTATTTCTGATTGGTCGATCATAATGATTGGTCCAGGTGGTTTGCTATTAGTAGTTCCCACGTATATGCAGTTCCAGTTACAGCTTTAATGGTGGGTTGCCAGAAAAAAAAAAGAAGCTAAACGTAGACATTTAATTTTATTATCCAGAGTGACATACTGAGCACTGGTGGAGATGCTTTACCTAGGGGCCATAATCCCTTAAGCCACTATACTCTATAATGAATCTGAACACAATATCCTTGCCTTGGTAGGCAAGGCCAACAAATCCCATGACTTATGAAAGCTCAAAAGAGACGAAGGAATATTTTGTACTGCAACAGTTGAAATACAAAAGCATCGGTGGTAGTCGTGGCATGGGTCACACATTTACAGGGCCAACGGATGGTCCCCCAATAAGCCTACCCGGGAATGATGAATCCTGTTTTCTTGTATGCCAGTTGGGGAGTGAAAAAGTGTGTTGGCAACGAATTGATCGACCAAAATATAATGGAAAAGTTTGTTGCCCTAAGAGTGATGATTGACGAAATATCGGATGAAACAAATTGTTATTGTTCAGATTTGCAAATAAAATAAAATAGTTTTGGGGACATTTTTTGCATTCATTCTTTTGATAACAAAAATGGGAAGTTTTTTTTGAAATTTTCTTAATTCATTAGTGTAAAAATTTGACTCATTTTTCAAATATTTGGGAAATTTTCATTAATTTTTTTCACATCACAAAATTGGAAAAAGAAAGAGACCCCGATTTGGAGTTGATGGACAAAAAAAATGTGATGAAATAGTTTGTTTGTTGCCGTGGGTTTGATCGACAAAACGTGATGAAACGGTTTTGTTTTCTTGCCATCAGAGTGGTCAACAAACAAACAAACATACGTGACTCAACACCCAATAGTTTACAAAATATACCCTTTTCCTACTTAAAATTGCAATCCCCCTGAAAAACGCGAAAACTCGTCCATGAACACCCAAACCCCCAAAATAATTCTTCATATATTTATATATATATATATTTATAATCAGCCCACAACCCCCCAATATTCTATGGATTCTTTAAAATCAATTTAAAACAATAAAATACAAAAAAACAAATCCAATACTTACTCACCATTATCTCTTTTTTTTTCTCTCTTTTCATTACAGTACTTACTAGTAAGTTGTGACTTCACCCAAATTGGTTAGCAACTTGCCAGTTATCAGTCTCGACTAGTGAGATTTATTTATTTATTATTATTATTATCTCTTTCTCGTTTTTAGAAAAAGGAAAAGAAAATGTTGGGTGTCCGATTCAGCCGCACGATTTGGGTTTTTTGGGGGATCTCAGCTAATTTTAAAATAAAAATTAATATGATTTTTTAATTTTTATTTTAAAATTTTGTTTTCTTTTGTGTTTTTCTCCCGCCAGAGATCTCTCCTTCCTTGTTATCCTTGCCCAGATCTCAGCCGTCGGATACGCTTCACAGGTCTTGCTCCAGCGCTTCATACACACCACACAACACACTGCAACGCTCGCCGCAACGCTCTCTTCTCTCTTTCTCTCTCTCTCGCAGAGACGCTCGCGCGGGCGCAGCAGCGAAGACGAGCTAAGGAGACGAAGAAGAAGAAGACGAAGAGGAAGTTGAGGGGTGTGTTGAGAGATTATTGTAGCAGAAGACGAAGAAGAAGTTGAGAGAGAGTTGATAGATTATTGTAGCAGAAGACGACTTCTTTTAGCGGTGGGGATTTGGATTCACCAGACACTGGATTTGGGAGATGGAGGAGAGGGAGGGAGTGGGGAGAAGAAGAAGGAGGGAGGAGGAAGAGACAGTTTTCCTCGTGCGGATGCACGTCGCGGAGCACTGTGTTCATAGGTAGTGCATCTTTTCTGATGGCTGTTGTGTTCAAGACGGCAGTCTATGCTGCTGCTGGAGCACAACTCTTGTAGATTAGAAGAAGAAGAGGAGGAAGGGAGGGGAGTGGTGCATGTAGAAGTCTTCGTCTTTGGAGTTCCAGCAACCTGAAGGAAGGACACACACACACACACACACACACATACGAGATGAAGATGGGTGCAGCATTCAATGATGAGTATGTGATTGTGCGTCGCGGGAAACATGAAGGAGATCCTAGTGAGATCACAGTTAATTGTCCTGAGACAAAGTTGGGCTTGGATGCGATTTTGCTCGAACTGTGTTTGAATTCGGCCTCAGTGTGGTGAAAGGAGGTGAGTTCTCTCATTCCTTCTTCATGGACGAAATTTTCTATGGGGACTTGTTCACGAAGAGTTGCCATCTCTGGAAGATCTACAACTTTTGTGGGGGCAATAGAATCATAGAATGCCATGTTTTGGTCCATTTCATTATGCCATGGTTTTGGTCCCACCAATCGTTTCTTTCTTCTTCAAGGGCTTCCAGAAGTTCAAGGGAGTTGCTTCTACTGTTGTTGCATTATTGGTTTGTCACCTTTTTCCAGGGTTTGTTGGCTGGATGCAGATTTATCCACAGATGGGCGATGGTGCTTTGTGGTGCTATGGGTGGTCCCAAGAGTTAGCGCATCCACAGTTCGCTGGCCATTCTTGAAACAGCGCTTGGAACATGCTTGCCCATCTGCAGTAGACCAGTTCTTGTTGCCATGTCCACCTCCTCCTGTTTTGACATCCAAGAATGTGTTTTTACTCCAGGTCTGCTCATCAGATCGCACAGGCCTTCTCCATGGTAATGACAACCTCCTATACACATCCATGTTTTTTTGGCTGGATCTTTCCCTCAGTCATGGCAGAGTAGTAAGCAAGTCCCCCTCTGTGGACTTACTGCAATTGAAGGTGTGAAGATGACAATCAACGCCCATGATGCAGTACCTGAACTTGATGTCCACTATGCTTGGAGAATGGAGGTTTGCGTTGTCTTCATGCTGGTGTTGTTGGCATGTGTGACAGGTGTTGCAAAGAAGCTGTGGGAGATGGAATTGACAATCCACAAAGTCAAAGTGTCAACCAGTCCTGATGACAAAGCTGTGAATCTTTTCTTTGTCACAGACAACCGGTACTGTGCTCTCACAGAATGCACACAATATATTTCCTGAGATTTTTCTTGTCCCCAATACCTTGCTTGTTGTACACTGTGAAGAGTGTATGCTAATCTTCAGATATGGCTATGCAACATGCAGGAGTTGGAGGTGAGAATCTCGTGTTTCTGAATGAGACTGGTGTATACTGCAGGAATGAGCTGTTGTGGAAGAAAAGGGTGAAGGAAGTTTGTGATCAGGTGAGAGAATTGTTGGGCGACACCTGCTCTCGCTGTGACCTGAGTCAAGCAGGTCCAGAGTGTGGGGGCTTGGATTGTGCACCTTTACCACTCCAAGTAGCAAATGACTTGTTCACTGAGGTTTCTGTACCCTTAGTGACTGAGAAAGATGATGGTGAAGGTGGAGATCTCACCTGCCTACATGGAGCTCACACAGTTGTGACTCTTGACAACTCCATCAGCCCTGTCCACAGCCTACTCCAAGTTACTCGAAAAAACCGGAAAGGTCTTTTATATGACTGTCTGCGCACTCTGAAAGATATGAAATTGCAGGTTGGTTTTCATCTCCTTGCCTTCCAGTATCTTTCAGTCTTGGTCTACAGTCTGATGGTACAGTCTGTTTCAAGTTACCTGTTCCTGCAGTCCAGGTTGTGCAAAAGTTTGGGTTATGGTCCAATCCTACTTAAGCAAGATAGTATCAGCTACTATCGTCCCAGCTGTGTATTTTGGTCTGTGTGGGACACCCCATCTCAATAATGTTCCTGCTGCCACTGATCGTAAGATTGTATGGCTTTGTGAGAGTAGCAGGTTGATTTCACAAAAGGTTGTGATCATTGTTGGAGGTTTGTATTGTCATACAGGTGGCACATGGACGTGTTATCACAGAGAATGGGATCAGTATGATTAGTGTATTTGTGTTGCGGGCAGATGGGCAGAAGATAACTGATGTGGAAGAGAAAAAGAGACTTTGCATATGCATGCATACTGAGGTCGAGCATCCTTTGCGAGTTGCAGTAGTGACCAGAGGCCCTGATACAGAATTACATGTTGCAACTCCCATAGAGATTTGTGGCAGGGGTCGCCCACGTGTTCTTTATGATGTTACTCTTGCTCTTAAGCAGTTGGATATCTGTATCTTCAAGGTCAGCAAGCTCAACTTAATTCCTCTTTCTGTATCAAAGGCTATAGATCAGAATGCTCTGACAGGTCACATCTGTGAGTATTAATGTGAATGCAGTTCATCTCTCAAGCAGATCTGATAAAAATACACATATCACTGTGTGCTGATCAAGTGCTATTTGCTCTCTATTTGGAAATTCATTTGATAGCTGTTTGGTTACACAGTTTCTTTCAAAAGACTGATGGTTGTAGCATTATTGCCTCTTCACCCAGAACATGGGTGGTGTGTGGTGATTACTCTCTGTGAACTAGTTTAATACCCATCAGCGCCTGAGGAGCTGCAGATCTGGTAGAATGAGGATTCATAAAACTATGTGCCAAAGCTGTAGAGAGTAAACTTGTGGGTGGAGATGGTGATGATTGCCATTTGGGAATTCGATTTTGCAGGCTGATATTGGGAGACATGTTGTAGCCAACCGACATTGGGAGATCTACCGTTTCTTGCTTGTCGATAGAGCAGAGGTTTCTTGGTCGAGTAGCAAGATTAGCAGCCTTCTTGCAGAACGCGTTCGACATATTCTTATGGGGTGAAGGTGTTGTCTTGGGATAAGACCCCCAAAAGTGATCTTTATTCAAGTTGCAGTGCTTCCCAGACCTAATGAATGGTCCATTGTTCTGGATCTGGAAAGCATCATCAGCAGTGGAGACCATTTTCAATTATGTTTTTCACTCTTGATGGCCCATTGTTTTCAATATTAATTGCATGATTTACAGTCGAGTGTAGTCAATTGTGATGTTACCCAGGATACTTATTTGTGAAATGCTCTGTAGTGGGAAAGAGTTGTAGATGATCAGGCCATTCCTGCCTAGTTCATAGGCCTGCCAATCAAGCAGTGATTTGGTGCTGGAATCCACCTTTGTCCAGATTTGTCGAGGAGATGTGTGAGTCAAGATCTTGTAACCATGGTGAAGTTCTTTTTTGTGACTGTGTATCATGTGACCTCCCTTTTGGTAAATACTAATTGGAAGGAAACGAACCAATATTTTGAAATGTAGGGCAGTGTGAATTACCTTGCAGATCAGCCGTAGCCAATCAGTTTCATACCATCTCAGTTTCCCCTGTCTGTGGCTCCTGCAATCCATCCCACTTCAAATGTTTTTGCCATTCTTTTTTGCAAAGTTTGTCTGTATGCTGTCTTGAAACTGATGAATGAGGTACAATTGCATCTAAGGGATTAGTATTTTGAAGTGTTTTGATTACAAGTGCTGCTGATCTTATCAATCAACTGTTACATTTGAATTGAATAACAAGCAGTTCATGTCAAACAAATCCATGTGTCTAGGTTGAGGCTAGGGTGTGATTAGTAAAAGTGTGATTAGTGTATGCATGTGAATAGATGTGAACACGAGAGATAATGCAACTTTGATGCAACACATGCAAGCTTGAGAGAGCAAGAAGAATCTGAAGGCATAAAATCAGAGGAAGAGGAGGAAGACCAAAACACTGTGCACAAGTCATTAAGTTTGTTGAGTAGACTAGAGGGAAGGAGCAATTGGAGAGTGGTAAGAGCAGGGAGAAAAGTCACAATGAAGGTGAAAGTGTGGGAAGGGATAGGATTTCAAAGCAACCACTTCAAGATTCTCTACCAAGATTCTCTACCACAACAACATTCACCATTGCTAGATCACTATCAAAGTGGCAGATATCTTCCCATCTGCAATGAACGAATAAAAATTGTTCTTCCAACATTTCATGCATAAGTTGTGGGGATGAAACTGTGCAGCCTAAGTGACACACTACACATTTTGAAGGAGTTGGAATACATTTTACCAATTATTCCCCATCCGGGAAAATACTACTTCATCTACTGCATGTAGACATGCTTTTCGGTAGGAATTGTTCCACCAATGTTCAATGCCAAAATCCTCATTGAACACACATGGAAGATATAGGATAGGGAGTTTCAAGAATACCTAATGTATAACATTATCTATGGTTACATTTTTTTTAACGATGGCCATGGGTATGGTGTGTTAAAACATTTGATTAGTTGTTTAGGTGCGTATGCAATGTGATACTACTGCAACTTGGAGGTGGTGTATAACAAGTACTACTTGAAGCACACCGTAACAATTAGTCACAAGTCAACCTTTGTCATGGCTAGAAGGAACCTTATAGTGAATACCATTGAAAATAGGGTAAAGGAGGATTCCATGGAGGCACAGATGTGGGCACAGAGGTTGGAGGATCTATTGGAAAGTTGTGTAGTCAAGGATGTAGTAAAAGAAGCAATGACATCAATAAGTTGGCGTTGCACAACAAAAAGGCCAAATTTGCATGTGGCCAAAGCACATCTCGGAAGGACCCCAATAGCATTACAAGTTGTTATTTTTAAAGCAAATCATCAAGTAAAACAACTTTATAAAAACTCAAAAAGTTTGATGTCATTCGAGTTTTAATAATGTTTGCCACATCCATTGGTCCCAAGGAAGGACAAAGCATATCAAAAGTTTCTGCTAGGAATGGTGCCAAGGGAGAGTTCTACATCAAAGGTCGACTTCGATGATGATATTGACGACTTCTTAACCCTAGCAAACATATTTTAATCTCGGGTAGTAGTTCTGCACAAAGGATATATTTACTCAACACTTTGATGACCTTGTGTGGACACTAAGGTCCTAAGGGGTAAATAATGTTAAGAATATAATGCTTGTCAAATAGGGAGTAGTGTGTAGTTGTAGAAGTCTTGGTAAGGACCTTGCTGAAACTAGGCAGTATGTTTGTTGAATTGAACTATAGTTGATATAGGGTAAACACCTTACCAATATTCAATAAGGTGATATTCAATAGGACCTACTAGGTTCGGTTGTCAACACATTTACCTATGAAACTCATGGGTCTACCGGAACAACATAGGCCTAGTTATCGAAAGGTTTGAAAAGACGAGGAGAAGAATGGAGATATAAGGAGAAGAAGGGAGTAGTCTTTACCAAGCAACCTAGGACAAGTGATACTCATGTACTCATATTTGTTAATACACACACACAAATTCATGATCACGAGGCGTTTTTTTGTATGTATGTTCCATCTTTCACATTGTTTGTTGGTAGTAATTTGCAACTTGTAACATGTCTCAACTACTTAGGTACGTGGTACTACATGTAGTTTGGTAGATGAGAACCTAACAATGATGAACATCCAAGCCACATCAAAATCATCACTAACAATAACAAACAAGTATTTGGGGCCTACTGGTTTCTATTACTAGTTTCTTATTAACTAGTATTCTTCTTGTTATTCCATTGCCTTGAACAATAATCACATTGTTCCCCCAATCATGTGTAACTTTTGCATCTTTGAGCTAAGGTCTTCCCAACAACATGGAATAAATAAAATCTACCACATTGTTTTGCAAAACAATAAATGTGGCTACATATGGTATGCCATGTATTTGAATCTTTAGATTTCTTATGATTCCTAAAGTTTTTGTCATATTTTGATTTGCCATTTTGAGGTGGTATGGGGCTAGTCTTGGTTTGGGTAAATCTAATTTTATTATGACGTTTTTTGTTATGATGTTTACATTTGTTCCTGCTTCTAATAGAACATCCTTAATAATGTGTTTTCCAACTTATACTTGGATAATTGCCATCTAGTTATCTACCTTAATAGTTACAATGTCAACTTCAAAGTGTGTCTCAATCACTATGGCTACACTAAGCTTTGATATCACTTTAGTACCATACCACACTATGCTCCGTTTCATTACAAGGAATGATTATTTGATCTTTTTTTGTATTAATAAATTTCATTGAGTATAGTTGTGCCTAAAGGCATATTGCCTTCCTTATCAAAAAGTTTTATCGATTTTCATTTTATGACTTGCATATGTTACTTATATTGGTTTTTTTGGCTTTAGTTTTTGCCACATATATTTCTTAATATCTATTGTTGTTTTTAACAATTAACTTAACTTTAGGGTATAGGTAGTTTTTAGCATATGTTTACTGATATTTTGGAATATATGTTCCATAAACATAACTTTGTTGTTAGGAATAACATACAAATTTTGTCGTATAATTTTTTTTGTGGACACCTCAATCTCCAGTAATCTTGCCCAATTTGTACTCCATTATGTTTTCTCTTTTTGATTTTGACTTTTTGGTGGGTCTTTTGTTTACATCTCTTGTATAGTCTTGACAAAAGATTGTTGTATTCTTTACTCCTCTTCCTAATCAACAACATACTTATTTTTTATTGGCTCTTTGTCCTTAAACATTTATTCTTCAATAACCTTGCTCTTGGTGATGGCCATGTTGACATCCACTATATGAATTGAAGGACTGGCAAGCTTGGGTTCTACCATAGATGGTTTCTTTGTAGTCTTCACTCCTTTGTTCTTAAACATATTATGCATGTCATTGTACTTAGGACAATCTATAATCTTATGTCCAATCTCACCATAGATATGACAAGAATACTTCATAGGTCTTTATACTCTAAGATGTTGAGTAATAACTTTAGAAATTGTAGGAACATATTCTTCCTTTCTTTTGATTCTACATGTTTCAACATTGTGATTTGTCCAATGACAGTTTGTACAATACATTCTTGTTTTCTCTATAATTATTTGAGGTTTTTGAGCTAGTATTGTTTTACTATTGTGTGGTATTAACAAATTGTTTATTGCCTCAACTTCAAAAATTCCTTTTTCAAAAACCAAAATTGTTTCCTTGTGCTGCTACAGGGTTTTTTTTTTCATGCATGTTGTTGTTACACATTGATATGGTTGTATTCCAGATCTAAAGACAATAGTTTAAAAACTATATGTTGTCATGTGTGAAAAACTATTGGTTAACTTCAATAATCTCTCATAATAAACTTCCACCTTTTCATTTTTCTCGTGCTTCATGTTTTTCAATTGTAAATAAACTCATTCATCATTTTGAATTGTTATGAATTGTTTACAAAAAGTTATTTGTAATTTTGCAAAAGTGTAATTTGGGTAGTCTCCCATGTAATTGTTACACTAATTAGACACAATGTCTTTGAGGGTAAAACTAAACATATTAACAAATTTTGCATCTTCTATTTCACCATTTGCTCTAATGGTAGCCTTAAAAACTCTAAGATGAACATCTAGGCCAAAATCCTTCACATATTCGGATAGTCAAGAATGCCAACTTAGGCTTGGTAAAAAATATTTTCCTAGTCACATTGGACATGTTAAAATCAACTTGTCCAAAATGACAAGGGGGGTTTTTATGGCCTTTGTCCAAATTTAGTCTTTTTGACCAGAATTTTCTGTTTGAAAATCAAAATTCTAGTAGTGAAAATAAGGAGTTTATCCAAATCTCCTCTACAAGTTTTTACATAGTGGCAACCCATTTGCCAACCACCCTATCCTTAGCCAACTTAGTGGTTTCATCTTTTAGCAATTAGAAGACGATAAGTCTACACCTACCACTAGTAATCAAATAAATTATTAAAGACCCTTAACCTATATATACTAAGAAATTTACCCATTAGCAAATACATGGCATTCCATTTGCTTGGCTCCAAGTTTATTGTTAGGTTTTTATGGAATCTTGGGTTTTGATGGGTTGTGAATTTGCCTAATTATGCTTGTTAATGTTGCAAGTGTTAGGTCCTTAAAGTTATGTAACAAATGTTATACATTTATTAGGTTTAATTTTGTGTGAGCTCCCTTATGGCCCATGTGGTTTGTTATTGTGGCTTACATGTGCTTAGATAGTTATGGACTATCTTTATTTTAGTAGTCCTCAACAAAGTTCTCATTGTTCTTTAGATTTCATGGCTAATGCACAAAGTAGAAAGTATGAAGTTCAAGGGCTAAGGAATGTTTAGCTTGTCAAACCATGGCAAGGTCAAGGAATAACATCCAATTGCATCAAAGTGGAGTAGTCCTTAATGAGCTTGTACACAAAACTTTTGTGTTGAATATCTTGTTAAATGTATTCAACATGCATTGATGAGTTTTACATTGCCTTTTAAATGTGATGTGTTTTTGAATGATTTCATCAAAATTAATTAAAACATAATTAGTGAGTGCATCAAAACATCATTTTGAATCTATTGGAAATTGCAAGTGATATATTTTGAATGTAATGGATAGTGTTGTTCGCGATTCCTACTTTAGGATATATGATTTTAGTTATTACAAATTTTGTTCTTCTAAAGATTGTTTTGAATGATAAAATTTGAATTTTTATCAATGGACAATGTTTGATTTATAATATATTTTATGTCATTATGTCATTTTTTGGAAATGTTAGCAATTATGATAGTGTAACATCTTTGTTTTGATTCTTTTGAATTTATGTGAATTGTGTAATGATTGATGACATTTCATAATGCACTCCAATTTTATGCTCCATGGACAATCAAAAAAAGAATCAAAAAACAAACACGTTTTTAACTCCACATTCTAGACATAGACCTTCAAGGCAACTTTTTGAATGCCAAAAAGAGAGGGTAGGTTTAGGATAGAACACTAATGTCCACATTTGGGTCAAGCCATTAAAAAAAACTAGGTCTATAAAACACCTGATTGTGTTTGTTAACTACATGCCTTCATGTTTTTGAATGTTGCAAATTTCATAACACATACAAAAACAACTATCATGAATTCTTTTCCCTTGGTTTTACATGTCATTCGTTATAAGTAGAAGTTCCCTCAACTTTGTTTGTTGGGCGAATTGTTCATTTAGACTTAATTTGCATGAGTTATGATCAAAAGAAAGGTCAGGAATCAAATTGGAAATTTAACTTTTGACCACAAACCCCTTGAAAGCAGGGGTCAAATGAGATTAGATTGGGGCATGCTATACACCATTAGAAAGATCTTTTTGAGGGCTATAAGATATTGCCTTCAAATTCTCAAAAAAAAAACTTGATTTGAGAAAGATATGAATGTCCAAAGTTTTGGGATAGCAAAAGTCCCAATTTTGGGACTTGGGAGTCCCGGGGAATAATGACATTTGGATGTAGTCCTTGCGAATAGGCATAAAGTATACTATAGGGAAGGGAGTGGTGCCTCTCTCCCAAAGGTTACGGGCCATGTAAAGCTTGTGTTTAAAATTGTCCATACTAAATCCATTGCACTGTTTTCATTCAACTTACACTAACCACCCTTTTCCTTGGTTATGCAAATTGACCTCATCTTGAATTCTCGCTTGTGAGTTCGTCCTAGTCCCATCCTGGAGCTCCAACATACCCTCCTACCCTTGAAGTGTTGTGAGTTAGGAAGCGTGGCCCAACTTTCCTTTTTTTCCATTGTTTCGTTTTAAGACCCACATTTGGGTTTCTTAAAAAGTTTGGGGGTGCGTCACTTGTTATCAAAATTCTAGTAAAAGCTTGATCCATTGAGTGTGCAGTTCGATGGCACTCAAGAAGACTCGTAAGTCAATACAAGAAACCATGATGGAAAAACCCACCCATGACTTAAATATTCCATCCGAGACCATTAGGGAGGAAAAACAAAAGGATTTTAAATGAACAATGCAAGGGCATTTTAAACATCAAATGTTGCAATGGATGAAGGATTCTAATGAATTCAAATGGGTTAAACAAGTCGATTTTGAAGGCATGTTTAACCTATAGTGGACTACACCAAGAGAGGACTTGTTGCAAGATTTGTTATGAACATGGGAAGCAAGGTAGGATGGAAGAATTCAAAGGTGATACATGGGCAAGAAATTTTCATTGATCAAGCACTTATTCATGAATAACTTGGGATTTCCAAGGAAGGAGTAATAGATGCTACAAATGCAACTTTTGAATAAGCCAAAACTACTTTAAAAAAAATTACAAGTCCACATGCTTTCATTGAAAATGAACCTATTCAAATGAAATTGGGGGTGGAGGAGGAGAAGAACTTTATACAACAGCTACACATGGCAACATTAAGGAAGAACATGAACCCAATTTGGATTAGGTAATTAACAACATCCAAGTTAAACCTCTTATGTTTGTTGAACCTTTAGTACCCATTGTAGAACCTATACAACATGTAGTTGTAATTACAAAGTCATCCCAACCTGAACAACATGTAGTTGAACCTATGTAAATAAAAAACCCATAATTTTCTAGATTCCAACTTGTCCCAATTTCTAGTCATTCCACAAAAAATCTAAGACAAATTAATATGTTTTTAGAGCAACTTGCTCAAAATGCCACAACATGGTCAAAGACATTGCAAGAACTTTCAAATGTTAGGGTTGAGTTTAAACAAGTCAAAAAGAATTTGTTTGAAACCCACAATCGCCTACAAACCTGTAGCCTAAAATTAGAGACAATGCAAAAAACTTTTGAAAAACTCTGACAAAGAACCGATCATAGTCAAGGGGCAAATGAATAAGGTCCAATGGGTGAAAGTATGATTGGGTGGACCCACTAAGAACACCTTCAAAAGACAATTAAGGAACAAAAAATGGCCAAAAATATCTTTGGCCCTTATTTTTAAATGTTTTCATAATTATAAATTATTTTTTTCTCATGTTTATTTATTGCATGCCAAAATATATGGCTTGAAGTTTCCATTACAATAAAAAAAGGTGGAAATCATTACAAATTTTTATTCTTTATTGATGTGGCCCCTTTCAGGAATGAAGTTTTTAAACTTTGGAAATTTGTAACTAAATTATACTTACTCAAATAATTACCCAATAAAAATATCAAATAAAATACCATTTAAAGCACCTTAAAAAATTACATCAAAAAAAAAACCCCCAAACCAAAAAGCTCTTAACCAAAAAGTTTAAAGGACATAATCATCCTTATTTTCCTAAAACTTTGTGTCAATGTAATGAATAGGAACAACAAAATTCAAAATATTTTTTACATTATTGAAGTTTCAAAATCTATATGACCTAGTTAATGTATTCAACAAAAAAATTTACTAAAAACCTTTCTTTATGTATTTCCTATATTTTTCCAAAGTTTGATGGGTTTTGAAAAATTAAGGTGTGATGTTCCTTATGGTACCACCCAATCATACTTTCACCCTAGCATGAAAATTAAAACCTGTCCAATAAGTTGAAAGAGGTAGAACAGGCTATTAGGAAAACTAAGAACTTACAACAAGAATATATCGATCTTAACCAATTCAATTAGAAAAACCACAATGATTTGAAGCATCTCCAAGCTGATTTGGAGGGAATGATGTGGGATTACACCAAAATGGAAGAGTCCAGTATGCAACAACAAGGTGTCATAATCGGTTTAAAACAAACATTTCAAGACCTTAAAAAGAAATAAGTAGCTACCCACATAGAGTTTGAAAGGGAAAAACAAAGTTTGAATGTCCAAATCCAAGACTAAAAAGGTCAGTATGAGACAACCAAAGTGCTATTGAATAAACCCAACCCCATTATACTTGTTAAGATGAACAATAGGTTGAAGGAGTTTGATGAGTTATTGTTGGACAATACGTTACTCAAAGTGCAAAATCAAGCCTTAAGAGAGAAAAACCCCAAGTGGGAGGAGTGTTGGCAAACTGTTTAGAAGTTCATAGAGGAGTAGATTCAAGAAAGTATGGAACTAGTTCGCTCTGATGAACAAAATTACCAACTTGAGTTACACGCATATTGAACCACTTTCCCTAATTTCAAGTACATACCCCTTAGTTTCGTATTTATGGAAATTGGAACTAGTATCAAAGTTCCAGCAACACCCTTTGTGGTACAACCTATTGCCATTACCAAACCAATTAATCCACAAAGAGGTGGAACATGTTTAGAAATCATACCCTTACATGTTCAAGTTTATATTGTACATGTTCAAGTTGCCACTGTTGCTAATGAACCTATGAAAAGTAGTGAGAGATTTGATAAGGAACATGTCGAACATGTCAATCCTTCATTCATTGTATTAGACAATAATAGTAGAATCCTTGGAATTTTTATTTGTTAGTTTAATTCTAACCCCATACCAAATAAGTAAAGGTCAGGAGATTATTCTAATTTCAAGTACCTTGCATGTTTATGGGGTATTCACAACACCCATAACAACATTTGAAGACACACCTGATCGATAAAAGATTGCAACACCAACAAGTTTTTAGACTTTGAGCCAAGTTGAACTTATGGAGGAAGTAGGTGTTGAACATGTCAAAGAAACCATCAACTAATCAATTATAGAAAACCAAGCTGCTAACCTAGGACTTTGAACTAACATTTCAAGGATGAAATATAGTTTCCAAGGGGGGAATAATGTTACCCATATTCAACAACAAGTGACCTAATAGGTTGAAAATGTAAGCATGTCGTTAAACCTAACATGTGATTTAACTTATTATTTAACCTAACCTATAATATTAACCTAATTGATTACTACACTTGATAGGTAATATTATACTAGGTTAAAAAGATAGGTTGACATGTTGTCAATAAGTAGTTATATAACTTGTACTTAGTAAAATAAATAGTTGAATAGGTAGTTAAACAAGGTGTAATTTTTTGAAAATTTGGATTGTTAGTCTAGGTACTGGCTAATGATTATTCATAACAGTCAGTTATGACTATAGTATTTTGAAATAGCTAGTATAAAACTAGGAAAACGTACTTGTTTTAAGGACTTTTGAATTCATTTTTGATTTTGTGTTTCATTATTTCATTTATGGAACATGAATTATTTTCTTCAGCCAACTTTTTTGAAGTTTTTTGTAATTTGTACATGTTAGTTTAGGATGTGTAATTAGATAAACTTTTGTTAATTTTTGCATGTACCTATTATTGTAAAAAGAACTTGTTAAAAATTCAAAAGTTGAAAACTTTTTAATTCCTTAAAGGTTTTTAACACCTTGGGTGGGTGACACACCCCCAAACTTCTTAAGAGACCCAAATGTGAGTCCTAGAATAAAACAATGGAAAGGAAGAAAAGTGAAGCATGTTCCTTAACTCGTAACATTTTTGGGGTAGGAAGGCATGTTGGAGTTTTAGGATGGGACTAAGACAAATTCACAAGTAAAAGTTCAAGATGAGATCAACTTGCACAACTAAGAAAAGAGGGCGATTAGTGCAAGTTGAATGAAAGTGGTGTGGTGGATTTAATAGGGACAACTTCAAGCACAAGATTTACATGACCCGCAACCTTTGGGAGGAGGCACCACTCCCTTCCCTATAGTATATTATGTGCCTCTCTGTGGAAACTACATCCAAATGTCATTTTTTTTCCAAGATTCCCAAATGGGAGTCCCAAAACTTGTACTCTTGCTATCCCAAAACTTTGGATGCTCATATCTTTATCAAATCAAGTCTTTTTTTGAAAATGTAAGGAAAATATTTTATAGCTTTCAAAAAATCTTTCCAATTGGAATTCATTTGGCCCCTATTTTCAAGGGGTTTATGGTCGGGAGTCAAATTTCCAATTTGATTCTCGGCCTTTCTTTTGATCATAACTCATGCAAATCAGGTCTAAATGAACAATTCAAGGTCACTTTAAGCATCTATGCTTCAAGAAACCTTCTAATGGTGTCTTGGGGGCCTAATTTGGTGCTTGTTTACCTTTCCAACCAAAGGTTTAAACATTCACAACTCATGCACGAGTGCAACTCCGAAAGTGGGAATGCACTTGGGAGTTATTGGGCTCCATCCCTTGCATTCTCCCCCATTTTTGAGAGTGTGTTTCACACTTAAACACACTCTCTTGGCTTCATGGGCCCTTGCATTCCACATTTAGTCAAGAACTCAATGTTAGGGTTGCGACAAAACCCTTAATGGGAATAGAAAAACCCATTAACAAAATGAAAAAAGGGAAGGACATGGCATACAAACATTGGAAGATATTAAAGCTAGTTCTTTTTTGTCTTTGAATTTGTTGGAGAAATCATATCCAACATAGAAATGGCCCATCATAACAAACTCCATCTTGTAGGCCATCAACATACATACACCATGGTTTTGGATGTGATGAGTCAACATAACAACTCTTAGATGATGAAGAAGCATTATGCCTTGATGGAACAATATACATCAATGTTGCAAGATTTAAAACCATGAGTGCTTGATGCCAACCTTTTGGACATCCTTGTTCAAATAAAAACAAATTAAAAGCATATTGACCATGTATGTGTTTTAGTACATTCATTTCCATGTTCTAAACTTAAATTGGATTGCATGTAGGATGTAATTTGGTTGAGAACTTTGACATTTTGGTGTGTGATGAATTGTCTAGGTGGCATTTTTCATAGCTTGCAAGGTGCAAGCCATGGAAGAGCTTACTTGGGTAGGTTCTATTTCTACCAAGTACCATACAGAAGTTGCAACAATTTAAGCTTGATGTTAGAAGTGCAATAGTACCACAAACTTGAACATAAATGATGGATAAGTTGTGAATGGATTTTAAACACAATTATAATCCTCATTGAAGTTGATACATAAATTGCATTGTTAGAAAATACATAAAATACTATGTTTATAAAAAACTCATTTTGACATCCAATGTCCCTTGTGAATGCTACAATAGGACTATGGAATGGATTTCAACGACAACCAACACCCCATCCCAACTTTTGAATGCTTATGTGGTAATGCCTATTGTAGAGGAATGTAGGTTTTTTAATATCAACCTTAAGTAAGGAGCTAGCTAGATAACAAATTTTATTCTCTACCATATTGCCATGGTAGGTTTTGGAGAAGTATGTCTATACTGACATTTTACATATATTTGAATAAAAATGCAGAAATAATGACATAGACAAACGTTTCATTTTTTGACAATATTGTGTTTACTCCATTTGTTCAATTAAAAAGAAGTTTCCCAAGGATTTGCTCTTCAAATATGTATGCACTTTGAAGAAATAATTATATTTTTGCATATCATGGTTGATAGAAAAAACATCACATTAGGATAATGATCAATATCCAGAATCCACCTTTGTTAAAGTATTCAAATTTGCAACAAAATATATTAAATAATCCACATTAAGAGTAAAGAGATCTAGGAATAAGACTAATGAAGAAAAAATATACGTACCTTTTATTGCTGGAGCAATTGCATGTATAACTAACATTTGCAATTGATGGCACTAGGGCTTTCCAACAAGAAATGGATTGTCTTTGTACCAAAAAATTGTCTCCTTTGATTTGTCTCCCAATTCTTTGTCCACCAAATCATGAGGTTGCTTGCTTCACACATGAGCAACCAACATTTCCATGAAACAAAACAAAATTACCATTACTCCCTGTTTGACTTCATCATCCCCCAATAAACTAGTTGAGACAAATAAAGTTATAAACGACCTATCCCCCAACTAAGCTTTAATTCAATTGAGTTTCTAAATGGCATCCAAATTAGGCATGAGGATTACCCATCATCAAAATTGATTTGTAGATTATGATTCAAATTAACTTGACAAGACCTAATTGACTTAATAATTACAAAGGACTCCATAAAGTTTACCTTATTTTTCACAAGTTGCATAATGTTTTGTAATTTGAAATAACACATGTACAGAATAATATAAAGGTCATGTAGCTAAGATAATTTGTATGTCTCATGAAAGATGATTTATAGGTTGAAAAAAAACATGATCTTACAAACCCACAAGGAATTTATATTGAAGTGATTGGTACACCATACGTTGATGAATGTTTGTGCAATTTCAAAATTGGTAGTACATGAGGCCTAGTCATCCTCTCTCAATGCAACATATATTATAGCTTCATGTTCTATTGACAATTTGTAAATAGGATCAACTCTTTTGACACGATTATCGACATGCAGTGTCATGGATAATTTAATAACTTTGACCAAATGAACATCTACATATGCTACATTGGAATTGTTCAAATAGACATAAGACTAACTACCCTTCCCCCAATTCTAGTAATATGTCCTAACCACAACAAAATCACCGGCTTCAAACTCAACATCCTAAACACAAGTAAACGATTCACTAACTAAGAATTTTGGTTGTTGCATTACTAATTGAATGAAGTGGAAAAGACAAACTGAGGCAACAAAAGTCTGCATATTTAGATGATGTTGGGGAGGATGTAACTTAAGGTAAATGAAGTTGTGGTTGTTTTGTGCAGATACAGACCATAACAGAAGCTGAAAATGGGACCGTATGAATCATTTAATGCAACCAAACATTTGGGCACAAAATATTGAAATACCATCTATCCTGATTACATTCCCAGCACAAGTAACTTGAAATAAATGGGTATAGCATAACAAAGGTCTAAAATGAGAGCGTACATGATATATATTGTAACCCAAAGTTTGGTCACAAAGCATACAAAATCTACCTATAACCATATCACTTCTAACATAAGCAATTTGAAACAAATGGTACACTGCTTATTGAATCCACCTTTTATGGCAAACTCAAACCAATAGAAGTATATATAGGAAATGTTCCATGTCGAATTCATCATCCATAGTGACATTTAGTGAACATTCCCAAAAATGGGAGACCAAATGAAAACAACATAATGCCATTTTCTCTCCATTACAGCAGAGCCACTCATAGGTACCTGGGGAACGTCCCTTGAAGACTACATCATGCTATAGTCTTTCCCCTACAGGCAGTACCATTCATAATAGTAACACCTGATGAGCATTCCTCAAAGTTACAGATTTGAGTGTGATGGCCAGCTTATCAGCATCTTGAAAACACTAAACCCTCAACCACAAGCAGTGAATTCTAATAGATTAGAATTCTTTGATCCACTCCTAATTGATAACCACACCAGTTCAAATCTTGAGTATATCCTTGCCCACCTCAATCCCCTAATTGTGTGTGTACAGAGAAACATTGTTGCTACTCCATATGATTGCTATGGGAGGTCCTGTCAGTGTAAAAGCTTTTATACTGCAGAAGCCCACTGGATTGAAAACAAGTTTTGCATCATAACAAGTAGCCATGGTCTTGGGCTTTTATGCCAAATTTTGAGCTTCCAGAAATGAAGAGAAATACCTGGAGTTCTGCATTATAACATATATCTTAACCAATAACAACCAAAGTTCACAGCAGTTGATCTGGAAGTTGAAATACCTTTGGTGGAAGTCATTCTTTCAAGACACTGTGAAAATCCTCCCATGAGACACAAGGGCATTAGTGCTGACACAGTCATCCTTGGCTTTTCAACAGTCTTTTCTCAAACAATAGCATGTACACAATGTGCCCATTTCAAGAGCTTTGTGTTCATGCTTTGCTCAGGTTTAAGCATATCTAAAGTGGCTCTCTACTTGCTTCAAACCCAAGCTGTGTAAATAAATCCCTTAATCTAATTGCAATGGTTACATGCAATTTTCCCGAGCAAGGCAGAATTTTTTTTCTCGCTTTCCTATAAATGAAAATACATCACAGAGACTCTTCTCACAGCCTTAAGAGCCTCAGGCCAGATGAAGCCTGAAATACTGAACTTGTTCAGCAAAATCTGTCAAAAGGTGGATGCTCAGTTTTCTTCCTTGTATACCACTGGCAGGCCATCCTTAAACCAGTTGCGAAGGCCACCATCTATATGGACTATTGTCTTGTATCCATCCAATGACAGTAGATATGCAGCTATCAATGATCTGTTGCCAACCCCACTCATCCAATCAAACCATCGTCCATCATCTGGAATGCAAACCTTTACAGGTTTAAATTGAACAAAGTGAGTCATGTGGAAACCTCACCTAGATTGCTGACCTTCAGAAAGGTTAGCAGTAGGCTTCACAGTGCCACCAGATTGGCAAGCAACAATTGTTTTGGTGCTTTTATCCAGCTTGGAATTCACTTCTGTAAAAAGAAAAACACACCAAATGTCAGAGGACACTTTACTGTGCTACATACCCCTTCTGTGCCAGCCTGGTTGAGACTATTATGTCGCATGATTGCTTCTACCACAAATACTGGTGACTTCTCATGAAGCCTCCACTTTTACATCAATACAAACTCAGTGCTTATGTGTGCAGCATTGCATGCAGTCACTTCTTAAATCATCTTTAGAACCTTCAACATTGCACATGACATTCCTGTAGTTCCAAGGATATGGCTTCAGTCCAGACATAAAACCCACTTTTGGGCATGAATTGTGCAACTGATCAACAATGGTTGTCAGCAGTTTTTTGCATTGTCAAAGCACACAGAAAACTACTGACTCTGACAAATATGCAGGTCACAGTTTTCTGTAAATAGTGAAGAAATCCCACCCCAAGCACAGGAATTATCAAAATCACTTCCAGTCCCAGTGTCAATGGGAGGGGATATACTTAGCACAAAACATCATGGAATCAACACAAGCTCAGCACAAGCTCTACTGTCCATTGTAGTCTTGAATGATCTGTGAATTGTAGCCTGGTTAGGCTCCCAAAACATGTAGTGACAGCCAACAAGCTCAGAGGTAAACTCTAGAACCAGAACCTTAACCCTAACTTAACTGCTTGACAATGTCCATTTGCATTTGCAAATCCAATGATGACACTCAATTTCTAGTAACAGTTTCTGCCACACTACTATGCTGCAAACGATTTTCATACTTCCAAAGACAGCTTTTTTATGACAAGAATTAGTTAGTTTCCAGCTGATGAAGATTGCAGCTCTATTCTGTGCAAGACACACCATGCTCATTCATGGCCAAAAAAGAAGGCTGAGTTGAGGGTTTCTGTACCACCTTTCAGAAATTCGGGATTCTCTTCTGTTCCTTGAAATATTCCAAAGAAAGCAAATGCAACACGGCGAGCTATGTCCCATGGTGTCCACTCCTTGATTAGCCTGTAGACCTGCACGTTGATTGCTCCTTCCGGGTGGGCCTACAGAAGAGAGAGTGCAACAAACATAGACCAGAATTCAAACTTAAGACAGAGTTTTGTCAGGCAAGATCTGTTCATAACCATACTTGCAGCAGCAGAAGTTCCTAAACTATGATGTCCACACAATTCCCTTTGTTCATCATGTGCAGAATGAGGAGTTGCGACAAGAAGCTCAAGGAATGCACTGGAAGGATATGCAAATTGTTTTTTACCTCCTCGAAATCTGACTCCAGGCGCACATCAAGGATCGTGTAACCTTGTTCTTTTTGTAACCGCAGAGCATCCTTGGCGGTTACGGACCTCAGCTGCACCGCCGCCGCCACAAACAAGCAATGACATCATCACGTGCAAAAAACGTATGGCAACATTGGACTTACTGCAGAGCGCTAGAGCTCAAGATGGTTTTTTCCATGGATGATTCCACTGCTCCCTAGCATCATATGTGCAGTGCAATTGCAAGGGAAGAGAAAAGAGAGACGCAAGGAATTACAGCCACAGTACTTACCCCATTCCTCAGCAATGTCTCACGCTTGGTCCTCCAATCTGTTTCAGCTGATAAACAACCCCAACGACAACAAAAGAACCTAGTATAAGTTCCTTGCAAAGAGTTTCCATACAGAGACGACAGTGAGGGAAGAAGCGATTTTGCTTGTGCTGCTACTGGCTGGCTGACTGGCTGGCCGCTGCACCGGTAGTACCTGGTGACTTGGGAGGTCCCGCAGCAATACTCCGCACTTTTAACGGCGAACAGGTAGGCCTAGCGTTCCTCCTCGTTACACAAAGCTCCTCAGAATAAACAAGCGAAGAAAGCGTATTAGAAGAAGAAGGTCGAATTGCACACGCCCGCTGCGTGGAAGACGTCACCACTTGAAGAGGTGCAATTGTTGGCGGAGTTCCCACACCTACCGCCATCGCCATTTCCCTGTCCAAGACAATCAAAAGCGCCACCAAAAATGCGAAGGAAGGAATCGTGAAAGAGGAGGAAGACGAAGAAGAAGCACAACAAGAAGAAGAAGGAGAAGGCGACGAAGTGAGGAAGAGGCAGGAGAAGAAGAAGAGCAATTCTGCGCAGCAATTACGCAATCGCGGAATGGCTTCCTATTGGCCTTTTGTAGGGCCCTTGGATAACACCAAGGTTGCACGGCCAGGTAAACCCTAAATTTCCCCCCTGACCGTTGTTGCTATTAAATGTGCTGGCCACAATAGCCATGGCAGCTGCGGTCCCTCTCCCAATAGCCAGGGCACCCTTAGGGACACCAGCTCTCATGGCTATTGCGGCCCCTGCATTTAATAGTGATCACTCAAACTACGTTCTACCCTGGCTATTTGGGTGCACATTTCTGCACCCAGGTCAGGTGCATGAACCTGAGACTGCCCAAAAATCAGGTGCATGCACCGTATTACCTTAGGCTAGGGTCAGTTTCCACATTGACAAAACGAATAATTATTTTTTTTCAAAAAATGAATTAATTTTTTTAAAATTTTGAAATTATATTTT
>Ga0209611_10000579_pt1 | contig 56140 bp, 50 predicted proteins | sample S1TSphgellanicum_3_FD_187693 | JGI IMG/M metagenome (GOLD analysis project Ga0209611, IMG submission 187693) | Host-associated microbial communities from peat moss isolated from Minnesota, USA - S1T2_Fc - Sphagnum magellanicum MG (SPAdes) (version 2) | ecosystem: Host-associated > Plants > Peat...
CACGACGACCGCGCGCGTCACCGCGTCGAGACTCGAGCCGCCCGCTCGCAGCACGGCGAATCCGGCTTCGAGCGCCTCGGACAGGCCGGCCCGGTATTGCAGCAGCGCATCCTCGCCCGCTTCGGCCCGCGGCAGAGTGCCGGCGCCGCCATGAATCGCCAATCCAAACATGTTGAAGGTGGGTTCCTGTGGCCGCTCAGTCGCGGCAAGGCTATCATTAAATCGGTCAATCCACCCTCAAGGATGGGGCCATCAAAAGCCTGCTCATTGCCAATCGCGGCGAAATCGCCATTCGTGTGATGCGTGCCGCGGCGGAACTCGGAATCCGCACCATCGCCATCCACTCGCGCGAAGATCGTTTCTCGCTGCATCGGACCAAAGCGGATGAAAGCTATCTGGTCGGCGAGGGCAAGGGGCCGATCGAGGCCTATCTCGACATCGCCGACATCATCCGCATCGCGACCGAGGCACGCGCCGACGCGATTCACCCGGGCTATGGCTTTTTGTCGGAGAGCCCGGAATTTGCGGACGCGTGCGCAGCCGCCGGCATCGTTTTCGTGGGGCCGCTGCCCGACACCATGCGCCGGCTGGGCAACAAGGTCGAGGCGCGAAACCTCGCCGTGAGCGCGGGAGTGCCGGTGATGCCGGCCACCCCGCCGCTGCCCGCAGATGAGGCGCAGGTGCTCGCCATGGCCCATGCAGTCGGTTTTCCGGTCATGCTGAAGGCGAGTTGGGGCGGCGGCGGACGCGGCATGCGCGTCATCGAAGATGATCGCGAGCTCTTGGGTAACGTCGCGGCCGCGCGGCGCGAAGCGAAGGCCGCTTTCGGCAAGGACGAAGTGTATCTCGAGAAACTGATTCGCCGGGCGCGCCACCTGGAAGTGCAGATCGTGGGCGATTCGCATGGCAACCTGGTTCACTTGTACGAGCGCGACTGCACGGTTCAGCGCCGCAATCAAAAGGTCATCGAGCGCGCGCCCGCGGCGTTTCTGACCGAAGTTGGACGTGCGGAACTCTGCGAAGCGGCGCTCAAGATCGGGCGGGCCGTGAATTACCGGGGCGCCGGGACGGTCGAGTTCCTGCAGGACGCCGACAGCGGCAGATTCTATTTCATCGAGGTCAATCCGCGGATTCAGGTGGAGCACACCGTCACCGAATGCGTGACGGGGATCGATCTGGTCAAGGCGCAGATCCGCATCGCGGCCGGTGCGCGAATCGGCACGGTGGAGAGCGGCGTACCGGCGCAGGAGCAGATTCGGATCAACGCGCACGCCTTGCAGTGCCGGGTCACCACGGAAGATCCGGCGAATAACTTCGTGCCGGATTACGGGCGCATCACGGCCTACCGCAGTCCGGCCGGCTTCGGTATCCGGCTCGATGCAGGAACCGCCTATGCGGGCGCCATCATCACGCGCTTTTACGATTCGCTGCTCGTCAAGGTGACGGCCTGGTCGCCGACGCCCGAGGAGACCATCGCGCGCATGCATCGCGCACTGTGGGAGTTTCGAATTCGCGGCGTCGTCACCAATCTGCGTTTTCTCGATCAGCTCATCATGCATCCGCGTTTCGTGTCCGCCGACTACACCACCCGATTCATCGATCAAACGCCGGAATTGTTTCAAAGTCCGCGCAAACGCGATCGGGCGACGCGCCTGCTCGGTTTCATCGGCGATGTGATCGTCAACGGCAATCCCGAGGTGAAGTCGCGGGCCCGCCCGCCACGGCCGGTGTTTCCCCGCCTGCCTCGGGGACCCGCGGCGCCGGTGCCCGCGCCCGGCACCAAACAGAAGCTCGATGAACTCGGCCCGGAAAAATTCGCGGACTGGATGCTCCGTGAGCCGCGCATCCTGGTGACCGACACCAGCATGCGCGACGCCCATCAATCGCTCCTGGCGACGCGCTTCCGCACCCTCGATATGGCGCTGATCGCGCCGTACTACGCGGCGCTCCTGCCGCAGCTTTTTTCCGTCGAGTGCTGGGGAGGCGCGACCTTCGACGTCGCGATGCGCTTCCTGAGGGAGGACCCCTGGGAACGGCTCGCGGCCTTCCGGGCGGCGATGCCGAACGTGCTGCTGCAAATGCTGTTCCGCTCGGCCAACGCGGTCGGCTACACCAATTATCCCGACAATGTCGTGCGGCATTTCGTGGCGCGCGCGGCGCAGGGCGGAATCGACGTTTTTCGGGTGTTCGATTGCCTGAATTGGGTGGAGAACATGAGGGTCGCGATCGAGGCCGTCAGGGACAGCGGGCGGCTCTGCGAGGCGGCCATCTGCTATTCGGGCAACCTGTCGAATCCATCCGAGATGAAGTACGACCTACCGTACTACGTGAAACTCGGCAAGGAGCTCAGTGCCCTGGGCGCGCATGTGCTCGCGATCAAGGATATGGGCGGCCTGTGCCAGCCGCGCGCCGCGGCCCTGCTGGTCAAGGCCTTGAAAGAAGAAGTGGGCCTGCCGATTCATTTCCACACGCACGACACCAGCGGAATCGCGGCGGCGAGTGTGCTCGCCGCGATCGACGCCGGCGCCGACGCGGTGGACGGCGCGGTCGACGCGCTGTCCGGCCTCACCTCGCAGCCGAACCTGGGATCCATCATCGAATCGTTGCGATTCAGCCCGCGCGACAGCGGTCTTGACCCCGACAATTTGCGGACGATTTCGGCCTACTGGGAACAGGTGCGTCATGGCTACGTCGCCTTCGAAAGCGACATTCGCGCCGGAGCGTCCGAGGTGTACGTGCACGGCATGCCGGGCGGCCAATACACCAATCTGCGCGAACAGGCGCGAATGCTCGGAATCGAAGAGCACCGCTGGCCGGAAGTGGCGCGCGCCTACACTCAAGTCAACGAGATGTTCGGCGATATCATCAAGGTCACGCCGACCTCCAAGGTCGTCGGCGACATGGCGATCACGATGGTCACGAGCGGTCTGACCCGGGAGGCCGTGCTCGACCCCGCGGTGGAAGTCGCGTTCCCCGACTCGGTGGTGAGTCTGTTCCGCGGCGATCTGGGTCAGCCCATCGGCGGCTTTCCCGCCGGACTGCAGAAGAAGATATTGGGCGGCATCACGCCGCTGCGCGTGCGCCCCGGCGAATTGCTGCCGCCGGCGGACCTCGATGAGCAGCGCCGGCTGGCGGAAGCCAAGGTGGGTCGCGCGATCAGCGAAGACGAACTCGCGTCCTATCTCATGTACCCGAAGGTATTTGCCGACTACGCGGCGGACCGAGCCGCATATGGGGACGTCAGCACTTTGCCCACGGCCGTGTTCTTCTACGGCATGGAACCCGGGCAGGAGATCAATGTCGATCTGGAGCGCGGCAAGACATTGATCGTGCACTACGTGACCACCAGCGAGCCCCACGAGGACGGCACCCGCACAGTATTTTTCGAATTGAACGGCCAGCCGCGTCCCATTCGCGTCGCCGACCGCAGCCAGGTGGCGAAGCAGCCGCCGCACCGCAAAGCTGAGTCCGGAAACTTAAGCCAGGTCGGCGCACCGATGCCCGGCACGATCGCGACGGTGCCGGTGCATGTGGGGCAGAGCGTTACGCGCGCGGACGTGCTGCTGACCCTCGAGGCCATGAAAATGGAAACCACCGTACGGGCGGAGCGCGACGGCACCATCAAGGAGATCCTCGCGAGACCGGGCGCGCAGGTCGACGCGAAGGACTTGCTGATCGTGTTCGCATAGCGATGCCCTGCCTCGGGGGTCAAAGTAGTCTGCGGACAACGGAAAGGCATCAGTTGTCCGCAGACTACTTTGACCCCCGGGCCGGGCGTCGCTGTTCGTTCACGATTAGAAAGTCCTGACGTCGACGGCTCGCGGTCCTCTGACTCACGATCAGAAAGTGCTGGCGCGTCACCACCCCGGCTGTGGGCCCAAGGCAGTCTGCGGACAACTGTTGCCTCTCCCGTTGTCCTCAGGCTGCCTTGGGCCGGCAGTCGGGGTGTGACGCGGCGCTAGCGCTGCCTGGCGGGAACGGTGACTTCGAGGCCATCGATCGCGGGGGTGATGTGGATCTGGCAGCTCAGGCGGCTGTTGGGCTGGGGCTCCCAGGCGGTTTCGAGCATGCCTTGTTCCATGTCCTCGGGGGGCGGCAGCTTGGCGAGGCCTGCGGGGTCCAAGTACACGTGGCAGGTGGCGCAGGCGCAAGCGCCGCCGCATTGGGCGACGACGCCCGCCACGCCGCGTTGCCTCGCGACTTCCATCAAGGTGATGCCGAGCGGCGCGTCGATCTCGCGACGCTTGCCGTCATGCTCGATGAACACGATCTTGGGCATCAAACGGCTTCTTTCAGTCCGAGCTGCGGGTCCGCGAGTTTCTCCGGGTCGAGCAGTGCGCGCTCGGCAATGAGTTTCCGCGCGGCCATATAGTCCTTGGAATGATTGATCGCCTCGACCGCCAGCAATTCACGGTCTTTCAAGTAGCAGACGCTGAAACTGCGCGATTCGGGCGTGCCGCGCACCACCAGCCGGTTGTGATCTTGGGCGAGGCCGACGATCAGCAGCTTGTTATCGAATTGGTCGGACCAGAACCAGGGCACGCGGTCGTGCGTGACCTGCCGCCCGAGCAGATTGAGGGCCGCGGTCTTGCCCTGTTCGAAGGCATTGTCCACCGACTCCAAGCGCACCCGTCTGGCGTAGCGCAGCGAGGGATGGTTGGTGCAATCGCCCGCGGCAAAGATCGACGCATCGCTGGTGCGGCAGTACTCGTCGACGACGATGCCATTGTCGCAGGCCAATCCCGCTTCGCTCGCGAGCGACGTCAAGGGTACGGCACCGACACCCACGATGACGAAGTCCGCCGCGAGGCTGGCGCCGTCGGCGCAGACCACGCGCTCGACGCGACCCTCGCCTTCGAGGCAGGTCACCCGCATATCGCAGAGGATCTCGACGCCGTGCGCGCGGTGCTCTTGCGCAAAATACTGCGAGACCACGGGCGCAACCACACGATTCATGATGCGGTCCGCCATTTCCAGCACCGTCACTTCGCAGCCCATATGCCGGCAGGTGGCGGCCGTTTCGAGTCCGATGTAACCGCCGCCGACGATGACGACGCGGCCCCCGGCCTTGAATCCCGCTCGGATCGGCGCGACATCGCCAAGGCCCCGCAGGTAGTGCACGCCGGCGAGTTCGGCTCCCGGACAGGTCAAGCGGCGCGAGCTCGCGCCAAGACAGAGCAGCAGTCCGTCATATGTCAACTGGCGGCCGTCCGACAGCGTCACTTGATGCGCGGCGGCGTCGAGCCGCACGGCCTGCACTCCCAAAATGAGTTCGACGCGGTGTTCGTCATAGAAGGATTGGTGTCTGAACAAAAGACGGTCAGCCGCCATTTCACCGGACAGATATTTCTTCGAGAGCGGCGGCCGCTGGTAGGGCAACTCCGGTTCGTCGCCGATCAACAGCAAACGGCCGGCGAAACCTTCACGGCGCAGGGTGTCGACGGCCTGCGCGCCGGCCTGGCCGCCGCCTATGATGAGGATCGTGGAGATCATCGGATTCCTTGGGACTTACAGATGGCCGTGCCGTTTAAGTACAATAGTAATAGTATTGACAGCGCGGCAATGACAACACGGCCCCAGACTGAGCGGAGTCTACAATGAAATTGATTACTGCCATTATCAAGCCCTTCAAGCTCGACGACGTGCGCGCGGCGCTGTCCGAAATTGGCGTGTCGGGAATGACGGTCACCGAAGTCAAGGGCTTCGGGCGTCAGCGTGGGCACACGGAACTGTACCGCGGCGCGGAATACGTGGTGGATTTCGTGCCGAAAACCCGCATCGAGGTCGCCGTCAAGAACGAACTCGTCGATCAAGTGATGGATGCGATCGTGGGCGCCTCGAAAACCGGCAAGGTCGGCGATGGGAAGATTTTCGTCACCGACATTCTGCGCGTTCTGCGGATCCGCACCGGCGAGACCGACAACGCCGCACTGTGACGCTCAACCGTCCGCGGCCTTGCGCCGCCGCGACAGCAGCAACAGAAAGCCGATACATACGGCAAAATTGAGCACCCACCACCACATCTGGCGTGAGCTGTTCTTCGAGTCCGAAGCGCCGGCCGGCCCGGCGATTTGCAGCGTGCCCTTGAGCGTCTCTTGCTCCGCGGCGCCGACAATCCTGAACTCGACCGCCGCCGCTCCGGGCAGCATCAGGTCGCCGGTTTGCACGACGTAGCCGCCGTCGGCTTCGGCCATCGCCGGGTGGGTGACGCCGCGCAAGACAACTGTCACCGCCGCATCGCGCACGGGCGCGTTGTCGCGGAGCCGGCTCACATGAATCGACATGCGATCGGCGCTGACCACGCCGACCGCCAGCAGGTCGGCTGATCGCGCTTCCACGCGGGGCGTGGCGATGTACTCGCCGGAGGCGGCGTACGCGGGTGATGGCGTAAGCCATTGCGCTGCTGCAATGCCCGTCGCGGCCAGCGTGCCGGCGCACCACAGCGCGCGCAGTTTCATCGCAGCAGGAAGCCCCAGATCCCCATCGCAGTCCCGGCGATGCTGGAGAGCACTCCGAAGATCGGGAAAAAACTCTTGCGCGCCAGGAAATACAAGGAGCACAGCACCAGCCCCAGTTCCAACAACCCCTCGCCGATGTCGAATCGCAACGCGCGGCGCTCCTCGAGGTTGGTTTCCTCGTCCTTGGCGCGTGCGTCCGCTTGAATTTTTTCGGCGTCGGAGACGTATTTGGCCCGGGCCGCCTCGAGCTTGGCCAGCGGCGCCTCGGCTTTGGCGGGGTCCGAACCAAGGCTCTGCAGCAGAGTCATCGCGACTTCGCTGGTATTTTCGCGAATCTTCTTCGCCTGGTAGTAGCTCCACGCATCGTTCGATTCGGTTCGATGAATCACCGCCTCGGTATGCGCGCGGTGCGAGGCGATGGTGACGACCGACAGAAAGATGCCGACCACCCCCACCAGAATGCCGACACGGCGGGTATTGGGATCTTCGGCATGTTCCGGCTTGAGTTCGATTTCAGGCATGTTTTGTCGCTAACCTCAACTTCTGGGCCTCATGGATTCATTTGACCGCGTGCAAGCGTGGATTGGCGCGCGAAATTCCGAGCACGCCGCTGCGCACCACCTCGACGATCTCGCCGAACGCCGCGACATTCGCGATGAATTCGCCGATTTCCGTCTCGGTGCTGGTGAGCTCCGCAATGTAGCTCGAGGGGTTCGAGGAAAGAATTTTGCCGCCGACGCGGCGCACCAGCGTATTGACCGCCTCGATGCGCCCCGCCGCGATCCGCAGCTTGATCAGCAGCAACTCGCGCGCCAGATGATCGCCGCTGGTCAGGTCTTCGACCGCGACGACATCCACCAGTTTCAACAGCTGCGCATTGATCTGCGCCATCACCGGGTCCGAGCCGATGGTCACCAGGGTGATGCGCGACACCGTCGGATCATTCGTCGGGGCGACCGAGAGCGACTCGATGTTGTAGCCGCGGGTGGATATCAGGCCGGCGACGCGTGTGAGCGCCCCCGCTTCGTTTTGCAGGAGGATGGCGATGAGGTGGCGCATTGACCCACAAGCATACGGGAGGGCGGCACTTGGGCGCCAGGGCGAGAACTGCTAGGCTTTCGGGGTGAAAGACCGTTACGACATGCTGAACCAGGCCGCTCACCCGCTGGCGGGCGCCAGTATGACGGGCGCCGAGATGCTCGTTCAGGTGCTGGCCGACGAGGGCGTCGACACGATATTCGGCTATAGCGGCGGCGCGATATTGCCGATTTATGACGCGGTATTCCGCTACAACCAGGAGCATGGCTCCCCGATGCCGCTGATCGTGCCGGCCAACGAACAGGGCGCGGGATTCATGGCGGCGGGCTTTGCGCGCGCGAGCGGCCGGGTCGGCGTTGCCTTGGTCACGTCGGGCCCGGGCGCGACCAACCTGGTCACACCTGTGCGCGACAGCCTGGCGGATTCCGTGCCCATCGTGGTGATCTGCGGCCAGGTGCCGACCACGGCGATCGGCACCGACGCGTTCCAGGAGGCGCCGGTGCCGAGCATCATGGGCGCCGTCGCCAAACACGTGTTTCTGGTCACCGATCCGACCAAGCTCGAGGCAACGGTTCGCACGGCGTTCGAAATCGCGCGCACCGGCCGGCCGGGCCCCGTGGTGCTCGATATCCCGAAGGACGTGCAGAACTGGAAGGGTGTGTTTCACGGCTCGGGCCGCTTGCCGGTGCCCGGCTACCGACAGCGCATGAACCGGCTGGAGCAAAACAAATTGCCCGACGCGGCCTGCGCCGATTTCTTCGCCGCACTGGGCGAAGCCAAGCGCCCCATGATTTATGCGGGCGGCGGCGTCATCAACGCCAACGCGGCGCATGCCGTGCGCGAGTTTTCCAAGCAATTTCAGATACCCGTGGTCACGACGCTGATGGGGATCGGCGCCGTCGATACCGCGCAGCCGATGTCGATGCGCATGCTCGGCATGCATGGCACCGCGTTCGCGAATTACGCGGTCGATGACTGCGATTGCCTGCTGGCGCTCGGCGCCCGATTCGATGACCGAGTGGCCGGCAACCCGCAAAAATTTGCCGGCAACGCCAAATTCATCGCGCATCTCGATATCGACGCGTCGGAGATAAACAAGGTGAAACGCGTCAATTGGAGCCACGTCGGCCTGATGCCGGACGCGTTGCTCACATTGCTCGATCACGGCAAGCGAATCGGGTTTCGGCGCGATTGGTCGGAGTGGCATCGCCACTGCGATGCACTGCGCGCCAAATATGCCATGAACTATGATCGTGACAGCGCCCTGATCCAGCCCTACTACGTCATCGAAGAAATCAACCGGATCACGCGCGGCGAGGCCATCATCACCACCGGCGTGGGGCAGCATCAAATGTGGGCCGCGCAGTATTTCGATTTCCGCAGTCCGCGGTTGTGGCTGACGTCCGGCAGCATGGGCACCATGGGCTTCGGCTTGCCGGCGGCGATCGGCGCGCAATTCGCCGAGCGCAATCGTCTGGTCATCGACATCGACGGCGATGCCAGCATCCGAATGAACATCGGCGAACTCGAAACCGTCACCACCTATGACCTGCCGGTCAAGGTGGTGGTGCTCAACAATTGCGGCGACGGCATGGTGAAGCAGTGGCAGAAGCTGTTCTTCAAGGGCCGCTTGAGCGCCAGCGACAAGAGCTTGCACACCAAGGATTTCGTCAAAGCGGCGCAAGCCGACGGTTTCAAGTACGCCGTGCGGCTCGATAAGAAAGCAGACGTACCGCGAGTCGTCGACGAGTTCATCAAATTCAATGGTCCGGCGTTTCTCGAGGTGATGATCGATCCGGACGCCGGCGTCTACCCCATGGTGGGGCCGGGACAGGCCTACGACGAAATGATCACCGGCGATCACATTCCGTCGCGCACGAAAGTGGACATCAAGGCGCCGGACGCGTCGGAAATGTTTTAAGGCGTCAAAGGCCACACCCTTTTGACGCTTTAAAATGTCTGAGCGGTAAACCTGGTAGCGGCTACCAGACGCCGGTGTTGGGCATGCTCAACCAGGGTTCGGCAGGCGAGAGTGCGGCGCCTTTCTGCAGCAACTCCACCGAGATGTTGTCCGGCGAACGGACGAAGGCCATGTGGCCGTCGCGCGGCGGCCGATTGATGGTGACGCCGTGATCCATCAGGCGTTTGCAGGTCGCGTATACGTCCTCGACGGCGTACGCAAGATGTCCGAAGTTGCGCCCGCCGGGATACGGCTCGGGGTCCCAGTTGTAGGTCAACTCGACCTGCGCTTCCTCATCGCCGGGCGCCGCCAAGAACACCAGAGTGAATCTTCCCTTCGGATAGTCGCGGCGCGACAATTCGCGCAGGCCCAAGGCGTCACGATAGAAGCGCAGCGATTGCTCGATATCCGTCACGCGGACCATGGTGTGCAAATATTTCACAGGTGTTAGCCCTCGAGCGACAAAGCCGTAAGTTGACGGCTCAAATTTGGAGGAAGGCATGCATAAAAGCAAACTCGGCGGATTCATCATCGACTGCCAAACGGACGACCTGGATGGCGCGGCCAATTTCTGGGGCAGCGCGCTGGGCATGCCGGTCCGCACTCTCTCGCCGGACCAGGCGGGGCTCTACAAACTTCTCGAGGATTCCCAGCATGGGTTGGACATCGAAGTACAGAAGGTCACCCACCCGAGCCGCGTCCACCTCGATATCGAATCGAACGATATCGAGGCCGAAGTGCGTCGACTGGAAAAATTAGGCGCGCGGCGCCTGCAAGCCATCAGCACCTGGGTGGTGATGGAAGCGCCGACCGGCCAGCGGTTCTGCGTGGTGCGGGCGAAGTCCAAGAATTTCGATGCACAGGCGACGGCATGGCCCTGATTCACGGCAGGCCCGACACGCGTAATTGCCCCAATTCAAGCCGGCAATTCAGAAGCTATGAGTCGGCCATAAGACGGCCATTAAGACGCCCATAAAGTCGTGCTGTTAAATCGCCGTTGCGCACGCGCCGCATGTCACATATTAGCGACATATTTGACATACTGCAGCAATCTCGAAGCATTACGCTATAACTCTTGGATTTTTCTATATTATCGATTATTATTATATCGACTCATTGGCGCACGGTTTTATCAGCGTTACTTAGTTGCAACACGTGACTTAGTTGCAACACCGGAACCATTACAAACAAGGTCGAACGCAATGGCACTTTTGTGCGGCGTATCCTCCACTTCAGGACGTGTCGGGTTTTTACCTACACCTGTTCCACTCGAATTCCCCGGCACGTCCGGGGATTCTTTTGTGAACGCCCGTGCGAATCGCCTAGATTGAGCGGGTGAAGCCTCTCTATCGGTCACTGTATTTCCAGGTGCTCGTCGCGATTGCGCTCGGCGTCCTGCTCGGCGCCTGGGATCCGTCTTTAGGCGCCAAGATGCAGCCGCTCGGGCTGGGCTTCATCAAGCTCATCAAGATGCTGATCGGGCCGGTGATTTTCTGCACCGTGGTGAGCGGAATCGCCGGCGTCGAAGACATGAAAAAGGTCGGCAAGACCGGCGGCTTGGCGCTGATCTATTTCGAGGTCATGAGCACGGTCGCGTTGTGCGTGGGCCTCGTGGTGGTCAATGTGTTGAAGCCGGGCAGTGGAATGAACGTCGACCCCCGAACGCTCGACGCGGGTTCGATCGCGGAATACACGGCTCCCGGGAAACTGCAGTCGGTCAGCGATTTTCTGCTCAACGTCATTCCCAATACGGCCGTCGAGGCTTTCGCCAAAGGGGAAATACTTCAAGTGCTGCTGTTCGCCCTGCTGTTCGGCGTGGCGCTGCAACGATTGGGCGAGCGCGGCGCGCCGATGTTGGGGTTCGTCGAGGCATTGTCCAAAGTGCTGTTCGGCATCGTCGGCCTGCTGATGCGATTCGCTCCCGTGGGCGCGTTCGGCGCCATGGCCTTTACCGTCGGCAAATACGGATTCGGCTCACTGCTGTCGCTCGGTGAGCTGATGGCCTGCTTTTACGCCACCTGCCTGGTTTTCATCTTCGGGGCGCTCGGCGTGGTGGCGCGACTGCACGGATTCAGCATCTGGCGATTCGTCAACTACATCCGCGAGGAATTGTTCATCGTGCTAGGCACCTCGTCCTCGGAGACGGTGCTGCCGAGAATGATCGCCAAACTGCAGACGCTCGGCGCCGCCAAACCCGTCGTCGGCCTGGTGATCCCCGCAGGCTACTCCTTCAATCTCGACGGCACGTCGATTTATCTGTCCATGGCCACCCTGTTCATAGCGCAGGCCACGAATACGCCGTTGAACCTCACGCAGCAGCTGACGCTGCTGGCGGTGCTGCTGTTGACTTCCAAGGGCGCCGCGGGCGTCACCGGCAGCGGCTTCATCGTACTCGCCGCCACGCTCTCCTCGGTCGGTACGCTGCCGGTGGCAGGTCTCGCGCTGATTCTCGGCATCGACCGGTTCATGTCCGAGGCGCGGGCTCTCACCAATGTGATCGGCAACGGCGTCGCCACCTTGGTCGTGGCGAAATGGACTGGCGAATTGGATGTGGTCACAATGCGCAACGAACTTTTGCGTCAATGAATGACCTCGTGCGCCAACGATCGAACTCGTGCGCCAATGAGGGTCCCCCATGAGGGTCGGAGAACAACACCGATGAATGTCAAAGAGGGATTTACCGATGCGGTCGGCAACACGCCGTTGATCCGCCTGCGTCGTATGAGCGATGAAACGGGATGCGAGATCCTCGGCAAGGCGGAGTTCATGAACCCCGGCGGTTCGGTGAAGGACCGTGCGGCCAAGTGGATCATCCTGGACGCGGAGCGTCGCGGGCATTTGAAGCCCGGTGGCACCGTGGTCGAGGGCACGGCCGGCAACACCGGAATCGGCCTTGCGCATGTCTGCAACGCACGCGGCTATCGCTGCGTGATCGTGATGCCGGACAATCAAGCCGCCGAGAAATACCAGATCATCGAGGCGCTTGGGGCGGAACTGCGCAAAGTTCCGGCTGTGCCCTACAGCAATCCGAACCAATACCAGAAGGTCGCCGGACGCCTCGCGCAAGAATTGCCGGACGCGATCTGGGCCAATCAGTTCGACAACACGGCGAATCGCGACGCGCATTATGAATCGACCGGACCTGAGATATGGCGCGATACCGAGGGCAAGATCGACGCCTTCTGCGCGGCCACCGGCACCGGCGGCACGCTGGCGGGAATCGCCCGCTATCTCAAATCAAAGTCGAGCGCCGTGCGGATCGTTCTGGTTGATCCACCCGGCAGCGCGCTTTACCACTATGTCAAGGACGGAGAACTGAAATCGGACGGCGGTTCCTCGATCACCGAGGGCATCGGTACCGGCCGCGTCACCGCGAATCTCGAGGGAACACCGATCGACGATGCGCTGCGGATTTCGGATGCGCAAACCATGCACTTCGTCTATCGATTGCTGCGCGAAGAAGGATTGCTGCTCGGCAGCACGGCAGGCATCAATGTGGCCGCCGCGGTGACGCTCGCCAAGCAAATGGGTCCGGGCCACACCATCGTCACGATCCTGTGCGACGGCGGCGCAAAGTACCAATCGCGACTGTTCAACCCCGCGTGGGTCAAGGAGCGCGGCTTTGAGGAGGCGGTCGGCCCAGCGCCCGTCTAAAGATAACTCCGGCCAGGCCCTCCGCTACGCCGTCCGCGTCATATCGGCGTCCTCCGGCTCGGCGCTGGTGCCGCCGGCGGCGTTGAACCAGCCGAGCGCTGGTTGCAGCGCGACGACGTCGCCCACGATGAGAAGAGCAGGGGCCTTAAGTCCCGCATCGGTCGATGCACCCTGAATCGTTGCGAGAGTGGCGGTGACGACGCGCTGGTTCCCCGTCGTGCCCTGAGCCACGATCGCGGCCGGCCGGCCGGCCGGGGCGCCATGCGCCATGAGGCGCAGGGCGATGTGCTCCAAGCGCGCGAGACCCATGTAGAACACGGCGGTCGAGCCCGGCGCACTCAGGGCGCGCCAATCGGGTTCCTTGCCGTTGCGGTCCGCATGACCGGTCACGAAAGTCACGCTGTGCGCGTGATCGCGGTGGGTGAGCGGAATGCCGGCGTAGGCGGCAACGCCCAAGGCCGCGGTGATGCCGGGGATCACGGAGAATTGGATCTGGGCCGCGGCGAGGGCCTCGAGTTCCTCGCCGCCGCGCCCGAACACGAACGGATCGCCGCCCTTCAGCCGGACGACGCGCTTGCCTGCGGAGGCGTGCTCGATCAACAGCGCATTGATCTCCTCCTGGGTGCTGCCGATGCTGCCGGCTGCCTTGCCCACGCAAATGCGCGTCGCATCGCGGCGCGCGAGTTCGAGCACGGCCGCGGGCACCAACCGGTCATGGAGAATTACGTCGGCGTCCTGCAATGCGCGCAGCGCCTTCAGCGTCAGGAGTTCCGGGTCGCCGGGACCCGCGCCGACCAGCGTCACGTCGCCCGCGGCGCGCGGTCCGGTCGAGGTCGACGCCAACAGTTGCTGCGCGATGCGTTCGGCGCCGCGCGAATCGCCGTCGATGAATCGCCGCGCAGCCGCGCCGTCGACCACCGCTTCGAAGAACCGGCGACGCTCATCGGTGTCGCGCAGTTTCAGCCGCGTCGCGGCGCGCAGCGAGCGCAGCCAATTCGCCAATTCGCCGATTCGCTTCGGAATAGAGGCTTCGAGCCGCTCGCGTAAGCGCCGCGCGAGGACCGGTGAGGTGCCGCCGGTGGAGATCGCGACCAGCACGGGGTCGCGGTCGATGATGGCGGGCACGATGAAGCGCGAGGCTTCGCGGTCATCGACCACGTTGACCGGGATGCCCCGCGCCTCGCTCAATTTTGCGACCCAGCGATTGACGGCGCGGCGCGAGGTGGCGACGATCACCAGGCGGGCGCCATTCAGATCGTCGGGTTCGAATTCCCGGACGGTCAACTGCAAATTCCCCGCGGCGGCGCGCGCCATCAATTCGGGGTGGACCTCCGGTGCGACCAGGGTGATCGATGCGCCGGTGCGCTCCAGCAGCGTGATCTTGCGCAGCGCCACCTCGCCTCCGCCCACGACCAGCACCTGTTGCCCGTCGAGGTCGAAGAACACCGGAAAATACATCACTTCGCGAATTCCTCCTTGCGGCGTGGGTGCAGCCCGCACTCGCGTGAGTCGCTGCGTTCCCACCACCATCGGCCCGACCGTTCGTCATCGCCCGGCTGCACGGCGCGGGTGCAGGGCGCACAGCCGATGCTGGGAAAGCCCGAGTCGTGCAAGCTGTTATAGGGCAGCTTCTTCTTGCGAATGTATTCCCATATCTCCTTTTCCGTCCAGTCGAGCAGCGGGCTGATCTTGTGCAGTCCGTATTCTGCGTCCCACTCGACCGCCGCCGTGAGCGCTCTGCTCGCCGACTGGCCCCGCCTGATGCCGGTCACCCAGGCGCCACGGCCGGCGATCGCGCGCCGAAACGGCTCGACCTTGCGGATGCCGCAGCAGCCGCGCCGTTGTTCGAGCCCGTCGCGGAAACCATTGATCCCGTGCTCGCCGACCCAGCCTTCGATTTTGGCGGCATCCGGATAGTAGATGCGCAGCGCGCGGCCGTAGCGCTGTTGGACCCGCTCGATGAGGTCGTAGGTTTCCGGGTACAAGCGCCCGGTGTCGATGCTGAATATTTCGATTGCCGGCTCGATAGCCGCTGCCTGGCCCCAGATGAGGTCGGTGAGGACTATGGATTCGGAGCCTAAGCTATTGGCGTAGCAGACATTTTTGAACTCGGCTACGGCCTTGTGGAGTTGTGCGACGCTGGCCTCGGCGCGTTCGCGCAGGGCTTTGGGTAGATCGGACATGGCCTGACACTATAGGGCGGGGTCAAACATAGCGACACCAATTAGCACGTATGAGCACATGCCATTTAGTGATGGCGTTTCCCAGCAAGGCAAGCCGGGTCGCAGTAATATCCTTGCCGCTTCAAAAAGTGATGTAACAACAAGTGATTAAACAATAAGGCCGGCCGGGCGATGAAGTTCCAGCAATTACGTTACCTCGTGGCGGTGCACGAGAATGGGTTGAATATCACTGCGGCCGCACGGCAGCTGCACACCTCGCAACCCGGCGTCAGCCGCCAGCTGAAACTCCTCGAGGAGGAACTCGGTTTCCAGCTGTTCGAGCGCGAGGGCCGCGCCTTGACCCGCACCACGGCGGCGGGCGAGGAGATCATTTCGCGCGCCGCCAGCATCCTGCGTGAAATGCAGAACATTCGCCGGACCTCCGCGGAGCTGCGCAAAGCCGACGGCGGGACGCTGTCCATCGCCACGACGCATACCCAGGCACGCTACGTGCTGCCGTCGGTGATCCGCGCCTTTCGGCTCAAGTATCCGAAGGTGCGGCTGCACCTGCATCAGGGAACCTCGGAGCAGATTGCGGAAATGGTGGCCCGCGACCGGGTCGACTTCGCCATCGCCACAGGCTCGGACGAGCTTTTTCCGCATCTGGTGCGTTTGCCGGTGTATCGCTGGCATCGGGCCGTCGTGGTGCCGCGCGGCCACCCGCTCGCCACCGGCGGCAAATTGACCTTGAAGAAGCTGGCCGAGTATCCGATCGTGACCTATGTGTTCAGCATTTCCGGCCGCTCCTCGCTGCCGGCGCTGTTCGAAACCGCCGGCCTGTCGCTCGACGTGGCGTTGACGGCGCGCGATTCGGATGTGATCAAGACCTATGTGCGCATCGGCTTGGGAGTGGGCATCCTGGCGCGCCTGGCGATCGACCCGGCGCTCGACGGGGACCTCGTGGTGCTCGATGCAGCGCACCTGTTCGAAGGTCATACCACGTGGATAGGTTTTCGCCGCAGCGCACTACTGCGCGCCTACATGTATGAGTTCATCGAATTGCTGGCGCCGCACCTGCCGCGCAAACTGGTGCGTGAGACCGAAAAATTGGAGACCCAGGAGGAAGTCGACCGCATCTTGCATGACCTCGTCATCCCGCTGCGCGACATGCCGTAAGGCATATACCCTGCGCGCATATGCAGATACCGGTATGGTAGTTCCGCGCCGCATAGCCGACCGCTAGCCTCGCTGATCCGGGCGCGCTTTGGAGTGGCTGATGAATATGTTCAAAGACACCGGCAGGCGCGTGGCTCGCGGCTATCTCTGGTTCGCGGTGGCGTTGACCATTGTGTTGATGGGTTCCGCGGCGCACGCGGCCAATTTCACGCTGCTCAACGTCTCCTATGATCCGACCCGCGAGCTATACGAAGACTATGACAAGGCGTTTGCGGCGTACTACAAGGGCAAGACCGGCGACACCGTGACCTTCAACCAGAGCCACGGCGGCTCCGGCAAGCAGGCGCGGTCCGTCATCGATGGGCTCGAAGCCGATGTGGTGACGCTCGCGCTGGCCTACGACATCGACTCGATTGCGACGCAATCCGGATTGATCGCGGCGGACTGGCAGACGCGCTTGCCGAACAACAGCACCCCGTATACTTCGACCATCGTTTTTCTGGTGCGCAAGGGCAATCCGAAGCACATCCGCGATTGGGGCGATTTGATTCAGCCGGGCGTCGCGGTCATCACACCGAGCCCGAAGACCTCGGGCGGCGCGCGCTGGAATTATCTGGCTGCCTGGGCCTGGGCGCTCAAGCAGCCGGGCGGCAACGACGCGAGCGCCGAGGCCTTCGTCAAGAAGCTGTATCACAACGTGCCGGTGCTCGACTCCGGCGCGCGCGGCTCGACCGTGACTTTCGTCGAACGCGGGATCGGCGACGTGCTGCTCGCCTGGGAGAACGAAGCCTTCCTGGCCGTGAAGGAGCTGGGTCCCGACAAGTTCGACATCGTCGCGCCCTCGATCAGCATCCTCGCCGAACCGCCGGTGAGCATCGTCGACAAAAACGTCGACCTGCACGGCACCCGCAAGGTCGCCGAAGAGTACTTGAAGTATCTGTATTCCAAGCAGGGTCAGGAAATCGCGGCCAAGCACTTCTATCGCCCGCGCGACCCGGCCATCGCAGCGCAGTTCGCGGCGCAATTTCCAGCCATCAAGGAGCTGGTGACCGTCGATGGGGCGTTCGGCGGTTGGACCCGCGCACAGGCCACTCATTTCGCGGATCATGGCACCTTCGACAGGATATACGGCCAGTAAATGCGCGCCAGGCGCGTGGTGCCGGGATTCGGGCTGACCCTGGGATACACCATGGTGTATCTGTCGCTGATCGTGCTGATCCCGCTGTCGGCGGTGTTCATCCGCAGCTTGGGGTTGGGGTCGACGCATTTCTGGGAGGTCGTGTCGGCGCCGCGGGTGCTCGCGTCCTTGCGCTTGAGTTTCGGCGCGTCGCTCATTGCCGCGCTCACCAACGTGATGTTCGGCCTGATCGTCGCCTGGGTGCTGGTGCGCTACACCTTTCCCTTCAAGCGGCTGGTCGATGCGATGGTGGACCTGCCGTTCGCGCTGCCGACGGCGGTGGCCGGCATCGCGTTGACCGCGCTGTATGCGCCGAACGGCTGGCTCGGCAGGGGCCTCGCGCCGCTCGGCATCAACGTGGCATTCACGCCGTTGGGCATAGTCGTCGCGCTGACCTTCATCGGGCTGCCCTTCGTGGTGCGCACGTTGCAGCCGGTGCTCGAGGATCTCGACAAGGAGGTGGAACAGGCGGCCGCCACGCTCGGTGCCTCCGCCGTGCAGGCCTTCGTGCGCGTCATCCTGCCGGCGCTGTGGCCGGCGCTGCTCACGGGGTTTGGACTCGCGTTCGCCCGCGCCGTCGGCGAATACGGTTCGGTCATTTTCATCGCGGGCAACATGCCGATGAGGTCGGAGATCGCGCCGCTGCTCATCGTCACCAAATTGGAGCAGTACGACTATTCGGGCGCCACGGCCATCGCGGTGGTCATGCTGGTGCTGTCGTTCGGCCTCATGCTCGCCATCAACGCGTTGCAGAACTGGGCCTTGTCGAGACATGGCGTCCGCTGAGCCGCGCCGACTGACGCGGCCCGGGCAGCCGGCGCGGGTGCTGCTGATCGGGACCGCCTTGGTGTTTCTCGGATTGTTCTTACTGCTGCCACTGCTCGCGGTGTTCACCCAGGCGTTGGCGAAGGGCGTGAGCGCCTACCTGACGGCGATCGCAGATCCGATGGCCTGGGCCGCGATCAAGCTCACGCTGATAGTCGCCGCGATCGCGGTGCCGCTCAATCTCGTGTTCGGCGTCGCGGCCGCCTGGGCGATCGCCAAGTTTGAATTTCGCGGCAAGAACACTCTGATCACGCTCATCGATCTGCCCTTCGCCGTGTCGCCGGTCATCGCCGGCCTCGTGTTCATTTTGCTGTTCGGCTCGCACGGCTGGTTCGGCGGCATCTTGCGCGAGCATCACATCAAGGTGGTATTCGCGGTGCCGGGTATCGTGCTCGCCACCATTTTCGTCACCTTCCCGTTCATCGCCCGCGAACTCATTCCGGTGATGCAGTCGCAGGGCCGGGAAGATGAGGAAACCGCCCTGTCGCTCGGCGCCACCGGCTGGCAGACGTTTTGGCGGGTCACCTTGCCGAACATCAAGTGGGGGCTGCTGTACGGGGTGCTGCTCTGCAATGCCCGGGCCATGGGCGAGTTCGGCGCGGTGTCGGTGGTGTCGGGCCACATTCGCGGCTTGACCAACACCATGCCGCTGCACGTCGAGATTCTGTACAACGAATACAACTACACGGCGGCGTTCGCGGTCGCTTCGCTGCTCGCGTTGCTGGCGCTTTTGACCTTGGCGGGCAAGAGCCTGCTCGAGTGGCGGCAGCCGGAGCTGCGCCGTGCCGTCGGCCCGGCACGCGACCGAACCGCCCGGAGGAAAGAATGAGCATCGCGTTACGCGGCGTCGGCAAGCAATTCGGCGAATTCGCCGCCGTCGGCAACATCGATCTGGACGTGCCGACGGGGGCGTTGATCGCGCTGCTCGGTCCCTCGGGCTGCGGCAAGACCACGCTGCTGCGGATCATCGCGGGTCTCGAGATACCGGACGAGGGACAGGTGCTGTTCGACGGCCGCGACGCGACCTCGTGGCCGATCCGCGCTCGCAACGTCGGCTTCGTGTTTCAGCACTACGCGTTGTTCCGCCACATGTCGGTGTTCGAAAACGTCGCCTTCGGCCTCAAGGTCAAACCACGCCGCGAGCGGCTGTCGTCCACCAAGATCACCGAGAAGGTCCAGTCGTTGCTCGACCTGGTGCAGCTCGGCTGGGCCGGCGACCGCTATCCGGCGCAGCTGTCGGGCGGCCAGCGGCAGCGGGTGGCGCTCGCCCGTGCGCTCGCGGTGGGTCCTGACGTGCTGCTGCTCGATGAGCCGTTCGGCGCCCTCGACAGCCAGGTGCGGCATGAATTGCGCCGCTGGCTCCGGCGCCTGCACGACGAATTACATTTCACCAGCATTTTCGTGACCCACGATCAGCAAGAAGCGATCGAGGTGGCCGACACCATCGTGGTGCTGAATCGCGGCCGGATCGAGCAATGCGGCGTGCCGAGCGAGGTCTACGATCTGCCCACCTCGGCGTTCGTGCACCGCTTCTTGGGCCAGGTCAACGAATTGCCCGTGAGCTTGCGCGACGGCCGCGCCTTCATCGGACCCATCGATATCTCGGAGTCGACCGACGTGTCGGCGACGGCGCCCAAGAGCATTGCGCTGGTTCGGCCGCACGAGATCGAAATCGGCCCCGAAGAGAGCGGCTGGCCGGCGGTCGTGGTCGCCGTGCGTGTGATCGGTCCGATCGTGCGTTTGGAGCTATGCGCCGAGGGCCAGCCTGCGCACGAGCCGCTCGAAGCGGAAATCAGCCGTGAGCGCTACGAATACGTGAACTACAGCGTCGGCCAGAAGGTGGGCCTGCACTTCAGGCGCTGGCAGGTGTATCCGGCAAACGGCGCCGCAGCTTGAGCGGCAGTCCGGCATCGTTGGCCGGCTGATAGGCGGCCGAAAACGTCGACAGCGCTGCATAGGCATGGTCCAGATCGCTGTCCGGCAACTCGAAACTATTGAAGCCGCAGCGGGCGAGAAAAAACAGCTGGTCGCGGTGCACATAGCCGGTCGCGCGCAGTTCTCCGCCGAACTTCCAGCGTTCGCGCAGCAGCCGTCCCTGGGTGTAGCCTCGGCCTTCGCTCGGGCCCGAGAATGCGGCGCCAACGAGCGCAAACCGCGCCAGGTCCGGTATCAGTTGTTCCACTGTGTCGGCCGGCGCCAAAATCACACCCAAGCGCCGACGGTCGTCCGCGATCCATTGCTCGCGCTCCGTCCGCCATCGATCGAAGGTCAAGATCAGCGGCGACGCGCCGTCGCCCGCGGCCTGCGCTTCTTCGACGTACAGCCACTCGTCCAGGTCGATCCGACCGTTACGCAGCAACCGGCGCGGCATACACTCGTTCCTTGAAAGGTTTCACGCCGAGGCGGCGCACGGTGTCCAAGAAGCGTTCCTCCGGCGTACGCCGCTCGACATACACGTCGAGCAGCCGCGCGATGGTCTCGGCCACATCCTGCTTGGCGACCGAAGGGCCGATGACTGTTCCCAAGGAGGCATCCGCACCCGCCGCACCTCCGATGGTGATCTGATACCACTCCTGACCGCCCTTATCGACACCCAGAATGCCGATGGCGCCGACATGGTGATGGCCGCACGCATTCATGCAGCCCGACATCTTGACGTCGATTTCTCCCAAGTCGTACAAGTAATCGTAGTCGTCGAAACGCTCGTTGATGAGCTTCGCCACATCGAGCGAGCCCGCGTTCGCGAGGCTGCAGAAATCCAGACCGGGACAGCAGATCATGTCGGTCAAGGTGCCGATGTTCGGCGTCGCGAGGCCCGCCGCATCGAGGGTCCGCCAAAGTTCGAATGCGTCACGCTGTTCGACGTCGGCGAACAGCAAATTCTGCGTGTGAGTGACGCGCGCCTCGCCGAAACTGTAACGATCGGCGAGGTCCGCCAGCAATTCGAGCTGGGCATCCGTGGCGTCGCCCGGCGGCACATCGGGCTTTTTGAGCGAGACATAGACAGCCCGGTAGCCCGGCACCTTGTGCGCCACCGTGTTGTAGCGATACCAGGCCTTGAAGGCCGCGCCCTTTCCGGCACCACCAGGGTTCACACCATCGGGGCCGATCGTGGGATCGATGTCCTCGAGACTGCGATACGCGGGCGGTGCGAAGAAGCCGCGCATGCGCGCGACTTCCGCCTCGTCGATGCGCAAACCGCCATCGCGGACGAGTTCCCATTCAGCCTCGACGCGCCGCCTGAATTCCTCGATCCCGAGCGACTTCACCAAAATCTTGATGCGCGCCTTGGTCAGGTTGTCGCGGCGGCCTTCCAAGTTGTAGATGCGCAAGATGGCTTCGAGATAGGACAAGAGGTGCTCGCGCGGCAAAAAGTCGCGCACCACCTGGCCGATGATGGGCGTGCGGCCGAGACCGCCGCCCGCGAGAATCTCGAAACCCAATTCGCCGCCCGGACCGCGCACGATGTGCACGCCGACGTCATGCACCAGAGACGCGGCGCGGTCTTGCGGAGCGCCGGTGACCGCAATCTTGAATTTGCGCGGCAGGTAGGTAAATTCCGGATGAAAGGTGGACCACTGGCGGATGATCTCGCACCACGGGCGCGGATCTTCCAGCTCATTCGGGGTCACACCGGCCAGGTGATCCGACGTGGTGTTGCGGATGCAATTGCCGCTGGTCTGAATCGCATGCATCTCGACCCGCGCGAGATCCGCCAGAATGTCCGGAACCTCCTCGAGCTTGGGCCAGTTGTATTGGATGTTCTGCCGCGTGGTGAAATGGCCGTAGCCGCGATCGTAGCGGCGCGCGATGTCCCCGAGCGCGCGCAGTTGCACCGACGACAACAGCCCGTAGGGAATGGCGACGCGAAGCATGGGGGCGTGGCGCTGGATGTACAGGCCATTGCGCAGCCGCAGATGACGGAACTCGTCATCGGTCAATTCGCCGGCCAAGAATGCGCGGGTCTGCGCGCGGAATTGAGCGACGCGCTCGTTCACCAGCGTCTTGTCCGTCAAGTCATATCGATACATGTCAAATGGAGCCTCTGCAGCAAAGCATAGCAGTTCCCAAACTGCCCTCAAACCCGCGGTTCCATTTACCAAAACGTGATTCGCTCGGCAGAGTAAACCTACGCTTGCGCGCAGCATCGCGGTGATCACTTTGGGGTCCGCATTGGCTAAAGATCTCGTGGAAGTATTGGTTGCGCCGGACACGTATCACGTGTCCCCCGAACCCATGCTGCTGGTGGCCGAATTGCATGGCGCTCTGGCGTTATGCCTGCACGATGAGGGCCGCGGCGTCGGCGGACTGCTGCATTTGCGCTTCATGGGCGGCACCGGACGTCCGAGCGACGTGACCGACAACACCTTGAGCGGCGTGTTGGTGGTGCTCGATCGCTTCAAACGCGCGGTCCTCGGCAATGCGTCGAGCGGCGGCGATGTCCAAGCGCGGATCCTCGCACACGCGCTGCCGCCGACCGATGTGAACGAACCGAGCGCGTCGCTGGTCGATTTGATCAGGGCGGATCTCGCCGACGGCAAAATTGTCTGCGGCTCGCAGACCACCCGCAGGACCGAATCGGTCCGGGTATTTTTCCAGCCCTTCGAAGGCCGGGTGTGGGTCTCCGGGCCCAACGATTTGCGCAGCGTTCCGCGCGCGCGACAGTCGGCGGGCTGACGCCGACGATTTTCCGCACGGCAGATTCGCCGACGGCGCCGATTTGCCACACGGCTGCGCGCTCCATTGTAATATTGCGCGATGCGGGCATCCGTTGCTCTGACCCTGATTTTCTTGAGCGCATGCGCGAGCGACAAGCTGGCGCTGGCGCCGGCGGCCGGCGTGGATTTGACCGGCCACTGGAAGCTCAACGAGGCCGATAGCGATGACCCGCAGCGCCTGATTCAGGCACAGTTCAATGCGGCCGCGAATGCTCAGAACTCCCCGGCGGGCGGAGGAGGATCGGGCGGTTCCGGGGGTCGCAGCGGACGCGGGGGTCGCGGTGGTCCGGGCGGCATCGGCGGCCCGGGCGGTCCGGGTGCTCCGGTCATGCCCTCGGTGAGCGTGATGAGTGAGAGCCTGCGCTGGCCCGGCAAGGAATTGGAGATCAAGCAAGTCGCCGGAGTGGTGGCATTCACCTCGGACGGCATCAATCAACTTTGTCAGCCGAGCGATGCGGACAGAAAGCGCCATCACGGCCTGTCGTCCGATCACGACGGCCGCCCGGAAGGCCGGGACGACCCGCCCGGGGGACGTGACGGGCCGCCTCCGCGCTGCGGTTGGGCGGACAAAGTGCTCATCGTGCAGGCCGGCGACCCCGACGCGGACCGGCCACCCTACGAGGAGAGCTACAGCATCTCGGAGGACGGCAGCCGCTTGGTGGAAGTGGTGGGTTTCAAGGGCGGCCGCTCCAACGGGTTCACGATGTCGCGGGTTTGGGACCGGATCGCCCAGTAGAAGGCCAGATAAAAAAGCCGGGCGTGTTGCCCGGCTTTAAAGTCCCCATGCCTTGAATCGATGCGCGTATGTTCGCGCCCTGATCGATGATCGGTCTTTCCTTTACTTCCCTGGAATTCTTTGCTTGCGAGCAACACTCTAGCCGCGAGCCGGCATGGATGCCAGCAAAATTGCAAAGAAGTGTGAAAATAAATGTAGCGCAAATGCTACAACCAGCACGTCGCGCGTCCGGCACCCGTTTTGCCCCAAAGAGGGCCGAAGCGACTTTGCGGTATCCTTAATCGAAGAGAAAATTCATGACAGAGCCGGAGATCTCGCGTGGCGAAGCCCCCAAAGCCGATTGTGCCGTCGCCGACGGCGGTTCGGACTCGACGAGCCTATTTCGATTGCAGATTTGGGCAACTTCATGTGCGCACCGCCTTTCCGACCACGGGCGGTTTCGACGAGCAGGTGACCTTGTTTTGCCTGCATCCGATCGACTCCTCGAGCCGGATCTTCAGCCGGTTCCTGGCCGAAATCGCGGATCTGCGTTCGGTCTATGCACCGGATCTGCCGGGCTACGGTGAGTCGGATGCAGCGCCGACCGGCAGCGCCGTGGACGGCGCCGCGGCGATTTCCGATCTGGCGAATGACCTGAGGTTGCGCCAGATCGACCTGTTGGGGGTGGGCCTCGGCGCGGGGGTGGCCACCGAGCTGGCCGCCTCGCGGCCGGAACTGGTGCGGCGCCTGGTGCTGGCCGGCGGCCGGGCGGCCGAGCGAACGGGGGCGTTCGAGCAGCAGCGGCTGATCTTGGACGAGGCCGACGGGGTCCAAGTCCGATTCGACACCGACCCGAAAACGTTGGCCAAGCAGATTAGTGCGTTCTTGAGCGGCCGCGCCTAAGACTTAAGCAGAGTGAATATGAGCCATGGCGCCCACACGCTGTAACGTTTCATGTTCACTCACTGTGCCTAAGTACTGGGAGCCGGACCCCGAGGCAGCGCTCGCGTGAACTCGACTATGAGAGAGTCAATGAGACTCAATAAATTCATCAGTGAAACCGGCGTGTGCTCGAGGCGCGAGGCGGACAAGTGGATTGAAGCAGGCCGCGTGACCTGCAACGGGCAGAGCGCGGTATTGGGCACGCGTGTCGGCGAAGGCGACGAGGTGTGCATCGATGGCCGGCCGATCGGCGTGAAGACCAAGCCGATCTACATCGCCCTCAATAAGCCGACCGGGATCACCTGCACGACCGAATCGCACGTCGAGGACAACATCATCGACCTCATCGGTCATCCGCAGCGTATTTTCCCGATCGGCCGGCTCGACAAGGACTCGGAGGGTTTGATCCTGTTGACGAACGACGGCGATATCGTCAACGACATCCTGCGTTCGGAAAACAATCATGAAAAGGAATACCTCGTCACGGTGGATCGTCCGATCACCGACCTTGCCCTGAAAATGCTGGCGGACGGCGTGAAGATCATGGGCGAGGCGACCAAGCCGTGCACGGTGAGCCGCATCGACCGGCAATCCTTTCGCATGATCCTCACTCAGGGACTCAATCGCCAGATCCGCCGCATGTGTTCGGCGCTCGGCTACAAGGCGCAGCGGCTGAAACGCGTGCGCATCATGCACATTCAGCTCGGCTCTTTGAGTTCGGGGAAGTGGCGCTATTTGACCGACCAAGAACTCGAACGTCTGTTGCCGCGCTGAAGCATCACCGCGCGGACCCGCGCCAACCGCCCGGTTTGATTACGCCGAAGTGCCTTGAGTGTTACGCGGCGCGCAGCGCCGTGCCCACGATGCCGTCGGACCATTGACGTCCGCAGGCGACGCGCCAGGCAGGGCTCGCGGCTTCCATCGCCAGCCAGTGGAAGAAATCCATGCCTCGGTCGGTCCAATACGCATGGCTGAAAAGCACACCGTCGGTGCTCGAATCGATCGTAAAGCGGCGGCGAAATCCGAAGCTTGCCACGCCGCGGGTGCAGCTGATTCGCGGCGAATTCTCCGCCAATGCGTATTGATCGGCACCCACCTGCAGCCGCAGGCGGCCTGCGCGCCCGTACACGCAGATGTTGGGCTCCGAGACGCGGATCAGCGCGATGCCGTGTACCAGCGGCGGCGGCACATCGAAGGTGGAGGAGGTACCGCTCTGGGTGTGCCATTGGAGCACGACGCCGCGGCGGCGGAAATCGAGCACCGAAATCGACGCGGCGTCAGAGTCCGATATTTTATCGTCCGACATGCTTACCTGCGGACCATCAAGGGTGACCGGGGACGTCCGCGAAAGCGCTTTGCACGATGTTCGCGGTCAGCAGCTGCGGCAGCACCACCGGGTCCGCCGAACCGGCCTTCGAGTTGTACACCAAATAGAGCGGTACGCCGGCGCGTCCAAACGCCGCCAATGCGTGAGTGATGACCGGATCGCGATTGGTCCAATCGCCTTTCATGAGAGTCACCCCTTTGGCGCGAAAAACCTCCTGGACCGCGGAATCGGCAAAGGCGTTGCGTTCGTTGATGAGACAGGTCAGGCACCAGCTCGCGGTGAAATTCACCAGCAGCGGCCGGCCCTCGGCATTCAGCCGCGCGACCTGTGCGGGGTCGTAGGGCTGCCACTCATCGGCCGCGTGCGCGCCGGCCGTCGTCATGTTGCCCGACGCTCCGCTGGACGACGATGCGGCGACGCTGGCCGAGGCCGCTGCGACATTGGCGAACCGCATCGGCAGAATGATGGCGATCATCACGGCCACGGTTGCCGTGACGAGCCCCACCGCGCGGCCGCCGTAGGAGCTCGATTTGGATTTCTGATACGCCCAGGCCGCCAAGGCAATCAGAATCGCGCCGGCGAGTGCGGCGCCCAAGCCGATCGGGGATGTTTGCTGCGCGAGCACCCATAGCAGCCACGCCGCCGAGGCGTAGATCGGAAACGCGAACACCTGCTTGAGAGTGTCCATCCACGCGCCGGGCTTCGGCAGAGCGCGGCGCATCCACGGAGCGAAGGACAAGAACAGATACGGCAGGGCGAGCCCTGCGCCCAAGGCCGTAAAGATGCAGAGCGCGATGGCCGGCGGCTGGGTGAGCGCGGCGCCGACCGCGAAAGCCATGAACGGTGCGGTACAGGGGGTGGCCACGAGCGTCGTGAGGACGCCCGTGAAAAAGGAGGCGCGGTAGCCGTCGCCGCGGGTGAGGCCGTCGCCCACACCTGCGAGTCCGCCGCCGACTTCGAATACGCCGGACAAGTTCAAGCCCACCGCGAGCAGCAGATACACGAGCAGCGTCACGAACAGCGGCGACTGCAATTGAAAGCCCCAGCCGATCTGTTCCCCTCCGGCGCGCAGCGCGAGCAGAGCGGCCGCGAGGCACAACATGGAGCTGATGACGCCCGCGGCAAACATCAGGCCTTTCTTACGTACGGCCGCGGGATGCTTTTTCGACTGCTCGACCAGGCCGATGGCCTTGATCGACAGCACCGGGAACACGCAGGGCATCAAGTTCAGGATCAAGCCGCCGAGCGCCGCAAACAAGAGCAGCACGGGCAGCGATGCCGTGGTCTGCTCGGCAGTGCCGGCCGCCATGGTCGCTGCCGCGCCGACGGCCCCGCGCGGCGCTGAAGTTGCGGACGCCGCTGAAGTTGCAGGCGCGGCCGAACCCGGGGACGGCGATCCTACGGGCGGCGCGAATCGCGGGGCGCTGGCGACGGGCGCACCGCCCGTGAAGCGGGCGGCAATTTCGATGGGCACTGTCGTGGCCTCGGCGCCGCTCTGTTCGGTTGCCAACAGCACGCCGCGCACGCTGTCGCCGCTCGGAGGCTGGTAGCCCACTTTGATTGCGAGGTCGACCGAATCGGAACCGCGAGTCAATACTTGCGGCGCGGCGTACTCGATGCTGCCGTCGTCATAGGGGAAAAATTCCAGCTTCTTGATCTGGGTCAGCGTGGCGCCCCACTGTTTTCCCAAATCGATCACCAGCTGGCCGTGCTCGATCCGGGCGGTCGTCGCGGCCGGCGCCGGACTGGGCAGCTCGGCGCGCGCGCCGGCAAACAGTGCCGCGGCGGCGGGGTCGATGGCGCCGCCATTCGCCCCTTGACCATTCACCGGTGAGCCGTTCACCAATGGGCCCTTCACAGGCACTGTCAATTGCAGATCGGCGTCTCCGGGAATGCAAACGTCCGCGCAGACGAGCCAGCTGGCATGTGCCGATAGAACGACCGGGCTCCCCGGCTTCAAGTCCTGCGGCGTCGCGAGGTTGACCAGATGCACGGCATGCTTGGCGTAGCCGTAATTCACCAGAGGCGGTATCTCGAAGCGATGCGGCGTGGTCCAGACGATGTCGCCCGCGGTGAATCCCGGCGGCAGCTTCCACTTGAGTGCCGTGGCCTGACCGGAATCGCCGGGGTTGCGCCAATAGGTGTGCCAGCCGTCGCGAATGTCGAATTCCAGCGCGACCCAGAAGGATTGGCCGGGCGCGATCGCAGCGACTTCGCTCACCAGGCGTGCCTTCACGTTGTCCGTGGCCACGGCGTTCCCGGACAGGGCGAAGGCCGCCGACGAGGCGAGCCACAGGCCCAGGCCCAGCAACGAAAATCTCAGCGTGCGCATCGGCGTATGTTACTCAATAAACTGCAGGTCAAACGCCCGCGGCTCCAAGGGCTGTGCAGCACATCACAATACCGCTCAAGGGGCGCTTGAGCTATGGTAGTCGGCCTTAAGCGACACGGCCCATGCAAGAAAGCTACGTAGAACGGATCCTCAAGGCAAAGGTGTACGACGTCGCCGTCGAGACCTCGCTCGAAGCCGCGCCGCGGCTCTCGCGCCGCCTCGGCAATCACATCTGGTTCAAACGTGAAGACCTGCAACCGGTGTTTTCGTTCAAAATCCGCGGCGCCTACAACAAAATCGCGCAATTATCGCCGATCAGCGCGCAGCGCGGCGTCATCTGCGCCTCGGCGGGCAATCATGCGCAGGGCGTGGCGCTGGCGGCGCGCACGCGCGGCATCCCGGCGGTCATCGTCATGCCGCTCACCACGCCCGACATCAAGGTGCAGGCGGTCGCCGACTTGGGCGGCGAAATCATGTTGCATGGCGATGACTACGATCAAGCCTATGAACAGGCGATGGTGATCGGCCGGGAACGCGGTTTGGTGTTCGTGCACCCGTTCGACGATCCGGATGTGATCGCCGGCCAAGGCACAATCGCCATGGAGATCCTGCGTCAGCGCCATGGCGATGAGATCGATGCGATCTTCGTGCCGATCGGCGGCGGCGGCCTGATCGGCGGCATCGCCGCCTATACGAAGTCGCTGTACCCGCGAATCAAGGTCATCGGCGTGGAGCCGGAAGATTCGGCGGGAATGTACGAATCGCTGCGTGCCGGCAAGCGGGTGACGCTCGACCGGGTCGGCATGTTCGCGGACGGTGTCGCGGTGCGGCGCGTGGGCGAGGAGGGGTTTCGCCTGGCGCGTGAGTATGTGGATGAAATCATCCTGGTGACCACGGATCAGATTTGCGCGGCCATTCAAGACATCTTCGAGGACACGCGTTCGATCGCGGAGCCGGCCGGCGCGCTCGCGGTCGCGGGGATCAAGAAATACGTGGCCCGGGAGAATTGCAGCGCGCGCACGCTGATCGCGATCAACTGCGGCGCCAACATGAATTTCGACCGCCTGAGGTACGTCGCCGAACGCGCGGATTTGGGCGCGCAGCGCGAGGTGCTGTTTGCGGTGGAGATTCCGGAGGCGCCGGGTTCGTTCCTGCGTTTCTGCGAACTGCTCGGGCGGCGCAACGTCACGGAATTCAATTACCGGTATGGGGATCTGCGGGCGGCGCAAATATTCGTGGGGCTTGCGCTCAACCAGGGCAAGCAGGAACGCCAGGAGCTGCTCGGCAGTCTCGCCGCCGCGGGATTTGCCGCGCGTGACATGACGGACAACGAAGTGGCCAAGCTGCACGTACGTTACATGGTCGGCGGCCAGGCGCGCGGTCTCGAGGACGAGCGGCTGTATCGCTTCGAGTTTCCGGAGCGCCCCGGGGCGCTGCTCAAGTTTCTTCAGGCCATCGGGACCGGTTGGAACATCAGTCTGTTCCACTACCGCAATCACGGCTCGGACTATGGGCGGGTGCTCGCCGGAATCCAGGTGCCGGCCGCGACGCGCACCGATTTTCTGCTGCATCTCAACGAACTGCACTACGCCTACACGGACGAAACCGACAACGCAGCCTACAAGATTTTTCTCGGTGGCTGAATTTGCCGATGGTCGATCGGCTGCGTACCGTGTGCTGCGGGAGCCGCGGCACGAGACTGTGCGGGTGCGCGGTCTCGATATCCATGTCACGCGCTGGGGACCGCCGTCCTCGGATTCGGCGCCGCCGGTGTTTCTGCTGCACGGCTGGCTCGATGCCGGCGACACGTTTCAATTCATGGTGGACGCGTTCAAGCAGGACTGGCCGCTGGTGGCGCCCGATTGGCGCGGTTTCGGGCGCAGCGAATGGCCGCAGGAAGGCTACTGGTTTCCCGACTATTTCGGCGACCTCGACGCGTTGCTCGACCTGCTGCACCCGAGCGAGCCCGCGCGGCTGGTCGGGCACAGCATGGGCGGAAACATCGCCACCGTGTACGCGGGCGTTCGCCCGGAGCGCGTGCGCTGCGTCGTCAATCTGGAAGGATTGGGACTGGCACGCACCCACCCAACCCAAGCGCCTGCCCGGCTGAGCAAGTGGCTGGATCAGCTGAAAAGCCCGCTCGAGCGCAAGGAGTACGCGTCGTTCGACGAACTCGCCGCCGTGATTCGATTTCGCTATCCGCGCTTTGCGGAGGCGACTGCGGCGTTCGTGGCGGCGGCGTGGGGCCAACGTGATGCGGGCGGCTGCGTGCGGCTCGCCGGCGACCCGCGCCACTACTGGGTCAATCCCGTGCTGTACAAACGGGAGGACACCGAGGCGTGCTGGCGCGCGCTGCGTGCGCCACTGCTGATGTTGCTGGGGGAGGAGTCGGATCACGCGCCGAAGCTCGGTGCCGACGGCACGGAGGCCGCCTTTCGGGCGCTCGTCCCGCACATCGAATTCGCGCACATCGCGGGCGCGGGACACATGCTGCACATCGAAAGACCGGATCTGGTGGCGCCGGTGGTGGAGGACTTTTTAAATCGCACCTAGCTCTAAGACGCCCGCGTTCTATGGCGTGTACGCAAGTTGCACATGCACCCCGTGATCCTGCCAACAGCCCGCGACTATTTCAATGTTTGGGGCCGGCCGCCGCGATCGACCGCCGGGCCCAGGCGACGCATTCTTCCGGATCTTCGAGAACGTCCGCCGGCACTTCGAAGTACGCCATGGTTCCCCGCGGTTTGTCGGCGTATCTCGCTTTTGGTTTGTCGGGGTACGGGCGGAACCGGTTCATGCCGCGCGATTCATAGTCGCCGCGGTTGGCGTCGCTCACTTTGAAATAAAGGGTGTCGCCCATGATGATGGCGAAGAAGCGTCCTTGATAATACAGTCCGACGCCGCCGAACATGGGTCGCGAGGCGAGGTGGTCGAGGGCCGCGAGCTGTCCGAGTACGTATTGCGCGTAGTCGTCGGTTACCGCCATGGTGGTCAAGCATAGCTCACTCGTCTGACAGGGGAATATTCGTGATATATCGTCCGCGCCATTGGAAAATGCTCCACGTCATTCTGTTGCTGATGTTGGTGACCTCAGCCGCGACCGGGCCGGCGTCGGCGCGCCATCGCAGCCATTCGAGCGGCGGTGAGCCCGGGGAGTTCGCGTACTACCTGCTCTCTCTGTCATGGTCGCCCGCGTTTTGCGCAAGTTCGCCCGGTAGCCCGGAGTGCAACGGTCCCCGCCGCTTTGGATTCATCGTCCACGGGTTGTGGCCGCAGAACGAGCAGGGCTGGCCGGAGCATTGCGATTTCCCCCGCGAAGTTCCCGACGAAGTGGTGTCGGGCATTGCCGACCTGATGCCGGCGCGGAATCTCGTTTATCACGAATGGTCGACGCACGGCACCTGCACCGGCTTGGAACCGCCGGACTTCTTCGCGCTGGTGCGCCGGGCGTATCGGGGCGTGGCCATCCCGACGCAGTTCGCAAACCCGACACAGGCGCTCGATGAGTCCCCGGCGGCGATTGTTGAGGCGTTCCTCAAGGTCAATCCGCGTTTTCCGGCGCAGTCCATCGCGGTGACTTGCAGCGGCCAGGATGTGCCCCGGCTGCGCGAAGTGCACGTCTGCCTGGAGCGTGATCTCGCGCCGCGCAATTGCTCCGCCGACGCGCTGCGCGGGTCGTGCAGGGCGCCGTCGGTCATCATCCCGCCGATTCGATAGGCAATTCGCTGACCGATGCGCATCGCAAGCCAGAACGAGTGACGTTTGACTGCCGAGAACATCACCGCCGGCCTTGGCGTTTTCAAGATCCGCGACTTCACGCTGTATATCGGGGCGCGATTTTGTTCCACCATCGCGGCGCAAATGATCATCATGGCGGTGGGCTGGCAGGTCTATCACCTGACCGGGCGGGTCTTCGACCTGGGACTCATCGGGCTGTCCCAGTTTCTGCCGTTTCTGTGTCTGGTGCTCTTTGCCGGGCACGCCGCCGACCAATTCGACCGCCGGCACATCATTCTGCTGTGTCTGTGCACCTACGGCGTTTGCGCGTTGCTGCTGCTGGGCTTTGCGCTCTGGCGGGTGCCCAGCACCTTGCCGATCTTTTCGGTGCTCGCGGTTCTCGGTGTGTCACGCGCTTTCCAGCTCCCGGCGTCGCAGTCCTTCGTCCCCACCATCGTGCCGATCGAATTGTTGCGCAATGCGCTCGCGATCAACTCCTCCGCCAACCAGGTGGCGACCATCGTCGGGCCCAGCGCCGGCGGCGTCCTGTATGCCGTGGCGGAATCCGGATTTGGGCGCGCCAGCGGCGCGGAAATGGTTTATGGCGTCGCGGCGATCTTGCTGTTGGCGGCCGTCGCGATGGTCGCGCTGGTCCGCAAACGGCGGGCGCCCTCGCCTCGATCGGCAGTCTCCTGGACCAGCCTGCTCATGGGCTTGCGCTTCATCTGGCACCGAAAAACGGTACTGGGTGCGATTTCACTGGACCTTTTTGCGGTATTGTTCGGTGGGGCGACGGCGCTGCTGCCGGCATTCACCCGCGATGTGCTGCACGCCGGCCCGGAGGTGTTCGGCTACTTGCGTGCGGCGCCGGGTATCGGAGCGGGCCTGACGGCCGCATGGCTCGCCATCCGGCCGGTGTCGCGGCAGGTGGGTGTGACCATGTTCGCGAGCGTCGCGGCGTTTGGCGTCGCCACCATGGTGTTTGGGTTGACGCATACGTTCTGGGTGGCGATGACTGCTCTGCTGCTGCTCGGTGCCTTTGACATGATGAGCGTTTTCATCCGCTCACTGCTGGTGCAACTGGAAACGCCGGACGAGATCAGGGGTCGGGTGAGCGCCGTGAACTCTGTGTTCATTGGTGCGTCGAATGAACTGGGGGAATTTGAATCGGGTTTCACGGCCGCATGGTTCGGCCTGGTGCCCGCGATCGTCGTCGGCGGCGCCGCGACGCTGGTAGTCGCGGCCTTGTGGGCGCGGGTGTTTTTCCCCGTACTATGGCGCATGCAGACTTTCGATCAACTGAAGGAAGAGAAGACGCTTGGCAGACCACGATCATAGTTCGCACGAGCACGAGCACGAGCACGAGCACGAGCACGAGCATGACCATGCGCACGAGCACGGTCACGGTGAGCAAGACGAGGGGCGTGAACAGGCTCATGCCCACGCCCCGGGCCACGGCCATGCGCATGGGCACGGGCATGGCCATGCGCATGGCTTGACCACGCAGAGCATCAACGCCCGCATGGGCGTCGCGGTGGCGCTCAACGTGATTTTCGTGATCGTCGAGGGCGGCTTTGGTTTCGTGTCCAACTCGGTGGCCTTGATCGCCGATGCCGGTCACAACTTGAGCGACGTGCTGGGACTCCTGTGCGCGTGGACGGCCATGTTCCTGGGAAGGCGGCCGCCGGGCGGGAAGTTCACCTACGGGCTGGGACGCTCGTCAGTGCTGGCGGCCCTCGCGAATGCGGTGCTGTTGCTGTTGGCCTGCGGCGCGATCGCCTGGGAAGCCGCGGGGCGACTGGCGTCGCCTCCGCCGGTGGCGGGGGCGACCGTCATGGGGGTGGCGGCGACGGGAATCGTGCTGAACGGCATTTGTGCGTGGTTGCTGCATGCGGGCAGCCATGACGATTTGAACCGACGCAGCGCCTTCATCCACATGCTGGGCGATGCCGCCGTGTCGGCGGGAGTGCTGCTGTCGGGAGGCATCATTCTGCTGACTGGCTGGAGCCGCTTGGATCCGCTCGTCAGTCTGTTGATCGTCGCGGTGATCTTGTGGAGCACGTGGGGACTGCTGCGCGATTCGCTGCATCTGTCACTCGATGGCGTACCGTCCAGCGTCAATTCCTCGGCCGTGATGTCCTTCCTCGCCGGCCAGCGGGGAGTGACCGACGTGCACGACCTGCACATCTGGGCGCTCAGCACCACGAGCGTCGCGCTCACGGCGCATCTGGTGGTCCCGGATCGGAGCGTCGAGGATGCACTGCTCGATTCCCTCACGCCGAACTTGAAGCGGCGCTTCCACATTCATCATGCGACGCTGCAGATCGAGCGGGATCGCTGCGTGCATGGCTGCGAGGACGAGGCAGAAGCAGAAGCCTGATCACTGACGTCAGCGCGGCAGAGCATAGGCGATGACATAGTCGCCGCGAGTGCTGTCACCCTTGTAGCCGCCGGCCGCGATGACGAGATATTGGCGGCCGCCGATCGCATACGTCATGGGCGTGGCCTGCCCGCCTGCCGGCAGCTTCACTTCCCAGAGGCGCTTGCCGGTGTCGGTGTCGAAGGCGCGCAGCCGATCATCGAAGCTCGCGGCGATGAACACCAGTCCACCGGCGGTGACGATGGGTCCGCCGAGGCTGGGCATCCCTAAATTCACGTGGACGTAGGGCGTGTCGCCTAGCGGTATCTGCCACTTCAAAGTGCCGTGGACCATGTCGACCGCGGTCAGGGTGCCCCACGGCGGCTTAACGCAGGGAATGCCGAGGCCGGATTTGAAGGCGGTGCGTCGCATGCCGTAGGGCGTACCGGCCTGGACGGCGAAATCGAAATCCTGGTACTCGTCGGACTTGGCCTCGGCGTGCAGGTCGGCGCGGGGGATGAGCGCCACCACGAACGGCAGCGTCACGGTATTGGCGACCGCGATTTGACGTTGCGGATCGAAAGCGATGCCGCCCCAGTTCGAACCTCCGGCGTTGCCCGGCTGCATGAGGGAATCCTTGAGGGCGGGGGGTTGGAACATGCCCTCCGAGCGATAGCTCTCGATGCGCTTGCGGCAGGCGCGGGTGTCAAACCATGCGACGCCCCAGGCATCGTCGGGGGTCACCGGCGACTGGCGGGTCAGCGCGGGCGGCGCGACGGGATACGGCTGAGTGGGTGAGGGATGCTCGCCGGGCACTGCATCCTGCGGCACCGGCTTCTCGACGATGGGGAACACCGGCGCGCCGCTCTCGCGATCGAAGGTATACAGAAATCCGGTCTTGGTGGCCTGGATGACCGCCGCCACATGCTTGCCGTCATGCACCAGATCGACCAGCGTCGGCTGCGAGGCCACGTCGTAGTCCCACAGATCGTGGTGCACGAGTTGCTGACCCCAGATGAGCTTGCCGGTGCCGCCGTCGAGCGCCACCACCGAGTCAGCCCAGCGGTTATCGCCGGGCCGCAGGCCCCCGAAGAAATCGGGGCTGGCGGAGCCGGTCGGAACGAACACGAGGTGGCGCGCCGTATCCACCGACAGGGGCGCCCAGGCGTTGGCGGCACTCGCGTTCTCGAGGCTCGCCGGATCCCACTCGTGATAGACCGGATTCGAGGGATCGCGCGGAATCGGATCCCAGCTCCACACGAGTTTGCCGGTGCGGGCGTCGAAGGCTCGCACCGTGCCGAGTTCTTCGAGGACCGCCCGGTTGTCGCCGATGGAGGACCCGACGATGACCTTGCCGTCGAGGATCGCGGGCGGGGAGGTGACGAGGTAATCCAGCCACCCATCGGCTTCATCAAACTGGGAGCGCACGCCCTCGAGCAGATTCACAGCGCCCTGATTGCCAAAGTCAGTACAGGGCTTGCCGGTGGCGGCATCGAGCGCCAGCAGGCGAGCGTCGAGCGTGGGGGCGTAAATGCGCGCGTGGCAGAGCGCGCCGGGTACGCTCGCCTCGTCCACCCACAGCGAAACGCCGCGGGAGACGCCGTCGGAGTAGTGCAGGTCCTTGCGGCTCTGGCTGTCGTGGCGCCAGCGCAGCGTGCCGGTCACCGCGTTCACGGCGACGACGTCGGTGCTGCCGGTGGTCAGATACAGGGTGCCGTCATAGAGGATCGGCGTGGCTTCGAAGGCCGAGCGCTTCCAGTCCTTGACGCCCTGACCCAATTCGCCGGTGCGGAAGATCCACGCGACGCGCAGGTCGCCGACGTTGGCTGGGGTCATCTGGGTGAGCGGTGAATAGCGGGTACCGCCGGCATCGCCGCCGTAGGCGGGCCAGCCCGCCGCCTCGGCTGCAGCCGGGGCCGTTGGGGCTGCGAGCGCGGCCGTCATGCGGGTCAGAAAGCACAGCAAAATAAGCAGTCGGCCCATCGGTGCACGCTGCGCGCGCCTCGCGGCAAAGCATGTTTTACACTCCGCCGGCAGCTCGATACGGGAACCAGAGATGAAAAAAGGTGGATGGTTACTCTGTGGCCCCTTAGCGGGCATCGTCCTGGCAAGCGGCATCGCGATTCTGCCGTTTTTCGTTCCCGGATACAGCCAGGTCCGCCAAACTGTGAGCGAAATTGGTGAGGTAGGCTCCCCCGCCCAAATTCCGTTTTCGGTCATGCTCATGGTCGTCGGAGCTCTCGCTTTTTTGTTCTCGATCGCCGTGTATCGAATATCGGTTGCCCGAGGCAACGGTACGCTCGCGGCATATTTCATCGGATTGCTGACTATCTTATCGATTGGCCTTGCCATGTGCCCATTTCCGCACCCGCTTCACAATTTCTTCGGCACCACGGAACTCCTCGTCTATCAGGCGCCGATGGTGTTGGCGCTGCAGTGGCGCAACGATCCCAAAGCGACCAAGCTCGTCTCGTTTTCTTGGATTTGCTTCATTGCGCTTTGGACAAGTCTCGCAGTGAATTTCGTCATCTTCTTTCGCGACAGCCAACTATGGCAGACGGTCAAGCCAGTCTACGGACTCATTCAACGATCGCTGTTCGCGGGGTTATGCATTTGGCTGATCGGAACAGGCGTGCTGCTGCGGCAGATGAATCGGCCGCTGAGGTAGCGGCATTGAACACTGGCGCTGCCGTCAGACCGGCTCCTCGGGTTGCCTCGCGCTGCGCGCAGGCACGCCGACCGGTTCATCCGCGAGACGCCGCCGCGCACGAAACGCCCCCACCGCGTAGAGCGCGGAGCCCCCGAGCAGCAGCACGGTGGTCAAGCCCGCAACCTTCAGTATCGACAGCGTCGGGTGCTCTTCCTCCGGCGGCGGGACGAACGAGATCGCCATCGAGGCGACCGTCGTCGCAATACCCAACCACGCTGTCGCGATCAGCGTCGGCCGACCGCCGGGACTCCGAGTGGTGCCCATGCCGTGAGGGCCACCGGACAGTTTGATGGCCGCGGCGAACAGCAGCAGGAACGGAAACATCGACGCGACGATCATCATTTCGATCAGCACGGCATAGGCACCCCGCACCGACGTGCCGCTCTGACCGAGGATGACCAGCAAGGCGACGATGATCACCTGCGTCCAGATCGCGACCGCGGGCGAGCCGTACTTGGGATGCAAGCGGGTAAAACTCCCGGGCAGGTAATGATCGACGCCCGCCGCGGTCGGCAACCGTGCCAAGGCGCCGATCCACAGGCAGGCGCTGCCGATCCGGTCGAACGCCACGAACAGTCCCCCGATCGGAATCAGCCACGACAGACCCAGCCTGGCTGCAGCGTCACGGATGGCCTCCATCACGCCGTATACACCTGCCGCGCGTTCCGGCGGAATCGCGAGCAAGATGCTCGCGGTTCCCGCCATGTAGATGACAACGATCATCGGCGCCGCGACGGCAAGCGCCTTGGGGATGGTGCGGCGTGGATCCCGGATCTCGGCCCCCATGAACGACGCGGCTTCCGGCCCGGTAAACGCAAAGGCGAGTGTCGTCCAGAAAATCACGTCGGTGAGACGAAATGTGGGAGTCATGCTGTGCCGATCGAAGGGCGTCGCCGAGCCGAAGCGCGCAAACGCCGCGAGACCCAGCACGATCAGCAGCAGCAGTCCGCCCCAGCGGGCGACCGCCCCCGCGCCGTTCAGCCACTTCGCAATCCGCAGGCCCCGAACATTGAGGACCGCGGACACGAGCAGCGTCACGATCGAGAAGGTAATGAAGTAGGCCGGTCCGGCATCGGCCTCCGGAGTTCGGGGCAACGCGAGCAGAGCGGCGCCGGCGGAAAAATACAGTGTGGTAGGCAGGAAGGCGAGCGTCCCGCTCCAGTAGGTCCAACCCGTCATGAACCCGGCGAACGGCCCAAAGGCTCGCCGGGTCCACGCGTACAGACCCCCCTCGTCGGGATAGCGCGCAGACAAAAAGACCACCGTTACGGCGATGGGCAGCAGCATCCCGAACGCGCCAAACACCCACACGATCAGCGAACTCGGGCCTGCCGAGGCCGCGGTCGCGGTCCACTGCAGCGTGCATCCGGCGGTCACCATGAAGAGGGTGACATCCGTCAGCCCCATGACGCGCGGCGGTTTCGTCAGCGGGGGCGCAGGCGTCGAGATTTGTTTTTCTGACACCGAAGTCGCTCGCTCATGAGGTGACGCCCACAGTCATTGTGGGCAGGAGAACCTCATCCGGCAAGTGCCGGCAGCGGATACTCGTTGGCTACTGCAAGGCCGGCTTGGTGAACAGGTAATGCGATACCAGCCATTCCCGTCCGCCGGCATAGCCCCAGAGTTCCGCGCAGGACATGAAGAAGACCCGCCAATACACCCACCAGCGCCGCACCTGATCGGCGCCGTAGGTTTCCGCGAAGATCGGTTCGATCGCGGCGCGATGACGATCCATGTTTTGCAGCCAGTGTTCACTGGTGCGGCTGTAATGTTGGCCGTCCACCTGCCAATGCTCGCGCAGTTCCAGGTCCTTCTGAAAATACAGCAATAGATCATCGCTCGGCATGATGCCGCCGGTGAAAAAATACTTGGCCATGAAATCGCTGTCGTCGCGGACCTCGAACGGATAGGCATAGGTGTTGTGAGTGAAGATATGCACGAACAACGTCCCGGCGGGCTTGAGCCAGCCCGAGATTTTGCGCATCAGCGTCTCGTAATTACGCATGTGCTCGAACATCTCCACCGACACCACACGGTCGAATTGCGTCGTTTCCGGAAACGTCAACTGATTGACGTCGCAGGTGATGACTTCGAGGTTCTTGAAGCCGAGCGCGGCCGCACGTGCATCGATAAAGCGCTTCTGAGTGCGCGAATTCGACACCACGGTGATCTGCGAATGCGGATAGTGCTCGGCCATCCACAGGGACAGAGAACCCCAACCGCAACCGAGTTCGAGAATCCGGTCGCCGTCCTCGAGGCGCGCCCGTTCCGCGGTCAGTTTCATCATATTCGCCTCCGCGTCATCGAGGCTGTCGTTGGCGCTGCGGTAATACCCGGACGAATACTTGAGATGCGGTCCGAGCACGAGTTCGAAGAAGCCGCAGGGCAGTTCATAGTGCTGCTGATTGGCGTCGCCGGTGTTGATCGCGATCGGGCTTTGGCGCAGTCGCGCGATCAGCTTCATCAGATGCTGTTGCTGGGCTTCGAGGCTGCCCTTGCGCTCCTCTCGGAGCCTCTCTTTCAGCAGCCGGCGGATGCCGAAACGGATGAGGAAGTCGGGCAACAGGCCGCGCTCGAGCAGTCGCAGCGACAAGGACATGGGCATGGGAATGGTGGCGCTGGTCATGGTTCAGGTACTACCTTTTCAAGCGGAATTTTCAACGATTGGGCGTCGTCAGCACGGCTGACGCCGGTTGTTCCGGGCGCAGTTTTATGAGCTGCAGTAAGACATAAGCCGACATGGCCATATTACCCAACAGCATGATGGCGATGAACCAGGCGATCCGCGGCAGCCAGCGCGATTCCTTGAAAAACACCCACACATAAAAAGTCAGAAAACCGAAATAGGCGTCCATCAGGGTCGCAATCGTCCAGTAGCGATCGGGACCCGAGGTGAGCCCGCCCCATTGCAGCACGGGCTGCCGGGTGCTTGCCCATCCGGTATAGAGCAGCAAAGACAGAAAAATGCAGGAGAACAGGATTTTCAGTGTCGTTTTTGTAGTCATGGGCAACGCTCTTCAGTGTATTCGGGGACGATGACCCATCGGATGCAAGGATGCTACAGTCGGGTGATCCCTGGGAGAATCTAAAGAATGTCCAATGAAAGCGCGATCCGCCGCGAAGTCGGAGCCATTGCCCTCATGTTCACGGGCTTGGGTTCGATCATCGGGTCCGGTTGGCTGTTCGGCGCCTGGCGCGCCGCCCAACTCGCAGGACCCGGCGCAGTTTACTCCTGGATCATCGGCGCGGTGATCATCCTGTTCGTGGCCTTCACGTACGCCGAACTCGGCGCGATGTTTCCGGAGTCCGGCGGCGCGGTGCGCTATGGACACTATTCGCATGGGTCGCTGGTCGGCTTCGTGGCCGGCTGGGCCGCTTGGATCGCCATCGTGTCGGTGATCCCGGTGGAAGCCGAGGCCTCGGTGCAATACATGAGCTCCTGGCCGTGGGAGTGGGCGCAGCAACTCTACGTGCACGCCCCCAATGGCCAGGGCGAATTGGCGCCGGCCGGCCTGTCGATCGCTGCGGTGTTGGTGGTGATCTATTTCCTGCTCAATTTCTGGAGCGTGAAGATCTTCGCCAACACCAACAGCGCCATCACCTTCTTCAAGCTGATCGTGCCGGCGGCCACGGCGGTCGCGCTGATGTGCAGCGGTTTTCATTGGGACAATTTTCACGTGGGCATCCACGGCGGTGAGCATGTCGGCAATATTGCCGCTGTGCTCACGGCGGTCGCCACCAGCGGCATCGTGTTCAGCTACAACGGCTTCCAGAGTCCGGTGAACCTCGCGGGCGAGGCGCACAACCCGGGACGCAGCGTGCCGTTCGCGATTTTCGGCTCGATTGCGCTCAGCACCGTCGTGTATCTGATGCTGCAGGTGGCCTTCATCGGCGCCGTCGGCCCCGAACATCTGCGCGAAGGTTGGGCGGGGCTGGAATACAGTTCTCCGTTTGCGCAGCTTGCGCTCGCGCTCAATCTGAACTGGCTCGCCATCCTGCTGTATGCCGATGCCTTCGTAAGTCCGAGCGGTACCGGCACCACATACACGGCGACCACCGCGCGCATGATCTACGCCATGGAGCGCAGCGGCACCGTGCCCGAAGCGCTCGGCCGGGTGCATCCGCGCTACGGAATTCCGCGCCCCGCGATGTGGTTCAACCTGGTCGTGTCATTCATTTTTTTGTTCTTCTTCCGCGGCTGGGGCAAGCTCGCGGCGGTGATTTCGGTCGCCACCATCATCACCTATCTGGTTGTGCCGGTGAGCGTCATGGTGCTCAGGCGCACGGCGCCCAACCTGCATCGGCCGCTGCGGGTGCCGGGTCTCGCCGTGCTCGCGCCGATGGCTTTCGTACTCGCCACCTTGATGTTGTTCTGGGCGCGCTGGCCGCATACGGGGGAGATCATGCTGCTGCTGATCCTGCCACTACCGGTGTATTTCTATTACCAGGGCAAGAAGGGTTGGCAGGACTTCAGCCGGCCGTTGCGCGCGGCGTGGTGGCTGATCGCCTATCTGATCGTGATCACCGCATTGTCGTGGGCGGGCAGCAAACAATTCGAGGGACAAGGCTATATCGGTTACGGCTGGGATCAACTGTGTGTGGCAATCGCCGCCCTGGTGTTTTATTCCTGGGGAGTGCGCAGCGGCTGGCGCACGCCGGCGGTGGAGGCGGTGGAGCGGGGATAATGGCGGCGCGTCAGCCCATCTCGATATCCGTCGATTGAATGCGCTTGACACCTCGCTCGGCCATTGTCTTCCAAGCAGCGGCGACCGATCCATTGAGATCGATTCCGCGACAGGCATCCTCGATGACATAGGTATCAAATGATGCCTTGCGGGCATCGAGCGCGGTCCAGGCGACACAAAAATCGGTCGCCAATCCGGTCACGAATACGGTGTTGATGCCCCGCTGCCTCAGGTACCCCTGCAGTCCCGTCGAGGTTTTGCGATCCGCCTCTTCGAAGGCCGAATAGCTGTCCACATCTTTGTGGAAACCCTTGCGCAGGATCAACTCGGCCTGGGGTATATCGAGTTGTGCGTCCAAGGCCGCGTCGGGCGTGCCTTGCACGCAATGATCCGGCCATAGCGCCTGCTCACCGTAGGTAAGCTTGATGGTCTCGAACGGCTTCTTGCCCGGATAAGTGGACGCAAACGAGGCGTGCCCCGGCGGATGCCAGTCTTGGGTCATGACCACATTTTGAAACGCCTTCGCGAGTTGGTTGATGACCGGGACGACGTCCTCGCCGTGCTTGACCGCGAGCGTGCCGCCGGCGACGAAACAGTTCTGCACATCGACGACGATGAGCACACTGGAGGCGCCGGGCTTGATCTTGGCCTGGTGCACTCGCGCCCACGCCGCGCTTCGCAAGCAGGCGGCCCAGCACAGTCCCGCGCCCGATAGGGCCTGGAGCGCGGCTCGGCGATTCATCCAAGGTGCTTTCACGTTACTCGGGCTCTTTCACATTGCTAGGGAGGCGATCATTGTCGCGGGTATATTACCTCCGGACGCTAACGCTTTGTCGATTTGGGAGGCAGCGCACTTGACGGACTCCGCACCCATCCGGCTCTATGTGAATGGATGCATGCACACGCTCGAGATTCACGCCGCGACGCCGCTCCTCAATGCGCTGCGCAATGACCTTCATCTCAATGGACCCAAATTCGGCTGCGGCTTGGGCGAGTGCGGCGCGTGCGCCGTGCTCATCGACGGCGATTGCTTCCGCGCGTGCGTGGTGCCGGTCGGCAATGTCGGCGCGCGGCAGATCCTCACGCTGGAGGGCCTCGGCAGCATAGACCGGCCGCATCCGATTCAGCAGGCGTTCATCACTGCGCAGGCGGCGCAATGCGGCTATTGTCTCAACGGAATGATCATGGCCACCAAGGCGCTGCTCAATCGTAATCCTCGCCCAAGCGAGCACGACATCCGCCAGGCCTTGAAGTATCACCTTTGCCGCTGCGGCACGCACTTGGAGATTCTCGAGGCGGTGCGGCTCGCCGCCCTCGCTTTGCAAGCGCAGGCGCCGCGCGCATCTTGAGCGAGCCGCGGTCACCCGGCGCGACACGCCGATCAGTTCTCGGTAGGCCAGGTACCCTCAGCGTGGTGCGGCCGATCGCGAATCGCGACGACGTCGAAGTATTTCTGGTTCTGGCGGACGACGGCAGCGTCACCGCGTTCAATGGCCACGTCGATCTGGGTACGGGGATAAAAACCGCCCTGGCGCAGATCGTCGCCGAGGAACTCGACCTGCCGGTCGAGCGCATCAAGATGGTGCTGGGCGATACCGATTGCGTCCCGGATCAGGGGCCGACCATCGCAAGCGAGACCATCCAGATCTCGGCTGTGCCGCTGCGCCAGTCAGCGGCACAAGCGCGTCAGTTCCTGCTCGAGCTGGCCGCCCAGAAGATAGGGGCACAGGTGGCCGAACTCCGCACCGCCGATGGCTGGGTGCTGGCGGGAGAGGGCGGCGGCGAAGTCCGCTTGAGTTACCAGAGCCTGCTCGAGGGCCGTAGCGACCAACTCGTGCTCTCGGACGCGACGGCGGTGAAAGCCGTCTCCGACTACCGCGTGGTCGGGCGCAGCGTCAAGCGCGTCGACATCGCCGCGAAGGCAACCGGGCAGGCGGTGTACGTGCACGACGTGCGCTTGGCCGGGATGCTCCACGGTCGCGTGGTCCGTCCGCCCTACGCGGGACTCGACAGCGGCGCCTTCGTCGGCACGAGCTTGTTGAACGTGGACGAGACGTCGATCGCGGGGCTGCCCGGCATCGTGGCGGTGGTGGTCATCGGGGATTTCGTCGGCATCGTCGCCGAGCGCGAAGAGCAGGCGGCGGCAGCCGCTGAACGCCTGCGCGTGACCTGGAAGAGCCTTCCCACCGCGCCGGACATGAGCGATGCGCGCGCCGCACTCAAGTCAAACCCCAGCAAGGCCCGCACGCTCATCGACAAGGGCTCCGTCGACCGGCGACTCGAGGAGGCCGGCACCCGGATGTCGCGTACCTACGTGTGGCCGTATCAATTGCATGCCTCCATCGGTCCATCCTGCGCAGTCGCCGATTATCGCGATGGGGCCCTGAAGGTTTGGTCCGGCACGCAAAACCCGCTGCCGCTGCGCGCGGATCTGTCGCTGCTCATGAATCTGGCGGAGGCCAGGATCGAGATCGTCCGGCTCGAGGCGTCCGGCTGCTATGGACGCAACTGTGCCGATGACGTCGCCGCGGACGCCGCGCTATTGTCGCGCGCGGCGGGGCGGCCGGTGCGCGTGCAGCTGACCCGCGAACAGGAAAACTTGTGGGAGCCGAAGGGCGCGGCGCAGGTCATGCAAGTCGACGGCGGGCTCGCGGTCGACGGCACGGTGGCGGCCTACGATTTCTCCACCTGCTATCCGTCGAACGCCGCGCCGACGCTGGCGTTGCTGCTGACCGGCGCGCTGCCGCCGGCGGCGGTGGTCTCCGACATGGGGGACCGCACCGCGATTCCGCCGTACAGGTACGAGCACCTGCGGGTCGTGGTCCACGATATGGCGCCCGTGGTGCGCGCCTCGTGGCTGCGCGGCGTGTCGGCGATGCCGAACAGTTTTGCGCATGAGTGCTACGTCGATGAGCTGGCGGCGGCGGCGCACGTCGACCCGATCGAATACCGGTTGCGATTGCTCAACGACGAGCGGGCCGCGGACTTGATCAAGGCGGTGGCGCAGCGCGCCGGTTGGCGCGCCCGGACCGAACCGCGGTTGGAACGCCTGGATGACGGCCGGCGTCGCGGCCAAGGCGTGGCTTACGCCCGGTATCTGCACGGCAAGTTTCCGGGGACCGCCGCGGCCTGGTCGGCCTGGATCGCCGAGGTCGAGGTCGACCTCGATTCCGGCGAGGTGCAGGTCGCGCGCGTGGTAGTGGGCCAGGACACCGGGCTCGCGATCAATCCCGCGGGCGTCCAGCATCAAATCCACGGCAACGTGATCCAGTCGATCAGCCGCACGCTCAAGGAACAAGTGGGCTTCGACGGACCGTCGAGCACGAGCCGCGAATGGGGCGCGTATCCGATCTTGCGGTTTCCCGAGGTTCCCGTCATTCAAGTGGTGATGATGCCGCGGCCGAATGAGCCGCCGCTCGGTGCCGGCGAATCGGCCTCGGTGCCGAGCGCCGCCGCGATCGCCAACGCCATCTTCGACGCCACGGGAGTTCGCATGCGCGAGCCGCCGTTCACGCCGGAGCGGGTTCGGGCGGCGCTGCAGGCGGCGGGTAATCCCAGACTTCAGCGCGAGCGCAGTTCGGGCGAGGATGCGGACGCAATCAGGCTTGCAGAACTGCGCGCGCTGGCGGCCGCTCCGTTACAAGTACCGCGGCCGTTGCCCTGGCTGCGGCGTCTCGGCGTCGGCGCCGGGATCGCCATCGGAGTCGCTGTCGGGCTGGCGACCACGCTATTCACAGGGCGCGCGCCGATTGCGCCGATCGCGGCGCCGGATCCCACCTTGTATTCGTCGGAGACGATCGCCCGCGGGCGCGAGCTCGCCGCGCTCGGCGATTGTGCGGAGTGTCATACGGCGCCCGACCGCGCGAAGAACACCGGCGGGCGGCGTTTGGACACACCCTTCGGCGCGGTGTACACGACCAATATCACGCCGGACGTCGATACCGGGATCGGTAGCTGGTCCTACGCCGCCTTCGAACGCGCCATGCGCGATGGGCGGCACCGCGATGGGCGACATCTGTACCCCGCGTTCCCCTATACCGCTTTCGCGAAGATCGCCGACCGGGACCTTCAGGCCTTGTACGCCTACTTGATGTCGCAGCCGCCGGTCCGAGCCTCGGTACCGGCGACGCGGCTGTCGTTCCCGTTCAACCTGCGGCCCCTGCTCACGTTCTGGAATGCTCTTTTTCTGCGCAGCGGCGAGTTCGTGCCGGATCCGGTGCGTAGCACCGTATGGAACCGGGGCGCGTATCTGGTCGAGGGCCTCGGTCATTGCGGCGGGTGCCATTCGCCGCGCAATCTCCTTGGCGCGGAACGGGGCGGCGCGCGGCACTTGGCCGGCGGCCGCGCAGAGGGCTGGGACGCGCCGCCGTTGACCGCCGTGAATGCCGCGCCGATCGCCTGGAGCGAAGCTGAATTATTCAGCTATTTGCGGACCGGCACCTCGCGTTTTCACGGCAGCGCCGCCGGCCCGATGCAGGCTGTGACGGCGAATCTGGCGCAGGTGCCGGAGGAGGACGTGCGTGCCATCGCGCATTATCTCGCGTCCTTCAACGCGGAGCTGCCCGCGCCCGCGCAGCAGGAAATGGCGCAAATCCTCGAGACCCAGGCACTGCGCCCCGATGATCTCGCGCACGCGGCCGGTGCGCGCTTGTTTGAAGGCGCGTGTGGTTCTTGCCATGATCCGGCATCAGCGTCGCCGTCGGTCGCGGCGAGACCCTCTCTCGCGTTCAATACGAACGTGCACAGCGCCGACCCGAACAATGTGCTGCGCGCGGTGCTCGACGGAGTGAACGTTCCGGCCTTGGGTCCTGCGGGCGCGATGCCGGCGTTTCGCGGCAGCTTCGACGATCGGCAGGTCGCCGACTTGCTGGCTTACCTGCGCGCACGCTTCGCGAGCGACAAGCCGGCGTGGACCCGGCTCGCCGACGCCGCGGCGGAGACCGTCCGACCAGGCAGGTGAGGTTACTTCTTCATCGCGGCTTCGATGGCCTCAGCCGAGTAGGGCACTCCGGGCGTCAACAGCTCCGCACCCGTTGCCGTGATGAGATACATATCCTCGAGGAAAAAGCCTTGACCGTCGATCGACGCAATCGGTTCGAAGTTGATCGTCGTCCCGGCGCGCAGTGGTTCGACAGGGCTGCCGGTCGCGAGGTTGCTGGTGTGGATCTGCCAATAGGGAACTTGACTTCTATTGGACCATGACTCAATTGCTCGTTGCGCAAGGAAGCTGGTTGCCGAGCTGCGATGGTTGACCAATTCCTTCCGCCACGCGTCGAAAACTTGATTGATCGTCACCCCGGCCCGTAGAACCTTCGCGCCGGCTTGATAGGCCGCGACAAAAATTGTCCAAAGCTCTCGTTGATCAGTATCAAAATGAGCGGATACCGGAACAGTCCGCCCCAAGTCGCCTTGGTAGTGGTCCCATTCGCAGCCCACGTCGAGGCGTACCAGATCTCCCGGGCGCAACGTTGAATTGAGGTGATCATAGCGGCCAAACGAGGTGAACGGACGTGGAAATACGGCATTCTCGCCGCCCATAGCCCAGGGCCAAAAAGAGGAACCATGGGCCCCGGCGCGCCAGCAGGCGTCCTCGACGACCGACTCAACCGAGCGTTGTGAAGAGCCTGGTTTGACTGCGCCAATGCCCGCCATGAGAGCTGCCACCGTCGACTTGGCCGCCGAGCGCAACGCCGCGACCTCCTCTTTACTTTGCACAGCCATCAAATCCTGAATGCGGTCACCGGCTTCCTTGCCTTCGAAGGCGGGCCATTTCTGCAAAATAAACTGTAGCCATGCCGGTCCGTCCGGTGATTTTGCGTCAAGTAAGTTACCCGGAAGTTCGGCGAATTGAATAGAACTGCTCGCGAAGTACAGAGACATTTTTTCCGCAGAGTGCGATGCGAAAAACCCCTTGAGCTCGGTCCAGTCAACAACATGCTGAAGAGCGAGGCTTCTTTCAGCTTCCGGGCCGGCCATCACTTCGGGTTGAAGACCGCTCTTGAGAAACGGGGGATGCGAAGGCAAGAACAACCAGCTCTCCTTCGATTTACCGTCGATTGCGAGTAGTGCGCCGACGGTATTTTCTAGACCTGTGAAGTAATAGAAGTATGGATCCTGATGAAACCCATCGGCCGATGGATTGAGTTCGGAACTTGCATGCAGGAGAAGAATTCCGTCGTGAAACTCGTTAGCGGCTCTTTGTCGACGTTCCGCGAAGTCAGCACTCTCGGCGACGGATAGAAGGACAAGGGTCGCCACAATCCACGGGAGAATCCGCTGCAAGAGGCGCTTGAGGGGACTGGGCATTGACTCTCGCTGCGCTGCTCGCCCACTCGCGATTATGCGAGCGGTAAATGATGCGGTCTGACCAATAAATGCCGATCCTGGTGCTCTTCCAGGATCAGCGCCATCGCGGCTTCGACCGCCGCCTTCAGCGCCGCAACGTCCTGGCAGTGTGCCGTAGTGCCCATGACACTGCAACGAGTCGCCGGATGCCACGCGGGCCGAGCGCTGCCCGTCGCGCAATGCGATAATGCGGCACTCATTGGCCCCGGCACCGGCATGGAAGAACCTTCGACTGAGCACACCCGAGTCGACCACGTCTCCGACGACGCGGATCCCGCGCTGCCCCTGACGGCCGGCCCGACGTTGCTCGAGAGTTCGATGCCGCCGCGCGCGAACGCGGCCAAAGTCCGCTGCGACGCCTGCCCGGTGTTATGCAATATCAGCGAAGGCCGCACCGGCGCGTGCGACCGGTGGGGCAACGTCGACGGACTGCTGACCCGCGTCGACCCCTTGGTGCTGACCCGCCATGCCGCGCCGGGCGGCGAGCCGTCCGTCTTCCTGACCGCGGTCGGCGCGGGCACGACGTACCCGGACTACAAACCGGCGCCCTTCATCGTCTCGAGCCGTCACGCGGACGTGGATGTCGTGACTGTGGTCACTGAGGGAATATTCAGCTACTGCAGCTTCAAGGTGAAGATAGATACGGACCGGTATCTCGGACCGGAACAAGGCAACGTCCGCTACAACGGCGAGATCGTCGGGCATGTGACCACCGCCGAGTATGGTTCGCAGATGCTGTCGATCGGCGGCGTGCATCATCTGACCGGCGGCAGCAAGAAAGAAGGCCGTCAAACCTGTGAACTGATGGCGGCACTCGGCAACAAACAGGCCGTGGAGCTCGACATCGACGGCGGCTCGAGGCTCAACGTGCAGTCCGGTGCCGCGCCCATCGTGAACGGCGTCCCGGAGAGCCGCATGCGCGTCGGTTGCGGTTCGGCCACGATCGGCATTTTCGCCAAGCAATGGCAGGGTTTTCTCGACGAAGTGGTGGTCGTGGACGATCACATCACCGGCGTGCTCACCGAGCATCAGGCGGGAAAATACCTGGGCGTGCGTGCATCGGGGATCGAACTCATCGGCCGGCGTTCCACCCCGGGGCGCTATTTCAAAGTCGCCAATCCCGGCACCGGCTGGGGCGGCACGGACATCACCGATCCGGCGTCGATCATCGCCGGATTCGACGCCACCGTCGCCTGGGCGGGAATGCGGCTGCTCATGGTATCGACCACGGGGGAGCACGCCGAATACTTCGTGCTCGACGATCAGCTGGTGCCGCGCGTGGCACCGATGCCGGCGGAGGTGATGTCGGCGGTCGAGCACATCGCGGAGAATTGCGAGCCGGCGCTGTGCACCGTGCTGTTCGTCGGCGGCGCCGGCGGCAGCTTGCGCGCGGGCGTCACGACGAGCCCGGTGCGGCTCACGCAGGCCATCAAGGACGGGCATGTGACCGTGACCTGCGGCGGTGCGCCGGTGTATGTATGGCCGGGCGGCGGCATCACCGTGATGGTGGATGTGGCGCGCATGCCCGATCGCTCGTTCGGCACCGTGCCGACGCCCGCCATCGTCGCGCCGATCGAATTCACCATGGCACTCGAGGACTATCAGGCTCTCGGCGGCCACATGGACAGCGTGCAAACGCTCGCCGACGTGCTCGCGCGGGAAGAGTCGCGCCTGAAGCGCGTGGACAGCGCGAATCCGTGGCCCGTGGGCCGCCGGTTGCAGCGCGGATGAGCGGGGCGAGCGGTGCCGCTGCCCGAGCGCGGCTGGGTCCGGATCGCTGGCATTTCCAGCACGGGCCCATCGATCTGATCATCGATGTTGAGGCGGAATTGGATGCAGGCGCGCACGCGATCGCGGATTGTTGGCGGCAGTTTCAGGCCGTGTTGCCGGCGCTTGTTCAAGAGCTGGCCGAACTGCGCCGTCCGCTGCGCACTCGGCCGGCGCTGCGCGGACCCGTGGCCCGGCGCATGGTGCGGGCCTGCGCACCCTTTGCGGGTGAACGCTTCATCACGCCCATGGCCGCGGTGGCCGGCGCGGTGGCCGATCAACTGATCGCGGCGTTCGATCGGCCGGGCGTGACGCGCGCCTGCATCAACAATGGCGGCGACATCGCGCTGCTGCTGTCGCCGGGCGCACGGTATCGAGTCGGCATCTGCTCGGAACTCGACGGCTGCGCTGCGCCGGCGGCGCACGGCGTGCCCCTCAGCGGCGTCTTCACCGTGGGTGACGACACGCCGGTTCGCGGCATCGCCACCAGCGGCTGGCGCGGGCGCAGCTTCAGCCTAGGCATCGCCGACAGCGTCACCGTACTGGCCGCCAACGCGGCGGCGGCAGATGCGGCGGCGACGATGATTGCGAATGCCGTGAATTGCGATCACCCCGGGATCGGGCGCCGGCCGGCCGACGAATTGAAGGATGACACGGATTTGGGCGCGCTCCTCGTGACGGTCGAGGTTCCGCCGCTGCCGGCGACGTGCATTGCCGCCGCCTTGGCGAGCGGCCGTGCGGAAGCAGCCCACTGGCGGAATCGCGGGTTGATCCATGCGGCGGCGATGTTCCTGCAGGGTCAGGTGGAGCTGTTGCTGCCGCGGGAAAGCGGCGATTTTGCCGCGCGGTCCGGCGCCGTGCTCTTTGCGCCGGCAGTGGCAGAGCCGGCAGTGGCAGAGCCGGCAGTGGCAGAGCCGGCAGTGGTGGAAACGGCGACGGCATGATCGATATTTTGCGAATCTTCACGCACGTCGAAGACATCTTTCACGAGTTCGGACCGGCGCCCGTGACGCCTTTGCGCCGCGGCGGCGCCGTGGCTCTGATCAAGAATCCGTTCGCTGGACGCTACGTGCCCGACATCGCACCATTCATGGAAGAGTTAAAGCCATTGGGACTAGACCTCGCGCATCGGCTGCTCGCGGCTCTCGGCTGCCGAGCGAGCGAGGTTCAAGGCTACGGCAAGGCCGCGATCGTCGGCGCGGCGGGGGAACTCGAGCACGGCGCCCTGTGGCATGTGCCGGGCGGTTATGGGATGCGCGAGGCGCTGGGATGGAAGGATGATGCGGTCAAGGGCGCCGCTGCCGGCCAACCGGGCAACGCACTTGCCATCGTGCCGTCGACCAAGAAGGTGGGCGCCCCCGGAGCGACCATCGATGTGCCGCTGACGCACGTGAACGCGAGCTATGTGCGCAGCCATCTCGACGCCATCGAGATCCGCATTCCCGGCGCGCCGGCCGCGGATGAAATCGCTTATATACTGGCGATGAGCTTGGGCCCGCGCGTTCACGCAAGACTCGGTGGACTTACTGCCGCGCAGATCGAGCGGTGGGATGGTCAAAAGTGAGGTGTCAATGATTGCCGCGATTCGCAAGCTGGTCGTTCAGGTCGATGAGACGCGCATCGAAATGGGTCGAGAGGTGCTGCCCCCGATACGCCGCGCGGTGGCGATGGCGGTGATCGCCAATCCGTTTGCGGGGCGCTATTCGGAGAGCCTGGAGGAGCTGACGGCGATCGGCGAGGAGCTCGGCGGACTGCTGGGGGCGAAGTGTGTGGCGGCCCTCGGAATCCGCCCGGAGCAGGCACAGAGCTACGGCAAGGCGGCGATCGTCGGTGAATCGGGCGAACTCGAACACGCGGCCGCCATTCTGCATCCCAAGATGGGAGCGACGTTGCGGCGCGAGGTCTCTTCGGGGGCGGCGCTGGTGCCGTCCGCGAAAAAGATGGGCGGGCTCGGCACGGCCATCGACGTGCCGCTGGGCCACAAGGATGCGGCCTATGTGCGCAGCCATTTCGACGCCATCGAAGCGCGCATCGGCGATGCGCCGCGGGCCGCTGAAATCCTGGTGGCGATTGCGGTCACCGACGGCGGCCGGCCGCTGGCGCGCGTCGGAGGCCTTCAGGTGAGCGAAATCAAAGGCCAGGACGGACTGCGCTGATGTCGGGTCCAATGGAGTCAGCCGGCAGCGGTACCGGCAAAGTCGTCATCACGAATGTGGGCTTGATGCTGTCCGGCGATATCGCCAAGCCCATTCTCGACGCCGACACCGTGGTCATCGAAGCGGGGCGCATCACGGCGGTGGGTCGGCGGGGCGACTGCGACCTCGAGCGTGCCGAGACCCGCATCGACGCGCGCGGCACCGCGCTCGCGCCGGGGCTCATCGACTCGCATGTGCATCCGGTGTTCGGCGACTGGACGCCGCGGCAGAACCAGTTGGGATGGATCGACTCGACGTTGAACGGCGGTGTCACGACGCTGATTTCCGCGGGCGAGGTTCACTTGCCGGGCAGGCCGAAGGACATCGTCGGCTTAAAGGCGCTCGCGATCACTGCGCAGCGCTGCTTCGCGAATTTTCGGCCTGCCGGCGTCAAAGTGCTCGCCGGAGCCCCGGTGCTGGAAAAGGGCATGGTCGAGTCGGATTTCGCGGAGCTCGCCGCCGCGGGGGTGACGCTGCTCGGGGAGATTGGCTTGGGCTCGGTCAAGAGCGGCGCGGAGGCTGGGCAAATGGTTGCCTGGGCGCGGCAACACGGCATTCAGAGCACGATTCACACCGGCGGTCCGTCGATCCCGGGCTCCGGGCTGATCGACAAGGATGTGGTGCTCGAGGCTGATGCCGACATCATCGGGCACATCAATGGGGGCCACACGTCTCTGCCATACGGACAAGTGTGCGAGCTGTGCGAGCGCTCGCGTCGAGGGCTCGAGATCGTGCACAACGGCAACGAGCGGATCGGGATTTTGACCGCGCGCCACGCCCGTGAGCTTGGCTGCGCGGATCGAGTGTTGCTCGGTACGGATGGACCCGCCGGTTCCGGGGTGCAGCCGCTCGGCATACTGCGCATGATCGCGCTGCTGTCGAGCATGGCGGAGATTCCCGCGGAAGAGGTGTTCTGCTACGCGACCGGCAATACCGCGCGGCTGCGCGGCCTCGACTCGGGGCAGATCGCGGTCGGCCGGGCCGCTGACCTCGTATTTCTCGACCGCGCGCAGCACACCGCGGGACGCGACTTGTTGGACAGCGTGCAACTCGGCGATATTCCGGGGGTGGGAATGGTCATGATCGACGGAGTCATTCGATGTCACAGAAGCCGCAATACCCCGCCCGCGATACAGGTGCCGTTGGTGGCCGCCCCGTAAGCCCCGGTGTGACCAGCAGCATGGCCGCGATGAGCGCTGCCGCGCCGAGCACAGGCGCGATGAGCACGCGCCAGATTGCCGCCATCGCGGTGTGCGTGGGGCTCAACATGCTGGACGGATTCGATGTGCTGGTGATGTCGTTTACCGCGGCCGGCGTCAGCGCCGAGTGGAAGCTGTCGGGCGCCGAGCTCGGCATGCTGCTGAGCGCGGGGCTGGTGGGAATGGCGCTCGGTTCTTTATTTCTCGCGCCGCGGGCCGACCGGTTCGGCCGGCGCAGCATCGTCATGACCTCGGTGCTGATCGTGACCGTGGGAATGCTGCTCTCCGGGATGGCGCGCAGCTACGTCGAGTTGGGCGCGCTGCGGGTGCTGACCGGGGTGGGAATCGGCGGCATCCTCGCGAATGCCACGGTGTTGGTGGCGGAACATGCCTCCGGCACCTGGCGCAACACCGCGAGCTATCTGTACACGTCGGGCTACTCGATCGGCGGAACGTTAGGCGGCGCCGTTGCGGCCCTGCTGATCGCCCGCTTTGGCTGGCGTTCGGCGTTTGAGTTCGGGGCCATCGCCTCCTTTGCGATGCTGCCCATTGCGTATTGGCGACTGCCGGAATCGCTGTCGAAGGTGGAGGCGTCGGCGCCGCGCGGCTCGATGCGCGGATTGTTCGCGCCGGACCTGGCGCGCTCGACCGGTCTCATCTGGATCGCGTTTTTCTTCATGATGGCGGGCTATTACTTCGTGTTCAGCTGGACGCCGAAATTATTGACCGCGAGCGGGCTCACCGCACAGCAGGGAATCACCAGCGGCGTGCTCTTGAGTTTGGGCGGCATCTTCGGCACGGTGATATTTGCGTTCATCGCGCGCGTGATCGAGGTGCGCCGGCTGATCACGTTCTGCCTGATCGTGGCCAGCGCGTTGATGGGGGTGTTCGCGTTGAGCACGCACCTGCCGCTGGTCGGATTGATGGCCGGCGTGGCGTTGGGAGCGATGTCGACCAGCGCCATGGCGGGATTCTATGCCCTGACCCCGGCACTCTACATCCCTGACCTGCGCGCCACGGGAATGGGATGGGGGATCGGCATCGGCCGCATCGGGGCGATCTTGGCGCCGCTGGCGACGGGCGCGCTGGTCGACCGCGGTTGGCATTCGGTCGAGCTCTACTCGGCGTTCGCCGGCACGTTCTTGATCGCGGCGCTCGCGCTCGGCGCCATGGTGCCCGGGGTCGGGCGGAGCATCTCGGCCGCGCCCGCCCGGGGCTGAATCACATCAGGGCGGGCTCAATAGCATCGGACTGAATCGCAGGGAGCGACATCAGAACTTGCCGGTGAAGGTCAAGTCGTAGCTGCGCGGCGGCTGCCGCGTCAGGAAGTCGTTGCCGTAGAACCCCTGGTCGTTCAAGAGATTGCGATTGTCGGTGAGGTTGTAGATCTCGAACTTGGCCGTGTAGTGCTGGGCGAAGGTGTAGAACACCCCGGCGTTCAACGTGTACTGCCACGGGATGGTCGGCGGCGTGTAGTAGCCGTTGGCCGAGACAACGGCGCTCGATATCAGACCGCCCGGCCCGACCAAAGTAGGCGTCAAGAAAGACGCGGCGGCATTGGTCGCGCCGATATCGATGAAGCCTGCCTGAGTAACCTGGATCGGACTGGTGACCTGCAGGTTCGCCTGGAATCCGAGCCCGTTATCCAGCTTGTAGTTGGCAAGGAGGTTGGCTAGATTCTTCGGCACACCCGGAAGGGGGAATTTCTGAGTGCATGAGCTACTGCCCCCCTTGCAGGTCTGCCACTGAATTTCTGTGGCGGCGCCATCGTAGTTGATCCCGGGCTGCGCCGGGAAGTTCCAGAAAGTAAACGGTGTATCCGTCAGCGTGTGCAGGAAGGAGTAGCTGGCGGTGGCGAAGAAATTCGAAGAGGGCTGGTAATTGAGTTCGATCTCGGCGCCGGTGATATGGGCCAGTGTCTGGACCAGGCCGCCGTCGCCGCTCGGCTCGGCTCGCTCCTGCCTGAAGCCCGCGATCGACATGAACAGCGACTTGCCGAGGAGGTCGAACTTCATGCCCGCCTCCTCCAGCAGCGTGTTTTGGCGCAGCTGCGTGGTCGGGTCGAGGCCCAGCGTGCCGACCGCGCCGTCGTTGGCGTTGGCGTACACATACTGCGCCTTGTTGTAGGTCAGATAGGCGGAGATCGCGGAGGTTGGGCTGTACACCACGCTGATGTTGCCGTTATACAGTCCATACCAGGAGGTATGCTGCGACGGCGGGATTGTCGGCGAGATGCAGAAGTTGCCGCAGCCAGGGTACGGCCCATCTCCTTCGGCCAACCCCAATGCGTAGAGAGGGTCATGGTCGTTCAGCTGTACCAGGTCGCCGCGCAGCCCGTATAGCACGCTCCACTCCGGCGAGAACTGCAGCCGATGCTCGAGGAATATCGCGGCGTCCTGCAGATTGGAGTCGATGGTGCCGTCGAGGTAGGCGGTATAGGTCCCAGGGACGCCGTACTGCTGATGACCGAAGGCGGCCGTGTACGGGATCCCCCCGCCGTAAAGCTGGTTAGATGGGTTCGGTCCATTCGCGGGGAAGACAAAAGTGTTTGGATTCGTCGACAGATCGTAAACGCTCACCGGCTCGTTCGCGAAGTTCTGGATATCGTCGACATGGGCGTAGCGATAGGTGAAGCCGGCATCGACGTCGTTATTCACGGGCCCGGTGGCGAACTTGAGC
>Ga0209611_10000580_pt1 | contig 56140 bp, 40 predicted proteins | sample S1TSphgellanicum_3_FD_187693 | JGI IMG/M metagenome (GOLD analysis project Ga0209611, IMG submission 187693) | Host-associated microbial communities from peat moss isolated from Minnesota, USA - S1T2_Fc - Sphagnum magellanicum MG (SPAdes) (version 2) | ecosystem: Host-associated > Plants > Peat...
AATAGCAATTTAATTCAGTTTCCATGGCCACAAGGCATTTCACTCCTTCAAAATGGTCCATTCTGTGAAGCAGAAGGCCCCATGCCAGATTTTGCTGGACTCCACAAAGGGGTGTAACCCCAAGGTAAGTGGGTGACTGAAGCACCTAGGTGGCATCTTAGGTGGCACACACCTGTGCATTAGGCACGAGGTTCACACTCGTGTCATATTAAGTGAGAATGTTTGCGGAGGATTAGTTTGTACTTAGTAATAAGTATGGGGTACATTCTAGGTGTTATGAACCAATCAAGGATAAGAACTTAGTCTTTAATCGCAAATTATTCATAAGAATATCTTTGAAAATATCATTTAAATTTTTATTTCAATTTTTATGACACTAAGAAATGTTGCATTCTATTATTATGTAAAAGGTGTACATCAAAACTTCTATTGAAAAATGTTAGTTTTAAATTAGTTTAAATTGTTTTAAAAGTTTTGTGAGCATAAAAAAACATTAGTGACATTGCTTTAAAGGTGTTTTGAGTATTCCATATTCATTATATTAATTTCAAATTTATTCAAATGCTTTTATAATGCATTAAAAATATTGTTGTACAAGTTCATCTAAAAATTTCAACATTAACATAAATATTCATTTATCACAATAAAATTAAGCAATGGTTATGTCTTAGAATGACTCCTTATGCCCAATTTGAACATTATGTGTATCTCTAACAAAAAATAAATATATGACATTCCATCTACAAATACATTGAACCTAGTAGGTCAAGATGCCATTAGGTCATATTGTAATGGATTTAATTAGGTTTCTTCAAAGGTGATGGGTGTTCATGTTGTTAATTTGCATCAGTGGCATTCTTCCTTGCTCACCTTTGATTCACACCACAAGTGGAACTAGCCAAAATAATAATAAGAATGAAACACCAAAATTGATTATGATTTGAAATTTTTATTGATGTGTTTGTTTGCCTTTGGATTGTTGCATTAATAACTTCAATGAAGAAGCCTAAACCCTAACCAATAAGGTAGCTGACTATTCTTAGAAAGCACGAAAGGGGGATGAATTTGCATTTTATGAAATGTTGGGACAAAACTATCCAAATGACTCTTCTTGACCAATTAGACGTCAATTTGGCAGTTGGATTGCAAACATTGATACAACTTTGGAAAGTTCTTTTCAATGGTCATATTGTAATGTATTTTTATGTTCAATTTAGTTAAATCATCTAAAAATCACATTCCTCCAAAATCACCCCATGTATATGCAAGAAGTAATTTTAATTTCAAAATATGATTTTATGGAATCTTGAAATTTTGTCATTTCAATGTAGAGGCCACAAGGAAATATAGAATGTAGTTAGGGAAAAGGGTAGTGCGTCCTCCCAAATCCCAACCATAATGAATCTTGTGAGTCCATGTGAACTTGGAATTAGTCTACGAATCGTAACCATCTTTTTTTTGTTTACTTTGTGTAATTTGATGTGACCAAGATTTTGACTTGAAAAGTCATCTCATCCATGTTTTCATCTTGAAATGTTTGCCCCCTTTGTTTAATTGCAAAAAAGTTATGAAATTTGCTTAAAGATTTTGCACATTGCCAAAACTAATCAAATAATGTTTTATTATTAATAAAATTTGACAAATCATGAAGGTGGATCATTTGAGGTCTACATATTATTGAAAAGGATTGATGTGGATGGAACTTAGTTAAGATGTTAAAATTCAATTTTGGATAACATTTAATTAAGTTGACAATGAATTTCCACCTTGAAATAATTACCCATCATGTAAAATATTTGACATTTCTTACTTCTTCCTCTTTACCCCCCACCTCCTTCCTACCTTCTTCAACCCACTCCTAATTGCTTCATATTCCTTAAACCCTAACCTTCATTTTTATTTTTTTCATGGCCTTTAGTTAAGATGTTAAGACTTAGTTATGAATGACGTTTAATTAAGTTGAAAATTGGATTCCACCTTTGTATGGGTACATGTCATGTAAATTTTTTACCATTTCCTACTTCCTCCCTTTACCTCCTCCTTCTACCCCCCACCCCCCACCACCAAATCCCTTAAACCTTTTGTGTGTGTGTGTGTGTGTGTCCTTTAATGAGCTAGTCTTCCTCGTTTTTGACATTTTTTTCCTTCATTTGATAATAATTATGAAAAGCCAATACGGAACATGCAAAAGTATCATCTTTAGGCATTGAGTGGAAAAGTAGCATTGGTAGAGCACATTGAGCAGCATATTCATGCCCAAAGTAGCCCACTCAATATCTTGTTTTTCCCCCACATTTTGGTTTTTTTAATTAAAAAATATTTTCTTCATATTCATTTTCTTCCTTTGAGCCTAGCCCTCTAAGGTTATTGTAAAGCGCATGAAAACTCAAACACATGGGCAACTCATAAGACAACTTTGTAACATCTTTGTGTTCAAGATTGCCCATCAAAAACATTTTATATTTTTTCTTGTGTGGACTTATGTCATATGAGATCACAACAAAAACTCTTGAATATAGAGGAATAGTTACATTTTGTTTTGGTGCTAATAAATCACTAATTATTATAAATTTCATATTTTCAAATTTTCATAACTCCCTCATGTACCTATTATACTAAACTTGGTGGATTTGTAGTAGTGCAAATTGTGTTGCAAGACATCATGTTGTGGTGGTGCTTAGTTTAAAAAACAATGCATGTAAATCATCCAATCCATTATTGTGTTTAGTATTTACTTTAAGTTATATGGGCATTTCCAATGACAATTACCCTATAACATCAATTTGAAGGTTTGGATGTGAACAACTCATTCACACATGGCCTTAATTGTAATATTAGAATCCACCATTCAACTACCATTTTTTACCTTTATGGATTATCTTTCCCATTTTGTTTCCCTTAAATTTTTATATTTTTAATTTTTTTCTTTTTGTGTTGTGACATTTTGTGATTATATTTATGGTTGAATTGTGGTGTGCTAGGTTGTTGGTACAATTGTAAACAAATCTCAAAAACAACAAAAAGATGGTCAATTTGTTGTGGTTGCATTGCAACATGTACATGTTATAAATAATATGGCTCATTGATAGGATGGTGGAAGTAGGTCAGGCAGATAACCAAATGTTGTGAAGGGTATAATGTTTAATGATGAATGAATAATGTAAGATTGTTTGCCTTAAATCATGTGTATGATGAACGCCATTTTAGACATTGTTTTTGAATGAGATGTTTTATTGCTCTATGCAAAATCCATATTTTGTTGAAATATGATATGTTTGTAGTGCCATGGGCTTATTTGTGATTTAGAGACATATCGCAATGACTAAAATGCTAGCCTACGACATGGTAACTAATGCAATGGAAAATATGTTCACATAAGAAATAACATGACCATGGAAAACTTTTGAAGTGATTTTGCTAAGCAATCAACAAAATTTTCAAACCCATGTACCTTTGACAACCTATTGTGAAGGATTTTGATAGGTAGCTTGAAATAAATTTTAAACAAGGCTTTCTAGGGATGTTTGCCTTTCTAAACTATATGCATTATAGATGAAAGAATTGCCCAATAACATGGTCCTTTCAATCTTTTGTATTATAGTATCATCCTTGAAATTAACTATTGTAAATAAAATATTAGTTTTGGCATGTTCAATTTGGATTACTAGTTGGTGGGACTATAAAAAATTGAATGTTTTGGATCATTTGTTTTTGTTTATTAACTAATCAAATAGTGTAGGCAATGAACTTGGATTTCAAGTGAATGGGAATCAATACTTGAGGTATTAGTCAAATTGGTGGATGGTATCTACCCTTGTTGCTCCATATTGCAACAAACTTTACACAAACCACAAGGTGAAAGCAAAAACATTATACACAACATGAAACAAATGTAAAAGGATGTTGAACAAAGCTTTGTAATCTTATAGAATTGATTTGCAATTGTGTAAAACCTTTTTAAACAATGGGATAGGAACATAATTTCATATTTTTCATTACATGTGTTATTTTACATAATATGATAGTAGAAGATGAGGAAAGTGAGGGTTTGGAGCCATTTTTTGATGCAACCAAAAATCACATAAGGTGAGGGCTCTCTTTTGTTGAATATAAAGATGGCACTCAAGAAATAGAATCTAGACATGGACTTCAAAGTGCACAACAATTTCATTTGTCATCCATGGATTTTAAAAAGGGACAATGATTTCACATTTCAATATACATTGAACTTATTTCAACATTTTATTTGAAATGCCACATCTTTTGATATGTTCAAATCACTACTAACATGTTTCACCATTACGTGATGCAATATCCAAAGTTTAATGTTGAACAATTGTTTCCTCTACATGTGTATCATTTGTTAAATTTGATGTTGTTTGTTGAAAGGGTTACAACAGTTGCAAATAAATAGTCATAACTATTGGAAATATAGAAATTGGGCAAGTTGCAACACTCAAGGCATCATTATTTAAATTTGCAACTTTTAAAGCTCTTTAATCCTTTAAAATTAAAAATATTCACAAGCTTCTTCTGCCACCTATTGTCATGAATGCCAATGCCATGGGGTTGATTCATTTGAATGTTCATTCATGACTTATAATAAACTTGTATCTAATTTTTAATTTAGTTTCAATTCACCCTTAATTAGTTTCTAATGAAGTTTTAGTTCACTTCCACTTAATTCATAATTCAATTGCAATTAATTCTTAGATTATTTTTAGTTAAGTCTTAGGTCACTTTTAAGTAAGTCCTAATTCACTTTTAGTTAACTCTTAGTTCAATTCCAATTAACCCTTAGTACATTTTCAATTCACTTCTAATTAACTCTTAGTTCATTTTTAATTAATTTTTAGTACACTTGTAGTTGAATTTTAATTCACTCTCAGTTGAATCTTAATTCATTCATAGTTCACACATTGACGCACATGGGTGAACATGGGCCACATGTAAATTGGAAGTTTTTTAATAAATTTCTTTGAAGTAGATGCCCAAGGGTTATAAATAAAGATATAATTTTTCATTACATTTAGTTTGTTCAACATCAATCTTATGCACAATCTTACACTATAGTTTTTTTTAAGTTCATGTTTGCATATGTTAGCATAATAAAGATTTGTTTTCACATTTGTTTTACATATATTTTATTATAATTATTAGTTATTGGGTTTTTATTTTTTAATCACATAATATTGTTTTGTTCTTCATTTGAAAATTAGACTTAGACAATTCCTTTAGCTTTTGTTCTCATGATTCTTCGTGTCCCTAACACCTATGACACTTTCAACATTTTAAAAAAACATGTCATGTTTTAATATTCCATAATCACATTTTTTTTAACGTGATAGCTATTATTTTAACTATGGCCCTTGTTTGGACCTTAGTAGCACATTTTTTCAAGTGTTAGATTTTTTAAATCTTTAATTACTTTCATGCCTTTTGTGGGTTGTTTTGATGTAGGCTCAAGATTGATTGATTCAACATCCACTATCTCCACTTTGTTGTCATCAACTTCAATGGTGGCATCATGCATAACTATCATTTTATGCTTCATGGGTGGAGTTGCTTTCTTGATTTCATGATGCGCATCACCCTACTATGATAATGTGTAAATGTGAAATTTAAGTTTTGTGAGTGTTTCATTTTGCAGAACTCCAATGATTTATGCAAGGTGTCATTTGTGCTTGTTTCATATTCAAATAAAGTTTGCAAACTATTGTCAACTCCAATAGTCAACATCATGTTTGATAATTCCCCATTTTGTTTTTAGCAGCCTTTTTACACAATTAAATGGTTAATTTTTGTTGTAGTGCATACAAACCGTGTCCCAAAAATTTGAATTATTTTGACCATTCCTTGTGATTAAATATTGAGATATGTGCAATAATGAGCAAGCAAGTTATCATTCTTATTCTTGGACAATTTTTTCCCAATCTTCTCCACAACAACCATAGTAGTAGAAACAATATCCCCAAAGGTGAATGACATCATAAATGGTTCATCACAAGTTGATGATGTTAGTAAAAGTAAGTGAAAAGCTTGATTGCATGCACTATATGTTATGCAAATTATGGAGTTGGGGAGAAAAAATTGCAATCCCTTTCAAGCTTTTGAAATAGTGCATCAATGTTGGGGTGCCATAAATAAAAGTGACATTGGTTGGCATTGGAAAATGCCATTAAAGGGATGTTTCATGTGAACATTGGAGATGGCTTAAACAAAATTAACTTCCTAATTTTAAAAATTGTTTACCTGGTGCATATGATATTTGAAACATTTAGAGGCAAAAATGTTGCCCCCCTAAAATATCCATGAATGAGTTATGTCAGACACATATTATTCAAAAAACTCTATGGAACAATGTGGGATGTTTTATCTTATGATGGCTCATTCAAAGATCATATTGTGGTTCCCATGATATAATGGATTAAATTGTGCTTTTGGCCCAAATTTAAAAAAGAATCTCAATTAATTTTATGAAAAAAATTACATGATCACTTGTATGGATATTAATAATTTAACACCAAGTTTGAATTATTTAACTTACAAATTTGTCTATGAAGGAAGGTAGTTTGTTTTGTAATTACAAGATCCACCAAACCAGGATGCTTCAGATCGTGTTCTTGGTGTCTTTGGAAAGCTCTTTGACAAGGAAGGGTGCATGAGCTTGGTTCCATGACATTTGAACTTGCAGTGCAAAAGTTCTTGAATATTGAATGATTTTTTCACTGAAAATTAAATTAAATCATAGCTGAGAATTTTGGAGGAATTGGAATGTGCCTTTGGTGTTCTTGGAAAGATCTTGATGAGCAGGGTTTAATGTAATTCACTTGGTAGGATTTGGATTCAGAATGTGGGAGATATTGATTTTTAAGTGATTTATACCGTTGAAAATTCAAATAAATTCGCAAAAACCAGGTTTTGGAAGGGAAAATTAGTTGAGAACGTTGTAACACTTGAAAGGCTTGCCATTCAATTCAATCGTGATTTCCTTTCATATTTGGTTGTTCAAAAAATTGATACATACATTGCAAAACAATGTTCACATGTTGAATAAGTTATTTATTTACGAGTGTGACATGTGCCATTGGCCCATTACATAAGATATTTATTTTCAGTATGTTTTGGTTTGAGATTTTAATTACACATACAATGTTAATCCAATCAATAAATTATGATAGGTGCACTTGTGAACCATCATTTTCAAAATTGTTCCTTAATTGGGATGTCATAAATATATTGTTTATATATATATATATATAGTTCTTTCAAGGTCATTGAAAAATGATATTGTACTCTTTTTAGATTTGGAATTAGATGATAGATACAATTGCCACATAAAAGGTTACCTTAACACTATTTTTTTGGTTTTATTTTTTTGTAGATTTATCATTTAAAAAAATCAAATATAGAACATAAGATCAAAACAAACATTGGATCATTCTAAAACCCCACTTTGTGCAATTGGGTAAACACACATATGTTACAAAGAGGTCCCCAACCACACCAACAAATGGTGTTTTTTTTTCATACAAAAAGTTTTATGTAAATTATTGATAAAAACAAACCTTACAACCAAATGTGTCAATGACCCATTGTAACCATGCATCCCTACCAACTTGTAATTATGTGTACAATTGAGGCACTCCCAAATGAGACAATAGACAAGTTTGGTTTTGTATTTTGGGATGTTTTCCATGTGTGGGCTTTGTTCATCACAAAGCATGATTTGAAGGTTATCATGAACCTAGCTAAATGTATATAGATCATGAGCTCTTGGAGGGAGAGGGAAAAGGTTTTTACACTTGTTCATTAATAATGAGAGTGATCTTACACTTAAAATTAAATGTAAGATTTGTCCCACTCTTAAGGAGTAGGCATAATATTTTTTCTTTTATGAGAGGATATTCATGGATATAATGTGCCTTCAAAATGCACTAGAAAGTTACACTTGTGCAATTGACTTTTTCATTTGCAAAATTATCCCAAAATTGTAGACAAACTTGAAATACACATTCAATATTTTAGCATTAATAATCTCATCTCTTAAGTATTGCATAATATTGTGTGTTGTTGTGTGGAAGATGTTTGAAACTAGTAATGCTAATTGTGTGCACATACCCATGGGTGTATTGCAAAAAAAATTTAATTCCTTCGATTTAAGTTGACCTAGGTTAGTGCTTTGGGGTTTTAAATGCACCCACACAATGCAAATACTACAAGTTTAAAAAATGAATCCTCTAGCACAATACTTTCATTTTGTTATAATAATATTGACTGGGTATTACAATCCCATTAATAATGAGTCCCAAGGTTCAAGTTAATTGTACATCAAAAAATTGATGGGTGTCAATTACCAAAAGAATTGGTGGTTGAAATAACTAACAAATGTTAAAGGTTGAGATAAATAATTGTGTGTGTGCAAGAATCACCATGACAATTTTAAACTTTAATCACAAGATTTCTTGAATTAGGTTATGGGGGAGATGAGAGCTAATAGTCAATCCTTCTTCATCAATATGTTTCTATTGCAATCTTAACTTTGGGTTTGCAACAACCAAAGTTAGGGCAAAACAAGAAAACATGCTACAAAAAATTCAAGGCATGACTAAACTTTAAAGACATGTTGTGTCTCCAACTTCTCTCTTCTATGGATCCTACAAAAGTAGTTAATGGATGTTCTTCATGATCATTGCCGTCAACTCTTAGCAACCCATTCATGAAAATATGGCCTAGATAATAATAATATTGATGTGTTCAAAGGATTGCATGATTTCCATTTCCCTCAATTGAGTCATAAAACCTTTTGTTTCAATCACAAAATTCAAATCCAACCTATCTAGAAGACACAAAGAGCTAAAGACTTTGTCCACGGTTGTCTCACGTTGTTCAAAGTTCCAACACAACAAGCATATGACAAAAATTGTTCTTAACTTGCATGATCAACTACCGTAGTTAACTTGAGCAACTTCAAAACATGTCTATTGAATAATTAATTACTTTTGAGCTTTTCATGGTTGAAAAATAGAATATTCATAAAGAATTCAATATTTTCCTTCACAATTATTTTGTTCTTTGGAAACAAAAAAAGAAAAAAAAGCACTCTTTTTAAAGATTTGAATTTTTTTGAAAGTAATATAATTAGTGTGTAAAAGCTGTTGCCAAGGTATTAGGGTGTTGCCCACACATGTGTATATTGAATAATTAATTAATTTTGAAAATTTCCATGTCAAAAAAAAATATTTGTAAAGAATTCAATATTTTCTTTCACAATTTTTTTTTCATAAATAAAAAATTGAATAAAAAATTGTTCAACAGAGATTTTGGTCACTATTATTACAACAAAATGTATAATCATCACTGGAAGATTATGTCATATAATGTAGTCAAGAAAATGACATAATCTGCCGTCACCCCCATACGTAAAATGATATCGTGATCATGCGCTGTCTAATAGATGAAAATGTGTCACAATTGGATGTTTCTCATCCATGAATCTGCCACCCCAGACATTAAGAAATGATATTGGATGCACTGAATAATAGATGAGATGTGTCGCAAAATGGACGTTTCTCATCCACGAAACTCACACCCCAGATATTAAAAATGATAGTGTGCTGCGGCTGTCTAATGGATGAGATGTGTCGCAAAATTTGATGTTTCTCATCCACGAAGCTTACACCCCAGATATTAAAAATGATAGTACGCTGCGCTGTCTAATAGATGAGATGTGTCGCGAATGGATGTTTCTCATCCAAGAAGACAGAAGTGGCTGTTGATATTGTGATGCGCGTTGCTCTGCTTTACAGGCTCTGCTTTGTTGCTGTTGTTGCTTTTGCTGCTGCTAAGCTCTGGTTGCTTACGGGCGGCCGTTGTGCTCTCTTTATGTGTCTTTCTCTCTTCTGTCTCTTGTTTTGCAATAGCAAGAAAGGGTGAAAGGGAGATATGGCGGAAGAGGAGGAGTTGAGCATGCCGGAGCCCACAATAGTGAATGTGTTGGAGCAAAAGGAGCTCAAGTGGATATTCGTGGGAGGAAAGGGTGGAGTGGGGAAGACCACATGTAGCTGTATGTTGGCGGTGTTGTTGGCGCGGGTGCGTAAGTCTGTGCTGCTCATCTCCACGGATCCTGCTCACAATCTGAGTGACGCGTTCAGTCAAAAGTTCACCAAGACACCCACGCTGGTGCAGGGGTTTTCCAACCTGTTTGCCATGGAAGTGGATCCGACCGTGGAGAGCGACAACCTGGAGCAGATAGAAGGCATGGGGGGTTTCGTATCGGAACTTGCTAATGCTATTCCTGGTGTTGATGAGGCCATGAGCTTTGCGGAGATGCTGAAATTGGTGCAGAACATGGACTACTCAGTCATTGTGTTTGATACAGCCCCCACTGGTCATACTCTGCGCTTGTTGCAGTTCCCTTCTACCCTAGAGAAGGGATTAGGGAAGATGATGAGCTTGAGGAATAAGTTCGGCGGCTTGATCAATCAAGTCTCCAGAATGTTTGGAGCAGGAGAAGAGTTTGGTGAGAATGCTCTCATGGGCAAACTGGAGGGCATCAAATCCGTGATTGAACAGGTGAGCACATCTTCCCTCAAACCCTTGTATCCCTCCAACCAACCCATGGAACATCGGAACAGAGAGACGGTCTGCATGAAGAGCAAAGTTAGTATTTGGTATAAGAGATGCTCTCTCACTCTATCTCATCAGTTTGCTAGCATAGGTTTACTCTCCTCCACTCTCAGGAATTAGGGTTTTTCTCTGCTGAAAGTTAGGGTTTTGTATAAGATATACTCTCTCTCTCATCAATTTGCTGTCATGGTTTTCATCTCCTCGACTCTCAGAAATAGGGTTTCTCTCTGCTTAAAGTTTGGGTTTTATATAAAGAGATGCTCTCTCCACGCTCTCTCTCATCAGTTGTTGTCATAGTTTTCCTCTCCTCCATTCTCAGAATAGGGTTTCTCTCTGCTGAAGTACTGCAGTATTGGATGTTTCAACATAGTATATTTTTGGTTTAATAAAATTGTTATGGTGTCATTGACTTTCAATTAATTGCTTTGAGCCTTAAGCATTTGAAAGTTCCAGTGTGAATAACTACTAACAATGGATGGGGGGTGGGGATGGCAATCTGTGGTTTTGAGCAGGTGAATGAACAGTTCCGAGATCCTGATTTGACCACGTTTATCTGTGTATGCATACCGGAATTCCTATCCTTGTATGAGACTGAGAGACTGGTTCAGGAACTGGCACGATTTGAGATTGACACTCACAATATTATCATCAATCAAGTGCTCTTTGAAGAAGAAGCAGTGGAGTCTAAATTACTGCAAGCACGGGTGCGGATGCAGCAGAAATATATTGATCAGTTCCATGAACTCTATGAGGATTTTCACATTGTCAAATTGCCACTTCTTCCTGAGGAAGTTCGAGGAACCGAGGCTTTGAAATCTTTTGCAGTGAACTTGACCACACCATACAGACCGGAGGGGGGTGAGGCAGAGACCAAGGGTTTGCTGACGAAGGGTAGGATTCAGGAACTGGAAACAGAGACAGCATCCTTACAAGCACAGGTTTTACATTTACAGTCTGAGTTGGAGAAGCAACGGAAAGGCAAAGATTTGGCCAATTCATGACTTTTGAATGTTGCAGGGCCGAGGTACATTTGCATGTAGGGTTTTACACTTCTACAAGTTTGTTCCTCTCTGTTTGTCCTCAACCCTAAAAAGTTAGTGCATTTCATCTTTGAGCTATACCCACAACGTTTGGTACTTGCTCATTCTCTGGAGATTGTCAGGTCGAAAGTATAATTAGGTCTTTTCAATCTGGTGTTGGTTACTGTTCCAGATATTGTCTTCATCTAGATGTGGTCTAGATAATGAACAATCCTCTTAAGTTCTTAGACACCTGCCATATGAAAAATAGTCCCATGTGCATGGATGAAATGTCATGGCTGGCTGTTAAGTTTCAACAAGCTGGGAGAGGAATGAAGCAGGACATCATTCAATCTGTGTGGCATGCTTGAGAAGTAATATGTGGTAAATAGCCTATCATTTAACAGTCCTTTAGACCATGAGTAAATAAACAATGGCCAGTTTTGGTCAAACTTCAGATTGATAGCATATTTTATCAGGTTTTCCTGATCATATGGGGTTGGGTTATCTCCCAGACTGGAGCTGGTACTCAAAATATGTATTGCAAAATTACTGGGTTTAACATGATAGCTGGTAATTTGCTTCTGTCCCTACAACTCTCATGACCACTTCTGTAAGAGAACATGATTATCTTTTTAAGTGCTGAAGTTTACACAATTGCACACTGGTAGTTTGGGCTGAGATACAAAAGCCCCTTCTTTTTTTTGGGCACGTTTTAGTCCACTGGACAATTACTTAGCAGTAGTTCGAAATTCACCAATACTTATGGGTGTCTTTCTGTGCATATAGAATAAACAATTTCCATAGTTCCCTTGCATTGTTACAATAAGTTTTCAGAAAGTGGTTTTCTTGCTGCAGGCCCAAGTTGTCATATTCCTGAATTTTGTGTGAAAGTACTGATGTTGCTTGCCTATTCTTGCAATGTCCAGGTGAAATTGCATATTGGGAAATACATCAGGTGATGTGGGATACCATAAAGAGAAGAGTTACATATGCAGTGGCTGATTATAAACAAAAGCAATGGAGATTTTTTGGATAAATTGTATGGCCTTGCAATATTTTGTAGAGTTGGAATAACACTATATTTCAACTCAGTTTTAAGTTCCCACACTCATTTCAATTGAACAATGTCACATGTGATTCAAATCAACTACAGTGATTTGTGTGTAGAATATCTCTGTTGTTGCAGAGATACTAAGAGAAAATTACTAAACAATTTTGCAAAAGCAAGATTTTGATCATGCAATGTGATGCTAAAACAGAATTAAATACAGCAATTTGTAGTATCTGTGTAGCTCATATGTGAAAAATTCAGACAGACTTTTATGAAGTTAATTTCACACAGGACTTGGACATTTCTCAAAACAATGTGCACCAACTTGAAGAAGAGAACCTCTGTTGTTTTGAGGAACATTCCTAACGACAGGCTTCCCTGACTGCTGAGCATGAGGAAGCCAAGAATACTATTTCAAATCTACAAACCACTTTTGTGTATCAGCCAAATGAAAGAAGTGTGCAAGGCTGAATATAACTGTCTCCTACATGAACAAAAATTGTCATTGTTCTGTCTAGACAGTTGAATCCTCCTTACATTTGACAGCTTCCAGCAGTAAGAGATGACACCTGGCTATAGTAAGGGTAAACTCAATGGCCATTTGCCTTGTAGCATCACTTTCTGGGACCAACAGAAATGTGCACTTCACTTCAGAAAACCTAAAAATCATGTTGAAAGTTTCCCCTCATTGCCCCCTCTTCAAGTTTTGCTTGAACCCTGCTCTGGAAATAACATATCATCATGTACATTGAAAGAAAGCAGAGACTTTTGTAAGTTACAAGATTTTGCTGTGTTTACCCACTCTGCAGCGTCCCTCATCAGTGGTTACAATCAACTCATTTGGATCAAAAGGTGGGAAAAAAATACATAAAGCTACTACCCTATTGAATATGACAGAGTGGAGTCCTATGAGGAATGCAAAGAATTCATCTTACAGACATGCTGGATCACTGAACATTGAAAACATTTTATCATGAGACAAAGGGGGGCAGCACTCAGGTGAGAAGCACCACAGATTTAAGGTGATTCTCAATAGCCTAAGGAGAGACAGACTACACCAATCAACAAAACAACAACAGAAGCCCAGTAACTGTACATTGCATTGTAATTTATCTCATCAAATAATATCATACCCCACAATCCTGCAATAATGATTGCACACTGGAATCTGCATCACCAATTTACGAAGCTAGTATTTAGTAACCTGTGCCTCAAATCAATCAATCAACAGGTTCTCACAAGTCAAAACTTCATGCATATAAGAGTAATCATCACCTGGAGACCATTTCAACTGTATTTGCATACAAACTTGTAATTTGAGAAAGAAAAAGAGATGGCAAACCCTTAACTTGATCATTCAGACTTTTGAAACAATTGGCAAGTCTTGGATTTTGTCTCTTCCATTAACATTGAGCTGAAACATAGTGGAAAAGCAGAAAGCTGATGCAATAGTTGTCAACAGAACATGTTTCAAAGCCAAAGCAGCTAGGGAAGAATAAACATACATGGAATATGCTATATCACGACCAATGAAGGAAACTGCCACAATGCTCAGCATGTTCCCTGCAAAATATTCAAATTTCAGCTGAATTAGATGAATGCCAAACCACAATGTCAGTGAACTCCAAGGCCAACAACAAGGTACAACCCAACATACCGATATTCCAGAGTATTCCAGAGAGTATTCCCAGACCAGCAGCGGAGTAAGTTGCAAAATCAGGCCATTCCAGAGGTGTTGTCAAATAGGGGAGTCCAGTCATAATTGAGGTGTTAATCATAACTGCAATTGCAAATGATGGAAGATAAGCCAAACCCTGCAACCAGTTAGCCAAAAGTCAGACCAGCTGTTCTGCACCCAATGACCATGTTTTCTCTTTGTTCAATTGGGATCCAAATGATCCTCCTGATATCTTGCAACAGACAAAGATAATACTTGTCAAACAATGACAAGCCAACAATTCTGGCCAATCCTGGATAAGAGAATAAGTATCATACAGTAAAATCAGAATGGTACACAAGACTATACATAGAATAACCTATTCTGAAGGTGGATATCACCTGCTCGGATGCTGGTACTTGAGTTTCTGGCATCTGTGTGCATCACAACAAAGCCACCATACAAACAAGCTTCAGTCAGACAAATTTAGGAACCTCATTGTTACATCTTCACCAAGATAATTGACATGTCATGATGGCAATTTTAGTGGTTCATGTTGTGTGCAAAGTTACTGTGAGGAGCTCAAACCACATCTAATCTACAGGCCTTCAACTGTAGTCCCTGCTATTCTACAACTACAGTTTCATCCTCATACTACATTTTGTTCATCAGTCAGCCGTGTGTCCCATTTTATGAAGAATACTTATCCCAGCTCAGTCTATAGTACAATATTGAAGCATAGCCACAGCTCATTCCTTTCTTCTTGGATGGTGAAAGAGATTCTGCAGAAACCAAAGCTCACAAAAACATTGATCCATTTTCTTCATCCAATTATTCCTTGACATCTCCAACAACTATTTCCATGACCAGCCATGCCTTACTCATAATTTGACTGAAGCCCTTGCAAACAACAATGAGATGTAACATGCAGGCAACTACCTTTGCAAAAGCACAGACTGCTCCTGCAAATACAGCTGAAAACACTCCAGCAGAGAAGCTGGTTGAAGGGTCTGCACCAGCTCCAGGCATCATCTGTCCAACCCCACACCACAATCTCCAATTTACTGCAGAATTCTCCATACAAGAAAATGCACATAATTGTAGCACTATCCAGAATCTGCCTTAACCCATCAGATCTGAAGGTTACAACAGGGCACCATGTGTAACTTACATTATATTTTGCTTCCAACTTGAGTCGCTCAGCTGCAGTTGAAGGCCTCTTGAGATGGAGCCAACCTGCAAAGGAAGGCTGCAGAACCGCTGGTCCCTCAAAGCCTTATTATGTAGTTACTTCAACAACATCAAGATCATTTCTGGAGCATGATCAGGAAACAATATCTGTACATTTGTTCAGGCAATGTATGGCAAGCCTCACATACTACATACCTGAGATTCAAGAAGTGTTTCCATCTGGTCATCCCTATGAAATGCAACTCTCTCCATGTGGCCTGACCATGCCACACCCACTGCCCAGCACCCAAATCTTCAAAACAACACAACTGAAATGCTGTCCAACTTCCAACCTATACACCTCACACCTCCCTACCAACTTAGCTAAGAATGTGACTTGTCAATCAAATCCAAAATATGGAGAAGAAACTAACAACATACCAATGCCAGCAAAGGTGACAAGAAATGCAACAGCTGCAAACAAAACTTTCGTCACACCTCCTCGTGCCTCCACCAACTCCCATGCCAGATGTGAGACTACATTGCCATCAGATATATACTCATAAGGAAATTGAAGTCCCATGTACATGCATTAAAAAACAGAGCTGACATTAACAATCAATTCTTGAACTTTACAGGTTCAAGACAAGGGTCAATTTACAAGTGCTTCCAACTCCAGGAAATTGGGTCAGTTAGACACATTTGTAATTTTGCTACGTGCACACAGGCTGAAAGTATCAACTACATCAATAACATGTATAACGCATTGGTATCATTTACATGAGGCACACAAAAGCAAAGAAATGAAGCAGAAGTAGAGGTACAGAAAGTGAAACCAGACATTACTAACTATCAGTGCATTTGGGTATCCTCAACTGTATCCTCAATCTATTGACACACAACTCCCTTGAGATATATTACTTGACTGAATACTCCATGTCCTCTGTTGGAACAGAATCCTGAATCTATTTGTTTATATCACAAATTTTAATGACAGAAAACAGAACTAATAATCAAGTAACTGTACTATGGGTTTGGTAGCAAAAGCACAGGAAAGTCTCACCCAATACACTGGTACCCGCCCATATTCCAAAAGCAACTGTATCAGACACATGCGCACACCAAAAGAACAAAATTGTTTAGAAAGTGAGACATTACAGATCAGGAAATCTTGTAGCCTTGTGCAATCCTCAGGGCCCAACTACTTGCTAGTATTCAGAAGAAGTTGAACTTGTTTGCTGGATAACAATTGGCACAAAATATCGTATACATATGGCAATCATAATACCAAAGGAAATCCAGGGACAATAGGAATCATTTGCCAGGAAATCCAGGAGCATAGGAAATCATAAGACTACATTGCACATGTGAAGAAACTTTGACCTAGAAAAAAAAAAGAGAAAAGAGAAAACAACCAGAGCTTCACATCTTCAAAAGACAATTCAGCACTCCCAAAACTACAAAAACCACAGAGAGAGAGAGAGAGAGAGAGAGAGAACTTCCTTCTTCAATGAAACTTGAAAACCAGCTCCAAAAATGAGCTAGAATTGGGATGAAAAGCAAACCTGAGATGCCCAGGATTCGGACAGCCTTGAATGAGCTGATAAAGGAGAGAACAAAAAAGAAGCCACTGAGAACAGCCTGAGCATTAAACACAAACTTGCAGTTGAACAGCACCAGTAGACTGCTGATCACCACTCCCAAGCTGTGTGATTTAAATCATCACACCCCCCCAAACAAACAAAACAGAAACCACCGATTCTACACTCTCATCAGTCCCCCTGTTTCCTTGACCACTTAGGTCGTTTTGTAAACTGACACCAGTTCTAAAATTCTTTGCCGCAAACAAACCCTTGAAACAAAAGATTTGCATTGAATGAGGGAAACATGAACCCCTACATTCTTTGCTGCAAAAACCATACAACAAGCTGGAGAGAAAGAGCGGATTTCTGTTGCAACGGATCTAGAGAGAAGGAGATAGAGGCGGAGATCTTCGAGAACAGCAAAAAGGGAAGAAAAAGGAAGAATCTTACGATGCCCAGAAACTGAAAATGAGGGGAGAGACTTGAGCTCGGCGAATGGAGCGAGTCTTGAAAAACACAGTGAAACTGCCATTTGCAACAGCCGACAGAAGAGCCAACAACACTCCCATGGCCATCATCACCGGTCTCCCACTTACTCCGATCAACTCCATCATCTTGACCAAGTCCTCCTCCATGGCCATCGCCGCTACCTCACTCCCGAGCACCAACAACAACACCAGCAACAAAGCACCCAAAACACCAAGAACACGACACCAAAGGCCAGCAAAAACACGACACCAAAATCCCAAAAACACCAAGAACACGACACCAAAGGCGACCAAAAACTCGACACCAAAAGGCTCCAAAATCCCACTAAACAAAATTTCCACTTGTCATTGCAAAGTGCACAAGAGCCATTTTCAGCTTCAAGTAAATATTTGGGATTTTACTTCTTTGTTTTCTCAATTTCTTAAACCAACTGGGTACCAGTCTTCAGAGCAATAGATTGTTGGTAATGTAAGGGAGGGAGAAAACTACCTATCAAATAGTTTTCCATTTGGTCCCACATTTTCAGGAATGCTCACTAGGTGGTTTCCAGTTGGCTCCCATAATTTATTTATTTGCAAGGCAAGGATATTGTGTTTAGGTGGATTGATTATAGAGTATAGTAGCTTAATGGATTTTGGCCCCTAGGAAATAATAGATCTATTTTTATATGAGGATTTTTGAAAGATGATATTTTGGCTTGTGTTGAAACTTGAGATTAGTTATCATAGAGTTATAATATCTTGAAGGATTTTGGTTTGTTTTAGAGGATTTTTTGAAGATTATATTTTTGCATGCTGAACTATTTGAGTTTCCATAAATCTTCGTTTGCCTTCAGATACTTTTTTTTATTGTAAATGGCAAGGCCATAGTGTGACTCGCCCCTTGTTTCATGAGGCATGTTCTTCACTAGGTTGGTGTTTTTGGTCTGGTTCTGTATTTTACCCTAGTACCTAGAATGCTGGTTTGGCAGCAAGGTGCCTAATAATTTTATTTATTTTTGTTTAGTCGTTTATGTTTGACAATAATTTTTTTTTTTGGCAATAATTCAACATTGTACTAAATATTGAAGCTAGTGTGTGCTTGAGAGCTTCTTTCAGATTCTCAGCATGGCAATGGGAGGCACCATTTTTTTCAGAATTTTTCACAATTCCAAATAATGTTTAACCAGGCTAATAAGTACAGGAATGTTTGTTCATTTCCATGTTTTGAGGAATGTTCACTAAGTGTTATTATGAACTGGGAGTACATTTTTGATCCCCCCCCCCTTACATTTTGAGGCATGTTCACAAGGCATTTTTGTAATTTGGTTCCTTCGTTGAGGAACACTCACTCACTTGTTCCATGTTATTGTGGGAACATTTTGTATAGGCAAACACGAATGCCTTTTGGCCTCCTGAAGTGAGGGTGGAGCCTGAGGTCCCCAATGGAATTTACTGATATAATCTCCTTCCCGTTAACTCGATCACTCCCAAAACACAAAAAAAATTAGTGTAATAAACAAAGATGATCTGATGGTTCAGATATCTTCACATCCTTATTCTAAGGTACTTACATGTAATTGCACTTCTCCAAATTTCGTAGTGTATCTGGAGAGTACATTACAAAATAGGGCAAGCATTTCATAAAATAAAACATTCGTTATGCAACAACATGACAAGCGTTTCACTAATGTAATGCTCACCCCTGTTTTTTTTATAATAAATTTAATTGTGCTTTACGTTGGGGAATGCCCATGGAGTGAGGGCATTACTGAAACAAGAACCCAAGAGACAGAGCCCTTTTTCAGTAATGCCCCCCTCTTGGGGCGTTACCCTACACTGGTTTTTTCCTTTATGTTTTCAGCTCCCTTACCTGCCTAAAGAAACCTGTTTTCAGCGAGGGGGATCTTCTGCAGTGGAAGGTAGGTACCAGCCAGCCGGTCACTATTTCTAAAAAGTGAAAAAATCACAGCTCTGCTTTACGTAGGAGAAGGGAGCTGTACTCCCTTCTCCTATCCATAAGATCTTCTCTCCATGAGGCGCAAACTTTTTGCACTCAGAAACTTTTTCTCTCAGGTTGTTTATGTAGACTGAATTTCCAGAGGAGAAAATACTTCACACTTTCCAAACAAGACAGGACAGACTCTGGGAGCCGGCTGGATTTTCAAACCTTTTTCTTTGTCCACTTGGAAGCTTGTGTATGGTAGGTTGAAGTCTTTAGATGACTCTTTACAGATGCTGTGTTGGCTTATTGGATTCACACTTGCCACGTATAGGGGACTTGACTTGGTACTGGTGCAACAAGTGGCTACCCAGTGTGTGACTGACAGCTATGCTGATGCCACTCTTGAACCAGGATTAGGCTAAAGGAACTTACGGCATTAGGGTAGAAAATAATATACAAATATATTATGTAGAAAATAATACACAAAAATATTATGTAGAAAATAATATACAAATATATTATGTAGAAAATAATACACAAAAATCTAATGTAGAAAATGATGCACAAATATATTATAGGCCCATGGGGTCTGTAGAACATATTGCCTTGGGTCAAGAAAAAATATTAGTGGCCAACAACATTGTTTGAATTAATGCCTTCACTTGTTTTCAAAGAGTTGCATTAGAACCAGATTTTTTTGTTTTGGGCTCAATTTTGCCACTTGGTGACACAAAAAGCAGGGGCTTTGAATCCAACAAAGGGTTTCTTTTAGATGGGGATAAAGTCACTATATATTGAGGAAAACAAAAGTAGAAATCGCCATATGTAGAACATAGCTTCTAGCATGTCACCCGAGTGTTCCCAAAATAATCTTACTTTTCCTTTGTGGTCTATAGCCAAAATTGGTAAAATTCCTCTTGTGGGATGATCACAAGTCCACCTACTTCACAAAATTGAACAAAAAAATTACTGTACTCACCCTATAGTTTGTTGCAAATAGCAAGCCAATGCCATAGTAGAGGGTTTAGAGATCCAATGCAATTTTTTGTGGTGCGCCCAACAATGGGCCAACATGGCAAAAATGCTCATGGCCTTTGCTAAAATTTCATTGAGGCTCTACAAAAACATGCAATTGCGAAGCGCTCTAAACATTGGTTTGTACACTTTGCAAGGGTTTTGACTAAAAAGTAGGAGTGTGACAACAATGGTTCTAACCAACCAAAGGCCAGAGTAATGTCATGAAGCAATCCAAGGGGAAAAAACTTCTATGCCAAGGAAGAATGGCAACTTTGCTGAAGTTTTATGGTGGTCTCTCAAGATTCAATCTATAGGCAATGGCTAAATATCACTTATGTTCTAGGAGCACATACAAATGCATTATTCCAAACACAAGCCATAGGGTGCATGACGTTAACATGTGCGTAGTTTTAAAATGAAGTGGGGGATCATTAATCATGACTTAGCCAAATTCATGGGTTGTTCTGGACAAAAGTTTGTGTTGAAGAAGTTTGGAACTTCATTTGAAGATTTCCTACAATAGGGTTCGTGCATCATTATCTTTCATTCACTATCAGATGCTTCCAAAAGATATGCACAAATGGGTTAACACAATTGTCAATGCAAATAAGACCTTAATGAAGTGCAAAGTGACTATCAATAGCATTATGGTAGATGGCTTTGAGTACTGGGAGTTTTTTAGCAAAAATGGGGGAAGTTCATTAAGCCATTGTAAGGTAATGAAACTATGGAGGAGACACAAAAGTTGTAGAATCTCAAAAAATGTGCGTTTCATGCACAAGCCAAGGCCATTATTAATATGGCAACAACAATGTTAATCAAGAAAGTTAAAACACTTGAAGACCAATCGGCCTTAGTCCTATTCCTAATGCTTATTGAACATTTGTGCAAAATAGAGGGGAAAAAAACTTTTCTTTGTGTAGATAAGTGAAATTGTTGAAGTTTCACACTCATTTGCCTCAAATCAACAAATTCATTGTAAAATCCCTCGAGACAACAATGATGACCACATCACCTCTCAATCTTGACATGAGTAGAAATTCAACAACTTGGGGCAACCTATGCAAATCGCCATCCAATGCTCATACATATCCTATATAGCCCAATTTGTCATTAATTTTTCACTAGGATGTCAAAAAAAAGTAGGTGAAGATGCAAGTTTTGGTGCCATTTTTATTTTAATGAAAACTCATAATGTTGTAAATGTTTTTATATGTTTAGAACATAAGAAATGTGTTGAAATGTCTATGGATTAAGTGCAGGTTGTCATTGAATACAATTGTGCATTTGTCAAGTTGACAATGATGTGATGAAAGGTTGCAAATGGGAAGGTGAAAAGTTATGAATGAGTTGTGGTGCAAAGATCAAATTGTTTTCCTTTGCATTTTTTGGTTGCAATAAGACATGAAAACATCTAGAAAGAACAAGGATGAAAGCTTTGGTGCTTTATTATATTAAAAAACATTTGTGCCTTTCAAGACCCACAAATATTCAATTGAACCTAATGTCAAAGCAAAATGTGTATTTGCATTGTCAAGTTTTTATATGCCTTTATTGTAAGCTACACTACATCAAAATGTGACTTTCATGACTACAAAAATACGAATGTAGCCAAATCAAACCTATTGTTTACACCATTTTTGTAGTTGTTTATGTCAAAATGGCATAAACGATGAGTCTTATTCGAACATGTAGTCACATGAATGTAATAATGAAAATCATGTTTTGGTGTAATGCTACAAATGTCAATCTTTTTTTTAGTTGAAGTACATGGTAATTGATAAAATAAAACCTCTTTATTGTTGTCGTGTTCATTCTAAAGATTATGCAAAAAAATCCTACTATATTTGGAAGATATGTTCTGCAACATATTTTTTCATTTATAGATGATGAAAATAATTCATTTGATCAATGGGATTTCCAATTTCTAGAAAAAAAATTATTTCCATTTTAATTTAATTTCTATTAAAAAAATTTGTGACTTTCATTTTAAGTTTCCTTCTATTCAAAGGATAAAACTAAATTACAATTTAACTTCAATGTGTTTTCTTTTATCAAAAAATTTCATTTATTTCATTTCAAAAATCAATTTATTCAATCAATTTTATTTTATTTTTCAAAAGGTCTACAAGCACATAATTGACTTTTGAAATTATTTCCTACATGGATTAAATTGAATGTCAAATATTAAAAACATTGAAAACAAGAAAATATGTACATACACATGACAATAGGAAAAAATATATGCATAAAAACACAACAAGAGGTTACTAATCTTACATTAAACAACAAAGATTTTACAATTGAACCTAAAACAAATATAAACCCACAAAATCCATTATTTGATCAAACATGAAAGAGGTTAATGTGTTCAATTTTTTGAAAAAAACCCCAATAACAAAGGTAGTCAACTTTGTACATTATTTTAAAAAATTGCAAGTTTAAGTTATGATAGACAATTAAGGAGGAAAGGGGAAAAAGATCTATCAATCATTAAGCATACTATCAAACTTGTTAGAAATTCATTAATAGATAAAATTTCAAGTGTTCTACAACATTATAGTTTATTATGGATTTTTTTATAAATGTTGTGGTTTACTATTGAATTGTAAAAACATTATAGTTTACTACCATCAATAAAATCGTTTATAAAAAAATCAAAGTCCATAGTGAAATTGATACAAATAGCAAAATGGTAACAAAACAAAATTACAATGCAACATGCAACTTGCTAGGATTCAAGTCTAAAGAAAAGTGAATAAGAAAGTCATTTACAAGACTTTTGCATACATATCATAAAAAGTTATCTATTGGACATGGGTCAAAAAAACTAAATGTAATGTTGTAGTTTGTTACATAACTTTGAAATTGGTGTCCTCCAATGTTTGTCACTATTGTAGGTTTCCTTTCGTACTTTGCCATTACATTTGTTAGAAGAAAAAAACCTTCCATAGAATTCCAAAATGCCACATCATTTTGATCATCTTCAAAAAAAAATATTGGATTAAGTATTTACCATGTTGTGTGGTTTTGTTTTTTTTTGCTTGGTCCCAAAAAATTTTATTTATATAAAACCCAATTGCTTGATAGGCCAATTACTTTTTCTTTTTTTTTTTTAAACATGTTTTATGGTTTCTTAGTCTAAAGAACCTTGTCATGGTAAAAATTAATTGGGCATAATTAATGGTTTTTTATATGAATGAACTTTGAATGTTACTAAATTTTGGTGATTACAAATAGGTTATGTGTCATTTCAACTAGGTTTTATGAAACAACATTTTGTTGCTTGTGTATTGTGAAGGAAGTTATTGCATTCAAACAACTAGCATTACTACATAAATTTATTTGAAAATAAAATGAGTTGTTGGAACAATTTCAACAATGCATGTTCAAGTATGTCTTTAAAAGTTCAATTTCATCATCTACAAAGAAAAAACAACAAACATTGAACCTTTATAGAACAATTTTAGAAGGTAGGTTTTTAAGTTGATGACTAGCAAATATTTATGAATTTTGATTATAAAATTGAAGTCATTTGAAAGTTTAAAATTTAAATTTTGACCTTGTACATGTTGCTTTGTTTCCTTAGGTTGTGAAGTTGGATTGACAAAAGTCCAAACCTCCTTTGTAAGACTATAGACTCAATAATCAAAATCTCATTTCAAAAGAAGGTTGCAAAAATAAAAGAGTAAACAACAAAACATGGAAAAACATTTAGGAATGGACTACCTATTGGAAGGTAGTCATACCTTCAAATAAAAAATCTAACATGTGAAAATGCATGTCCTTGCGAAAATTAAAATTGAAAATGGAGGCCTAAAGGTAGTTGAAAAGATGTGACAAACCTTTCATCTTGCATTCCATTGCTTTTTCACACAAGTATAAACTCCCCCTTCCTTTAAATTTTTATGTCTCTCCCCTAAACTTCACAAAGAACAATATACATGTGAAAAACAAATGAGAGGAAAATTAGCATGAAAAAATACCAAGGAGTGAGAAAATGAATGGCCACATGGTCCCACCCCACAAATCATACACACCTCATCCCTTCTTATGTTCTAGGTCTCTATCCAAATCTCCACCACATCTCATAATTAATTGACAAATTCAAGTCAATCACCTTATCCTTAAAGACTAATTACCCAAGTAGCTTCATCCCCCATTAATTACCACTATTACAATTCATGGTTTTTCAAAAGGTCCAAGTTGATTAGCAAGTCTTTTTTTATTAGTGAACATGTACATTTTGACTACACACATGGGACGAATGACATGTGGATTTTTTACTAATAAACTTGATTAAAATGACTATTTGGCATATAAATCAAGTTGGACAAAAAAATGACCACCTTGGTCAAAATGACAAATGGTTTTTAATCAATTCGGACATTTAATTAAGTTGGACAAAACAAAATGACATTCTTAATCAAAATGGACAATGGTGTTTTAGTCAAATGGGACATCCTATGCTATCTATTTAGTCAAAATAACTACTAATTAGGTTAGGTAATAGCCTAGCCCTACTTACATACCAATTTACTTACATACCTAACCACCTACCATCATACAAACCTACCTACCTACCTACCTACCTACCTACTTACCTACCTCCTATTTCCAACCTACCATCCTACATCCTTATTTGCTAACCTACTTACTTACATACCTACCAGAGTCCTGCAATGGGTACCCATACCCATGGGTACCCAATACCCACCCATACCCATGGGTAAATGGGTGGGTAATGGGTATGGGCTTGGACGTATGGGTGGGTAATGGGTGGGTATGAGGGACCCGAGCTTTACAACGACTGAGTTAGCAGATTATATGTCCGAGAACAACTTCTCGGACGCCGACAACACCCTGACCAAGAAGCGCATTCGACTGAAACCCCGAACGATAAACAACCTCATGTTCCTGCGCTCTAATCATGACATTTGTATGTAATTGTTTACAATAAATCATTGGCACATCCCTCCTTTTAAAAACACTTCAAAGTACTCTTAAGTAGCTTTATTTTGGTGATGGACTTATGGGTATGAGTTGGGTGGGTAATGGGTATGGACAAGGTGCCATGGGTGGGTACAGTTGACCCACGCACAGCTGTGGGTCGGGTATGGGTACAATTGTCAAGCCCAATGCAGGACTTTGATACCTACCTACCTCCTACTTCCCACCTACCATCCGACATCCTTACCTACCTCCTATTTCTAACCTACCATTTAAAACCCCTACCTACCAACCTCCTATTTTCCACCTACCGTCGGACAATCTTACTTACCTACCTCCACTAGTATAAATCCACCAAAATGTAACCATTACATTTGTGACTATATGCAACTTGTAGTCATTTGCAAAAAAATTTGAAAGTATTTACAACTAGGGTAGCCAAGCCAATCATCGAACATTTAAACAAAGAAACGAAAAAAACACCCAGATGAAGGCTTGGTTCATCCTACTCTCCAAAGAAATCTTGTTCCTCTCCTATAGGTGCATCCACAACTATTTAGATTACATCAAATGCTATAGAACTTATAAAGATATGCCCCTTCAAAATAGAGGTCCTCTAAAAACTAGAAAGAAATCCAAAACAAACACATGGGACCTTGATAAGCAAACACATGGCAACTTGTCATCAAACATCAAATTTCTAACAAATGGTCAACATGTCACTTGTGTCCAAACTAGATGGATGCCAAAATTGAATTACTTTTCATACAAAAATGTTCATCAAACATAAAAGGCCATGATCAAAAGTTTCCAAAGTTGTCATGATCAATGGTGATGGGCAAACTACTATTCTTTTAACCATGATGTCTTAAAATACATTTGGCACTGCCACATTAAGGTTTAGGTGATATTCCCTCTCATTTGTCTCTCATCCCATTGCACTTTGCAACAAGAAGTATCTTAGTGCACATTGCATCATGCATCTCTCATCCCAATGCACTTTGCAACAAGAAGTCTCCCAATGCACATTGCATCCTACATCTCTCATCCCAGTGCGTTTTGCAATAAGAAATCTCCCAATGCACATTGCAACAGGAAGCCGCTACGTCTCTTTGGTCATTGGTCGTAGCTATTCAGTAAATCGTTAAGTCTCTTTGGTCATTAGTCATAGTTGTTCAACAAGTCGCTAAAACTCTTTGGTCATAATTGTTCCATGGTTGTAGGTGATGGCAACCTCAGTTTGCTACATGGTCATTGGGATGAAATGAGCTTTACACACAATGGACTTCAAAACCCTTTGTTGGCATGATTGTTTTATGTCATTTTTTCATACTCTGAACTAACCAAAATGTTTGTTGTCTATGTGTAAGGTGTGAAGGAAGTGAATCAATTATGTCCCATTCCTAGGTCTTACCTCTTTTATCTTATTGGTTGATTTCGTTGAGAAGATCTAGGTCCCGCCTCTTCTTTCTTACTAGTCAATTTTATTGAAAGGATTTAGGTCCCACCTCTTCTCTTTTTAGTTGATTCCATTGAGAGGGTTGAAAGGCTCTAGGTCCCACCTCTTCTCTTGTTGGTCGATTTTGTTGAGAGGATCTGGGTCTCACCTCTTATCTCTTGTTGGTCAATTCGATTGAAAGGATATGGGTCCCGCCTCTTCTCTTGTTGGTCGATTTTGTTGAGAGGATCTGGGTCATGTCATTTCTGTTTTGTTAGTCGATTTCGTTGAGAAGATTTAAGTCCCACCTCTTCTCTTGCCAGTCGATTTCTTTGAAAGGATCTTGGTCCTACCTCTTTTCTCTTGTTGGTCAATCCCATGGAAAGTATTTGGGTCTCACCTCTTCTTTTTTACTAGTCAATTTTGCCAAAAATATCCTTGGTTATTGTCTCTCCCTAATTTCATTGACAACTTCTTGGGTCCCCTCTATGATTTTGTGAATCCTTTTCTCTGGTAGAATCTATCTTCAGCTAAAAGGCTCCTCTCTTTCTCTCTCTGCTCGATTCCATCTCCAATTCCAATAACTCATTTTTAATTTTCTCTTTTCAATTTTGCTTAGACCACCTCTTAGGCTCCCTTCTATCTCTGGTTGATTTTGTTTCCAACTCCTCTATTGTTCTCTCTTTCTTTCACATCAATTTGCTTCCTCTTTCTTTTTGCTCGATTCCTCCTAAACCTCAAGTTATTTCCTTTCTCTTTGTTTGATTCCTTTCGATTCCTCCTAGACCTTGATTTGCTTCCTCTTTCTCTCTTTCTCTCTGCCTAATTTCTCTTGCACCTCAAGTTGTTTCCTCTCTTTCTGCCAAATTCCTCTTGATTCCTCTTAAACCTCAATTTGCTTCCTTTTTTTCTCTCTATTTGATTCCTCTTGGATCTCAAGCCCCCCTTTCCAAGTTGGAGAAGTTCATGAACCTCCAACCCTTCTTTTTGACTTGGAAAGCTTCTTAGACCTCCAACCCCCTCTTTGGATTTTGATTGTCTTGTTGTAGCTTCCCCTCCTCTCCTCCCCTCCCCCACATTTTGTTGTTGGTTAGTCAGTGGAAGCTTGTTGCAACCATGTTAAAACATGGCCTTTTGCAAGCATCCTTGCCCTTGCCCTTATTCTAGCTTCTGATTATGCAAGTGTTGAAATGCCCAAATTTACACCCCTATACCCTAATGGATGGGCTCTATAACCAACTTGGAAATTTTTGTGAAATTTGTCCCCTACTTCATTAATTGCCACTATAGACCAAGCTTGGTTGAAAGCTACTTTGCATCGTTTCTCAATTAGCCTTTCAGTTGCTCTAATTATAGCAGTATGTGAATTTTTTTCACATTTTCGCTTTGTTTCCTCCCTTTCTTTTCTCCTTTGTTACTCTAATTATTTATGCTACTTCTCTATCCATAATTTTTTTACGTAGAATTTGTAGATATTCGTCAGAGGTAACAATGTGGGATTGAATGTAATCAATTAATGGTTCTTTTTCGCATGTCTTCCTTGCAGGCAGATGTGGTAGAGATAGTAAATTCTTCAAGAAAAATGGAATTCGACTTCTTGCAAAATGTAGCAATTGCCCTTCAAACACATCTATAGGTTCACCTAAATTAGCTATGCAATCCATATCAACTTTTGTTCATGTATCTCCTAAGATAATAGGACTTCTAAGCTCTTCCACATAGTACCTTGGTGGATGTCCCTATACATCATCATCAGATCTTATTATAATAGGTTCCTCTACAATGCCTATGTTGATCAATTCTACAACTACTCCATGTTCACCCCAATCTTGATTATCATTTAGACCCTCATCAAAGTTTTCTGCATTTTCTTCATTTAATGCAATGATGTTGTCTTCTGCAGTGTACAGTTCACTAGGCTTAGTCCTACCATCCATAGCCTTTGGATTAAAAGGCTAGATCCATGTAACCTTGAACCCATTATTGATGTTTCTTTTGGACAAAGTTACATCTAATGTTTTATCTACCCAGTTTGCAAAAACAATCTTGTTTGGGTCCTTGTAATTGTTGTTGACCATGCTATTATCTTTTTATTTATTAAAAGTTGTTTTGAAGGGCTTGAAACAACTCACATATAGAGGTTCTAAAACATGGGAGGTGTGTGAAGGTAGGATAATCATATATAGCCCAAACCATTAAACTTGTTCTATTACTTTTAGGCTTACATGTGAACCATTCCCATCTAGAATTAATAGATGATGGTTGCTTGGAGAGATTCCACCTAAAACTGACCTTTTGAAAAATGACAAAAATTCCTTGAACAAAAAACTTGTCATCCATGCTTTGGTTTGGACTACCATACATGTTCCATCTTTGCAGTGCTTAATGTAATCTTCTTTGATCCTTTCACATCAAAATATGTAGAATCTTGGTATCAATCCCTCTGCTACATTCATTGCACAATTGATGGTTAGCCATTCTTTAGATTTTGGGATGGTGCTACATACTTGATGAGAACCCCTTTTTGTTAGAACTCTGACTTTTGATTGCCTCCATGATTGAATTCTAGTTTTCCAAATGTGATTTGGACTACACTGATGCTGGGTGTACAACGATGTCAGGTTCTAATATAACAAGTTGCAAGAATTTGTGGTGAGGCCTTGGGTTCTATTGATCTCCAATCCTTTTGCAAGATGAATGTTCAATTTTGGATGCCTGCGCTTAAACCAATACCACTAGGAATCCCCAAGCATCCCATTTTGAAATGTGGTGGGGTGAATTTGAATAACTTCTACCACTTTCCATTTGAGTTATTGTAGTGTTATGGACAACCCACATTGTTGCATACTCAAAACCTGTGCAACAACAACTTCATCTTCTTCTTTAGTTAGTACACTCGATGGTCCAATTATCCTACTTATGGTCTTTCCATTTAGGTGGTCAAAAAATGAAGTTACAAGTATGCCCCAAAACTTGCTAGTCCCCATAAAGAAGTAATGCCACATTCAACTACATCCATGGCTGTTTATTCATTTGACCATTTGCCTCTTGGATTTATAGCAAGCACCCTATTTGTTATTACCGGCCTTTGTGTTGTCATGTTTGATCTAGCTTGAGGAAGGACATCCTCCTTGTCACTGCCTATTAGTCCACCATTACATTTTGTCTCTTATGATGGACATTGAGCATCATGATGCTTCTAGTTTTCCTAGACCCAACCTCCAAAAGCTTCATGGGGTGTGTTCAGGCCCCACAAGTGGTATTCCCCTATCTTTCTTATGTTTAGACCAAGAAAACAAGTGTGATAGGTTAAGGAATTTGTTCAATGCATGTTCATATGTGAAAACACTTGTGTTGATGAGATCAAAAATGTTTGCAAAATCATTCTAATCTAAATTATGTTGTTATTGTGTAGGCTATTGGAATGTATCTAATTATACGTTATGTTTGAGCTTTAGGAATTTTGCACTATCGCATTGTTGTTACAATCTTTCCCACTGTAGGAACAATAGATTTAACTATCCAACGAAAATCGATAAACTTGCTAAAACTTTCCTTATAAATCTTGTCAATACATGCAATTGTGCTCTCATTTTAGTGATTATCTATCTTAGGTAGCCATGTGTTATTTTCTTTCACTTTGATCTGCAAGATTAGGTATTTTTTCAATTTGCTTTGTAGCTTTTCAGTTTCCTCCTTCCCTTTGCTATGCAAATCTATGCTCTCCTCTTTCACTCTACTAAGCAATTCATTTTTGACTAATATGCTTTCCTTAGGCACTTTTGATCTAAGCACTATTGCACTAAGACAAAGTAACTCTAAAAATGCTCGGAATTCATCCTCAACATGGCTTGGTAGTCTAAACATGTTATTTGCAAATGAGCTAGGTTAAGTTGATGTCTTATAATTCATTCTAATTGTGTTGTGTTATTTTGGCAGGAAAGCAAACTAAGAGTTTTTTAGATCCTTAGATTATTCACAAACTTTGTAATAATGTGATCATTTTAATGTGCTGCTAAAATCCTTAACTATGTTGTACCCCTTTCAATGTTAAAGTTTTGTACTCATCACCAAACATTAAAAAGCACATAATGAAGTTATTTGTTTGTAGATCTACCTTAAATCCCAACTTACACCAAACACTTTTAGTCCCAAGTTAAATTGCATTTTGTACATTTGCACAAATATGTGTGATATTTTGTGGTTTTATTGAGCCCATGGCCAAACATTACCTTCACATGTAGAACATAAAAATTTATAAGTCTACTTCCTTAAACCCCCTTCACTAAACAATTATGTTCGAGAGTGTAATCAATTACTATATAAATGTACACATAAACGTGTGTTACACTAATGTTTAATCCTTTATCACTAAACACCTTGCACTAAATAAATGAACATATTTTTTATATAAAAATTATTTGACATTCCCATGACCAAACATAAACCCAAGGTCATTGGTTAAACCATAAGAAATGCCAAACACAACTTTATATCACCAGGCGTTCGGTGATAGGGCAATATAAAAATAGCCATGGGATGGTCCTCATTTGTTGACCCCCCCAAGTTGTGTACTTTTTGGGTGTTTGGCCATGGGTGGTGTTTAGTCACATGGCAAGCTACCCTATAAGACCAAATTTCAACTATTTTGGTCATTGTTGCAACTATGTTACAATTATTGATAACTTTATCATATGGGCTAAATGGTTTTTAATTTTATTTTCATCCATGAATAAATTAGTATGTCCCATTAGTCACAATAATCATCAAGTTAGTCACACCCTTGTTGTGCATTACCATAGATCAACGCCCACACCTATCATTGTCCACACACATAAACAAAATACAACATGATACCCAAAATGGCACATCAACCCAAATCAAAAGAACTCACATGCAAACAACAAAATGCAATAATCCAAGTCTAGAACATAGAAAAATATAAAACCACATGAGATGTGCAAAATGAAAATTGTGAAAACACATTAAAATTGCAAAGTATAAAAATAGTGTTCTAAAATCTTAAATCACCAAAAAGTGATTTGAGATCACACAACAAGGGATTATATCCCAAATGCAAAAAACTTGAACCTATTCACACTAGAACTAGTCCACAACAATTAACTACTAAACTAAATTACCCTAATTAATTAAGAGTAGGCCTAATTAAACTAGACCTAATCCTACAACTAAATAATAACACCTAACACCCCTAGAGGTATTCTATGATCACTTAAGCATATATTTTAATTACGTATGTATTAAAATTATATTTAAAATATATTACCCATACAGTAAAAAAATCATATAATAATTATGTATATATATGTATAATGTTCACATATTGGATTTAGGAAATTCATATTTGAAATCTGAAAATTGTTATTTGAGACTAGCTAGCTAATAACTAAACTTGACAATTTTATATGAACCTAGACCCGGCTTCAAATCCAAGTTTCCATGGACCCAAACCTAGCCAAGAATTGACATGGATGAAGTCAAAAATTAAATTCAACAAATCTTAAGGGATTTTTACAAGGTTTGGGTCATAAAGTTAAGTAGAGATAATGTGCTAGATCTAGATAATGTTTAAAGTTTCTTAGGTCCTATATTTAAGTTTTAAGGTTGTAGGGTCATAAAATTTAGCCCTAAATTTATATATATATATAAAGGCATCTCCATTAGCATCTCCAAAATTTATAATTATTTAGAAATATCAAAATGATAAAAAAATTATTACATTTGCATCAATGAATATCCATTGCTGAGTAAAGGCATTTTGGTTTTCTTATATATTTAAAACAATTGGGGACATTTTATTCACCTAATGATAATTTTCAAACATGTCAAACGACTAATAAAAATTAGGGTGTTCATGTCAACATCTTAACAAATTTGGACCGTCAATTTAAATCAATCAATGCTCCAATTTATTCCTAAACAAGGTTGAAGGTGGACCATATATCCATTTGTGTGCATGTCAACATTACATATATTGCCTTCAAGAACTTTACATCCATAACCATTATGCACTTTACATCCTTCACCTTTTTATATTTTACATCAATAATTTTCTATTTCAAAATATTTTCATCAAAAACTTTCAATTTAGGTGGTTGAATTGGAATGATGCAATCCATTCAATTTTTATTTTAAAATTCATAGTCATTTTTAAATTTACAGCTCACTTGAATAAAAATATCCATTTTTAATATTGATTCACATTGTTGAACATCCACCCTTGTTTGAACACATATTGACCATCGTACATATAACTAAATATGAAGAATTAAAGATTATCTTATTAAGAAAATCATAACAATTAAATGTTTGAAATCACTAGCAAAATAAGAGGGAACTCATGCCAACATCGTAATAGATATGGAATATTGATTGAAGAAACAAATATCATATTTATTGTGAAGGAAACTTAAATGTGGACTATCCATTGAATCAAATTTGAACATCCATTTTTATAAATCTTGGCATTCCATCCATTATTATCATCAATGTACATCTATAATTTTCATTCAAATGCATTTCATTTACTTTAAATTCTGGCCATGTCAAATCATGACACATGTTAAACTTTAGATCTATGATTGTTGTCTATATGTTTTGATGTTTTCTCCATCATTGGTTTTGCTAAAGTTTGAAGTCATCCAAATCATTAATTTCATTGCGTATGTTTCATGCAAACTTAAGGCAATTCCTCTTTTGCTTGTGATGCAATGTTGTCATTTTTTAAAATTTAAAACACTCTATTAGATTTGTGTTTTGTTGTTTATTGTATTGTTGTTTGTTGCCTTAACTTTGACTTTATTCAACTATCTGTTGTTTCATGTTTAAAGGATGTGCACCTTTCCTTTTTTATTGTTGCAATTGAGCTTGATCCCATTAATTTTGTTGTTTTTCTTTATTTCCACTTCCTAAAGTAGTGTATTTTGCTTGGAGCTTGCATACTCACATTTGTCATCTTTTTTGTTTTTATGTATTTATAACATGTCTTGTTTTATTTGTAGGTCATTTGGTTTACGAAAAATCTTATTATTGGAAAGAAAAAACCTTGGTTGTGTTAATCAAGTTAGAGCTTACCATAATTATTAAATTGTCTAGTGGTCTATTTTAGTAGTAAAGGCATGACTTTTTTGCTTTCTAGATAACCCCTTCTCTTTCACAAAATAAAAAAATTTGTTTTTTGTTTTCACATTGAACACCTTTGTTTAAGATTTTTGAGAATTTTTTTTTTTCAAAATTCAATTTCAAGTTTTGACATTTTTCAATTTTTTTGTAGGTTTTGAAGATAAATGAGTAATTTAAATTGGGAGGCAATGAAGTTTAGTGTTGTCAATCCTTCAAATTTATTTTAAATTTGTCTTTTTACCACTAATAAAAAATGATTTTTGGCTCCATCCTTTTGCTTTTGTTGCAATGTCTAATCATTTTTATAAAAAATTGGTTTTGAAATATATTTCTAGAAAATAATAATTGATATTATTTGTTGAAATGTTCTTCTTCCACCTTTTTTTTTCTATGTTTGTAGTTGAATGGATTTTTTTCATTTTTTGTCATTACGAATATATTAATTTAATATTTTTGAATTATTTGAATTGATGTTGGTAGTTGTTTTTATATTGATGTTTCTCATATGAATATATTGTTAGGTTTATCAAAATTTTATTTATGTTTTTTTAATTGAATTTTTTCTTCTTAGATTTTAAATATGTATATAATCTTAATGCTTGGTGAAGCTTTCATGCAAGGGCATTATTAGAATAAGAGCTTTGTTTACACCTTTATTTTAATAATGCCCTTGCTTGAAGCCTTTACTTTACACTTTAAATGATCATGTTATGCATGGACGCACATATATATATTATGTTTGAAATCATAACAAGAAGATCATTGTTGACAAGGGTTCTTGATAATTGCAAATCTCGATGATAAAACATCAAAACATTGTTCAATGTATTTCCAAGTGCGAGCTTTTACATTTTAACAAAATGTTGTTTCTTGTCATTTTGAGGTTCATGTATAGTTTGAACAAATAAACCCATATTGGATAGATACCATTTGCTAACAAATTTTATTGTAAATATACGTGGAACCATTTTTCGTGAAGTTCAAATCATTAGTTTCAACCCCCCATAAAACAACAACTAAAATAGATTTATCAAGCATGTTAATGTTGACATTGTTACCTATAAGCAACCCAAAGAAAATGCCAAACTTAGGACTTGTTTCTTATAGCTTCAAATGTGATGTTATTGCTTTTGATTTTGTTTTTGAATTACCCTTGCCATGCAATGTGGTTATTCTTCCATCTCTAATGCATGCAATCAAATGATGTTAACATCCCCAAAAGACCCTTATTTTTCAACAATTTGTAGTTGTTTTGTGAAGGTCTACCCTTGTTGCTCGCCACAAGTATGTGGACTTAAAATAAGCCTAGATCATTAAATCACAAATCATTTCATTGCCTCCATTATGGTGTTTATCTTAATTTGCAATATTCATTAATAAGATTTTGTAATGATGCCATATGCAAACATCATCATAACCACAATGCATTTTTTATGAGAAGACAACCCTAACTTACCTACTTCATCTCTTTTTAATGAAAAATGAATCATATGCACAAACCAAATGCATAACTCTTACTAACAAATCTCTCGTCATTCAAAAACACTACTTCAAACACACCTCATTACAAGATGGTGAATTTACTTGGATAATTCCTAAATAGTTTGTCATTGCCAATGTCCCTATCTCTTTGAATGTTGGTAGATTGTCCATGCTTGGATCCACCACATTGCTTGGGTGCTTGTGAGTTGAACATTTTGTCTAATTGCTTTATGAAAATCTTGAATATTGTTTTGTTCCAATATTGTCCAAATTCATGGGCGATTTTGGCATTCAAATAATCTCTATAATCTTCCATCTTCAAACAAATAGAAGCTCAAATGTTGCATTCTATTTGGAACAAGACCTATAACAAAAGCTTGTGTTTGCACATTTTCTTATGTTCACCTAAAAATGTAATATTAATGTGTGTTTGCACATTGCTATGCATAAAAGTTCAAGTGTTTGTGTATTGTTGTGTGTTTGTAGAAACTCTTATTTTTTAATGGGATGGTGGGTTAAAGGAGGGGACATGAAATATGAGGTCATTTTGTAACATTTACATTGGGGCACATTACTCACTATAATAATATTCCAACACAAGACCTTCCAAGTGGCACTTCAAATGGTCTAGAAAGAGTGGTTGTAAAACGAGATCATTGGACATGCCTTTAATTCTTCTCATGTAACAATAATCCCTTTGAGAGATCACAATAGTGCAAAGCTTATGAAAAGCCAGAGAGGGTTTTGAGAGAGGGAGAAAAAATTGTGCAATAGTGTTCTAGTTTTGCTCTATGTTGTAATACTAATGGCAAGTGAACAATGTGAAAAAAGAACAATAGTTGACACAATTTGTTGGGTTGTAGGAAAGTTTGTAACAAAATATTGCAACGCATTCAGAATTGTAGTGGAAAGAAAAAATTACACTATGCATGTGCTTGGTCTTTCTTTATATGAATGAGGATTTCGTCTTGTAAATTTTCATAGAAATGTTTCGTGTATATTTATGGCCATAATGTTTGTAGACCAAAGTTTTGAAGTTTCTGACTCTTTTGCAAAATCTTGTTTTTGAATTTTTGAATACATAATTTTTCCCACCTCATAACTTGTGACCTACTAACCATCCTTAGTGGATCAAAGCACTTTTATTGGTTTGGTTAGCTTTTGTCACGAAGAAAGTCAAAAAGTGCATTATAGGTGTGAACACGTGTATATGAAATGGCCAATCATTGAACAATCATATGTTTTATAAGGTTTCTTTTTGAGCAAATGATTAGTTTAATGTGTTTTTATGTTGCTTGGGTTAGGTATTACTTTAGTTGGATAATCCAAAGAATAAAAGTCTATAAGTTTTTAGACCCTTAATCTTTCCACATTAGTTTTCAAAAGTGTATAGGTTATTTTGAACCCAATAAAGTAATGACCATGGCACCCAAGGCTATGGAAAAGTCAAGGTTCAGCAATTATTTAATATGAGATTTGTCTTTTTGTGACAATTTTTTTTTCCCTTTCGATCCCCTTAGTTTTGTTTGGTTGCCTTTGTAGATTTTTAATTGCCATGTAGAAGTAGTCAATTTTTAAAAAGTGAACACTATTTCATTAGTAGAGATTACCCAAAATGTAACCACTTTATTCATGACTACATGTAACTATTAGTCATTTACAATACCTTTGGACACTTTTGTAACTATTTCTTGCGTTGGTCAGATTTGTTACTACACTTCAACTAGTTTGCAATTATTGTGGTTTTTCAACCTTCCATGTGAAACAACATTTAGTTTGATTTTCATTCAACAAAAACAATTTATGTCCCATTAGTTGCAAATGTGACTAATTTAATCATAGCCCTCTGAGTACACACATGTGTATTTAAAAAAATATAGTTGGTTATATTAAGACTTACAAATGTATATTTCGAATATACATGAACAACCATATTACATGTGTATTCAAGGATTATTATTAGCATTAAATGGCCTCAATATTATGCATACATGTGTATATTTTGAGTATATTAAAGTTCTATGTAAAATATTTACTAAATATATTGTGGCCATGTTACAACTTTATCCAAACTATCTTACTATACTTCTTGAAATTATTACAAATGACATTTATTATTATTATAATATCCATTTCTATTAATTACATGTATATATAATTTTATATTAAAATTAAGAAATAATACTTAAATAATTACTCATGAAATCTAATAAATTATTATATAATTATTGAAATTATTTTCAAAGGACTAATGTAGTTATTAAAAATTAAAATTTTATTTATTAAAAAAATCTATTATAATAGTTCATAATAGCTATAACTAGTGACATAACAATAAATATAATAATAATAAAATAGCTAACCTAAGCTAACTACAAGTTACATTATTACTATTATCAATAATCAAATTTTAAATAATACTACATTATAATGATTACTCAAATACTTAATGTATAGTTTAAAAATTTACTACCTAAAACTACAATTAATAGTCAGTTAGGAAATTTAGTAAAAATTATATACATGAAAATTTTATTTTCAGCAGAAAAAATTGAAATATTTTTAAATATATATTAAAACATTATTATAATAGTTCATAAATAACCAAAGCAAGTGAAATAATAATATGAATAATAAAAATGAAATTGCTAACCTTGGCTATCACCTAGGTACAATAATAATTCAATTGATGTTATTATGATTTTTAAATATTTATTTATATATGTAATATTGGCTATAAAAAAGAAAAAATAATGGGAATAAATATAATAAAATAGTGAACCTAGCCTAGTCTTAGCTTAGGCTACCTATTAATTATATTATTAGAGTTCCAAAAATTAGTCTTAATATTTATAATTAGTAATTATTCAATATTTCAGTTATTAAATTGATTATTTATAATTTTGAATTAATAATTTATTAATAATTAGTTAATTATCTCAATATTAGGTGATTACTAGTTAATTAAATTAGTGAATGGATGAATCTAGTTAATATTTATCAAATTAAATTATTATTAAAATAATGTATTGATTAATATATATTTAAAAATATTATGTAATTCAAAATTATTGATGATTATTACTATTAATTGGGTTTTTAGTTTATCTTTTATTTGATTAATTAACATGTTTATTAATTCAACTTACACACCTAAATATTTTTTAAAAATTGAAATTCAATTAATATGACATGTGGCAAATATCTATTGCACCATGCGTGACAATTAAAAACCATCCAAAAAAAAACTAGATGTCCTAGATTATTTTAAAAGTATAATCAAAATATCTAAAATTACTAAAAGTTGGGACATGTGGCAACAAATCATTTGCTTTGATTATTCACCAAAATAATCATTCCTAATCACAAGCAACAATATGTATATGACAAATCAAAATATGAAGGTGTATTTCATTGATTTTGTTTTCATCCAAAATTCCTTATTGTTTGTGAATATTATCACATGTGATTTGTCCAACGTGACCACCCATTAATTCCTCCTACCAACCTTCAGCCCTTCGTGCAAATGTGGGGCCCCAACCCAAAACTTTCCTAATCCCGTTAAATAATGCACATGTAGGACCTTCCCCCCTCCACTATATTAGTCCTTTTAGTTACTCATGATCAAACTTTGCAACTTGCCCCCATTTCCCCAACACGTTTGCAACTTCCATTTAGAGCCTTTTGCCCCACCTATGGGAGTCAATTTACCTTCCAATGGTTATCCTGTCACCATCATTCATGTTAAACATCTAATTCTTCTAATCCAAACCTATATGACCATCTCAGTTTAATACCCTCTTTTGCTCCTCTTGTTACCCCAATGGTGTCTTGTTTTGCCTCCTTGAGGTGGTAATTGGGCATAAGGAAATGCAAATTCAAGTTAAATGGTTTCTAATAGGTGATTGGGAAAACTTGCAAGAGGAATTTTTCTTATGAGCCCAAGTTTTAGTGGCAAGTTCAAGATTAATGCCTTTTCCCCAACATGATCCTTTAACTCATAAACACTTTCTCCACAATTTAGTTCTTGGGCATGTAAGGGAATATTTTCAAGTAGTTCATGTTCTAACACCATTTTTTTTACACTCATGTCCTTTGACACCACCTCAACTCATAGCATTCTATATCATGAATTAGATGGTTTATTCGTGCTTTTCTTGAAAGATTACAAACCAAACCAAAACTTCGAACTTTCATTTGATTCCTTCAAGCTAACATTCAAATGCATGTTGCATTTATTTGCAAGTGTTATTTCTAGGATGGTTTTTGAACACCTTCAAGGTTATTTTCACCCAAATGTTTTTGCAAGTGGATTCTCACAATTGTTTCAACTTTGTTTTCATATCACACAAGGTCACAATTTATGTCAAATTGCATAGGTCCTTGGGGTGGCCCACCTTTTAGCCATGACCAAGCCTTTAGGTGGAGTTTGTCCCATCGTCATAGGGGAAATGTTATATTGATTCACAAGTCGCACTTTATGTTTCCAATTTTGTAATGCCTTTATAACACATTTCTCCCCACACTAATTCAGAATAGCAACCAAAGGTGGATGCAAAAAAAAATCCATGACATTAAGTGCACTTGGACCTTCACCCTTATTAGATTGTTCTCTAGCTAGATGTGGCAAATGTTTTCGATTTGATGTCAAAATGGGTCATATTTTAAAAACTTTGTGAAATAAGTGGGGACATCATATAACTCATCCCTTTTGTTTTTACATTTTATGCATTTGAATATCCCTTGTTTTATAGTCACTATAATCGTGATGGCAATGTTATGGTCATCCATCTACCATGGGAACTCATTAAAGTGATATCATGGGAAGGGCATTATTTGGTTTAACTCATTTTAGGGCATTACATTCTATAGCTAACCATTTCCCCTTTTGTTTATTTCCATCCATTATAAATGACACTCACATCATAGGCCCCCCCCCCCCTTTCATCGTGTTGTTTACATATGAACATTTTAAAATTGAATTTAGTGTAATAGGTCTTCCTATCCAACCTCATAAATGTGTAACATTTCCCCTTTTAGCGTATTGTTTGATTTTGACACCCCATTTTAGTTTAACACCCCATTAGAAAAAATTAGAGTCTTAGGGGTTATGTTGGGCACTATGTCATTCACATCATCCTTTATCAAAGATGCCATCCTAGAGGATGTTTGGCATGTTGACCTTCTCCCTAAAATGAGCGATGTTTAAATAACTTTTGGAATTTTAATTCATTGCTTTGTGCAACGACTGTTAGATCTATTATGTTACACACCTCCCTCTTCCACCTTCATAAACTCCCTTAAGTTCAAATTGTAAGTCCAACTTCACACAAAACATGGTCTTGAACAAGGACATGAAATATGTAAAAAAATATTCAAATGAAAATTTATTCATAATATGAGAACTTAAAAAATGTAAACAAAAGTAAATACAGATAATAGTTACATGTCAAAGTTATATGTCATGTTCATGGTTTTTTTGTTTCAATTTTGTGAGGTAGGTGGACTAATGATCATCCACAAGAGGACTTAGCCAAATTTGGCTAGAGGTCAAAGACAAAAATGGATATGTTGAATATTGATTATGAATGAAATTTATTCATTGTGAATAGAAATAGATGTTCATGGAATGAAGTAACATCTTAAAAATGAACGAAATGATTATGAATGAAAAATTGACATTCATGGATGAACTTCATCCATAAATGTCAAACTAAGTTACATGAAATATTTTATTTATACTTTTATGTGTTCTATGCATGTGCAATTGCAAGTGACAACAAAGATGAATTGCCTTTGCTGGATGAATAGTTACAATAGTCTACATTTATTTTTCATGAAACATTTATCAAGATGTTACTAAGTTTCAATAAATTTCACATACCAACTTTCAAATTAGAAAAAAACACATTAAAAATTTGCATTTAAATGGGAAGGTGATATTTGAAACCTTAAACCATTCTCATACAATGGAAGTGATCAAGTTGCAAATATTTGAATTTCTTACAACATGCACTTGTGAGGCCAAGTTGAATCAAACCCATTAAATTGTTGATCTTAGGTTCAATAAATTTGTTATTATTCAATGAAACTTTCATTTACTTAGTTTTTTCAATAACTTACACCCATATCACGTTGATATCGATAGTATTGGTGGTATTGCTAAAATTTTGAATATCCAAACATCATCTTCCATTGTAAATGTAACCTTAATGGGAGTTCTACATATACAAATTGTAGGGTAAGCCAGCTGATGTATGTACATTCAAGCCATTTTTGGTGGTTGAATCCCAAAGGCATCCAATGTACTTAGTGTACAAAGAGAAATTGTAGTTAACCTCATGGCGCATCTAATGCATAAAAAATCACAAGAAATGGATAAAAAATGGAAAATATATGCTTCCCCAAAGTAGGGGGAGTCCATATCTCTAAAAAAATAATTTTGGGACACCTCACCCCCTTTAACCAAACATAAAGATCCTATTGGATAGACTCTACCTACCCCATGTGTTGGATGAATGGAAGAGTAGATGATAAAAAAATTAGATATTGATGTTCAATTCTAAACATGTGGCATAGATTTTGAACCAAATAGGGCATAAAGATCAATGGTTATGGGTGGTTGAGGGTCTCATTAACCCTAAACTTTCAAGTGTGCATGTGGTGGTTGGAACTATGGCTGCTCCTCCTCCTCTTGCTCTCATGAAAATTCCCATCACTTTCCTCTCTATCTCGAAAGGCAATCATGTTGCATTCCATGCTTGCACCAAGTGAATATCTTTAAGCTCTTCCAAGCTCTTTTGAACTCCTTTTCCTAATATTAGTGTCCATGTGTTCTTCCTCCTCTTCTTTCAACTTGTTGTTGCTCACCAAAGGTTGCTTTTCATCCTTTAAATTTGCTAATGTTGTTCCCCAAAAGCCTATGTGTTATTCCTCTTCTTTGGGACCTTGGTCTCATGTGGGAGTGTTCTTCCTCCTTCAATCTTGTTGCTATTGCTCCAAAGAGATTGGTATTCTTCCTCTTATTCGTCTTGGTGCTCCTCCTCCTTCAATCATGTTGATGCTACTCTAAAAAGTTCCATCCTTTTTTTCTTGATCTTGGTTTTTTGTGGTGGTGCTCCTCTTCATGTTATTGCTCAAAAGAGTTTGGTCTTCCTCCTCTTCTTGTCTTAATGTTCATGTGATGGTGCTCCTCCTCCTTCAATCTTGCTAATGTTCCAAAAAGTTTCATCTTTTTCCTCTTGCTATTATTATTCCAAAAAGTCCATCCTCTTTTTCCTAGTGTTAGTCTTTTGTGGTAGTGCTCCTTCTTTAATCCTACACTTCTACTCCAAAGATCTCGATCTCCGTCCTGCTCTTCTTGGTCTTGGTGCCCATGAGGTTGTGTTCATCTTCCTTTAATCTCGCTACTATTATTCTAAAGCGTTGCAACCCTAGCCTTGGGCTCGTGACCAAGGCAAGGGCTTGCAAGGTTGCGGGCTAAGAGGGAAGCCCGGGAGTGAAGGAAAGTGTGAGGGAATGAACCCTCACACTCCCAAAGGAGCTTCCACTTTGGGAGTTGGAGTCCTAGTGGACTCCCGAATGTTTAGAGAGCGATTGAAAAGGCCAAAACCCAATGGCTTGAGGAGTTATTATACCATTGAAAAGTTATTAAAACGTAGATGTCTAAAATGGGCTCGCATGACCCATTTGGACATATGAAACACAAGTTATGGCCAAAAGAAGGGCCGATAATCAAATTGGCAGTTTGACTCCCGACCACTAAAAGTTAGGAATCGACCCAATTTCCTTGCGTGCAAGTGACGTGCGACATATCGTTGGAAAGCTCTCGATGATGGCTACAACTTTGTTTTAGACATCATCTCAATCAAAGGTCTACACACAAAGTTATGGGGCCCTAAAGTTGCGGGAGTCTCAACTTTAGCAATTTCGAAACTCCCATTTGGGAGTCTAGGACACAAAGCCATTTGGATGTGAGTCTCGTGGAGAGGCACAGAGTATATTATAAGGGGGAAGGTGGTGGCTTCCCCTAAGTCCGGGCCGTGGTGAATCTTGTGAGTCCGAGTTACATGTGGTTTGTCCTAGCACCAAAAGTGCTCCAACTATGCACTAACCACCTTGTGTTGGTTTTGTGCATGTCTGTGTGAATAGTTGATGCTTGTCACTCTTCTTAGTCCCATCTCGAAGCTCCAGCACGCCCCTCTACCCCCTCAAAGTGCTTCAAGCCATGGAGCGTGCCCCGACTCCTTGCTCTTCTATTGTTTTCAGTTTAGACTCACATTTGAGTCCATTAAGGAGCTTGGGGGTGTGTCACAAACAGTTCCATCCCCTTCTTCCTAGTTTTGATCTCCTGTGTTGGTGTTCCTCTTCATTCAATCTTGCTATTGTTCCAAAGAGCTTCATCTTCTTCCTCTTCTTGGTCTTGGTGCTCATGTGGTTTTGCTCCTCCTCCTTTGATCCTACTTTTGCTACTCCTCATAGCTTGATCCTCTTCCTCCTTTTTTCCCCCTCCCTCCATATAAAATGGGTTGTTAGAGGATGGATGTAACTTTATTGCAATGTGCCCATGTGTTTGATTCTTATCCATAACATGTTCCTTTGATTCTTTTGTTGCTTGTTGAAATGAGTATAAAATTGTTGTTTGGGTGACGTCTACAACTATTTACGGCCTGAATGGGTTTACAAGCAAACATGATACTATTCTATGTTGAAAGAGTTCACTAGTTTCATTCACCACTAATGTAGACAAGGCTACTATAAATGGTTTTCCTATTTGCTTGTCTTTTTATTGCTATTACTACCACAACCTGAACATCCATTATTTTCCTAGCTTGCTTTTCCTCCCTCTCCTTTTGCCTCTCTTCCTTAATTGTTTATGTTGTTGCTTTGTTTAAAACTTTCTTCTTCAGGATAACCAAATAGTCAACAAATGTTACAACATGAGATTGTGAGTAATCTACTAAATGTATTTTCCCTACTATTCATCTTGCAGGTAGATGGGGCAAGGAAAAGAGATTGTGGAAGTTCATCACATCCTTAATTAAATTTGGTTATGTTTCAATTTCTTGTTCAAGAGATGGAGTTGGATCATTTAGATTGACTATAATGCTCTTCATGTTCAACATTATATATTGGAGGAGGACTATGAGGCATTTCCATGTAATAATGGTGTTCATGCTCCTCTTGGTGGCATTCAGTGTTTGATTCAACAACTATGCTTGCCATGTTGAGTAACTTTGTAACTGTAGTTTCTTGCTCTTCTTGTTAACTAGGACCAACTTCAACATTTGATGTGTAATGACCCTCACCCTCTGCTTCATGGTTTGAATTCATTGCTATGTAAATGTTTGTTGGTCCAATATTGACATCCATAACTTTAGGTTTGAAAGGCCATATCCTTGTAACCTTAAACCTTGACATGATGTTTTTCTTGGTCATGGATTGATTTGAGGCTTTATCCACCCATCCTACAAGAACAATCTTGTCAAGTTCACTGAATTTACTTTGAGCCATGGCTCTGTTTTTTTTAATTTTAAAAACAATATTGAAAGGTTTGAAACAAGAAACATCCAATGGTTAGAGCATGTGTGAGGTATGATTAAGCAAGGTAACCATGTTTAACTCGAATTCCTATGCATATTCTATGACTTTTAGTGTTACATGTGATCCAGGCCCATCCATAATCAATAAATGACAATTGGATTGTGAAATGCCACCTAGAATATATATTTTGAAAAAAGATAAGAACTCTTTGAACATAAAACTTGTCATCCATACATTCCTTTACATCACCATACACGGCCCTACTTTGCAATATTTTATGTAATCGTTTTTCATTTGTTCTCTTTTGAAAATGTAGAACCTTGGTAAAGTTGATCTCACGACATTTACCACATAATGTATGATTAACCACTCCTGATATTTAAGGATGGTGTTGTAAATTATGTGTGATCCCCTTTCGGCAAGAATCCTAGCACCAACTTGTTGAGCTACTTGAATACATGTTTCATCTGAATTCCATATATGATCTAGTTTGTAATTGTTTTGGCTAAATAAAGTTTGTAGGTTGTTGTAGAAGGTGGTGTAGGAATTGGCAGTCTGTCTTGGTGCCCTAGAGTCCTCTAATCCTTCAACAACCCCAATTGATATATCAAGGCACCTATTTTGGAACCAATCCACTATGACTTTCTTGGCATTCCATTCTTGAATGGAGTTGGTTTTATTTGGGTAACCTTTGCAACCTTCATCTTTAGTTGTTGTAATGTTATGGACAACCCACATTCTTGCATTCCTAAAATCCATGTAACTACGGCTTGATATTATTCCATTGTTAACACTCCAAAAGGCCCCATTTTTTTGGATCTTGTTTTCGTTACTGGGTGTTCAAATAGGGAAGTGATTAGAATGTTCCAAAGCCTACTTGCCCCCTCAATGAATGCGTCCCTTCTCGACAACCTCCATAGCTTCCTCTAATGTTTCATCTGTCCATTCACCTTTCATGATTGTTGATTTGGTTTGATTCCTCTTTATAGGTATAGTTTGATTGTTTATTAGTGCACATTTAGGGGGTAGATTCTCCTTGTCATGTTTTGCATGTTCCAGCAAGTTGGATCACCACTTGTGATGCACTGTTAAATGCATGTTGGTCTTGCTCCTCCTAGCCCAAGCCTTGAGCAAGTAGGACGTACATGCTCTAGACCGACCAAAGGTATGCCTTTCTTTTTCATGTACAAAAACCAAGAAATTAGGAAGTTTGTCAAGTCAGGATAGGTGTGTAAAACATAAGACTATAGATTTGCAACATTAGTGATGAGAACATTGAAATATGAAAAATCCTTCCACTCTAGGTTACATCAACTTTGTCTGTGCAAGCTCTTGGAATTAATTGCAAAGTGTGGCTCTAATGGCCTAGCTAATATGGTCCAACATATTGTAACATCTACAAATAGATTTTTGGATCCAATGGTAATAAACATACTTCTTGAATTGTTGGTTATAAAGTCTATCTATGGCTTTAATTGTTACGTCATTTTTCGGATATGGATTTTGGTGGTCTAATTGTCCTTATGCTTCCTTTCCTTATTCCACCTTGTCAGCTTGGATTTGATCTTTTTGTTTTAATTCTATCCTTACTTTCACCAATCCTTCTCCTTGTGATACTTGCTCTATTTTTAACAAATAAAAAATTTGCAAGCTTGTTCCCACTTTCTTAAACCCCTCCCCTTGTTCTATTTCCAATACTTTTGTAGTTGGAATCAAATTTGTGTTTCGCAAATTTGCCCCCTTTCCTTGCTCTACTTTTGCAGATGGAACCTAATTTGTCTTTGGTTGATTTGCCCTTGCTTTCACATTTTTCTCCCCACAACCTTCTTCACTTTCTATTTCGTCTTTCAAAAGCTTAACACTAGGAATGAGGAGCTTTAAAAAAGGATTATAGTTCATCTTCTACCCACCTTGGTAGAGAGGACATATTTAGGTAATTGAAATGTTTGGGAAAGAGGGGGAAATGAAAGGTGTTGCTAGTTGCTACTAGCTATGGGTTGGTGTTTTGGAGAGAAATGCAAACTGCAAAAAGTGGATGCTCATTTGCTTTAGGGTTTAAGGTGGAAGGCTCAATAACTTTTAGGCATATTTGTGCATTGGAAGATTGCCTAAAATACTATACATTAATGAACTATTGCATGCCCTCAAATGGACATAACAACTCCCATAACCAAATGTGCCCCTATCAAATTTGATCAACTAGCCTAAAAACACCCTATAACCAAATGCATGTATTCTTGTATTACACTAAATCACCGATATCACCAAACATAAGCCAAATGTTGGTAGTTAAGCCATTTTTTTGTTTGGGGTTCACTTCCACCCATCACCAAACATAAGCCTTCCAATTGTAGCCAAGGCATTTTTTATTTGGGGCTCAATCCCACCCATGACCAAACATAAACTAGCATGTTTGTAGGCAAGGCATTTTTTAGTTGGAGCGCATTACCACCCATCACCAAACACAAAACCCAAATTTTTTTAACACAATGTCCTAGACTGAACGTTTGGTCACATGTCACTTTTTGAACAATGAATAAGATCCTTGTGTTCGCCCATAGACGGCTCCTCTGATTGATACAAGTGTTTGATTATAGATCATGTTCGGAGATAGGCTGGCTTACCCTAGTTTGTTCCAAGTAAGGAATTAAACTTTAGTGAGTTTTTTCATGACCTTTTCCCCCTTTATTATCAATCCATGCACAACACAATGTTGTCGTAGATTTTAGGCTTAATAGCAATATGATTCAATAAGTAAAATAATTATTTGAATAGTTTGTTAAATGCATTAGTGGAAATAGCACAAGGTTTGGTGAGGCCTTAACTAGTTCAACTTATAATTTATTGGGAGAAAATCTACTTAAAGATTAAAAAAAAGGCTAAAATAATTTAATTACATTTGTTATGTCAAAATTTGAGGAGAAAATAAAAAAAAGGCATGATGAATGTCCTTACATAGAAATAGATAAGCATATAGACAAATAGATAAATTTGAGTCAAAAGCATATTTGCCCACAAAAGATATGTCCAAAATTTAGTCTACTAGACTTGTAATTGGCAACTATATCTGTTATGTTTTTCTAACTAGCTATGCTCATAGTATAGCTTCAAGGCTCTATTGGTAAATCACAACAATTCCTTGGTAGGTAGTGTCCAAGTAGTGACTAACATGTAGATATAGTTTGGAATTCCCTACCATAAAGGTAATAGAACATGGGCCCCTAAAGAAATGCAATAAAAACATTAATGAATGTCCCCATTTCAACAATCTCCACCTGACTACTGTACAATAAAATTGATATCTTAAGTGTAGTTGGAGGATGCCTTTAATGGATGGAGTTGACCTTTAGGGGGTGTATGGGGAGGCACTGCCTTATGTGTGGAAGGCGCCTCTACCTTACATCATAGCTACAGTGCCTGCCTCCGCGTTTTACACAAGTTAAGGCCTTGACATCAGTGCCTTACACAATGTAAGGTCCTAAAGGCATCTGGAACTGAAGGCGCAGCAGCATAAGCCTGGTGTAAGGTCCTAAGGACATCAGGAACTGAAGGCGTATCAGCATAATAAGCCTGGTGTGTAAGGTCCTAAGGGCAATCAGGAACTGAAGGCGCAGCAGCATTAGCCTGGTGTGTAAGGTCCTTAGGGTATCAGGAACTGAAAGGGAGAGAGAACGGTTGAAATTGACACATTACCCTACAAACTAAGGGCTAACATTGCTTTTCTCACATGCTTTTCCACAGGGATCATGGTTTGTAAGCTACCTCCTCTTGTACAATAATAGCATCCAATTCTGTATGCCAGGTAAGGGCCAGCCCTACAGAGGTAAGGACCAGACCTCCATATTTAAGGACCGGCCCTACAGACTGAAGGACAGGTACGAGGTATATAGGTAAGAGTAAGACCGTCAGAGGTTAAGGATCGGGCGCTAAAGAGTTAAGGGGTGGCTCTATACAGGTAAAGATCCAGACCTACAACTGTAAGGTCCGGCCCTACAACGATCACTGAGTCTCATCAAAGGACATTGTTCCTCGGTAGCAAATGTCTTGGACAAGAACAGGGACGAGTGAGAGAGAGAGAGAGAGAGAGAGACTGCGTTGCGCACGTCTTCTTCCTCCGCAAACCACTCCTACACTCGCGCTTGGAGTTGCGAGCAACGGAAGAGGACGGGGTTGGCGATGAAAGGAAACAAGACGGCGGCGAACAAGCGCTCTGAAAGATCCTCGGAGTGCGAACTTTGTGGTCAGCACTTGTGTGTGCTTGCTTTGGTTTTTCGAAGATCAGTTTGGTGGCCACGCGGTAAGTAAGACGCTTCGCTCGATCCTCCTTCTCCTCTTCCTTCTTCTTCTTCTGCTGCTGCATATTCTCCGTTTTTGCTCTCTGTTTTTCTCAAAATGCTTTGCATCTTTTTGTATTTCTTTCCCAGATTGGAGATCTGTTTACTGGAATCACCATATGCAAATTTGAAGGCACAACCTGTCGGGTATCGTGAGCGTCTTGAAGTCTAGCCAGGGACAGTTGAGCGCTTTCGTCCGTTTCGGAGAAAAAGAGCCTGTCATTATCGTTCTATAACGCACATTATTGTTGTGTTTCGCCCTCTCAAGATGCTTGTCGTTTCCTTGAAAGCTTCTCGTTCCTAAGACCATAGCCTCCTAAGGAGGCTCCAATTTTCTGGAAGGATGAATAGCTCGCAGTTACAGCAGCAGGAGATGCTGGCTCTGGGAATACTGCTGTTGCTAGCTGTTCACATAGCGGAGGCGCATAATGCTGTGCTACATTTGAAGCATGGGTTTGCGCACTTGGAAGGCTCGAGTGTGAAGCAAGGAGGCAGAGGGATGAGCCGAGAGCATTTCCAGAGGCTTATTGATCATGATCGAGCGCGGATGCAGCGGAGGCTTGCCGTTGTCGACTTCCCCCTCAGCGGCAACGATGATCCCTTAGTCACAGGGTCCGTCTTCCCTGGAATTCTCTCTCTCTCTCTCTCTCTCTCTCTCACACACACCCCTCTTCCCTCGCATGCTTCTTGCTCTAATCATCTGGTTGAGCGAATTTCACATCAGAAAGGGAAGATGGAACCTATGCCAACATTGCATTTTTTGGCCATTCTCAAAACGGCCCAGTGATGCTAAGAAGACTTCTTTTTTTGGTGTGTGTTTGTGTGTGTGTGTGCACACTTGCATATGTGTGCCCTTATGGAATTTTTTTTCCATATATCTGTTGTCTTCTTTCCCTTCACATGTCCCTCTCTCAGACAGAATGTTAAGATGAACTTTGATGGGGAGGTTGAGATCCAAGACAGGGTTTTGTATTCAGAAGATTAATATATGGTGTCAACATTGCAGAAAGAGAACTGGTGAAATTTTCACAAATTTGTAAATATCTGTTGCTCTGTTTTTATCTGAGTTGGTTTTTCAAATCTGCTTGTGTGAATTCACTATTCTGTTTTAGTTCCTCTACAATTTCCTGTGAAATTAGTTGAGAAGTTTCTTTTGTTTGTTGGGGTGCAGGTTGTATTATACACAGGTGGGGCTAGGCACACCCATGCAGAGTTTTTACCTGCAGGTTGACACGGGTAGTGATCTTTTGTGGGTGAATTGTGCACCTTGCAACAACTGCCCTTCTTCTAGTGGGCTCAATGTATCCTTCGACTCCATGCTCCTCCCTCTTTGGTACCAAAACGCTTACTAAGAGAAAGTTCCTGTCAATATTGTGCACCTGTTGGGAATGTGTCCCACCAATGTAGTAGGCAAAGAAAATGCTAAAAAATTTCTTTCAAGAAGCAAGCCTCATGTTTGAACACTGGTTAACGAAAAAGAGAATGTTTGCAGATTCCACTTTCCATATATAATCCCGCAGGATCATCTAGCAGTGAAATACTGCAGTGCAGTAATAGCTTGTGCTTGGAGGCACCACAAAAGCTGGATTGTGATTCAATGAACAGATGCAGCTACCAATCTGTGTATGGGGATGGAAGTGCTACAAGTGGCTACTTAGTTTCTGATGCTATCACCTACAATCAGCTTGATGGTACCAGTGATTCTGCCACTATTTCTTCTGCTAATATACTTTTTGGGTAAGTATTTTTCATCTCAAGTTTCCTCTCTCAGCAATCAAACCCTTCTCAGATAAGGATATCCTGGTCTAGCCATCTCTTGGTATGTTCCCAGCCAATCCAGTGTGGTAAACAGGGCTGTCCTTGGAAACAGGGCTGATGAAGTCACTGGACAATCATGGCAGCTCATCACTGCTATTCATGATGAAGGTGGCTGTTTGATACTGAGTGCCAGCCATAAGGTTCACACACTCATTGTTGTCATGTTAGTTTTGGTTTTTGCTGGACTGACAAAACAGGTACCTTCAATGCACTGTTGAGAAGTTTTCTCTTCAATCTAATAGACAAATAGGGTTGTCCATGGTCCTTCTATGCACTCTCCACATGTCCTCAAGTGTCTTGTAGTCTTCTTGTCTCTGTGATTGAAAATTCTATCTTAAACTTTTGAGCAGGTGTGGATACAATCAAACTGGGGATTTGCTTCAGCCAACACGTGCAGTGGATGGCTTGATGGGTTTTGGCCAGGATGCAATATCAGTGCCATCACAGTTAGCTGCCCAAGGTCTCACTCCAAATGTGTTTGCCCACTGCCTCGAAGGTGAGAATAAAGGCAGTGGTATTCTTGTCATTGGCGAGGTTATGGAACCTGATGTTCTGTACACTCCCATTGTCCCAGGCCAGTAAGTCACATTCTCCCATGTGTAACACATACAACTAAACATTGAAGGTTATTTTAGAGATGGGGATTTACTATTTTTGGCTGAAAAAAGTAGAAGTTCCAGGAGTTTTGTACATGGTTGACAGAGGCTTGGGGAATGCAGGCAACATTATAATGTGGAGTTACAGAACATTGCAGTCAACAATATCAATGTATCACAACCGAATGTGTTTGCAATACCAAACTATGGGGGTGGAGGAGTAATTTTTGACTGTGGGACAACATTGGCCTACATTGTGCAGCCAGCATATGGTGATTTTGTGGATGCGGTAGGTCCCTGCATACCTGCCTGTCATGTTTGTTAGGCTATGTTTCTATACTGTCTTTCTTACAATATTACATGGATAATTGGTACAGGTAGTAAGGAATGCACTTGTTGAAGCTAATACATTGCAAGGCCAGACCTGCTTTTCCTATTCTGGAAGGTACAGGTCACTCCCTTTTGTTTCCCATTTTAGAACAGCCCAGTAATCCCTCATAGTTTTGTCATTTTTTCTTCATGCTTATGTGAAGTAGCTCCTGATCCAAACAATCTGATGTGGAGTGATCATTTAGAAGATGTGTTGTGTTTGTTGTGGGAGTGATCATTTAGAAAATGTGTTGTGTTTGTATTCCACAACTTATAGCCAATCCAGAAGATTCATGCAATAGAGCTGCAGGCCTGCACTTGGAAGGAGAGGTATTGTTTTTCTGTTCATAAACAGTAAACTGGTGATGTGATATGCCTGATTTATGATGAAGGTGATGGTCTGATACTTAGTGAGCCAAGTTTGACAGGTTATGACCACAAATTGACACACTAATGTGAACTTTTCTCTGAAATCACATAGATATATTGTGATATGGCTCATCCAGTCTCAGTGTATGTTCTTGGATATTGCACATCCAGTTGGGAATTGCAGATTGTGTCAATTTGCCACCTCTAGAGCTCTATACTGTATTCCAAGAAACCATTGCATAATACCAGGCATTTTTTTTTGTGTCTACTCTGGTACCTCATTTACAATGAATATGGTTCTCTAGGCTTATTTCTAAGTTACTTACAGAATCTTGATTTTTTGTTTTGTTCCTCAATGTTGAGACTGGGTTTTAAGGGTGTGGCAGTTTGGATGGAGTGTTCCCGGGTGTGACACTCTACTTCGCAGGTGGAGCTATGGAGCTGAGCCCTGACCAGTACATGATTCAACAAGAAGTTGGTGTATGTCTCTTCAGTATCATCTCTCCATCTCAAACTCTGCTATCCCTTTTCAGTTCTAACCAGACATTAAAAATTTTGAGGATTGAAGTTCATGGTTTAAATCTTCTGCACCAGAATGAAGAAGTAAGTCTTCTCCTGTGGCAGGTTCCAGCACATGAATTTGCCTAGTTGCCAAACTTTGAGACCAGAATCTCTGGCTGAACTACAGCAAAAACAATCTTTGCTGTTTGTCTTAGTCTTGTTTCTTTCCAGAGCACTTTGCTGCAGATAGCTTACACTTTTGAGATACCTGTGTATATGCAGTCCTATTGTATTGGGTGGTTCGAGAGTACAACTTCACCAGGCTATCCAGCATACTCTATTCTTGGAGGTGCATTTGCTAGTTGTTATTTTGATATAAGATACCGTGTTTTGTTATTTTCTCTCTCCTCTCAGGATATCTGAGTGTTGAATTCTGATGCAATCAATGGTGCATGCCAACCAGGTTCATCCAGTATGTCTAGAACATGATTCCTGATAATATCGGTTGTTCCTAAATTTATTGTTGAATAGTTTGTCGTAGATGTCCATTTTTCCTTTTGTTTACTTTGTCTATTCCTTTGCAACATTCTTGTATATGTAATTGTGTGTGTGTGTGTGATGCCAGATATAGTGTTAAAAGACAAGCTGGTGGTATATGATAATGAGAGGGGTCAGATTGGTTGGAAATCCTATGATTGTAAGTATTGACCTGACTTTCAATTGTGATTCTTAGATCTGTTACACATGCATATGCACTACCTGTAGCTTCCATTCTTCTTGAGCCCTCATGGTCCAACCAAATTAGAAATCACTGTTCCCCAAGGAAATCAAACAATTGGAGAGCAGAAGACTGTGGATTGCAGAAGTAAATTTTTGTAAACATGTGGGACATCCATCTAATATAGGAAATAGGAATGATGTATGAACTTTAGAGAATTTTAGTGAGGAAATGAGCTCTATCTGAAGTGTGGATGAAATTGCAGGTACACAAGGCATCTCAGTTTCAAGTGAAAGGGAGGGAAACAGTTCCCTCCTCACTGTCAATCCCTACCAGACTTCTGTACCTGGTGTCCATTCAGCCAGCTCTAGACCTTTGAGTATTTCATTATTTTTGTCCATCTTGGCCTGTGCATTCAGCAATATGCTACATTTCATTGTCTGCAGGTTGGATTATCTGCCCTATTGACTGTGCCATCTTCTGCATGGCTAGTAATTTCATGATCTCATTTCCTGCTTTGATACATCTTCCATTGAGATCCCACTTGTTGATGTTTGATAGAAGCACAGAGCTGCAACAAGCAGGCAATGAGAAGTCAATGCTCTACACCCTGCTCCAATTGCACATGCCATGTTGCAGTATTTATTTGGTGGCAAATATTGCTGCTATTCACAAAACATGATTGACATGATGGACCAAATCTTGCAACATCTACAAACTAACAGAAGGTCCCATCATTAGTTGATGTGATTTCTCTTGATTATTAGGGGTGCATACTTGTTAAGATTTTTTGTTGTTTTGTGATGAGCTTAGTTGATTGGCTCATCAGAAAAGAACAAGTTTGGAAACTTTTGAACACTTCCGACACAGAATGAACTGACAGCCACTAACACAGCATTAGAGATGGATGGTGCATGAATAGGAAACACTTTTCCATTATTTTCAGTTCATTGCAGTTAGTTCAGTTTCTGTTTCCACTACTACTTGCATGCTCTTGATTGGTTAGATATATTGATTGGTCCAGGTGGTTTGCTATTACTAGGTTATGACCTTTTTCAACCCATGTTTTATGTTCGTGGGTGGGCTTTGGGAAACAATAAATCAAAGTCTTGGATGTGACAAATGCTGAGTGTGGCTGGAGCTACCATTATATGTTCCATTACTTAATATCAAATTGTAATTTTAATGTAATCTATGTTACAATAAACACCATATTGTACACTCTAATGGCTAAAACCACAAAAACTTATCTCACATGTCATGAGTTGGAACTTTTTGTGTGAGAAAAACCACATCCCCTTGTAATGTATGGTCTAAATCATTATACTCATGACAATGTTTGATCTAATTGACTTGATCCCCATAGTGAAACTACACCCCCATTTCCCAATAGTGCACAGTGGCTCCTTTCTCATCCCAACCCTATATTCATAGGGATTTGACCTCCATTTGACCAATTCATCCTATTCATATCCATTTAATTAAGATGCAATTTTTTGCCCAAATAACAAGGTTTTGACTTGTGGATTAAACAATAAACCTTATTATCATCAAGTTTGTGCATAAAAGAAAACAGCAGAGAATGGACTTTAAATGTTCAATTTCCATCTCCGTGAGATGTTAGCAATTCCTATTATTTTCCTTGATATAGTGAACCAACACATAATGGCACACCATGCAAGATGGATGTTGTGTGAAAAAGAAACATGCTTCATTGTATTCTTGTCCCATCGACAACCACAAAAATTAGCAATGTACTAACCATCCATATACATCTACTTAGTTAGTAGCCATCAAGTGCTTTACCTACTTACTTCTCACACATTGTAACCACTTACATCCCTCACCTACTTACATATGTAGTTACCTAGGTACTGGGAGGGGAAGCAGGACGGTTACAAGATAGGTTATGTAGGTGGACCCTTCGTAACTCAATTATGGCTCATCCACAATGGAACCATTGTGGTTTTCAATAAGGGGTGGCTTGGTGGGTGTTTGTTAATAAAATCTTGAAATGGAGGGCTTGGCATGGCTCAACAAGCAAATGTGTGGGCCTTAAAATTTTGGATCAATCCTTTTTACTTGGGCCTTATCCAAAACAATTGGACAAATTTATTCCAAGAAGCACATAAGTTCAATCCATGCTAATATGTACCAAAGCAATTGTAACCAACGATTAATATTTAAAATGTATAACTGATAATTTAATTTGGTGTTGAAATTTCTGAATTTACTTATATAATATCATTCATAATATATCGTTAGTGTGACCTATGCCGTTGGCCCAAGTGTCACCACGTGCTCAACTGATTTTTCCTTCCAAAACTTGGTTTTTTGG
>Ga0209611_10000581_pt1 | contig 56131 bp, 41 predicted proteins | sample S1TSphgellanicum_3_FD_187693 | JGI IMG/M metagenome (GOLD analysis project Ga0209611, IMG submission 187693) | Host-associated microbial communities from peat moss isolated from Minnesota, USA - S1T2_Fc - Sphagnum magellanicum MG (SPAdes) (version 2) | ecosystem: Host-associated > Plants > Peat...
CAAATCATGGTTTGCACCCTAAGTTTGACATTCAAGATGTGCACAAAGTCACGAATCTAGCATCTAAGGATCAAGCCATGTGGTTAACGGTTGTTCAAACTCAACTTGTATTTAACCTTGAAGAAACACAAAGGTGGTACGAGGAAAATGTTGATGAACATTGAAAAGAACAACCTAGTTTCAAGGTCAAGGACCAAGTTTGACTTCGACAACAACATATCAAGACAACAAGGCCAATAAAAAAGTTAAATCATGAGAGGCTACGTCCATTCTTCATTGTGAAACAAATCAATACCATGGCTTTCCAACTCAAGCTTCTAGGTTCTATGAAAATCCATTCTATGTTTCATGTTTCCTTGTTGGAATTTTACCATGCATCTACTATTCCAGGAAGAATCCACGATCCCCCTCCACCTATTCAAATTGATGGTGAATAAAAATATGAAATGGAAAACATTTTAGATTCAAGGATCTCTAATCGTCAACTCTAATATCTTGTTCATTGGCATGGGTAAAATGTGAATGAACACAATTGGGAACTAATCAAGCACCTATTGAATGTTATGGAAAAGGTGCATGAGTTTCATCGATGATATCCAAACAAACCCAAGTCCATTCCTTGTGGAACTTTCACTAAAAGGGAGGTGATGTCATGGATGCCAATGCCATGGAGTTCATTCATTTGAATGTTCATCCATGTATTTATTTTTTAATTTAGTTTTAGTTCACTTTTAATTAACTTTGAATTTATTTTTTGTTCACTTGCATTTAATTCATAGTTCACTTCCAGTTGATTCTTAGTTCAATTTAGTTAAATCTTAATTAAGTTCTAGTTAAATCTAAGTTAACTCCTAATTAACTACTAGTCAACTTTGAGTTAAGTCCTAATCAACTGAAAGTTAACTTTTAATTAACTCCTAGTAAAGTTTTAATTAATTTTTAATTAAATCCTAATTAATTTTAGTTAACTCCAAGTTGATTTTTAATAAAATCCCAGTTAATTTTTAATCAATTCATAATGGACTTTTAGTTAAAAAGTTTTCAAGAAGCTTCTTTATTCAATGCACACATAGAAACCTCTTTGAAAGTTTCTTTCAACTAGGTCCCCAAAGGGGTATAAATAGAAAAAGGATCTCTCATTTCCTTTAGTTTGTTCAACATTAATTTTAAGCATGATCTTGCACCATAATTTAATTGTGTTCTTTTCATGTTCATGTTGGCATATGTTAACATAATAAATATTCATTTTCATGTTTGTTTTGCACATCTTGTGTTCTTGTTCTTAATATTTGTATTATTGTTTTTGAATCACATAATCTTATCTTATTCTTTGTTTGAAAGTTAAATTAGACCTTTCTTTTAACCTTTATTCTTATGGATTTTTGTGTCCTTGATAGTCCCTTACTATCACTAGCACAAAAACTAAACAATAAGATTTCCAAACCATGTGAACAAAGGCAAACCTAGTTCTCAATTCAAGTCATGGAATAAGAAAACAAAAAACAAAAACATGATGTGTGCACGATGTGAATGCAAAATAATTTTATTATAAAAACATGACAAAAATAGAACAAGATCATAACAAAGATACGTACCCAAAAGTAATGTTGAACAAGCTAAAAGTAATGTGGGATTTTACCTTTATTTATACCCATTGCACACCTAATTTAAAAAAAATTCTCAAGGAACTTCCAACCTACATGTGACCCATGTTCCCCATGTGTGACCCATGTGCACCCATGTGTGGCCCATGTCCATCCATGTGGGAACTAATAGTGAATTATGAATTAGCTAATAATGAATTAAAAGTGAGCTAAAATTTAACTATGAATACATTAAAAGTGAATTAAGATTTAATTAAGAGTTAATTATAAATGAATTAAAAAAGAACTAAAAGTTAATTGGAATCTAATTAAAAGCTAATTAAAAACTAGTTAAAAATGAATTAAAATCAAACTAGGAGTTAAATACAAGTTAATATAAGTTATGAATGAGCATTCATATGGGCATATTCACAATCAAGGTACCCAAAAGGACGGTCTAATGAAAAAATGATTACAAAATATTATCTTGAATTTTTATTACATTTAATATTTCATGATTATAATGGATTGGTATATGATTATAATTAGAATGATGTCATGTTAATCTAATAAAAAATCCAAAAATAGATTGAATATAATATACATGTCCTTTTGAATCCTTTTAAATATTTTGAATTTTTCTCTTAACTGTAATTTTCATCTTGAAAGAATAAAAAGGAATGTATTAAACAATGTAATTGATTTCAATTTCTTTTCATGGATAAGTAATGCATACATATATGTTTGGCAATGTTCATATAATGCATTCAATTAAATAATATACAATAGAAAAAGTTTGAAATCTACCAAATCCATTATGAAAATGCAATAATGAAAATTATTCTTTTTTTATGCCATTTGGTCGATTTTTTATATTCACTAGGCTTAGAATTTGTGGCCCCAAGTGTTGACAAAATGTGTACAAAAATTTCATGCAAGAAAACATGTCAAGTTGTATATAAATCTTATGACGTATTCATTTTCAACATTTCTAGTTTTTTACCAAAACACGTATGCATAATTACATATGCATGTGAAAAATCACCACCACCACAAAAATTATCATAATTTGAATTATCCAATATTTTTTATTTAAATATATTCCATTTAGATTAGAGATTTGGAAGATAACAAAAACAAAGTCCTTGAATCATGTGTCCAAAATGGGGTACATTGATTATGAATATGCCCATATGAATGAATTCCATGGTGTTTGCATCCATGACACCTACAATTTGAAGTATTTATTCCATTTAAACAAAGTCGATGACAAGATGTTTTTTTTGTTGGTTTAACGTGAACTTTTTGCAATGATGGACATTGTAGTCAATTTATACTATGAGGCAATGTCGGATCCAAACTTGAGATCCATTTCCAAGCTTTAAACACTTATGACAAAGCAATGGAATAGGTCTAAAAGAATCACATTTCCACATTCACAAAACATTTCGCAATATGTGACTTGGCATTTGGGACTCTTGTGTTCTTTAACCAAATTTAGCTCCACTAAGACATGAATTGGGATCCCAATGCTTGAGTTTTTATCTATCATTCAACTTTTTCTTCCTTCATGTTGGATGCCTTCAAATAAACTTCACCATTCCAAGACTAAAACATTATTGTTGAATACGATGACATCTTGAGATCTTGGCTTGGGTCCTATTCCCATTGTTCCCATTTTTGAAATGTGTATGAGAATTGTTAATCACATCTATTGTTTAAAATGTTTGCATATCTTTACATGTATCACTTATTGAAGATAAAATTATAATTGGAACACAATAAGTTTAATATCTAAATTGGGCATAAAATGCCGAGGATAATCATGTGGTAATTGTCTTTTCTAAAATTTAGTGTATTTGTAGGCTATGTTACAAAACATCAAAATTTTGAACACATTTTTAAAAATGAAACACTAACAAGAATAATGGTTGTTCTAATTTTTTATAATATAGTGCATCATGTTTTTTTTTTCATGATACCCATTGTCACCTCATAATTTCCTTTGCTTCTTCCACGTTTATGGATGATTATGTAGCCTAAAGATTCCTTTCATTTTTTTACATTTATATTCATTTTTCATTTAAGTGGAAAAAAAACGGATCAAGTAAAAACACAATCAAAGGAGTCACCCAACTAAGTGGACACTCCTTAAAATTGCATCCTTGTATGTTTGAAAGATCACAAGTGAAGCATACTAGTTTGGATTATCATGATTTTTTTTGGAATATTTTCCATTAATTGCAAAGTTCACATGCTCAAAGTTTGAGACAAATCAAAAATCTTTTTGCATGTTCAAAGTACACAAACCTCAAAAGTGGATAATTCTTGTTTTTTTCAAACATCCTTGTTTTCTACTAAATGTGCACCATTATTTTTGAAATTTGGACAAGATTTTAAACATTGAAATACAATGAGGTCTAGTGGATAATGTTTGTATACTCTTGAATTATAATTCCATGATTTTTGTGTAATTTGAAGATGTTTAACTAGTCATTAAGGAGAATAGAAAACATGTAAACAAAGTGCTTTTAATTTCAAACGTCCTTAATGATATGTGAAACTAAACCATTTATTTTCAAACATCATGAAAAGCCCATATATTGATGATTATTAGGGCATGGTATTGGAATGAATTGAAAAAAATGTTTTAATTCCATGGTACATACATGCATTTTAATGATACATGATGCTGCTTGTGACCCCAAAAAATGCATAATTTGAATAATTTCCTTTGAGATGAAATGTTTGTTGTTTTGTATGGAAGGGCAAGCTTCAATTTCATGACAATCAAATGTGTTATTATGTTTATTTTGTATAATTTACTAGTATTTAGTTTCAGAAACTACATGGATTTTTACCAAATTATGAGATTTAATGCAAAACTTGATATAATATACATAAAATTTGTTATCAATTATATGTCATTTGTTGTTTCAATGTCATATTTTTTAAATATTGGGAAAAATTAAACCATATTAATGGTATAAGGTGGGTATAAGAGAATTTGCATTAAAAAACATTATTGGATTAAAATGTTTTTCACTAAATAGATTTTAAACACATTATATGATATATTTTGATCAATATTTGAGATAAATTATATGGTATGTGAAAGAAACATGAATATTTTGTTAAAACAAAACACTAGGAAAACACTATTGCCTTGGTTGTAATGGCTCCTTATATAATGAATGCACCTTGGTGCTCCTATCTCCTTTGACTATGTTTTCAACCAATCATCATTTCTTTTATGCTTTTTCTTTGTTGAAAGTCACCCTAACATTTTTTTGATCCTTAAAGAATAAATTACAACTTGAAAGAAAGAATTTGAATGTCTCCAAAGTCATGCTCTAGATGAATCCAAACAACACGCATGTCAACAATGTAATCAACAAGAGCTCACACATACAAAATACTCAATGACTTCATGGGTTACATGTATTATTAGAGTTTAGATCAAATGAAAAATTTAGGCTATCACTTCTATCAATTTTTCAAAAAGAGGCCCAAAAATAACATATTTGTACCCCACAAAAGCAAGGGATTGTCCCATTGTGATTTTCTCCACTTATATTTTATTCATTTGGATGTGAAACCATTATTATGAGTAAAAACAAATTCATCGTCATTCGGTTAACACTTTAATCACACAAAAACCATTTCTACAAGATTTGAAGTTTTGTCAAGTTCATGCTTCAAAATTATGGGTCTAAATAAATTTGTTACTCTTATCCATATTGACTTAAAACTCTTCTTGGTGTCTCATTTCCACTTAGTTAGCATATCAACAACATCAATTGTGAAACTCTATTTTGAATGTATTGAACAAAACCAACTAGGTTCTATAAATGTTTAATTCATGTCATTAGAACCCATTTCAAACTTTAATGTACCTAGAGGCGTGGTTTCCTCCTCATTGTCCAAATTTGTCATTATGTTTTTTAGGCATGTTGGGAATTCAATTCTTCCACCTTGCAAATGGTATTAATATTATTGGTCAGCATCAAATGATCCATCTTTTTAATATACTCAAGTAGTGGTGATTCATATGGATCATATTCTCCATCAAAAGAATTTTTTAGCCATTTCTATTGTAAGATTATTCACTTATTTTTCAATCCACTTGGAATCTAAACATGTAGTCACATTCCCAGTGAAACTGCGTTTTGGAATTTTAATTCCTTGGGTGTGTTGGCCATGGATTGTTTCCATGAAGCTATCGCAAGCTATTTAGAAACTCTAGGATAAACATTTTTATCACCATCCCATATATCTTGTAATCTTGTAAGTGATTAGAAGATGCCTAATATCCAACCTCTACTTGGAAATCTACATTTACATTCTTTAACTTTTTTTTATACAAACATGTGCAAGTCCAAGTTTGGTAGTGTTCGGCAAGAGTGTCATGGATATGGATATCGTGACATGTTGCAAATGAACAAATGAATTCAAAGTTAAGTTACTTTGATTCATCCCTTGAAGCTCACAAAAAAATTAAATTTGATGCATGAAATAATTCATAGTTGTAAAACATATGGTGACATTTTTAAAGGTGTTTAATCAATTTGTGGATTTATTGTTATCATGAAATTGGTTGAATTGCATTGGACCATTTGTATGGAACTAATGACCTTAAAACATTTACAAATGATATAATAGCTCTTAAGGCCAAAATAACTACAAATGCCTAAACAACCACAAAATCTGTTTGTAAATCCTATTTCAAATCCTATGAGTAATCAAGCAATTGTCTATGTTTAATATGAATTTTACCATCAAATGTTGTCAGTGTTAGGTCTTCATTTGCAATCACATGAGAAACATAAGATGATTAAATCTTTTCCCCTCATTTGAAACAATTAACTCCACATTGCCTTGTGCTTTAGTTTGGATATTGGTTATCCATATCATGAGCTTTTTTTCATGTTTGTTTTTTGGGTTTAAATTGGTTGATTGCCATTATAGGTTTGACCTTGGTTGATCCCATTTTTTGTTTAAGATTCTCGTCTACATGCCATGTGTCCAATTTATGGCCTCAAGCCAATAAGACTTTTATATTCCATTACACTTTGGACCTTGGACCCTCATCTCAAATGCCATTTATTGTCATTCCTTCTTAAAACTATGATCATAATAGTTATTTATGGAAGGAGAATATGAGATCGTCAATACATTTGCCAATCCTCACATGATTTTAAGATGATAGAAGAGGTCTTTTATTATGTAGTCAAAATAATGAAAAAATCATGACAACGATCTAAATCATGTTTAATATCTAATCCAAGATATGGAATGGGAGATTATACACATTGGAACCATTTAAATTGTTGCAATTTGGAGCCATAGAATGCCACATGGATTTGTTGATGACATGGAAAAATATTTTCATGTGTGTTGAAGAAAATATACATATTGGCATGGATGGAATATATTAGGAATTTTTTCTTGCATTCATATTCATGCTCATAGGCCCACAAAATATCATCCTTACCTTTTAATGGCATTTAACTATAAACTACCATGATAAAAATTCATTAATAATCTTCAAAAATAATTTATGGCTCATAATCCTTAATGGAAAGAAAAATATTTGCACAATACTAAAATCCATTTTCATTTTTTAAAAATATTACATCAAAAAGTGAGGAAAATTTCTTAATTTATTAAATAGTGGAAGAATTAGGTATTTTGTCTCTTTTGAGATCTTGTGGTTGACAATTGATGAATCATTAAGTTATTCATTAATTTAAATGATAAAAAGGCTTGTGTCGTAACCCTAGCATTGGGTTTGTGACCAAGGTAAAGGTTTATAAAGGTGCTGGCCAAAAGTGAAATTCGGTAGTCCCATGTCATGCTCCTGGGAGTGTAGAAGAGTGTGAAGGAATGAACTCACACACTCCCAAATGGGCTCCCACTTTGGGAGTTGGAGTCCCGATTAGACTTTCGAATTTTTAGAAGGTAATTACAAAAATCAAAATTCATTTGATTGAAAAGTTCCTTATATCATTAGAAAGCTCTTGAAACATACATGTTTAAAATCAGTTCGCATGATCCATTTGGGTACTTAAAACATAAGTTTGGCCAAAAATTGACTTCCAACCATAAAAAGTCAGGAATCGCCTTGATTTCCTTACGTGCAGGTAGCGTGTCACATACCATTGGAAAGTTTTCAATCAGGGCTAAAACTTAACTTTAAACCTCACTTCAATTGGAGGTTTGCACACAAAGTTATGGGCCTCCAAAGTCACGGGAATCCCAATTTTGGGAATTTTAGGACTCCCAACTTGGGAGTCTTACGACAAAATGACATTTGGATGTTGGCCCCATTGCCAAGCATAAAGAATACTATAATGGGGAAGGTGGTGGCTTCCCCCAAGTCTAGGTTGTGGTGAGTCTTGTGAATTTGTGTTTGCCTGTGGTTCGTATGTGGATTAAAAATGTTCCAATTATGCATTAACCAACTTGTTGTTTGGTTTGTGTAAGTCTGTATGAATAATTGACCTACTTGTCACTCATCCTAGTCCCCATCCCAGAGTTCTAGCACACCCCTCTACCCTCAAAATGCTACGAGTTAGGGAATGTACCCCAATTTCTCATGTTTCCGTTGTTTTCACCTTGGACTTGAAGTTGAGTCTATCAAGGAGCTTGGGGGTGCATTAACTTGTAATTGCCATTTACAAATTAATTTAAGGGATGCATGTTAGCATGCCCTTTTTCCTATAAGTGTGCCCTTTTGAACAAAACATGTTTTCATGATGTTTATCTCATAAACCAAAAGTTGCAAAATAATTAAATTCAACTTTGATTTTGACATTACTAGTTGTCACACTATTATGTGATTTATGTTATGAGGTTGTCAAATTCTAAATCAGGTGTTGTTGTCAAAATGGTTAACTAATGAATAAGAAAATTTTATAATCATGATAATTGGTTTCAATTTGTTCTCAAAATTTAGTCCATAATGCACATCATGAATATGAATAAAATTTAGCTAATTAGGAGAAGAATTTTGTGATTACTAACTTCTTTACGCTAATATTTGTCTTTTTATAAAATACCAACACAAATGAAAAGTGACAACCTTTTATTAATTAACATGTCATCACATTTAGGTGAAGAGAAATATCAACTTTTTGTCTACAAACATCTTTGATGCAAAAGAGTTGGAAGTGGCCATTTGAAGTGGAAACAACTTTGGATTAATGAAGTGATTTTGTGACCTTCCATTTTCACAACATGACCACCAATTAAGGTATTGGTTCATTGTTCATGTAGTTATTGAATTTGGCTAAAATTGCCATATGGATGATAACCATCTCAACTACATCACAAAATTGAAAAACCAAGAAACCTTAGTTGGACAAAAATATTGCATGCCTTCAACTTTCCTCCCTAGTGCTTACGATGGTTTGTTGAATGAAAATATGTTTAAGTTGTTTACATCATTAAGATGGCAATGGTAGAAATATACATATAGAAAACTAGGCTGCCCAAAGAAAAAATCAAATAAAAAAATTCTACTTTATGGATCATCATGGTTGGGCTTAATGACAATAATTTAAAAAACAATGAATTTCTTACATATCATTAAATTTTTTATATGATATGTATATTCTATTGCACACCTATGATCAATATGTGTTCTATCATTGTATATTTTATACTATTGTATGATATTGATAACTATTTACTTCTTCATGTGTTTGAAATCTATATGTTCATGCATAAGGAAATACACAAACTTCTTATTAACACCATCTATAATGGTTGATTATTTAATTTTTGAAATGTGTTGAGGCCAAATTGTTTTTTAATCTTTTAATGAATCAGCATCCTCAATAGATTAATTACCATTTCAAAGTTAACATACATATTGCCTTCTTAATTTTGAAAACCAATCCATCCTTAAATAGATGTATTTATGATATGAGATTTTTATAAAAAAAGATTTAACCTTTTTGCGATTATTTTCATGATATCATCACAAACATCATAATTCAAACCTTGATTTAAATTTTCACATGTAAACCTTCTTTTTTTTGATAAAACACACACACACACACACACACACACACACACAACACATATATACACATGTTTTTGTGGCATTGAAAAAAATTGTGACATTTGATCAAATTAATATACTTATCATCTTTGTAATAGGTTATGTGTTTTATCAAATTGTCCCACTATAAATAATCTCCATATAATGTAACATAAAAATGTGTACATTAATAAAATAAAGTTTTTTCATTCTTTTGGGTAAAAACACAATTATAGGAGCCACCCAAGTGATTGGACACTTTTTTAAACTGCATTTTTGTATATTTGAAATATCACAAGGGAAACATAATAGTTTGGATTATTATGTTTTTTTGGGGAATATTTTTCATTAATTGAAAAATTTACATTTTCAAAGCTTGACACAAATAAAAAATGTTGTTGCATGTTTAAAGCATTCAAACCTCAAGAGTGGATAGTCTTTTTTTTTTCAAATGTCCTTTTTTTTACCAAGTGTGCACCATTCATTTTAAAAATTGAAGAGGATTTTAATATTGATGATTAGAAAAAAAAAAGGACTTGAATTGATGAAAATTGTTTTTATAAAACATTTGAACACATCTGGTTCAAAAGTGTTTTTGACCTTGAATATTATAGATTTTAAAATGTGGTTTTAACAAAAGTTTTTCATATTTATGTGATAGAAGACATGAATGCATAATGTACATGATATAAAATCAATTTGTAATCAAAATGTATTTATATCTAAAATGTAGTGTTAAATGGGGTATTCAAAATATGAAATTTAAAATTATAATCCAACACAAAAATGATTCATGTCATGTGCAATCCTTGGAAAAAGACTTTTACCTTGGTGCCCCTAATTGCTTTAACTATGCTTTCACCCTTTTGGGACACTTGGTTGGGATTCCAAAATTTGGGCACAATGATAAGGTCCAAAGGTTTTATTTTCAAAACTTTTTAAAAATTAATGGGCATTTCAAAATATATTTTATACAAAAAAAAGGGTATTTTGATCATCCCCATTTCCCATGCAATTTTTTTTGATATTAATATTTGTTCTCCATTACATTATAACATTTATTTTTAAATAAATAAATAAATATTTTGAAGTTTGCTTATGAAAGAAGTGGGCAAAATTCAAAAGATTATTTATTGTATTATAAATAGCCACTTATGATTTAAGGAATATTTTTATGTGTAAGAAACTAAACATAAATTTAAAGTTATTTAATCTCTTTTTTATTCATCATCAACCCAATTAAATCAACAAGTTTGCAAAACCTAGAGTGAAATTATTTAACATGAGGATTATGGTATTCCAGACATGAATGAACTTTTATATTGACTATTACAATATATTGAAAATTGACCATTTGTTTTCATGTTAACTTCAAACTAGTATATACCATTCAATCAAAATAAATGCATTTTGTTGCATCTCAATCCAAATGTTTCTTTATTCATTAATGGTTTTCTTTATTGGCCATAGCTTCTTCACTTTCATTATCTAGTTTGAGAATGTGTGTAAGTATTTTATGAAGTCTTTTGGACAACATTTATGACATTCCAAAAATAGGGAATGGGTTTTTAAACAAGATTTCGATCAACACTTTAATATGGGCCATAGTATGGTGGTATCATTGCAATGAAGGCTATTGAAATATGGGCAAATGCACAATGATGTGATTATAATCTATATTCGAGGTGTAACATTCTGAAAAATAATCAATAATCATGCAATGATAATTATGTTATAAATTTGAAAGTGGTTGTAATTGTGCAAGCTTTGGGTTTAGGATCAACCTACCCAAGGCACTTGTTTTGGGCATGTTATGTTGAAGGTTTGTTAAATATCATACCTCAAGTGACAAGGTTTTTCTAAAGTTACATGGAATCTTTATGAAATTTGTTCAAGTTGACTTTTAAATTGCATAAAATGGCCTAATAAATTTGAAAAATGATATTGTGAATGGACAAAATCTTGTATTGATATGAGTTTACAATCACATAAATTAAACATTCTTGTGAAAACCAAGTGAAATTCATAAGTGAAATAAATGCATGGTACAATGTCACCCAAGATTATTTCAATACATATATAATATCAAAAATAGTAACATGTAAAATTTCATTCATTTTGAGTTTTAAAAAAATCACATATAGTTGATTTAAGCTTCAAAATTAAAATAATATATATATTGAATATGAAATTAATTCATAAATATGTTTTAATGTAAATGTACACTAATAATTTTGTAAATGTTACTTAAAATGTAGGACCCTTTGTTTTATAACACAAATATATCATATTCATTGATTTTAAAAATCCACTTTAATTTTGTATATTGATAAAAAGAACATTTAACTCAACTATATTTTGAATGAAAGAACATTTTAAATATAAAAGAATCATAATCATTAAGATTATCATAACATAATGTATTGTTGAATACTTGTGTATCATTGAATGTAAATTTCATAATATTAAAACAAATTGAAAATTTTCATGAAGAACATTGTTGATTATTAATTACATGGTTTTCTTGTTCTAAGTGCAAAATTTCAAGAACAAATGATCATTAAAATTAATATTTATTAGCCCCTTTTAAAATTGTAGTGTTCCAACAAACTTTTGCAAGTTAAATATATTTCAATTAACAATTGAATTGTTAGCTTACCTTGATCATTATGTTAGGTAATGCCTTGGTGGTAGAATATTAACCTTGAAATTGAAACCTCACCCTTGGTTTGTAAGGTGCAATATTTCACATAACATAATCCCAAAATAACCCTTTTTTATGAGCTATTTTTTCATGTATTTTTTGAATAGTCAAATGTTACAAGCACTTCCAATGGAGCGGGAAGTTGATAACGAGGGAATTGGTGCACATGTATTGAAAGAACAATATTTAACATTTAAAAAAAAAAACTTTATTGAAAAATTGGAGGTCTTAAAAGTTTCCTTCATTTGTTAGATTACACAAATAAATCACCATTAGCCAACTGGAAGATGTGGGATTCATTTGCAAAGCTCAATTTCCTTGTTCATAACTTAATATTTCTTTTGAATCATGAACTTTGCAAAATGAAAATTATCCAAATAATATATAAGTGTCCTCAAAATGCCCCCAAACTAAAAAAAAATCCAAGTGTGAGGACATTTTTTCAACCCAAAGAAAAATCTCAAAATTTTAGCAACTTTTTCAAAATAAGAAAGAATATGTGATAAAATATTCTTGCTTTCGTATTTTTGTCACCAAGTTACAAAACTTCAACACAAAAAAAGCTTTCAATTGTCATTGCAAGCAAAAAAACAAAACACATTTTTTCATTTATGCACATATGTCAGGGATTAGCGTTTTAATTTCCTTCAACATGAAATATTCTTCATCATGATTTCATCTTCCATTTAGTTGCCTTTCCACATGTTCTTTAAATAGTTGGTGGCATTTGCAATACATCAATGTCGCTAGGGGAGTTTTATTTTGAGTTTTTGAATGCATCTTGATTCTTGATTGAAAGAAAATTGTATGATCACTCAATTTCATTTCAAAACAACTTTATTTTGAGAGTGTTGTCTTTCAACTCAACTCTCTGAATACGATTTCCAGAATTTCCATTTCTATTGGCACACACAAGCCTCACACGATAAAAAAAAACCTTCATTCTTTGAGCACATTCTTCCAATTCAAATCTCATTTCAAATTTCATTTTTATATTACACAATCACTCATGATATAAAATAACTGGGGATTGAAGAAAAAGCTGCATGAAAATCACAAGATTACTTTGTTTCACTCAACAACTTCATTGTTTTAACACCTTTGGCTAACTTGAATCCATATTAGTTTCTTTCTTCCATTTGTACATTGCAAACTCTATGTTCTTTGAACATTTTCTTACAGTTCCAGTTTTCTTTTAATTTTCTCTTTCATTTGTACATTCACCCATGGCATAAACACTATGTTCAAGAGATATCATTAACAATCTTAAATCTCAAAGAAAAATTCCAGATTTTATGAATTGCTTTTCAAAAGAATGTATCAGGTTTATGTGAAACATTCATTCACAATTTTTTGTGTAATGTATCGTATGACTTCCAGTTAGTTAAATAAAACAATGTACTTATTACACAATCATAATGACCTCTTGTTTTACGAATCAAATTGTTGGTATGATAAAAAAATGCTTCACATTATTACAATATTAGATTCACAAATGAAAAACTTCAATGCAAAAAATTCTTTTGTATTAGTTGCTTATGTGCTACTTAGTTTGTATGGGTTCCTTGCTTCAATAGCTTTGGAATGGTCACAGCTGATTGCCATTACCTTCAGTCAAGCTCAGTTGGGCTTTGTCATCTATCTAAATGATTGGCCTCAATCGTTGAATACACCTTGCCGCATCCATTTGGTTGCCAACCACTTCTCTCCTGCAAGCACTTTGCACCCTCCATGCAAGGTGTTGTGATCTGTTGAACCATCTGACCTCTACAGAATATCCAGCCCAATCAACAGATTTTGGTCTTTAGCATCTTTCAAAAACAAGCTTTTGACAAAATCCCGATTACCCCTTGAAAGCCTTTTAGGGCCCTGCTGGATTGCATCTTGAGGAAATTCACCTAATGAATTGCTCATGTCAAGAACTACATAGTACCATTGTAGAGAATGCAATACTTCATATCAAAAGTTGAATTCCTCTTCAATGCAATCTTAGAAGGCACTTTGAAAACCAGGATCAGCACTCTTAATGGAATCCCTGACAATCCCACAAGAGGATCTGATGGACTCCAGATAAACTGTAAAAAATGATTATTAGAATTCTGGTTCATCTTGAGACTTTCTTGTCTCTGCATTGGTCTGCTGCTACATCTTGCTGTAAGTCAAACGTCCAGTCTGATGTTGATAATAGGCATACCATTTTGTGTGAATCTCTCATGCATTCCCCAAGCTAGAATCTTAAAGAGCCGTTCAGTGACTCAATTTCTTGTTTTGAAAATTAAGTTTGCTTGATGGACTTCCAAGTATTGCTCAAGTAATTTGCGCAAACTAAGCAGCTCCTACTTCTAGCAAGAGAGACAGGGAGGATAGAAAGACATACAGTGTTCCAAAAAAGGAGGGCATCACCCTGCTTGGGCTTTACACATTGACCCTTCCTCATTACACCACCACAGCTACACTCACCTGGTCCAGACTGCAATACCAACATGTTATGTCTTTGAAAAACTTCCAAGCAGAATCAGCAAGCATCAAAAACCATGGAAAGAAGTACATTCTCACCATCACTTGAAGGTGACTCAGAATGCCTTCCCTTGCCACTCTTTGATATGTGCCAAAAATTTGCAAGGGGGAGAGAGTGAACCCACCCATGGGAAGTAGGTTTCACCACCCTCAACCCTGTCGCTCAGATACATGAGCATTGTAGCCACTCGTTGGCCTCCACTTTTTAAGTTGAACTGGACCGCACACAATGTTCATTGTTGGGTTGTGTTTTCTGACCATAAACCTCAAACAAGATGCATCTTGATGAATGGACCATTCCCTCCAACTGTCCAAATGAAGTCATTACTGTGACCCTCCTTTCCTCTTGTACAAGAAGTGTGATCAACTTCCCTTCCTAAAAGGTATGCAACTGTAGTGTAGCCATCACAGATCTTCAAATTGCAAGCAAAGAAAGTCAGCACTAATATACCAAACCTTGTGCAATAAGAAAGTTCAATACTGGCTGCCAATCTCCTTGGGTATTAGGAATTTGTATATTCCTTCCCTGGGGAGATTTGTCATGCTGGCTCACTCAGGGCTTTGTACTTAAAAATGCACTAGACTGCGATGATGCTGTGTCTGGACTCTGGACATGAATTAGTTTCTCTAAGCAATCTGAGATAATAACTCTAGGACAGACAAGAAAATTGGTATGATTCTCAACACCAAATAGAGTCTAAACCACAATTGAAAGTATCACAGCAGACAGTCGAGCCCTATTTATCCCTCAGTTTCAGACAGAACTTGGTAGAGGCTATGGTCCAAGGCAGTCTACCTCATCTGTGAAATAGTCATGATGTGGTTTGTAATACTGGTCTGGTTCATACCTATCCCATCAGGAAAGCTATAGTTGTTAGCATCTCCAGACATCTTGTTTTATCACATAGAATCTGTTCCATCACATGCTATTTGAAAGATGTGCTGTTCATGGTGAAGCATCAGTGATCATCCTCTTTAAAGGAATCACTGGGTACCGTAAAACTTGAAGACGCTCTCCATTTTCCATCGGGATCATTGAGTACATGGCTATACGTTTCTCTACAGCCTGCAACAAAGATGGTTTGTGGCCCCTTACAAGAGCATGCCACTGGTGAGAGAATAAGGCTCCTGTTTAGAACATCCTGAGATAACAGTGTGTTGTGGTTGTTAAGAAGATTCTAACATGCAGCTTTTGACAAGCTTAGATTGGTAGTAAGAGTTGCAAACTTGGATGAGTGGATGCTCTCCATTGCTCTGGTCAATGGACATGCCTGTGCTAGTGCGTACCTTGCTTTCTGTGCTCTACACATGACATCCCACCATCAACATAGACTTGAAGTCAGTTTGAATCCAAGCCAAGGCCCAATTTTTCTGCTTGAATATGTGATCAAGAAATTGATCCACAAAAATTCTGAAGTGTTATTATCTATTCCATGACCCAAGGAATGTGCTATTGTGATCTATTATTGAAAGGGAAACAGAAAACATACCATGCCTGTCTGAGCATCCACCACTTCTGATTTGACAAGATTGGATCTCGCAACACTTATTAGATGATTGCACTCCTGCAGTTTGCCAATTCATGTTTCACTAGACATCTTGAAACTGAGTCTATTGCCTAAGCAGTTCTTGGGATCCTGGGCCACCAGCATGTGGTGCATTCAGTGAAGATCCAAATAGAAGTGATTCAACCTAAAACAAAGATCACACAAGTTAGGGTTTGATATGCTTGTACATATAGAAACATTGGAGACTGGCGGTCCTCTACAATCAGGGTCCAATAATTTCCAACATTAATGTCCCTTGCCCAGCGAGGTATAGAAGTAAAGAGAAGACTTGCAAAGGAAGCGACAGACCTGGATTGATAATGCAGTAGAAACAAAGGATGGACAAGACACCCAACAACAAAGGTAACTGAGATGCAATCCAATTAAAAATGCACAGAGAAAATACTTGCAAAGCAATTGGGACAGGTATGGGCACACCTGTGCACTAAGGAAGTTGTGCAAGAGCATAATCCTTGGTGCCCAACTGATCACTTCTTGTTTGACCTGCAACCACGATAAACTTATATCTAGGATTTAATTCCTGTATAAAAATATATGCTCTTGATGCATCTAGTCACAATTCTCTACAAAACTTCAAACCAAGACTACAGTTTGATCATTGATTTGAGGTACATCTGTGATTGGTGGTGTTGTGCAATGCTAGATCAAACATACCAGTCCAATTCGGAGTATGCTGCCATCTTGGTCATTGTTCCAGAAACTGTATGCTGACACACACCAGTGCACACGGATGTAGAAGGAAAGATTACACTTGCTGTCACAATCCTTGTAAGAAACTGAGGATATGAGTGGATATCAGGCTTGACACAAAGTCTGGAGTTCTTGACTTTTCAGACTGCATCTTTCTTTGACAATCTCTGATGTTTTGCAACCATTGTAAGCAGGAATATACATACCAGTGGTGTATTCAAGGCACTTGAACAGAAAAATCAATTGTAAAGCTCCTGCATGTACCCATGTCCTCATCATCATCGCAGCCTTCGATTTTCTGCAAACTCTCACAGGAACACAAAATGCTTGTAACAAGTCTGGTTTCAACAATGTAGTGGGTCTTTTTCTGGCAGGCATTCAAAGGTTACCAGCAGCCATCATGGTGACGGTCAGGAACACGAGGAGCACAAAAACATACTTAGAACAGCCTCGTCTGGTGACCTGCATTTCTCGAAGATGGCAAAAAACCTGATTCCTCGACTCACGAATGAAAACCACATTGATTGCTTCCTAAATTTGAGCATAAAAATGTCTAGAGACCAAAGACCAACTTGGGTGGTCCCTCAACTCACAGACAAGATGAAGAACTCCTTGAAGGATCAGATTGTCAGAAAGGATATATGGGTAGTTGGCGGAACAGTTTTTCTGGTTTTACTACTACTGTTTCAGCGTTACTGGGACTGTTTGTGATCCAAAGAATCCAGTTACAGTTTTCTGGTTGTGCAGCCTGTTTCATGATCCAGAGATCAGATAAACTAACCGCCAAATTCTCCAGAATCTCGTTCGAATTCTTGCTGGACAGAAAGGGGAGAGAGACGAAAATTGGTCCTACGAGAACAGTTAGGGTTAGGGTTTAGGGTTTTAGTGAGGTTTATGCCTGAGAAGGTCTTCGTTCTTCTTCTCTTGTGAGAGCACACACACACACAGAGGTTTTTCTATGGTGTTTGCTATTGCGGATGGTCTTGCTCTCAGGTTACATTTGATTTTTGTATCACTTGCAGATGCGAGAAGCAGTCACAAGCTCTAGGGCGAGGGGATTATTCGTCGTCTTGTATTGTTTTTTTGTGGGTGTTGCATTTGTTTGCAGGCCAGCAGCAGCAGCATCTGATAAAGAGTTGGAGCAATAATGTCGGGCCCTGGGAGAAGGGCTTCTTCTCTTCTCATCAGCGGCTGTAGATGGATCTCTCTCGGTAAATTACTTTCACTGTCCTCCCACTCATATTTTGTGTGCAAGCGAGAAAATCTGCTAACGAGCAGAGGCACTACACATAACTCTGATCTCCCTCTGCAATCAAATGTGATCTTTTTCTCCTTGGTTATTCTATTTTATTTTCCTGATCTACATTGGAAAAAGGCTTCTGAGAAGTCACAGGAGATAAAATGTTTGTGGGTCTCAAAAGGCAATCAAATCATGCATGCAGTTGGCTTTGGAGATGGACTGACTTCAGTATATAAGATGAGAGCTGCAATTGTGTATCTTGTAATTTTTCCAATCTCAAGTGCCTGTCCTCAAAAGCCCCACTTACAGATTTTCATGAATGGAAAACCTGCACCCAGTGTGTTCTAGGGTTCTGAAGTTTTTCCAATCGTCTATGGTGGAAATGAATCTCTTACAATAGGTGATAATATAGTGGCAGCTCTGTTTTTTCTAACTTTTGTAGTACTAGCACTGGGTGATGGAATGTGGAGGTCTGATCAAGTAGGATCCAGAGATCTGATCAAGTTTGTCATTTCACAGACAGAGAGGTTTCACAACATTTCTGATCATCTGGTCTGCTTGAAGGTTCTGAGAATTGGATTGTGTTGGTTTATCAGGCATATGTGATGACACAGTATTGTCATTGAATCGAGCATTTTGTTCAGGAGGAATTTATGGACAAACTAAGCACGATCTCGATGCTCTTTCCACTTGTTCATGTTTTGGTCATGGCAAGATTGTTGTTTATGAAGAAAAGCTTGCAGAAACAATTGTTGGAAATCAAATGGCATCATCATGGTCTGTGATGTTTTCCACCAGGGATGAAAGTCAGCAAAAAATCACTTTGAGTACAAGAATGGCTTTTGGTGTCAGAAAAAAAATTACTGCCTATGGTTGCAATGGACATGTTGATCCATGTGGAACTAGAAACTGGGGGCTCACACGCCATACAAGCAGCTGCTGCATTTGGGGTTCATTGAGAATTGGAAATGAATTGTGGCAGAGACATTACAGTGCCCAGACACTTGGTGAGCCTGAAGCTGCACCCAGCAGAACATCCTCGCTGGAACAACCTCTGCAACACTTGGAAAGTGGTGGAGGAAAGGAACCAACTGTAGATGTGACCCAAACTTCACAAAAGGATCAGTCGCTTGATCATGACAGTGTGGCAATTGAAGCTCAAGGTAAGAAGGCTACTGTGTGCTTTCGGTGGTTTGTGTGATATTCTTTCCGATTTTAGCTCTGGAAACAGTTGATTTGCTATCATCAAAATCCTTGCCAGAATGAGCCTCATTTCTGGACATGTCAGTGTCAGAATTGATTGGGACATTTTGGAATATGGATTGGAATGAGTGACTGGTATGTGCAGATGAATTGATAGCAGATGATGAAGAGACAGAAAAAGAGAAAGCTCTTGATGGAGCACTGTGGGAAGAACTCAACAAGCGGATTCAAGAAGCCCAGCAAACTAAAGGTGATCACATTCTGAAAGCCTTGTGAAATCTCTCTTCTGATCATTTGCATTCTGATTGCCACAAGCTAAAGGTCACATGTGTCTGGCATGCTTTAGTGCAACCTGGCAAATGTGAATCCTTGCTTGAAAGTGGCATCTGATGAACTTAACTTCAATGGACCCACTTCATTGCTTATTTGTCTCTATGAGGCAGAGATGTTATGTGTTGAATGAGGCCCAATTGTCATACTTGCAACATGTATAAACAACATGTTTGAACAATGCAGGGGAGTCAATGAGTGTCATGAAGCTCGAAGAGATGTTGCGGCACTTGCAAGCTGATGCTCACCCACAAGACCCTCGAATAGCCAGTGTTGCTTTAAGACTTGGTCAAGAGTATGACTCTAGTGGGGAAAGTCCGGATAAAGTTCTTAGATATGGACAGCAGGCCCTGCAGGTTTTAAAAACGAGTTCTATAAGTGATCCTCTGGAGACAGCAATGTGCTACCACCTAATTGCTTCAGCGCACAATAAATTGGGTCATCATGATGTTAGTTTGGCCAACCTGAAGCATGCACTCCGTATCATTCAGAAACATGAGGGTCCAGAGTATGGTCCTGTAATATTTGCAGTTCACTTCTTGCTGGGTGACACCTTTGCTGCTTTGGGAAAGCATGATGAGTCGCTGCATCACTATTCCAAAGGACTTTCTGTGCAAGAGACTTTCTTGGAGCCTGGTCATCCTCACTTGGCCTCCAGCTATCGGCAGGTAAGAACCTGATAATGAATACAGTGTACAAATCTTGGACAAGAAGTATCTGAATGGGTCAGAACAGGATGTACATTGTAAGATACACGATTCCTCGGTGTACACCTGACATTGTGCAGTCTGAAAAATTTGTGGAATAATAGAGTCTCCAGAATCTGTTTATCATTGGTAGCTCCTCTGCTGAATCGAATTCATTTTATCTAAGGATCTTCACTTGTTTGCATTCACAGGTGGGTGAAGCCTTCACCCAGGTAATGCGTTTTGATGATGCAAAGACTTTGGCGAAAAAGGCTCTGGAGAGTCACCTCAAGATCCATGGTGAAGGTTCAATAGAGGAAGCTATCGATAGGCGTCTTCTCTCTGTCATTTACAGTGGACTAGAAGATCATGAGAAAGCCCTTGAGGAACAGTTGTTGGTGAGGAAGATTCTCAAAGAGAGGAATATTGGATCTGAGACTGTTTTTGTGGAGATCTCAACAGCAGATACCCAGATCACACTTGGCAAATTCGATGATGCAATTGCATCCCTCCAGAGTGCTTTGTCTCAGATGGCTGAAGACAGTCCAATGCGGTCACTGGCTACAGTCAACCTTGCAAAGGCTTATGCAGGACTAGGTAAAATGGAGCAAGCGAGATCTTACTGCAGGTGAGAAAGTATTTCGCATCATTTGAGATGGTTCAGGTCCAACAAAAATTTCTTACAATTGCACTTTCAATTGAAGATTTGCAGACTTAAAAGTTGTGATTCTTGCGATTGCAGCATGGCCATGGACATCGTGAACAACAGAAGCAAGGGGTTGGCAGCAAAAGACCCTCATGCACTTGCTGTTGCAGAAGCTTTCACAGAGCTTTCTGCAATATATGAACAAATGAACCAGCCTGAGGAAGCCATAGGTCTCCTGAAGCGGGCACTCACTGTCTTTGCAGAAATTCCTGAGCAGAAAAATGCAGCTGCAGGTACTCAAGCTCAAGTTGGTCTGCTTCTAATCAACAATGGCCAACTAGAAGCAGCCCTCCCTCACTTGGAAGATGCTGTTGAAAAACTGAGGCAGAGCTTTGGAGACAATCACTTCTCTCTTGGGTTGGTGCTCAACCATCTAGGTGTAGCTCATTTGGAGCTTGGTCATCCAGTGAAGGCATTGAAAATCCTTGAGGAAGCAAAGGAAATACTGAGTAAGGCATATGGCCCAAGTCACTCTGACACCCTTGGCAGCTATGAAAGCCTTGTCAATGTGTATTCCAAACTGGGGAGGTATGCCCATTCCATCTCTCCTTTGGTGTGCTACTTTGGGTCATTTTACTCAGAGATCAAAAGCTGTGTTGATAATCTATATTGGTGATGATGAAATGCTTTGAAACAGGTATGAGGAGGCAATTGCATGTGCAAGACACATTGTTAGTGAACTGAAGGAGCAAGGCAATGAAGATGCATTCTTGGAAGCCCAGCGAAAGTTACAGATCCTTGAGGATCAGAAGGCAAGAAATGCAAAGTAGAATGGGAGGATTTTCACAAGGCACCAAAAAGAGGACACTAACAATGACATTGTCATGAATAATCTGTAGCAGCCCATCAACCCAATTGACCAAAAGTATGTAAGGTACTTCAGAATCTGTACTTATGCATCAGCTTGACACATTCGAGTATTTTGGGCAACTGAATAGACATGTAATGTGAGAGTGAACTTCCATACCTATGGTACTGTTTTCTGCTGCACAGCTCTGCTTGCCAAGGATGTTTGTGTAATGAGCTAGCCACAATCCACAGATTTCTGCAGACAATGCTGACCACAGAAACCTTGACTCATCCTCTATAGAAAGTGAGTGTGTTTCACACTCCTCTCAGGTTTGATGGAGTTTTTCACTCAGTGATGAAGGTCAATCTTGTGTTGATCTTGACCAACTCTCTATGCAAGAGAGTTAAACCCATGGTTTTCATTTCAAAGTGACTACTGTGTTTGCTACAAGATCCCCAGCCAAACTCTCCCATTCTGTTGAAATGGTCCCTTTTGTAGAGGACATAGTAATGGACTGCTTGGGAAGTAGTAACTCGTCCATATGATGGAAGTGTTCAAAAGGAACAAATTATCCTTCAAGTGAGAGCGGTTTTAACTTGTTCAGATTGTTGATTGTAAACTGCTTCATAGTAATTTTTGATAAAGTATCGATGTCACAACAAAATGATTGTGAATACTCAAAATGGTTGCAATATATTCCTATCCTATGGATGGAAACTTTGTGTTGGGTTTTGCAGCTCCATGGGGCTACTATGCTTTTTGTCACAAATTGAAAGACTACATAAAATGGGGATACCCATGTTCCAGGGTGACAGTCTAGTTGCTGAAGAGATTATGCATCTTTGTCCTTCTTATGAGCCAATTACCCTTTGCTTGACAAAGGCTAGTTAGTTCTGTTCTGGGATAAGCTTGCATGGCAACTCTGCACTGCTATTCATGAGGAAGGTGATGAACTCTCTGACACATTGTGAGCGACACTCATAAGGTTATGACCGGTGTTGTTCTGGTATCAGGTTTTGCAGATACCAGGAGGTTCTTGGTATCAATTTTTTATATTTAAAAATTTGGGTAGGGTTTTGATTTTTTTTTTTCAAATCAATTTTTTGGTACCAGTGTGGTATCAATAGCTTGCTGGTTGAAAATTGGCAGCATCAGTATCAATCAGGTATGTGAGTGTTGAACTTGGTGAAATAACAACTCAGGTATTGGTGTTAGATTTAGGATTTTTCATTGTTAATGTGTATGTTTCCAACTAGAGGAAGAGTCACAAACAACTAGGAAAACAAGCATTCAATGATTCAAGAGTCAAGCAACATCATGCGCATGTTAAACTTGTGCAACAATATATTCAAAAAGTTGTAGTCAGTAATGTATATGAGCATAAAATGCATAAGCACCCATCTAACATCTTCAAACACATGATTTTGTCTTTTTAAAATAGCTTGCATTCTCAAGTAGCTTCTCATTTTCTTCTAGTAACGTGTCCTTTGCCACAAAAAACTCTCCCGATCTATCTCCAACGACTAGCTTGTAATCGACTTGTTAATCAACAAGCCAAATTTTGTAAATCATGATAAGTTTGTCAAGATTTTCAACCCTAAAATGACATTGTTGCAAACTAGTGAGCACACCTACAATGGAGAGGGTTTGTTAAGTCCCAATCTGTGAACTTAGGATGCCTAAAATTTGTCGTGCCAAAAAACCAACATTTGAGAACTTGGATTCATTAACAAACCACTAGATCAAAGGATCAAGGCCATCAACATTCTCCACATTGAACCTACAAAACAAAGATAGCTCAGCTTTGGGAAGGCCTTTAGTTGCCTCTTGTGTTGAATTTTAACCCAAACAACCAAGTTGAAGTTGGAGACAACTCGGGGGATGGAAGAATCGAACTTGTAGTTTGATTTGGATTCAAAAATCTCATCACGTCTTTCAACAAAGGCATCACAATTAACTCATCATATTGTTGCACTAATATGATAGCTTGATCCTTGCCAATGTAATCCATGATGCAATCTATGCCTTTGAAATGTGGATCCAACATCAAAACAACAATGTTGTGGGCTTTTTCCTATGTGAAGGACTTTGCAAAACTTAAAAAAGGACGCAACACATTAATGACTTTTACAACCATTCTACCATACAAAATTTCAATCTTTTATTCAAATTTACTTCACTAAAGTGGAGGAACAACAATAGTTCAATGGTCATATTCCATCCTCATTGTCCCCATGATTGCAAAAATAACAAACAACACATCTGATAGTAACTAGTACCCTTTACCTTGATTCAACAAACATTGACAAACAACTAGGTTTAAGGTTTCAATTACTATTCGAACAATTGCCCATGTGAGCTTGTTGGGAACCCTAGCTTGCAAAGATGAACTCTCTGAATGTAGCATATGTTAATAGCATTTGCATATTCCAAGGTCTTTTGGAATAAAATCACCTTGGAAGCAAAACAAGTCTTCACGGGGGTGTTGAGTTTTCTATGCCGCAAGCCAACCTCATGACAAGCCTTTCCCATTCTGTTTACCTTTCCTAGACTTCTTAGTCGAAGTAATTGTTTTTTGGAGAACATCTTATGCATCTTTCAAGTTGACTTCTTTCATGCCCGCACCCACCTTAGCTTCATTCATGGCATATTGACATGCCTTTGACATAACATGACCAAAACAAAAGCCAACAAACGGCTAAAGCAATTGTAGAGGTTCACATGACATAATAGAAGTGAGTGTAGTTGTGAAGGAATTTAGATTGGCTCCTTCATCCTTGACATATGCGATGACCTTACTTGTCAAGTTGAATTCAACTAATAAAACCTTCATTTACTTTGCAAGAGTTCCACTAGAAGTATTGGGTGTTTCAAAAAGCCCAACAATTATGTGCCAAGGAACCTAGCTATGGTTAATGAAATTATTTACCAAGGTAAATGTGTCATACCCTAACCTTGACATCCATAGTCAAATGTTGTTGTCATAGTTGCACATTAGCCAATGGCAAGAAACACATAAACTTCCATGGTTTTTTGTAGTAGAACAAGAAGGTGCTCATGAACAAGTTGTTTACAAAAAGGAAATTGGACTTGACCACAAAGAAGCAACCCCATTTGCCTCAACCAGGGGCTTTCCACAATAGACAATGGCATGTAGCCCCTAACAATCATTAAAAAAAAATCCTCAATGAACCCCATTTGAATTAGGTTAGATTTTTTGTAAGGCCTCATACCTCCAAGAAAATTAGTGATGGCTATAGGTGTGACAAATGTCTTATTCTTACATTTTTGTCTCTTAATACTATCTTTGCCCTCTAGACTAATTTTGTGCACTGTGTATTTCACCAAATCTAGGCCATGCTTAGGATTGTAAGTTATGAAACCTTTTTGAGACTTGGTTGAACTCTAAGAACTTGCATTTGAGTTTTTAGAAGAGTGACACATCACACACTTCATGAGTTGCACTCCTTGTACATCGACCTTAACATTGTTATCGTTCAACACAAAAAAAGGCCATGACTTTGCTACACAATGCCACAAAACCCAAAATTTTTGGTTGGTGGTGAACCATGTCAATTGTTGCTTCTAGAGTGCTTTTTCTTTAGCTTGTCACTTTTATAAACTATATCTTGAACTTGCAACACTTCCTCTAACAATATAGAACTTTCAAGCTCATTCCTAACCAAATTATGAGGCATTACAATGGTGAGTTCATCTGCATAAGAGTCCAACAACTTGAAGGCATCCATCTCCAAAGATGTATCAACAAACCATAAATGTGAAGAACATAGAAAACACTAAGAAACACGATGAACAATAAACATGTTACAGTAAGTGTGAAAATAATTAACAGAAGGAAATGCAAAGTTAGTTAAAAAATCTCACCTCTTAATATATAGCTCTTCTTTGTGATAGCAAATGAAAGTTCATGAAGAATGGTTACTAGGTCCAAACAACATATAATGAGCCAATGTGTTTACTTTGCATTTAGGACTATTGTCCTTTTTGAAGTCTTTTTTCCCAAAAAAACATGTTTTCCTCAAAAAGAATTTTCAAATGAAATGTTTTGAAACTTTTTATATATTGTATTTATTGTTGCCCCAATATGTCATATTTTTTTTACAATCAAATTTGGAGACATATGAATTTTTGAAAGTGCACGAATTTTTCTAGATTTTGTGTTTTGTTTTGAAAATTTGTCATAATTTCAAACCATACCAAAACATGTTAACATTTTCAAGTTCAATTTTTTATGTTATAATTTCAAAGTTTTTTTGAAACAAAATTCACATTGCATCACATTTACATGTCAAAAAGGACTCATGAAATTTTTTTAAACCTTAATTTTTGATAAACACAAAATTAAAAAAAAATTGAAAAATTGAGTGTTTTTTAGATGTGTCTAATAGTACCCTATTATTAAAAAAAAATTGAGGATGAAATAAATTGTATTATGAAAATTAAGGGGCCTTTATGAAAATAGTGTCATTGAATGAAGCTGTTAATTTTTTATTCAAACCAAACTTTGATATTGGAATTTTTTTTTATTCATTTTAGATTTTTCAATATTCATATTATTCAATAAACACAACTTTCCATGATTCATATGCCATTAACATGGAACCACATAGACAAATGTAACAAGAATTGTAGAAAAGTTGACATTTTGACATCAATTTTGGCTCATTTGAACGCATCCACACCCTCCTAGATGCATCAAATCTATGCCAACATCCCCAAAGGATGCACTCATAAACATGTATCTTTAACCTAATTGATATTAATTTCTTGTTATTGGAGTTCCATGCAAATGGTTGGGCCTTGGTATCACATAGGTTTGTAAAGCCCTAAACCCACATGTTTAATTAACCCTAACACATCGATTTCACCAAGAATTGACAACTAGGTTTTCAACCTTTTTATTGTAATTTGACTTGCTGGTAGGTTCTTCTATACCTTAATGCATATTTGGGTTTATACTTGGCACTTTTCTAATACCAGACCAACACTAGTTATGACCACATTCATTGTCATGTTACCTTCAAAGTTTGTTTTGTAACTTTTCTTTAGAGTCTCATGGGTAATAAACAAAGAAATAGTCCCAATCATGTTTTGGCCAAAACTATGCATTAGTTTTGGCTAGGTCATTATGTTATTAGGTATTTTACACAGACATGTTTGAAAATTGTCTATTTCTCACCTTAAGGTCCAAGTTAGTTACAATATTAAGGTCGTGTAGACCCAAATGAAAACAAAGTCCTTGCATAAAGGGATGGCTCAATAAATCAAGGCTCAACCTTCATTCATGAGAAGGTTGATTTAAGATCTATGGCTAGGTGCCCAATTCATTGAACCATTTGTTAGGAGACCTTTCATCTACTAACAAATTGATGTTGAAATTTGTTTGCCAATGAGTTAAGGTGGAAATTTAGGTGGTCTTGTGGATGGTATGGTACTCGAAGAATGATAAAATGATTCAACATTGTCATGTTGTGGACCTCAAAAGTACACTATGATCAAAGAATGGTGGTACCTATTTACGTTTTGTTTTTCTTACCATGATTTACTAACCAACATTATTTGCATTTCATCTTTTCCAAATAGGAATGGATGAATATGCATTTGGAGTAAACACAAGAGGTGAACCCACAATTCAACATACATGACAACCACCAACCATGTTGGAGAGTTCATTTTAGTGATTGCAATATCAAAAGCAATTGTGATTGTTTGTGAAGATGATCAATTGACAATAACTTTATGACTTGATAAATCAATATAATAGTTCATCCATGAGGTTAAGTTTTGAAGGTCATTAGTCCCTTGCATTTGTTGGGATATTTTCGTTTGGATATTTGTAATCATTTAGCTTTTGAACTTAAATCAAACATTCTATTCTATGTAGGTCAATAGAAGTTTTAAGTTCAAAACATTTGGGACATAATTAGTTAGTAACTCCACAAAAACCAAAGATAAAATTGTGTTGCATAATAAGTGCATGTAGCATCAATGTCAAATTATTGTACAATGGTTATTCATAAATTGTTTAAGTAGTTGAAATTTTTTGAAGTGTGTATTTCTAGCAATTTTATTTCTTAAACACTATGTTCATTTATCATTGATTCATTAGTCCATTAGAAAAAAATCATTAAGAAATAATGAACTTAACTTGAACCAAAGTTGATGTGATTGAACATTTTTTGTTTGTTTTGTAGTTATTGATTCATTTCAAAGATGAAATGCGCATGTTTTAATCATTTAATTTCCAAGTTGGTTGCCCATTTGAATTATGCTTCTCTTGTTTAGATTATTTTAGTTTAAAAATTATTTTGGGAATCTTTGTGTGTTTAGTATAGTTTTCATTTTTGTAACCTATAACATTCATCACCATCATTATTCAATTTGGTTGTAACAAAAATTTCTCCAATATGCAATTCAATTGAAAAATATGATTCATTCATATAATTTCCTTGGATTGATTTTGAAGGCTAGTTAAAAGTAAGCAATAAATAACACAGATTTGACAAAGTGTTGATGTATATTATTAACCAAACAAAAAACACAATACTATTGACCTTCATAGTTTGGTGATTAGGGCTAGTCATCAAAACTTGTAAGTAATGAAGGATAAGAATTTCACAATATGCTCATGTATACTTATTATCAAATATGGAACATGAATAAATTTTATATTTAGTTTCAACAATTCCAAACACACATTAAGTGAAGGTTATTGAATATAAGAACACACAAAACACAAAAAAGGAAATGTTGGAGTTTGCTTATCTTTAGGTAGAATCACTGTCTAAAGAATGAAATGAAATCTTGAACAAAATCACAAATAAATAAGAAAACAACCATTATGGCAAGAAAATAGTTATCTTCTTACCAATCTTTTTACATTTGCTATAGATTGTCCTATTGGAAATTCCTTGTTTTGACCACTTTGGGTGTTCATTGACTGTTGTTATTATCCTCCTTGGTTGTAATTACCATCCAATGATCATTTGCAAAAACTAAAATAAAATAAAAAAAGCTACATTTACTATATTAAAATAAAATTAGATGTAACTACTTGTAAAAGGGAATAAACACAAAAGAAAACATACAGGGTATTACCCTTCTTCAAAACACACATTCCCATCTTTCATTCCATAAAATCCAAGTGCATTTTTTCTCAACTTTTTTTTCCAATACCTCTCCATAAAGCTATGTCATAACTACCATAAAAAATGGGCCATCCAAGTTTGTCTCCAACAAACATAATGAGAACTAGTGGGTGCCCATGACCTTCGGCCACTATGAAGTCCCTCGGTTTCTTTAAACTTGGTTAGCGTTTTAATTTTTTTTAGAAACTTTTAACTTTTAACTTTTTTATTTTTATTTGTTTTCTATTTTTATTATTATTTTGTGATCATCCAGCCGGACGGACATTTCATCCATCCCCTTAATTGGGATGGACAGTAGCTAAAAGAAAAAAAGCTTCCCCAAAATCCGTCCCGTCATCAAGTTGGACGGACATTTCATCCATCCCCTTAATTGGGACGGACAGTAGCTAAAAGAAAAAAAAGGTAGTCTTGGTCAATACAAAAAATAAAAATAAAATTGATTTTGGGCTGTCCAAGGCCTAAATATTTTTTTTCTGGTCTTCCCCTAAATCCGTCCTGTCATCAAGCTGGACGGACATTTCATCCATCCCCTTAATTGGGACGGACAATAGCTAAAAGAAAAAAAGCTTCCCCAAAATCCATCCCGTCATCAAGTCGGACAGACATTTCATCTGTCCCCTTAATCGGGACGGACAATAGCTAAAAGAAAAAAAAGGTAGTCTTGGTCAATACAAAAAAACAAAAAAATAAAAATTCTGGGTTGTCCAAGGCTTAAATATTTTTTTTCTGGTCTACTAAATCTTTTGCCTCAAAAAATCAGACTGCCCCTGATTTGTTTTTTATTTGGAGTCAGTTACATCTGGGGGAAGTTACATCTGGGGAAGCTCTTCAAAAAATCAGACTGCCCCTGATTTCTTTTTTCTCTGGAGTCAGTTACATCTGGGGAAGTTATGACTAGAAGAATTTTCCAGGCATTGCCTGGACAGACAGACAGACAGACACCATTGTTGCTTTAATATATAAGATGGACCAACCCCAAGATTTTCCCATCATACATATACACATGGGTCCTTTTCATTTTTAAAAGATTTTTTCACTTTATTATCCAAAATCAACTAATTTCAATCTCTTTCACAAATCCTTGATTAATAGCAAACTAGTACTAACCGCCTTATCTTCAAGAACTAACTATTCTAATGGCTTCATCCCTTAGTAAATAAGAGATGGTGAGTCCAAACCTACAATTAATAACTAAGAAGTTATTAAGAAGCCCTTTCTTTTAATTATATTAAGAAATTTATCCACGAACAAATATTTTTCATTGAAATTTTAATCTAGAATTAACCTTTGATTATTTTGCATGCCTTGAAAGTAATTATCATGATTTAACAAATACCCTTGAAGGGCATTTGGTGGATGGAAGAGCCAACATGGATGTCATGAAGGTTTCCACCATGGAAACCTTGAGGTTATGATGTGACTGCCAATCCAAGTGCAATCTAAGGATGTATAACAAAAAGAAAGTGAGGTTAGAGGGAATTGTCATTCCAATTAACATTTTAGTTTTAAGAATCACAACCACCTTGGATTTCCAAATTATTAGGAATGAAATTGAAACATATCCAATGATTTTGGGAAGGCTATGGTTGAAGAAGGTGCATGCTTGGAATTATTGGAAATGAGGATTCATGAGAATTGGCATTTCACCAAACCGATGATGTGTTTTTGTAGATGGAAGAAAAGATGCAAAGTTTGAAGAATCCTTGGAGAAGGATGTCACTTTAAGCGTGGAGGAATCAACCATAAGAAGTGAAGTTGACACAAACAATTATTTCAATGAAGATGATGCATACTTGTATGTTTTTGAAATGGTTCAAGAATTAGAAGAGGATGATACACCTTCCATTGTGACTTCAAGGGATGATGCAAAAATTGGAAGGGCAATATTTCCAATTTCATTGGAGAATGATTTGATAATCAAGGAGAGGAGTGACATCCAAGGCTTATTTCATAACTACCATCACTTTTTTACCACAAATTATAAGGATTTTAAGAAAGTGATTTTGGAGGAACACAAGATTGAATTACTTTTAAATGCAAAACCCTTAGGACAAAGATTTCAAAAGATGAATCCCAATTATGCCCAAACAATCAAAGAGGAGTTGAATAAACTTTTGGAAACATAATTCATTGTGTTGGTGGAGAATTCAAAATGGATGTCACCCATCACCATGAAGAAGAAAAGGAAGCTTTGTGTATGTGTCAATTATTAAGAACTAAGTGATTACATTAATTTTTTATTTTTATTTTTCTTTTGTTCATTGACAACATTTTGGATGAAATTGGTAGTCACAAGTTGTATAGTTTTGGGGATGGCTAGATATTAGTTATAACCAAATTAAGGGTGTGAAGGAAGACATTTTGAAGATGACCTTCACCGCTCCATGGGGTATGTTTGCATGTAGGGTGATGTCATTTGGGTTGTGTAATGCCCTTGGAACCTTCCAAAGGTTCATTAACAAATGTTTGAAACCTTACATTGGGCTATTTGTTCAAATGTTTTTGGATGAATTTTGTGTGCATAGGAGCAAAAGGACTCATTTTCATAATTTTAAAAGAATTTTCAATTGATTAGTGATGGCAAATGCTTCTTTAACCTTGAAAAAATGTCGTTTTGGATTTTCATGAAATTTTTCTTGGACATTATTTTAAAGGATGACATTTGCACTAATCTCACCAAGATTGAAAAGGTGAATTTTTTTTCCTATTCTTAAGACAAATAAAAAATTGTGAACATTTTTGAAGCAAGTGGGTTACTATTAAAGGTACATAAATTGTTATGCAACCCAAACATACCATCTCATGAAATTTCTCAAATTGGGAATGCAACTTGTGGAGGAGGAGAAGTCAATTGAAACATTTGAAAAATTTAAGGTTTTGTTTTCAAATGCTTAAATTTTGATAGGTTATATACGTGGATGTTTCCAACATAACAATAAAAATTCTAAAAAAAAGGATTCCAAATAATTGAATGACTTGTTCATAATAAAGATGATAGTTTTAAAAGGGTAGCATGTGGCATAATATTAATGATTTGTAGATGATGAATGGGAATTTGTAATAGATGTAGATGAATGGGGATAAAATTCATTTCACTTGTCATATATATAAAGGGTTATAGGTGGAGCTTTGATTTCATATTCTCCCTTTCATAATTTCATGTTGTTATTTTGTGTTAAGTCTTGGGATAAATCTTTTGTGTAGTGAACCTATGGCACAAATAAACTAATGTGTCATTTGAATTATGAAAATGTTCACAAGAATAAACATATATGTTTTTGGTGAGCGATTATTATAAAGAAAACTTTTAAGGTTCATATGATGAATTCCCTAATGTGTGTAGCCCACATAAAGATCAAATTTTAAGTGCATAGGTAATCCTAGAAGTGAAATGTGTAAATTGCATTTCTTATATTTTTCATTTAATGTTTTGTGTGTGAACAGTGTGTGAGAATTAATTGTGCAATCTACCTATATGATAGTAAAGGCGTAATTCAAAATTAACTCTTATAAGCATGGACCTTTACTAGGCTACAATTCTAGCTTGGTGATTTATCCTTGAAACCCTTGTATTTTTAACTCACACCACCTAGTTAATTGTCTATGTAAGTGTATAAGTACTAAATATCGTAGCTAAATAAGTAATGAGTACAAGTGCTTATTATACAAGGAAGTAAGACACTTGTTGTTGGTTACTAAGTATGTATCTACATGTGAATTGTTGAGACATAGTGGTTAGTTATGGGACAAGGACACAATGACAAAATGTTTTTCATGGCAACACATCATCTGCACATAATTGTCCTACATGGTTGTGTTGGTGGGTGTTGGTGCTTGTTGAATCAATTCGGGATTAACGGTCTTTGTGTAGGTTAAAGCCTAGGTTACAAGCTTTACCATAATAAGGTTCCATGAGAGGTGAAGTTGAACATGCAATTTAAACAAAGATAAAGTCCATCATCCATAACTTTACCAAGTGTTAAGGCTTGTTCCAATTTTTTATTTTATTTTATTTTATTTTATTTTTTTGGTGATACATAGTGGGATGGTTAGGTGTCATGGGACCAAAATAAAAGCGAAGGGTAGGGCGGGGCAAGGGGGGGGCTGGAGGGTGCGTGTTTCAAAAAATAGAATGTTCACTTGAGTGGGTGTTCTATTTTTTGCAATGTGACCCAAACAATGGAGGGAAAAAAATGTTGGTTGACATGGCTTCCAATTACACTACCAAAATCAAAGAACATTTTTACAATGATATGAAAACACTCTAAATTTTAAAGGGACTCAAGATTAGGGAGTTTTTTGACTTTTAGATCATCATAGAATTGTCAACACCTTTGAGATAATATTTCCAAGGTAGAAAGCACTAACAAAAAATATTGTGTTAACATATACTTTGCTTTGGGTTGAACCCAAAATAATGATAAAAGAATTCTCTTTGTTACTATTAGTTTTTAAATTTGGACTACCATTTGGTTCTTCATGGGTCAAGGAGTTTATGTCTAATCACCTACCATGCATCATAAGGACATAAATGGATTTTATTTGCCTTTTCTACCTATTAGAAGGTTTTTTTATAGTGCAAGTTATTTCATTTCTTGTCAAGTGCCAATTGTATATTTTAGTGTTGTTTCTGCATTTAGAAATACATAGAGGGCAACTATAGTCCTTTAGCAAGGAAAAACACCCTTAAAGTGCATTCTATCACCTAATTCCTCCCGAAGATTATGTTGTGTGCTACCATATCAACATTTATACCTATTGCTGTCCACACACCTGAACAAAATAACAATATGATACCCAAAACGGCGCATCAATCCAAATAAAAAAAACTCACATGCAAACAACAAAACGCAAGAATCCAAGTCCAAAACAAAGAAAAATATGAAATTACACAAGATTTGCAAAAGGAAAATTGTGAAAACACATAAAAACGCAAAGCAAAAAAATTTAGTGTTCTGAAATTTCAAATCACCAAAAATGATGTGATCTATGCAAAGCAAAAAAATAATTTTCTAAAATCTCAAATCACCAAAAGTGATGTGATCTATGCAAAGCAAAAAAATAGTTTTCTGAAATCTCAAATCACCAAAAGTGATTTGAAATCACACAACAAGGGATTTTATCTCAAATGCAAAAAAACTTTAACCTGTTCACATTGGAATTAGTCTGTAGCTAAACTAACTACTAAACTAGATTAGCTTAACTAATTAGGATTAGGCCCAATTAAGCTAGACTTAATACTACAGTTAAATAATAACACCTAACATCTTAGTTCGTGACTAGCTTTGTAATATCCTCATGGTTCCTTGTGGCTCACGAGGAGGCAGAATGCATGCTAAGGTAAGCAAGCCTCAATTTGAATCCTTCTATGGCATATAGGCCTTCTAGTGAAAGGCAAAAAGTTTCAAAAAAATTGGAATGCTCACTTGGCATTCTGTTTTTTCTGAAATGGTCTGTCTATTTTCCGTTTTTTTCTTTTTGTACATACCCATTGAGTATCACAAGAAAAAAAGAAAAGAAATCAGACCAGGCCTTTTTGCTTGGTAAAGTATGCTACCCCATGCTTTACCCTACGCATTTTGCATCACCGAATTTGAAAACCATCGCCTTAATGATTGATAATGCACCAACCTTCATGTTGCAGAAATGCACACCAATTTGTCAATACTTTGGCTCTAAATTGTGAGAATTTTCTTATGGTTGAATCGTAGCAAGTAATTTGTAGTCATTCCATATGTTCAAAAAGTGATGGTGGTTTTCACTAATGTTGATTTGTTAGGTTTAGGGTTTAGGGCCTGTGCCCGGTATCAACAGTGTAGTCATTCCATATGTTTGAAAAGTGATGGTGGTTTTCACTAATGTTGATTTGTTAGGTTTAGGGTTTAGGGCCTGTGCCTGGTATCAACAGTGGCTCAAGGACCCTACCATGTCTTAAATGAGGCAATATCAATCTTATACCATAATCACCCTGCTAAGGGATGAGGCCAGCCTTACTTAATATCACTTTTATACAAATCTCACTACTAGGTGCATACTTGCCTCATACCAACTGAAAAACAATCTTGGACCCAATGTCAAGAGGCTGGTATGAAAGCATTAAAAAGGATTTGATCCTAGGACAAAGGTGGTATGAAAATTTAAAAAATGTACATTGTGTATTAGGGCCGGGCTGGTATATTCAAAACTAGTTGATACTAGATCAACAGTAGTTTTTCCATATCATGCAATTATGCCAAGCATTCTTATCTATTCCTTTGTTGAGTTGAGTATCATATCATATGAGAGGGGTTTCAATACTCAAAATGTGATAAGAATTATACCAGGAAATGTTCTTTGAGACTCTACATACTCGATGTTCTAATGCACAATTCACTTGCCAAGCCTTCACCAACATTGCTGGACTGGTGCATTTTACAGTGTATGGAAAAATATGAAAAACAAGAGAGAGAGAGAGAGTCCTTGAAGATATGCAAAATGTGGTAAGCATTTTTGATGCGCGAAACATACATATGTTTGCTTTTGAAAGATATGTAGCTTTTCATATGTACCCAATTTTTAAGCAGAAAGAGCTTAGAAGATGTGTATGATTCATGGGCCTTTCATACTTTTTCAGTACAAGATCATGCTTTTTTGTTTCTTTCTGAAGTCTTTCAATTGTGAACGGCTCTTTCATGGTCTGTTTTTCCAGTGTGAAAGGTAGTTTCTCGAGCAGCCTTGGGCAGTTGAAGGGCAGATGAGCCCTTCACAACAGAGGCCTGAGGTCCCCTTCTCTTGCACTGTAAAATCCTTTGTCTCTGAGTTTGTCATTGTAGAGGTTTTCTTTTGCACTGGGCAGGCTGGACCATTGCCAGTGTTTTTTTGGGAATTTTTGTTGGTCCATAATCATCCATGGGAAGATGTAGAAAAAAGTGGTGATCGTCTATATGAAGATTTAGCCACATCTGGTTATAAATCGGAAATAAATTACAAATCTTTAATCATCTTTTTATATTTTTGACTACACAATGAAAACCAGATATATGAATCTGGCAATTTTTCCTTTTTTTTTTGTTGGGTCACTTCTGGTGATGGAAAAACCTCCAAGATCACTTGTGTTTTTGAAGTTTTAAAATTTTAATTTGGCTTTTTGACGAAATTTCACCAGTTAAAAGAAAGTTCTATAGAATTGAGATGCCCTGCTAATTTTGCCACTTCACCTCAGACTGGACCTCTTCAAGGTGCACTTATTTGGATTCGTCGAGATGGACAGGCTTACTTCACAGGATTGGCACAATGTGAGAGGCCATTCTCTAGTACATTTGTGATGTTGCGGCCTAGAGTGACAATGGATTTAAGGTGCTTTCCAGTTAGAATGTCATCTTCACGACTGAGCAAAGCAAAACACAAAATCCTGTTAGCTCAATAGAAAAAAATTAAAAACATCTTTCCCAACCAAATTTCAATATATATTGGGTTATGTCATAATCAGGATACTTTTCAGTTTTTTGATAAAATTTCCGAAAATTTGGCGAATTTTTTTAATAAAAAAGAATAGTAAAATTAGTCTAATTTACACTAGAAAAGTACATTATTCCAGAATTATCCCCAAAATTTTTTACAAACTCAGTCAGAAAAAAGTCACTAGTTATAATGATTGTAAAATATTGAACACAAATACTGCTAATTGAAAGCCAAATGGAGTGCTAATAAAGAGGATTCGGAACCACCTTTGGAGTTGTACCAAGTTGAATAAATGTCTAGTGCAGTACTAAAGTAGAATCATATCATTCACACATACTACACTACAATATGAGTGCATTGGGTAATAATTAGTGTTAAGATGCATTCACACTTGGTGTTAAGGACTTCAGTATTCCGTCCCCTAACACCAAGCTAGTCATTTAGAACCTAAACCTATTTACCATGAAGATTTCATGTTAAGTTAACATTCACTTAGTATTAAGTAATCACCCATTTAACATTGGGTGCCACCTAAGATGCCACCTAGATTTTCACTTATCATGGACTCAACATTAGGTGTGAATGCACCTTTAGTTGTTATGGGGTTCGATGCTTAGATTAGTTTATGGTTATGGGGACCACAGGTTCTAAATTGTAAAGAAACTGAAAGCAGATTGGAACTGGCCTCATATTGGAAACTGGAACTACAATTGATTTTCTGCTGAAACCAGGATCGGCCTCCAAACCTTTTTTTGATTGGTTATGGTTAGGTTTTCTTAAAGGAAAAATTGATGTCAAATAAATGGGGTTTTTTTTTGGGGGTCTGAAATAGGAAAAATAGTTGAAATTTCACAAAAAAAAGAAAAAGTAATTTCCCAATTTGTTGGTTGAAAAGATCACAAAATTTGTTGAAAAAGACTGGTTATGTTTCTGTATGTCAAATTGTTTTTTTCCTAGGGATGTAGGTTTCTTTTGGGTTCCAAAAGAAGGTTGCAGGTAGGTAGGAACCAGGACTTGAAGTTCTCTTTAAAAACTAGACCTGGACAACACTGGTCTAACACACTAGTCCTAACCGGTGTTGTCTGGGTATCACATTTTAGGCCTAACCTGTGGATACCAATAGAGTATGTTTTCATTTGTAAAAGAAGAAAGATATGCATTTCAAAAAAATCTGACATCTATTACACCATCCGGTTACATATTATTTTATGTATAAAAAAAATTGCCAGTTACGAATATGGTGATTTTCAATTTTCACAAAATTACGCACAAAGGTTATGCATATCAATTTTCTGATTTTATTGCCTACAAAAAACCTAGAATTGATGTGTGTGTGTTGTGTGCTTGTACTATGCACTCAAAGAAAGCAGTGATCTATTGCAAAGCACAGAGTGCAAAGCACAAACACTTGATTGTGCTCCTGCTTTTGCATACCCTAATTCCTAACACCTAAACCCTACATGATGTAAACCCTAAATGAAATAATCCTTAAACTTAATGCATATCCGGATTGTCAAAATATGATCTCAAAGGATATCTATTCTATCTGGATGCACCAGTTTGGATAAACTTATGCATAATGAAACTGTAGAGTGGAGCATCCAACGATTGTGTCTAGGGCCGGATATCAAACTGAGCTGAAAATCCAAATATGTATATATACATAGTCGACCAGTATCCAAATGTATATCTGGATTTTTAGAATATAACCAGACAACACTGGTCCTAACTAGTGTTGGGCGGTTATTTAAAACAGGAATGGACCTTGATAATTATCAGGCTGCATCTTAGGATTCAAACTGTGACTCAGGAAATTCAAGCCATTGAATCTTGTATGTAACCATGGTTCTTTAAAAATTTCAATTAACCACCCAATACATGTCCCAACATCCCAACCTGACCCAGAGTAGCTATTTGGACACATTTGCAGGCCAAAGTGAGAGTTGCCATCGTCAGGCAGATGGTGCAAACTGCAAAGGTAATACCCAAGCTCTCTTTGATGCACATCCCATTATCAACTTTTATTAGGAAGCAATTACTAATTCACCATGTTATGGTTTTGAAGTGTGCCTTCAATGCACTACATTATACTTGAGAGTTTTAGTAATGGGGACAAAACGAGCATTCAATTGTACTGATGAAAAACCACTACATTAGGGGAAAACCTCCACCAGATGTGTTGAGGGCTCCATATTAACCATGTAACATTGGACCATCTACAACAGAGATTTTGCTTGCAAAAGTGACTTAAAGTAATAACAAAAGTGTTGTTGGATAGAGGGGAAGGGCCCCCATGACAATAGCGTGAGCATACAGGCGCAAAATTAGGGAAGGTGCACTTGAGCAAGCAGGCCTTTCCCAGTTCAAGTTACAAGAGGGGTTTAACCCGGATGGCCAAAGGTTTGCAGCCAAGCAGCAGAAGATCATTTGACAAATGTGTCTTCCATGTGAGGAGGTTAGGTTGGTTATATTTGAATGGGCCCAAATGTTTAAGTTTAATATCAACCAAACAAAGAGTAAATGGGATAAAAACTTGGTCAATCGTGGGTCTTTTGAACTAGAGTCCGTGGGATAAAAAACTTGGCTAGCCATGAGTTTTTTCTTAATTCTAGAAGTGGATGGGGATTCTATCATTCTCCAAAATGCTTGCAAGTTTGGAGGTTGGTAAGAATTAATGAGGTTTTCATGTTAACTGCATAAATTGGTAAATTTCTCCTAAAAATTGACATTGAACCCATATGGGAAATTTGTAAATCTCAAGTGGTAAGACAGTCATGTGGGTCATCCAGGCCACCAAAGTTGGCCTTTCAAAAGTAGGAAGACCAACTTTGGCGGCCTGCATAGATCTAGGAATCACAACCCAAGTTTGTATTTATGATTTGGAGTCTTTCTGCAAGTCCACAGTTGCCTTGAAGTTTGCAAGTTTTCCTTTTTTGGCTCGAAATATTGTTTTTTATGTTCTCTAAAAATCCACATCCAAAAGGTTAAATTTTATTTTTATTTTTCTGGAAAGCAAGGATGCCAACTTCCAACGTGTTGTAATGAAAATATAATGAAAATATAATGAAAATATTGGCTAAGCTAGAGTCTTCGTATAGAATTTCAATTTTATTTCTTGAAGCACATTTCAAATAAAACCCTATGGGCTTTCTTTGCAATGTTATAGATGTGTAGGATAAGGATGGAGAATGGGGCTATTCTGTGTTTGAGGGCCCCCAGGTCAGGTAGGAGCTCATTGTGGGACCTGTATTCTTTGAATGGCCATATTTGAGGCCCTTACCTGACCTAAAGGATTTTTTCTTTTAAACCAGGGAGCTGCAATTAATTTGAGTGCTACATGATCATATTTTGTTTAATAGCCTATATGCTTTGAAATTTGTTGAAAAGATAACTTCAGCATGGAAAGACAAATCAAGTAGGATACAAGAGGATGAACCTTCTGTTTTGTAAGGTTTCTCATTTTCGGGAACCTTACAGACAAGGTGCTATCCCCTTTTGAGGGAAACATTTTACTGAGGCTAGGATGCCCTCTAATAATACTAGATAAATTCTATTGTTCTTTATGAGTTAGTGAGCTGCAAACATTTTTGCCAAATGATCTAAACCATCCTCCAATCACTGAAATTTATGCAAAACTAAAAGCCTTAGGAGTTTTCTTCGAGCAGATAGCCACTTTGGGTATGTAGATGTTTTGCCTAATGTAGAGAAAGGAAGCAAAGATGTTTCAATATGTAACCGTTGGTTATAAAAGTAACCATAGCATTTTGGCTCATCTTTGATTCGTGAAAGTCCAAAGTGGGTATGTGCGTATGAATGAATGACTCTCAAACCGAATTCATCAGTTGGATGTTGATCTTGGTCTATCAAAGTTTGTAACATTTTGAAGCCATCAAGAAACAAGTTACATCGTCAAATCCACACTCCAAATGTATCAAATAAGCAACACACCAAATGTTTTCTATGTAGAGAGAACTTTCAATGTGTTTCCTATGTTGTTAACCAATCTAAAGGAGTCCTCTCTTTATGAACACTCTCTTTATGATTATTCCTCGCATTGAAAGGCTTCTCCATTCTTTTAAGTTGCACATTTCAAAGTAAGTACTCATCATTAAAGAACCAAGGATGCATTTGTCAAGCCACTAAAATGAAATAAATTAAAGAATTCCATGCACTTCACCCAAAACTTCCTCTGCAGAAAAATCCAGGTTGAATGTCTCTTTGCAAAATCAAGCTTCACTCTTCTCAAGCCTAAAACACTCATTTAAGTCATTCCTATTCAAATGTTTCCAAGTTCATTTCTTCCTTGCAAGGTTGCACTTGCAAAAGTTGATGTGTATATCCACCTCAAAATTTCATAATAATAATTTATGGGATCAATGCCATGACAATTGCACACTTTCAAAGGATAATATATATTACCATGGGATAGGAAAAAGTTTTGAAATATACTTGTTTTGATTCCTAGCAAATTTTCATGACTAAATGAGAATGGAATTTGAATTACTTTGTGGGTGAAAATACAAGATAAGGGTGAATGCTTGAAAAGAAGCATGATTCAAATCACACACTATCCTTGCCAATAAGATTTCATTTCCTCATAAAAGGCAACCATTCAAGGTCTTTTCAACTCACCCATCCATTTTTTACTGCAATATTTGGTCATTTACTTTAAGAAGAATTATAATGTAAGAGTTCACAAATCTACTTGGTTTTTGAATGCTTAATAAAATGTACAAGAACATGAAATTTCAGCTAAAAAAATTACAATTTCATACATAAAATAAAAAGGGAAAATGATCATACATTGTGAAATAGGTACACAAAATACAAACCTATTGACTTGCCAAACATTATGAATCTACCATTTAGATATTACCTTAAATTTTCAGAAATATTATTTAAAATAACATATTTTCTCACACTTGTAAATTGTAATATGGCTATTGACTTAGTAAATGATAAAAAGTGCCCCATCTAGTATTGTGCAGTTGCCCAAATTAATTTACAACTAAGGAATAAGATGGGTGCTAATGACTTGTGAAACAAAGTTGAACCATGTGGACAACAATAATGTTATGATAACCTGGTCATTTGACATTGTTCCCTGTTAAGAGTCTAGTAAGGCATCATGGTGCTAATTGGCTTTGCTACTTGCCAAAATCACATGTTTGCAAGAAGAAATATATTGGAATGCCAAGTAACAAGACATATATTAATCTCAACATATTACTATGATGATGCTAATTTGGTGTCAAAAAGTTGTTACTAGACATAGTTATATTTTTAAATATTCAAATGCATTTGAAAATTTATTTTGTTTGCTTTGTCCAAACAACAAAGGACAAATTGACCAAACCTAATACATATTTGAACTTCAGTTTGGGCATAAGTTATTTTTTACATTATAATTTGATGCACAAAAATCAAACTTGTAAGGGCATTTGAGATGCCAAGAAACATTTCATCTTGGATATTTGTGTTAACAAATTTGCAAAACCTAACAATCAACAATTATTTGAAAAACTTGCAACATTGGTTTAATTGCAAAATCAAGCTCAATTTTGATGAGTACACAAAAGATCATCTTAGATCTGGATGGATTACTTCTTGTCATGGTAGGGATCATATATATGAACACAAAAAGGAACCTCTAAGATCAAGTGTAATTAAATAGGGACTAAGAAAAATCAAATTATTGCGAAGGGACTAAGAAAAATCAAATTATTGCAAAGCAAAACTGAACCTTGCCAATGGAGTAAAATTGATATCTCCCATTGCAAATTCCATGATTAAAAAGAGAAGCCAAAAATGCTTAGCAAAAACAACCAGACAACATCATTGAAAATGAATTGAGCATCATGCCCACTAGTCAACATCCCACCCAATTTTAAGGTATTGCAATTGGGGCTATTAATAAACTCTCAATAAAATCTTTAACATGCATTGGATTGCAGACTCAAAAACATCATAATCAGTTCAATCTCTACAAACGTGACTACTCAGGCTCCTATCGACTTTGTGGCCTAAAGTTCCCTAAACCCCCTATTAGCTCCTCATCTCCATCCATCTTGTTGCAAGCAAGGGAGGTTCTATTCAGGCTCCACTTGCAACCGACTTAGGATGCCAAATTGACAATGTTTTACCACCAGATAATTCAGCCATTGTTCCCTAGATGTATGAAAGTGTTCCCTGGTTTTTACCGTGTGTAGAGAATGGGCCTTCAATGGTAGATTCTACCAGGTGAACCCTACAAGGGGCTCTACCCATGAGGGCATACCTGGTAGAATCTACTGTTAGTGGCCTGTTCTCTAGTACATAATCACCATATTATGCACGCAAGGTGAAGAGAACCAAATGTAAAGTTTGTTTTCTATTCACTTCTGGTTCTAAGTTTCTAACGGTTTGTGTTTGTCCCAAAATTGCCCATATTTACTTTGCACAGCAGTTGTGGACCAGTGTTGGGTGGTTCTTTACTTTATGAAGGAACTGGAGTTCCAGTTCCACACATAAATGGAACTAGGAAGCTGACTTGTTTCCATTTTGAAAATTAGACCCAGTTTTATTAACCCAGACCAGAACTGCTGATTAACCCTACCTTCTAGTCACTTCCTTTGAAAAAAACTGTTTTTTTCAAAATTCTTGGTTCTAGTTCCTGCTCCCCACCTAAATAAAACCCTGAAATGCAGTTCCACATCTGGTTCTTTAAGAAATAAAATCAGGTTCCAATGAACTGTTCCAGTTCCAAAAATCAGACCTAGTTCCAGTTCAGTTACTAACTGGACCAGCACTTCTTAGTACCGGCCAAAGAGGGTACCGGCCCAACATTGTTGTGGACTTCAACTGGGAATGTAGCCAGTGCGCTGACCGGTTGAATACCTTCGTTGACTGAGAACCAACGGTTCCCAAGTCCATCGACCCGAAGAAAAAGAAAAAGAAAAACCCGACCCGAAGAAGTCCCGGGTGTCCTCCCTACCTCGCTCGCTGCCAAAGTTCGGTCATTCTGTGTCTTCCCTCGCTCTCGCGCTCTCGTTTTCTCTCTCGCTCTCCACACCCCCCCCCTTCTCTCTCTCTCTCTCTCTCTCTCTCTCGTTCTCGCTCTTCTCGCGACCTGTCGTTTCTTGGCCGCATTTTCTTTGAGACTCTGAGGTGCAGTTCAAGCTCTTCATGGTGATATGAGTACTACTACTGTTTTTTTGGTTTCAAAGATAGTTTTTCAAACGCAGTAGTAAAGCTTTCCCTCCTCTTGCTGCTGCTGCATTTTCCGATTACTGTACTTTCTACACGGAGTGTCTTGCGTTTGCAGGGGTTGTAGCCGATCCCCTGCGTGGACTCAGAGGTAAGTAACTGGGTTCACACACACATATTTAGATCGTTTGCAATATTGCTCTTAGCATAGGTCTCAAGTTTTTGGGAGAACAACTGCAGGAGGCCGATGTTTGAAGAACTTTCCTCCTACTGCATGATGCAGATCTGTAATTTATCAGACATCGCACTACATGTGCAGTGATCAACTCTCTTCTGTCTGTTTGTGTGCAGGGTTGTTGGAGGTGGCTTACACTTACAGCTTTTCGTTGCAACAACCTCTTGAAAAGCTCTAGAGTTTCTGTTTGTTTTCAGATCGTCTTCGTTGCCTTGATCCTCGTACAGGTATGTGTCTTGTTCTGTCCTTCGAGATCGCATGGAGTAGTTCTGGAATTCTATAGAAGTCGTGTGCAGTGTGGGAACAATTGTTTTGGTGATATCACGAAGCTGCACCCCGGACTTTGTTGCCTTGCAGGTGGAAGGAGAGCAAGGATGAACATAGATCTCAACATGGTTCCGAAAGTCAATAGTGGGATGCAGCAAGACCGAGTGGTCACGGACCAGAGTCGGGTGCAGCAGCAGGCAGCCTCTGCAGCTGCTGCAGCCCCTGATCAAGCTCATGGGTGGACGACCGTCCCAGTCTACGTAGTGCCGGTTTTGCTCTACTTCGGGCAGATACCCGTCTATGTTGAGACTGTTGAACGCTTTCAAAGCGCTTTCGGCTCCTCGCCCGGCTCGACATTGGATCTGCGAGGAATCCAGCTGCAAGAGCATCCTGCAGCTGTAACTCATGAGAATGCCAGTGCTCCAGCTCCGTTCCAGACAGACATCATGATGTCCGAGGTAACATCATGGCCAGCATATGGTTGGAGTCCCGAGAACCCCGGCTTCGCCTTTCCAGTCCCTCATTATCATGGGCAGCCAGCAGGCGTTGCTGCTTCCGGAGATGGCATCATGATCTCTTATGAGACTGTCCAGCAGCCATCTTCGGAAGACGTGAACGCCAGCGAATGTGTTACTGACGACGTCGATGCGATGCAGTCAGACGAAGTGACAAACAGTGACGATAACGACGAAGGTAGCGACGTCCATATGGGTACCACAGCACTGGAAGACGCTGATCATGTCCACGCTCCAAGAACATGCATGTGTGAGATTTGTGCTCAGGAGGGGATGTGTTTATGCATGTGCGAAGACTGTTCCCAAAAGAGATCGATGATGCCTGTCCACGATGATGGCGGTCGTGTCCGCAGCTACAATCGTGAGTACCCTCACCAGCTGTCGATGGTGCAAGAGACGGGGGATGGAGGTCGCCAGGATATTGAAGATGTCGCTAATCATGAGCCCCCCCTGTCGAGTGTCGTGGAAGAAGGGAGCGATGGTGGTCACGACGGTAGTGTAGCTGCCTTTTTTCAGCAGCTGCAGTTGCATGACCATGGCAGTGAAAGTGATAGCCCCGCCAACGACGACGTCGTTGACGCGCAAGCTGCAGAGGTTGAATCACCAACAGCAGCTTCAACCAATGTTGCAGCAGTCCTGCAGCAGTCTGTTCCCGCTGAGAAGAAGACTCGCGCGAAGCGAAAGTCCAAGGTCGTCATTGATGCAGCAGCTGCCATCACCACGGCTCCTCTTCACGATGCAGCAGCAGCTACAATGACCGTTGCAGATGTCCAGCATCCTAATGCCGCTGTTGAGAAGAAGAGGAGGAAGCATAGAAAGTCCAAAGCTGCAGCAGCTGCGACTGATCCCTGCAATGCTGTTCCGTGCAATCCAGAGGTCGCTGATCATGATCCTACAGTAGTAGTGCCCTCAGCTGCTGCTGCTGGCATCACGACGGATGTTGTCGACGACCCTGCATCAGCTCCACCCGCGAAAAAAAAGCAAAGAGCTTCATATCGTCGTGGACCACCTTCCAAGAGCTCTGAGTTTCTGGGTGTAACGCATTACAAACGCACTGGTCGATGGGAAGCCCACATCTGGTAAGTACCTCCGAGCTCCTGCTGGTTCTCTCTGCTCTTCACATTTGTTTCATGCGACAAGGTCTGGATCTTCTTCTGTGCTCATGATGCGACATGTATGGTTTTTTGTGGCATGCTGTGCAGGGCTGATGATGTCGAGCCGCATAAACAACTCTATCTCGGTACGTTGCTCTTACTTCATGCCAAGATCGATCAGGAAGCTCGCATTACCAGCTGCTGCTGCTCTTTTGATGGTAGACGATGTCATTTCGCTGCTCCTCAGTATGTGTCCACCTGATTCTGTTTGCATTTGCTTGTTGATCTTGGATGCAGGTGCATCATCCACTAAGGAAGAAGCTGCAAGGTACAACAGATCTAGATAATCGAGATCTATCTTCGAAACCTAATCGTTGGAGTGTTATTTTACTTCTTGAGCTAGCTACTTTTCCATACATTCAAACAGCAGTTCTTCATGCAGTAGTAACCAGCTGCAGCTGCTGGATTGTGAATTGCCCTGCTGCACCACACATGAACAACACTAAGAATGTTGAAGAAGTTGCTAGCATTGCAAACTTATTGGATTGCAGCACAGCTCATGGATCATCTGTGGTGTTGTAATATTTTATTGCAGGGCTTACGACAAAGCAGCCCTTGTGCTGAGAGGCGAGGGGTTCCAGGATCGGATCAACTTCAAGCCTTCTCAACAATACCAAGATGATGTCAGAAGGGTAAGTTGCAATGCAGGTTTGGTACTACAGAAAGCTTGCAGCTGGCAGTTTCTGATGTTCTTCATGAGAGTTCTTCCTTGATATCTTTCTATCCTGCTTGCAGGTCCTAGCTAGAAGTCTCGATCCTTTGATATTTGAGTACTGGCTTATACCTATGTTGTTGGATCATGGGATGTGACATCTGAGCTACAACATGAATGACATGATGTTGTATGGAGGGATCCATCTGCAAAGCACAGATTGAATTCATTCATTCATTGCCTGCGATTTGTATTGTGCAGCTGAAGCTACTCACCAAGGACCAAATGGCTCTTTTCCTTCGCCGAGACAGCAAGGGACCTGGTGCTGTCTCCACATACCCTTGTGTGAGGAAGGTCAAAGGTGGCAAATTCGAGGCTACCTACAGGGAGAACTGGAAGAGGAGGAGGTACACACATGCCATGCAATATGCATCAACGAATCTTTCACCACATGCTACACACACCTTATCTCCCCCATCGACATTGCTGTGGATGATCATGAATGTCGTGAACTCTTGTTAGTAGACAGCTGCAATCTGCATTGTGCAATGGTGATCAATCTAGTGCAACTGAACGCATGACTAGTCGAAGAAACAAACATATAGTTGTGTCTAGAATAACTCTAGGTTGCATGCTAGAAACTTAGAACTCTTGAATCTCTGTGACCTAGCTGCCTCTGATGGAGAGAAGATCAAACTCATGACCACAAGTAATTCCTAGCAAACTGAATATGATAAGCATTGACTCGAACTAATTCTTGTTGCTGATCTCCATTAATGTTTGTTTCGGCAGTCCGGTGGGTGAACTCTTGGGGTCATACAACACCGAGGAAGAAGCAGCCAGGTACCGAAATCATGCATGAGTTCCTGCAGCTCTTTACATACAGCTTGATCAATCAAGTTCTGTTTTTCCTTTCTTATCATCTTTGTTGTCATCGAACCCCTAGCTTAGTACAGCTGGAACCCTAGCTGCTTCGGGTCCTCTTCTCGACCTTCTTATCATGTGCTGTGATCATTGCAGCCTGTATGAATCCTGCAAGCCTGCGTTTAAAACTGCAGAGAGATAGGAACAACAATCAGAAACACTTACACATAAGCCTAGAATTATTCAAGAGAAATTGCATACATGTAGATCACTGACTGTTGCCCTAAGTGATGGTTGATTGCAGAGCCGTCTACGACAAAGCTGTGCAAGAAAACAACAAGGACATGGCTCAATTGATCAAAGACACATCTGTTGTACGATCTCTGCCAACCACTGCACAGCAAGCTGCCATTGGTAAGTGCCTTCCACCACATATATGATCCACCAATCCTCTGCGGCTTGACTGACCTCCAACACCGTCGACCACTGATACAGCTATGATTCTTCGGGTTAATTATAGCAGCTACAGTCCTTTAAACTTTCCCTAATTCCCCATCAAAACACAGTATCAGAAAGATTTATCTTTGTCTTGGTATGTTCCAGATGCTGGACTTCCAGTACCTTCCGTTCAGAAACCCGTGACCAGGAGACGGGGCAAACAGAAGGCCCCCAAGAAGCCATATACTCCTCGCAAGAAGAAGGCCGCCGCTGCAGGAGCTGCCGCTAAACGCCCCAGAAAGCCTTATACTCCTCGCAAGAAGAAGGACGTCGTTCCAGCAGGAGCCATTGCTGCAGCAGAAAATGACCAGACATTACAGCAGGTGGTAATTCATGCTTTATGTCATTCTCTTTTAGCCTCCAAACTTCAAAGGGATGCTCCTTGGTCCATCTAAAACAATTTCTTCAAGACAATGTACGGTCCCAAGAGGACTGATGGCTTTCTGGCAGGCTTACATTGTGGGTTTAGTTTGCAATTGAACCTTATGTAAGTCCAGGAGAGGTTCTAGAAAGGTAATTGTTTGGTTTATGCATTCAGGACGATGCCACTATGTTGGAGACTGGCACCAACAACACAGAGGTTGCAGCAGCTCCGGGAGGTACTGCAACTGATCAGTATGTCCAGCTCCCAGGAGCTGATGATGGTGATGGCCAACATGAAACCTCAGTAACCATGAGCTGGGAGCAGCAGGAAGTTGACGTGCAGGATGTAGAGCCGACTCCGGACTGTGTGCTTTTCAATCCAACGCCCATAATCCTGCCATCGTATGACCAGGCCTATGATCCAGTGCTCCCCTCTTGTCCAGTAATTTTTGCTGCTGGAAACGTTGCTGCTGCACCAGTTGCTGATGAACTGCCAATTAATCCGGCAGCAACTGCACGCGCTGACCAAGCTCCTGGTGGTGTGTTCATTGGAGTTCGAGTCTCGAGTGCGTTTCGTCCATACCTTCGTCCGAAGGATTAGACCCTGAACAGCTCGTCATGGTGCCGACAAGAAAATCCTGGTTGTCAATAACTGACAACAATTTCAAAATTTCTCACATACTGCAGGGTGCAACTGCAGGACTACAGTTCTAAGTTCTATTCCTGCTCTAGTGGGGTCAATCTGTTTCCATTCTGGATCAGCTACAGTTTCTATTGTTTCAGACTAGGATGACAGATCTCTACATTCAAAGATTCTCTCCGAAGACACATTTAAAACATTCCGGAACCCAAAAAATCAGCTGTGTTTTCAAGACAGCTGATCAATACAGCAGCTTCTCTCGAATGTAGCGAGATGCTGGATTTTGAAAAACTCTTCTACATATAATCTTCACAGCCGGCTTGGAAGTAGTCCAATTAGCTCTAATGATATATGCTAGTTCACCATATAGGCTGAACCATTTTGATGTCAGTATCAGTCTAAGACGTTCATTGTACGTGGATTGACCTGATTCATGCTCATGAAACTCGTTTATAGGAAGACGCTAAGATGGATTATAATAAGGATGATTCTGGATTAATGTGGTTGCGTTGCACTAGCTTGCTAAAATTTTGTAATGCACACTAGATGGTATTAGGAATAAAAAGCGCTTCTTATTAATCTCTATAACTCCTGCCAACAGCTAAGAGCATGTTTTATGACTAGCGTAGGAAGTGTAGATGACTCTGACTTCGTATCCAACTTCTTTACAAGATATTGTTCTTGTGCGGAAATTACGAAGCAGATTTTATCACTGAAAATTTACCGCTTCAAGGAATTGCACAGTTACGGTCTGATTTGGTTGCACTTAGACTCTTATCAAATGAGATCTAGAAAGATGAAGTACACACATTTCATTGCTCCTGGAGTTCTGTCATGTGAGATCTAGAAGAGCGATGAATTAGACACTAGTTAATCAAAGTAAGATTAGAGTGTCAACTAGTGTTGCTGACGTTCCAGAAGAAGACGATAGACTTAGTGTACGTACTACTTTTCAAAAGCCAGGAGCGACGCTCATTTCCTGCATGCCTTGGCTGCATGTCTTAGCTGTAGATTTATAAGGGCACGTACGACCAGACCAAACGTGAGCGCTGCAATCATCAACAAATTTGGCAGTCCTGCATGCCTTAGCTGCATGTCTTAGCTGTAGATTTATAAGGGCACGTACGACCAAACGTGAGCGCTGCAATCATCAACAAATTTGGCAGTGGACTGATGATCTTAAATAAACAACTTTTAGTGGACTACTAAAATGATCACTTCATAGTTCACTAAAAAGAAGTTGACTAAGCGCAAATTAGTGATTACTCCAGACAGCTGATAGCTGATTTTTCAGACAGTTGGCAAGTTGTTTACCTTTAAGTTTATACATGTGATTCGAAAAGGCAAAAACGAATTATATGGTCATTTATTCGATACTAAACTCCGTCATCGCTAAAATATTAACGAACTGCGTTGTTGCGGTTGACATGATGAGCGCAAATAGTTTTGGAGGAGCATATATATTTGCAGAGGGCTGTGTAATTTATAAAATCGAAGGGGTTCAAGGACAAATTTTAAATACTTTTCTTACGAGGTTTGAAAAAGTTTTATTGAATCGCAAGTTTTACTTACGAGATTATGCAGTGGATTACGTCCAAATGTGGTCTCGTGATAAAGTCCTCTAATACGGAGTTCAAAAGCGAGCGGATACGACATGCCAATCAACTATTGGGGCCGTACACGGGGCCAATTATGATCAAATACGGCGCAGTACACAATCCTCAAATTATGAAGTAGATCATAGTACTCAAAGGATTCTCTCTCAGTACATTTGTCGGCAATAGTCAATCTAGAGGTAAATTCGCAAAGATTAATTAGGGGCATAATTTCTAGATAATCAATCATTTGTGATAACAGCCGCTGGTTTCACGCGTGGCTGGCTGGCTGGCTTCCTCCAACAGTGACTACCCTCGTACGTGTACGTCTTTATTAAATTCGTTTCCTTACCGACACCAACAGTACTGGCTTTGGGCGCATGACTTCATCAGAATCGCGAGATTTGACACCGCCATCCTTTTATCAGGAACCGAATTCTGGTATCAAACTAACTTCTACTGCTTTGTTGCTAATTAAGGGCACTCCCTAATTTTATATCACTAACGCTGATGTACACGTACACTGCATGGCATCCCTGTTGTGGCACTTTTCTGAGAAAAAATCAATTGTTGCATGTAATTATTTATTTGCAGTTGTAGACAGGATTTTGTTTTTAAAAATTTGACGTCTAATTCTTTTTTCCATTTTTCTCCAAAAAAAGAAATTAATTAAATTTTTAACTAGAAAGGAAAACGGAAAATCTAAAAACTTTCCCTGTTTTTTTATGAAAAAGACAAAATTTGTGCCAGGCAAAAGAAAAAACTGGAACTCTCTGCTACAGAGGTCATGATTTGACCACTACACCAACAGCAGCCCACAACATGCACACGTGAGCTGCTCGCAGGTGAACTTGCTCAGTGCTCCCAGTGCTCGTTGATTTGGGATGAAAACGTGCACGTGGACATGGAATTGATAGAAGTTCAGCTATAATTTTTCCCACTAATTTCTTAGGGGCACGCACAGGCACGGGCCCCAGCAAGAACCCAAAAGAATCTCGTTTTCAGTTGTGGAACTGCCTGCGTCTAAGGGAGAGCTGGCTAGGGACATTTGTACAGTGTGCGTAGTTTTCATTTGGTCCCACATTTCGAGGATTTTCCACCAGGTGTCGATGCGAACTGTGAGTCCATTAATTCTGGGTAACTTCAGAACCCTGTCCTACATGGATCCTGACACGCGGTCCTATGTCAAAACAATTCCTACTTTTAACTGTTCAAAACATGTTTTCCTGAAGTTTGAAGGTGTCATATGGGGCAGAGTCATTAGACACTTACTTGCAGTTCCTAATGCCATGGGTATCCCTTAGAACATAGTAATCCATGGGTATCCCTTAAGTTAAGAAATCCCTAGCTAACCCTTAAGTACATTATTACAAATGTGTATTTTCATATTGGTTTTTATTATTAAAATTTTCATCAAAAAAGGGAAAAAATTGTTTTTAATAAGATCAAACTAATCATTTATGCTTAAAAAATAACTATTTTTTTAATTGTCTAAAGTGACTAAGATGATGAAAACTACTAATTGATGTGGCAATATTAATTTAATTAAAAAATTTCTAATTTACTATTGAATAAATAATTTTTAATAATTTATTATTTCCAAATTGAAAGTTGTATTGGACTCATGGTTACATTGTTAGAAAACAAGGTGTTTCTTTTTCTTTTTTGGTTCGACTCTTATTGTCATGATGTCACAAACACAACATGTCCAAAGTGGGGTTTAAAACTTCACCCCCCTAGGCACAACCCAAGGCCTTTACCATTCCATCATCACCTCATGTGATGGTATAAATTTTTATCACAAAATATACAAACACACATTTTTTTCAATATCACACATTATAGTTTTATTATATATTTAATTAGATAATTTAATAATGAAATTTTTTACACATGTATTTTTTTAATATCATTGTTTTATTTAATTAATGTTTCCAAAGCACAATTGGGGTTACAAATGGTTGCAAGGTAGGATGGTTCACTTTTTGCATCATAGTTTAGTTTCTGTAGAGTGGTGTGCATTTTCATATTATTAACATGACGTAAAAATAATGATTCTCCAAATTTGTGATTAGATTTAAATTGTCAACTTGAAGAAAAAAACATCTATAAAATATAATTGCAACATATATACACCAAATAGTAATGAACTTTTGAAATTGAAAAATATGGACTAGTTTATTGTTTGTGCTTTTATATACATGCATTTTTGTGTATGAATTTTATTTGGGATATATTATATGGACTTAATATATGATATGTTAAATCAATGGTTCAAAATTTTCAAAAAATTCACTTTTAAAATAATTTTACATTATAATAGGGCACTTGGTTTTTGTCACACTCATACAATTTATATACATTAATACATGTAATGTGTTTGTGGTAAGAATCTTGGGCTAAATGGTTTTTTAGACATCCATTATGAATCCTTGAACTTTTTTTTGGTTAAAAGAAAGAATCCTAGATTGATGTAGGAAGGATAAAAAGGGTTCATCCACGAATTGGTTTTATCAACCAACACCGGGTTTAAGGTACCTTTCTTGAAGACTTGTTCAGTATAAAAGAAAAGATTATTCATCCAATCTCGTCTCCATTTTTTGCACATTATTATTCTGCCAAAATTTGTATCAATTTTGCTTTACCATGAGAGGAGGAAGCATCAACAAGGAGATGGAAAAAAGGATGAAGAGGAAGGAGAGTTTAGATTTAAAACCAAGAGGCTATCAACTTGCACTAAAATCATAATGAAAGGAAAAAATAGGAAAAAAATGGTAATAATTCTTTTTGATAAAAGAAAAATTATTTTTTCAAAGATGGACAAGTTTTAGTAATGGATCACCAAAAAGGATGTGGAGTGGACAAATCACATTGGAGTCTTTGGTTTACTAAGCATTCAACTTAGTCCAATTCAATCATTGATGAAAAAGTTTGTGTAGGTCATCACTCCTTTCAACCCATAAATCATTGAATGGGATGTCCAAGGTGTTTTAGTGTTCATCACCGAAAAGACAATGGTAGAGATGTTCTATCTACCCCAATCCGATATTACCAAAATACCAGCCAAGTTGGCCAAGGACAAGGAGAAGGAAAGAGAGAAAGAGAGGGAGGCTACCATCTACCAAAAAATTGCTCCATCAAACACCTTGTTAGATCGAGAGGGATGGAAGGTTTCTTTTCTCAAGGGGATGTATGTAATCAGGTTATTAGCTTTAACTCATGTGATCTAACTAAAAGGTAATAAGCTTACCTATGTAGCCAAAAAATTATTAACTTTGGTGGTCTTGGCTGAATAGGGAGTTTATGTGAACTAGGTTGCTATGGTGTTCAACAACTTGTACAACAGGTTTTAGGATTTGTCTGCACTGACAAAACCTAGGGCGAGTAAAGACAACACCAAATTCAATGCTTTTCAAGTAGTAGACACCTATTCTAAAATTGGTTTCTAGTAGACTCAACATTCATAGTACAAGATTTTGAGGAAAAAGATGAAGGTGGTACCATGTCTCCACCAGAAACTTGGACCGCATGAGCCCTTAGAGTTTCAAGAGTGCATTCTTGGTGTGCATTGATTGCTTTGGATGAGGAGATGGACAATGTTGAAGAATTTGATGGGATAAACAGCCAATCGAAAATGCCACCAACTTTTCTCCCAACTTTGTGGTTGTGGAACTACATTCCAAGAATTAGATATCATTGCCGAGAAGATGAACTCCGATTAATTGATCCCTAGAAGCGTCAAATTCGAAGAAGAAAGGGAAAACATGGAATCCAAGTCCAATTTAACTTACACAAACTTTCGGTGTGAGGCTTCCCCCAAAATTGAATCTTAATATGTCAAAAAGTATCGAAACCCCTACAACTTTCTCTAGTTAATTATAGTGTTAGTTAGAGGGAGAGGAGATTTTGATAAAGGAGATACCAAAAATGGATACTCCAACAGATTATTTTTCCAATCACAAGAAGAAATCTTGTCCATTTCAACCAAAAGTTTACGATTGTAATATAATGATTGTTTAAATAAACTGATTTTGCAACTGCAAATATTGTAATCATACATGTCCATGGAGTTACAAGTTAATATAGTTGCATGTGCAACTACAAGTGGGTTAAAATTAATGGGTAGTCATATATGTGACTATAGGTTATGACTACCCATGTTTTAGTTGAAAATGTAGATGGAAAAGAGTCATATGTCATCCAATATTGATTACACCTATACATGGATGATATCATAGTTGTTTTTGTAACTATTATTTTATTTTTTACAACTATAATAATATATTCAACCACATATACAAAGAACCTTGTTAAACCACCTAAAGCACATTACTTTCTTAAATGAAGTATTATTAATTAAACAGATTTATCCATGGGTTTTATTTACTACAATTCATGGTTTTTGAACCATGCTATTATTGACTATGGGTGTTTTTTGCATATGCAGAACCATGGATCAAAACTAGCTACTTGACATGAGTCCATTAAATAATTCTTATCATTTGGAGGGTTTGACAATGACATATGTTTGACCATATATTTGTGTCTTGGCTGCCACATAATTATCCACTAATTGGGCAACTAGCCATGGATTGCTACAAATAATCACAAGCCTTAATTATAATAAGGTTTTGATTAATTGGGACTTAAGAACTCATGTTTCAAGAAGCTCTAGAAACAAAAGAAATTACATTGTAAATAAGAGATTTAATTTAAATATTAAATATTGGAAACTTACATAACAAAACTACAAACCACAAAAGGAGTTACAATATCCACATAGTTGTAGCAAAAAAATTTCATTACAATCTAAACTAAATTGTTCAAATACAACAATTAAAAATGAATAATGTAATAAAAAATTTAGATTTGCAAATGTCTAGATTTTAAATCATGTCACATTGTCCACCCCCAAGTTTCTGCGTAAGGCCTGAGCAGCTAAGAAAATGTCTTCTCTATTCAATTCTATTGCACCTACCAATGTCCTACTACTTTCTAAAATCTAGAAAGTCCAATGGAGCTTCTAGCCCAGACATAACACTACACATCTCAATGCAGTCATCATACATGTCTACAATAACCCATTGACTTCTAAGCTCCCTCCCCAAGTACAACTTTCCACCAAAGTGTCTTTAGCTCATTCCAAAAAAACACCTATTGAACTTGTGAAAGGAAAACAAAGGGTTCATCAAATTCATGCAGCAAGTGACGAAAATTTACAAGTAGAAAACTTGCTTCATCTCATTTATAAGTGGGGTTGCCTGTCGCAACCCCACTTTGGCCCAGTGTGGGGGTGAAGCCCAACACTTGAAAAAGTTGGAGATTTGGAGTCCTCCAGGACTCCCGAATGTTCAGAGCTCGACAGCAAGGCCCAAAACACCTCGCATTGAGGTGTTCTTGGTGTCATTAGAAAGGTCTTGAAACGTAGATATCGAAAATGGCCTCGCATTGGCCATTCGGACATCTGCAGCCCAAGTTATGGGCAAAAGA